>UMGV01087136.1_pt1 | contig 29623 bp, 32 predicted proteins | sample 1965361 | NCBI WGS metagenome assembly UMGV01 (sample SAMEA4836081, study PRJEB28245) | human gut metagenome | biome: gut microbiome; material: fecal sample | place: Denmark | collected 2008
ACTAGTTTTTATTTGTGAAAGGATACTATCATGGTCATTTTCTTGAAAATATTATTTCTTATTTTAGCTTATCTAATTGGTTCCGTTCCTTTTGGACTAATTATATCAAAACTAAAAAATCAGGATTTACGCGAAAAAGGAAGTTGCAATATAGGAGCTGCTAATGCTGGTAGAGTTTTAGGCAAAAGTTATGCTGCCTTAACATTCGCATTAGACATGTTTAAGGGAGCATTATTTGTAATTCTCTTTAGATATAAAATTATTCCTTCCACATACATGGTTTTGAGCCCATCTTTATATGGCTTTTTTGCTTGTTTAGGACATTGTTTTCCAATATATTTAAAATTCAAAGGTGGTAAAGGTGTAGCAACAGGTGCTGGATGTATTTTTGGATATTTCCCTCTTCTTTCAATAATTGCTTTAGGAGTGTTTTTTATTGTTGTGAGAATAACAAAAATTGCTGCTTTAGGTTCATTAATTAGTGGATTTATATTAACTATTATTTCAATTATATTATCTTTAATAGGTTATGATTTTGTTTTAAAAATTGATGTTGATATTTATATGAGTATTATGAATGCTTTAATTTATATAATTATTGTGATAAAACATATTCCTAATATAAAAAGAATGATTAATAAAAATGAGAATACAGTAGCTAGAATAAAATAAAAAAGCCTCGCAAAAGGCTTTATTTTTTTGCTCCTGTTTGTGAATTTACAGCAGCCATTACTTGTCTTACTTGTTTCTCAGATGGTGTCTTACCCATTTGTCTGTACATAATTCTAATCATATTTTCATTGATTGGAGGATTATCTTGTAAATATTTTGTCATTATTTTACGTGAAATTAAAAGTCCACCAATGACACCAACAATAAGAATTCCTAAAAAGATTAAAATCCATGCCCAGAAAGGTAATGACCAACTAGCAGCTAGAAAAATCATAATATTCACTCCTTATAAATATTTTATGTATTTATTTTACTATATTTTTTAAAATAAATCAATAGATATAAACAAACAATTAAATTTTGTTAGCATCTTTTTTGGTTTATAAATAAATATTTTGTTATTTTTTGAAAAAACACTTTAAAAAAAATAAATAATATGATACAATATAATAGCAATTCTTATTAAGGAGGTACACTATGCCTAGATTTATTACTGATCAATGTGTTTCATGCGGATCATGTTCTGAAGTTTGCCCAGTATCTTGCATTACTGAAGGCGATGGACAATATGTAATTGATGCTGATCAATGTATCGATTGCGGTGCTTGCGAAAGCCAATGTCCTGCAGAAGCAATAGTTGAAAAATAACAAAAACGTCAATCTGAAATAATTAATTATTTCAGAGACAATAAAAATGGTTACCTAAAAAGGTAGCCATTTTTTAAGATATTGTTATAAATTTATCTGTCTCATATTTTGTGATGTAAATTTTATTTTGGTAATTATATAATTCAGTAAATTCTTTTCGAAGTTCTTCTATTAATGAAGTGAAAACAAGTTTTTCGACACCATGATTAACTTCTATTAAAGATAGTCCATACATATCTGCATATTGGCTATTACTTAAACGAATTTCACCAGTTATATAGCAGTCTAAATGACACTCTAAAGCTTCATTGATTTCTGATATACCGCCTCCTGCGCCACCTAAAACACCAACATTAACAATTTCTTTATTTAAATCCCCCATAACTCTAACACCAGTCAAACCGAAAGCTAACTTTACATTTTTAGCAAATTCTAATAATGTTGTTGGGGTAATTTCTCCATAGCGAAGGAAATTTCCTTTGTTTTCGTCATAAAGGCTTTTAATATTTTGAAGTCCTAAAACTTCAGAAAGGGTGTCGTTAACACCTCCCGAAGCAACGTCAAGATTAGTATGCATTGAATAAAGAGCTATATCATGCTTTATCATTTTTAAAATTACTTTTATTTTAGGATTATCATAATCAAGTTTATATAAAGGATCCCATATAAAAGGATGATGTGTAATAATTAAATTACAGTTTTTTTCAATTGCTTCATCAACAACTTCCATATTTAGATCTAATGATAACATTATATTAGTTACCTCGTTTGTTTTTGAACCGATAATAAATCCTATTCTTTCTCTATCGAAGTCTTCAGCATCGCTTTCAGGAAAACGATTTTTTAAATAATCAATTACATTTTGAATAATCATTTTATAATACTCCTAATCATTTCGATTTTTGTTTCAATTTCATCAGATTTATGAACATTTTCTATTTTTAAAAGAGTTTCTAATTCATTTTTTAAATATGATATATAAATATCTTTTTTTTCTTTTATAAAAATTGGTCCAAACATTAATTCTTTTTCTGTTAGAGTACATATTTCTTTAGATTTATCAAAAACAATTATTTGATAATATTTATTGTTTTCATTTACTAAATCCTCATCAGTGATTTTAAATCCTAAACTTGTTATATACTTTCTAACATTATAATTGTTGCGATTAGCACAAGTAATTATTCTTTGGGTATTCTTTATATTATCTTTGAGAATGTCACAAACAAGCATTCCTCCCATACCTGCTAATACTAAAACCTCAGTATCATCATTTATATCTTTTATACCAGAAGATAAACTAAAACGTACTTTATCACTATAAGATAACTTACTTATATTTTCACGGCAAGTGTTTAAAGGACCAATTTTGTTATCAATCGCAATAAATTCAAAATCATTACTAATTTTAAATGCTTCAATTATTAAATATCCATGATCGCATCCTATGTCAGCAATTTTTCGATAAGGCTTAAGCTTTTGAGCAATCGTTTGTAGTCTTTTCATTATTTAGCCAAAGATCCCATTGGGTCCCATGGTTTTAAAACATTAACTTTACTTTCGTATGCTTTAAGTTCTTTTTCGCCCAAATATTTACGATTAACAACAGCTTGATAAACATAAATATCAAACCATGAATCATTCATTACATAATAACCCTTATTTACTTTTTCTTGACCCCAACTATTTTCAACTTTCCATTTTGTTGGCTTTCCGTTTATTAGAGAAACTCCAGTAAATACCATTGCATGATCCATTGTACTTATGTGATAATCTAAAGCTTCTTCTTTTGATGTCATATAATCAAGATCAAAAGGAGTTTTGTAATCGAAAAGATCTACATCCCATAAACATTCATCACGTTCAGCATATTTTCCGCAGTCACAACCAAACCAAACAACTTCATGATTCTCAATTTGCTTAAAAACAAGTTCTTTGAATCTTTCCATTGGTAAATTTAAATGAATAATATCTTTTCCGCCAATAACATTACCTAAAAAATCAATAGTATATGTTTCATAGAAAGGCTTATCTTTAGTTGGTGCATTTATAATACTTACATAATCATTTATTTCATCACCAATAAATTTATTGAAGAAAGATAAAGGTGTATAATTTTCTTCACAGTGATAATTTCCATCTTTATCAACATATTCAAAATCAAATTTTTCTACAGGTTTTCCATAACAATTCATTAAAAAATAATAGAATTTTTCTAACATTTCATCTTTTAATTGTCTTACTTTTTCAATTCCATATTTTTTATATAGTTTTTGTGAAGCAGCAGCAAATTTTCTTAGTTCAACGTTAATTAAATTATTTAATTGTCTTGTATTACTGCTTTGGAATGTTTCTTTAAATACATTTTGAGGAACTAAACCATATTTCTTTACAACATTTACAAACATGTCCCATTGGCCACCATCTTCGATACCAGAATTTAGTAAAAATGAATATGTTCTGTCATCAGGATTGCAATCTATAAGTTTTATAAATGATTCCATTTTATAATTGATTTTTTCTAATTTATCGTAAAAGGCAATATAGCTTTGTGATAATTCGAAATTAGTCATATTACACTTTTGGGCAATTATTTCTCTTAAAACATTTAAACCAGCAAAAATCCAGCAACGACCTGAGTTTTTTTGATTTGCACAAGGTAAAGTTTTAATATCAATACTAAAAGCAAAATTTGTATTAAAAGTACTATCTTGACTTTTAACTAAAGAATCAATTGAAGATTTTGAAAGTGCATGCCTTAATACTTTATTTTTACAGCATTTTTCATACCCTTTCATACTATTTTTATAAAATTCATCAGAAATATTTTTCATCTATATACCTCCACTTAATCTATTATAACAAAGATTTTCCAAAAAAGCAATTAAAAAAGCAGTCAAAATAACTGCTTTACTTAAGTTTCTTTATTCTATTTATTCTTGATGGATGACGCAATTTTCGTAAGGCTTTAGATTCGATTTGTCTAATTCTTTCTCTAGTTAATCCAAATTCATTTCCAACTTCTTCTAAAGTGTGAGATCTACCATCGAATAACCCATATCTAAGGCGAATAACTTTTTCTTCTTTTTCATTAAGTTCTTCTAATATGCCATTTATTTCTTCTTTGAAGTTTTCATTCATTGTATATTCTAATGGATTTAAAGATTGTGTATCCGGAACATAATCTAAGAGCGTTGTGTCCTCGTCTTCTCCTCTATTCTTATCGATTGATAAAGGTTCTAAAGCATCTTTCTTTAATTGTCTTATTTTTTCAACTTTTTCATTCATTGCCTTAGCTATTTCATAGTCAGTTGGTTCGCGTTGTAGTTCTTGCGTGAGTTTTTTTTGAACTTTGTTCATACGACTTATTTGTTCACCTGTATGAACTGGAATTCTAATTGTACGAGCTTGATCGGCTATTGACCTAGATATTGCTTGTTTAATCCACCATGTAGCATACGTAGAGAATTTAAATCCCATCGTTGGATCAAACTTTTTAACCGCTTTAGTAAGTCCCATATTGCCTTCTTGGATTAAATCATCAATTGGCATACCTCGTCCATAAAACTTCTTGGCAATACTTACAACTAAACGAAGATTAGAAATTGTTAAGGTTTCATTAGCATCCATTCCGTCTTCAACTTTATCTTCAAGTTTAGATATTTCTTCTGGTGTAGATTTTTTTACCCCATCTTTTATCTGTTTAAGCATCTTTTCGGCTGATAATCCTTCTTGGATAGTTCTAGCTAATTCTATCTCCCTTGATGTTGATAATAATGGGATTTGTCCTATTTCTTTCAAATACATTTTTATTGATTCGTCAGCAGAAAGTACTGTTGATGTGGAAACTAAATCTTCAATATCTTTTGTTTTGATTTCATTTTCTACTTCTGAAGAAAACTTAGTAAATTCAGGGTCATTTAAAAGAGATAAAGTATCTTCATCATCAGTTACAGTTATGTGTTCTTCATTTAAAAGATTTATTAATTCATCATATTCATCGCAAAATTCATCGATGACATTTAATATGTCATTTTTGCTAATCTTCTTTTCGACTCTTGCTTTATCAACTATGATCATTAATTCCCTATTTTCTTTAATCATCTATTGCTCCTTAAATATACAAAATTGATTTATTCAGTGTATCCTTTAAGACTTTTTAATCTTCTTTGTCTTGAAGGATGACGTAATCTTCTAATAGCCTTGGCTTCTATTTGTCTAATTCTTTCACGAGTTACGTTGAATTCTTTGCCAACTTCTTCTAGTGTATGAGGTCTTCCATCATATAATCCATAACGGAGTCTGATTACCTTTTCTTCACGTGGCTGTAGCTCCTTTAGGAATTTATCAATTTCCTCTTTGAATTTTTCATTCATTGTATATTCTAATGGATTTAATGTTTCAGTATCAGCAACAAAGTCAAGTAAAGTCGAGTCTTCTTCCTCTCCAATTGCTTTATCTGTTGAGACAGGTTCTAATGCTATTTTTTGCATTTGACGTACTTTCTCAACTTTTTCATTCATAGCATCTGCAATTTCTTGAACAGTAGGTTCACGTTGTAAATCTTGTGTCAATCTTCGTTGAATCTTTATCATTCTATTAATTTGCTCACCCATATGAACAGGTATTCTTATTGTTCGTGATTGGTCAGCTATAGATCTTGTTATAGCTTGCTTAATCCACCATGTAGCATATGTAGAGAATTTAAATCCTTTTGTAGGATCAAATTTCTTAACTGCACGCATTAACCCCATATTTCCTTCTTGAATTAAATCTTCAAAAGGCATACCACGTCCTAAGAATTTTTTCGCAATACTTACAACTAAACGTAAATTAGAATTTGTTAAGGTATCATGAGCATCTTGACCATCAGCAGCAATGTCTTCTAACTTAGCAATTTCTTCAGGAGTTGCTTTTTTATTACCCTCATGAATTTGCTTAAGCATATTTTCAGCTGATAATCCCTCTTGAATAGCACGTGATAACTCTAATTCTCTTGCAGTAGACAAAAGTGGGATTTGACCAATTTCCTTTAAATACATTTTTACAGGATCATCAGCGGAAACAATTGTTGTAGAAGAAACTAAATCATCAATATCCTTAGTTTTCAACTCATTTTCAATTTCGTTAGAAAATTCTGCAAATTCTGGATCGTTTTCAATTTTTCCAATAAAGCCTTCAAAATCAGAATCAATATCATCCATATCATCATCGATGTCATCAACGTCGTTTTCAACGTTGATTTGCTCATCATCAAGGAGTTGTAACAATTCATCATATTCATCACTTGATTCATCAACTAGTTTTAAAATCTTACTTTGAGGTATTGAACCTTCCTTTTTTGCTTCTTCAACTAGTGCCATTAACTCTTTATTTTCTTTAATCATCCAATCACTCCTTATTCTTTTTGATTTTGATTAAACTTTTTTTGTTTTTTATGAATTCATCCAAAAATTGGGTGTATTTTTCAGTATCTGTTTCATTATTTATTTTTTTTCGTAAATATAAATCAGTTTTATAATTATTAGCATTTTTCATATATGTAATAAAATCATCTAAACACTTTACATTATAAAATTGACATGTATTTATAATAGTATTTAATGTATCTAATTCTAAAGGATCTAAAGTCTTTAAGAATTCATCTTTGTCCATTTCTTTAGATAAATCATAGTATTCATACAAAGCAAATAAAATATTTCTATTTATTGAATTAATAAATTCATCAATAGCAAGTTTTTTTCTTACTTTCATGCAAACATCGCGATTATAAAAGGAAAGATAAACAATTCCTTTTTCGGCTTCTTCATAGTTTCGCCTTTCATAGGTTTGTTCTTTGCTTTTATTTGATTTTCTAATATCATTAATTAAAGCTTTACTACTTGAATAACTTGATAAATCGTTCTCAAGTTTGGATTTATCGATTGCTAAATCTGAACTTAATTTATTTAATAAATAACTATTTAGTGAGGGGTTATTTATTTCTTTTATGATATTATAAACTTCTTTTTGAAAAGCAATTAAAGAATTGGGATTAGATCTATCTAATTTTTTCTTAGCAATTTCATATAAATAATCAATAGAACTTACACGATGATTATTAAATAAATCTAAAAAGGCTTCTTTTCCAAATTTATTTATATAATCATCAGGATCTAATCCTTCTGGAAGAACAATTGAAGATAAAGAGATATTCTTTTTCATGAACATCTTTATTGCTCTTTTTGATGCTTCTATACCAGGATTATCGCCATCATAACATAAAGTAATATTATTTGTTAGAGAACTTATTATCTCAACTTGATTTTCAGTTAAACTTGTACCCATAGTGGCTATAGCATTATTTATACCTGCTCGATAACATGCTATAACATCCATAAATCCTTCGAATACAAATACATGATTTAACATTTTTATATCATTGACACATGATGAATAGTTGAAAAGAATTTCTTTTTTCTTAAATATTTCATTTTCTTTAGTGTTCAAATATTTTGAATTTGACTCGCGGTCATAAACACGTCCACTGAAACCAACAACATTTCCTTTTAAATCAGTAATCGGAAACATTATACGTCCATGAAATAAATCTACTTCTTTACCATTTGTATCATCATCAATCAATCCAACTTCTTTTAAGTCAATAGGTAAATATTTATTTTGTTCTAATAAAACTTTGCAAATTATATTTTCATTATGACTTGAAAGACCAATTCTAAATTTCTTTATAACATCTAAAGAAATATGTCTTTTTTCTAAATATTCTAACGCTTTTTTGCCTTCATTAGTATTATGAAGATAAAATTCATATGCAGAAGTAGCATCATTTAATATTTTATAATACTTTTGTCTTCTTTGTTCATGAGGATTTTCTTTTAAATTCAATTTAATTCCACTTTTATTAGCCACTTTTTTTAAAGCGTCCATAAAAGATATATTTTCAATTCTTTGAACAAAAGAAATAACATTACCAGCTGCATTACAACTAAAACATTTAAATACTTTTTTTTGAGGAGAAACAGATAACGAAGGGTTGGAATCATTATGAAACGGACACAAACCTTTGTAATCATTACCTTTTTTTTCAAGATTGATATACTCACCAATAACTTCAACTATATCACTATTATCTATAACTTTTTGAATTAATGATTCATTTGTGTTAGATGAATTATTCATAGTATATCTCTCCTTTATTTATTTTATTTTGTTTTCAATATAAGACACTAAATCAGATATCTTAATTCTTTCTTGAAGCATTGTATCTCTTTCACGAACAGTTACACAATTATCTTCTAAAGAATCATAATCAAATGTAACACAGAAAGGTGTTCCACAAGCATCTTGACGACGATATCTTTTACCGATTTGACCACTTGTATCATAATCACAAGGGAATTCTTTGGCAAGCATTTCATATATTTTTATGGCTTCACTATTAAGCTTATTAACTAAAGGTAAAACTGCGACTTTCTTTGGAGCTAAACTTGGTTTAATATGTAGCACTTCACGAGTTTCGCCATTTGGTAAAACTTCTTCTTCATATGCGCTTGTAAGAATAGCTAAGAATAATCTACCAACACCTAAAGATGGTTCGATTACATATGGAACATATTTAGTATTTGTTTCAGTTTCAAAATATTCTAAGCTTTCACCAGAGTGCTTCATATGTGTTGTTAAGTCATAATCAGTTCTATCAGCGATTCCCCAAAGTTCACCCCATCCAAAGAAAAATTTAAATTCTATGTCTGTAGTTGCTTTAGAATAGAAACATAATTCTTCAGGTGAATGATCACGGAAACGAACTAATTCATCTTTTAAACCTACAAATTTAAGGAAATCTAAGCAATACTTTTTCCAATAGTTAAACCATTCTAGATCAGTTCCTGGTTTGCAGAAGAATTCTAATTCCATTTGTTCGAATTCACGTGTACGGAAGATAAAGTTACCTGGAGTAATTTCGTTACGGAAACTTTTTCCAATTTGACCAATTCCAAATGGAATCTTTTTTCTAGTTGTTCTTTGAACATTTTTAAAGTTTACAAAAATACCTTGAGCTGTTTCAGGACGTAAATAAACAACATTCTTTTCATCTTCGATAACGCCTTGATTTGTTTTAAACATTAAATTAAACTTACGAATTGGTGTGAAATCTTTACCACCACATTTAGGACATGTTATATGATGTTCAGAAATAAAATTCATGATTTCATCATTAGACATTCCATCACCAGTTATTTCACCATTTGTATAATCTTCTATTAATTTATCAGCACGATATCTTGTTCCACAACTTTTACAATCTGTTAATGGATCAGAGAATCCACCAACGTGGCCACTAGCAACCCAAACTTTAGGATTCATAAGTATGGCACTATCCATACCTACATTATATGGTGATTCTTGAACAAATTTTTTCCACCATGTATTTTTTATATTATTTAATAATTCAACTCCTAATGGACCATAATCCCATGCGTTTGCAAGGCCACCGTAGATTTCACTTCCTTGATATACAAATCCTTGATTTTTCAAAAAAGCTACAAATTTTTCCATTGAAATTTCCATTTTATTTTCTCCTTCATTTTTTTACAAGATTTTTGCTATTTTTATATTTTAACACAGCGTTGTCAATTTGTCAATATATTCTTATGAAAGAAATTATCACTTGTCATCTAAATTACTTTTTCTTTATAAAAAGTATTTAAAAATATAAAGTTTTGAATCATTATTGCATAAAATGAAACTGTTAGAATTTGAATTTTTGTGAGATTTAAATTATTAATTATAAAAAATATAATAAGAAAGCTAATCATATAGATTAATAATTTAAAAGTATAATCCTTATATTTATATCCAGTTAATGTGAAAAATTCAATTAAAAATATAAATATTAAAGAAACAATAATATTTACTAAAATATTATATCTATACAAAAATATAAAAGATAGTGTAAATAGAAAAGGTGAAAATATTAATTTTAAATAATAATTTCTCATATTAAATACCTCCTCTTATATTATGCTTTTTTTTAATAAAATCATTATCTACTTATTTAAAAATAAAAAAAGTAAAAGATATGTACACTTGCACATATCTTACAATCGAATTCCTAAATATTTATCATAATAAACCTTTAGAAGTTTATATATACTTTCATAAGAAGAAATGTATTCATTTAATAGTTTTTCTTCAAAAACATCCAATTTACCTAAATAGAAAACCTTAAATAAGCCCACATATTCTCCTATAAACTTATCTTCGCATTTGCACTTATCGCAAACTAGACCACCAGCAGAAACAGAGAAATTGTATGCACTGCTCGAACCACATAAAGTACAGTTTTTGAAATTAGGTCCCACACCAAACAAATATAATAATTTAGTATAAAATAATAATTTATACATTTTAATTAAATTGATATCAAAATTGTTAAGACAAATATTATTAATTTTTCCAGTTATGTATTTTATAAGATAATACAAATTAGAGATATTGGTTATATGATCATGAAATTTATAAATGATATTATACATATCCATTATTATCATTAAAGCTTCATAATTACTTTTTATATATTTGTAATTATCAAGTATTTCATATGATTTTAAAACAGAAAAACTATTTTTTTTACTTTCTGCAATATCAAAGTTTAATAATATTAACTCTTGAGCAGCTTGAAAGTTCTTACTTTCATATTTGCAAGATGCACGAACTAAAAGTGTAATAAATTTATCATTTGTTATAACATATATTAATTTAGAATTTTCTTGATATTTATGAGTATTTATTACTATTCCTTCCGTTTGTGTCATTACTTCTTCCTCTTTTTTGTAAATAATCTTTTTTTACTTTTGCATATTCTAAATAATCACTTATTTTACCCGTTTCCGTAAATTTACGAAATAGTTTTGTTACATTTGTTTTATTCATATTATCACCATTATTATTGTTTCAATAATAATAGAAATAATACTTTTTAATAATTGTTAAAATATCCTAATTTCTTTAATTTGTTAGAATTTTCACGCCATTTTTCTTCAACACGAACCCATATTTCTAGGTAAACTTTCATACCTAAAAACATTACAATATCTTTTCTAGCAAGGGTGCCTATTTCTTTTATCATTTTACCAGATTTACCGATAATTATCTTTTTTTGAGAATCACGCTCAACAACTATTACGGCATTAATATTAACTAAATTAGGATTTTCCTCGTCAACTTTAAAATTTTCAATGACACAAGCAATTGAATGCGGAACTTCTTCTTTAGTAAGCATTAGAACTTTTTCACGAATTATTTCAGAAATTATAAATTGTTCTGGATGATCAGATAATTGATCTTTAGGATAATACATAGGTCCTTCATCTAATTTAGTATATAAGTATGATAAAAGTTCATTAATATTATCACCTGTTACCGAACTAATTTTAATTACCTTATCAAAATTTAAATAATCCGTAAATTTATTTACATTTTCATCAATATTTTTCTTTACTAAATCCATTTTATTACAAACAAGTACTTTAGGAGCATTTGATTTTTTTAATAAATCAAGAACAAACTTGTCACCAGTTCCAAATTCTTGTGTTGAATCAGTTAATAACATTACAACATCAGCATCATTCAACGTTGAAAAAGCTTCATTATTCATAAAATCACCAAGCTTATTTTGTGGTTTATGAATGCCAGGTGTATCAATAAAGATAATTTGCATGTCATCTGTAGTATAAATACCTTGAAGTCGATTTCTAGTCGTTTGCGGTTTAGGGCTAATTATTGATACTTTTTTGCCTAAAACATAATTTAAAAATGTTGATTTACCAACATTAGGACGACCTAATATCGCAACAAAACCTGATTTGAATTTATTCATTAAAAACGTCTCCTGTAAACATATATGGTAAAAGTCCTTCAACAGTTGTTTCGTAAATATCTTTATTTAAATTAGTTAAGTACACAGGAGTTTTAGGATTCAAAAGTTCACTCATAACTTGACGACAAGCACCGCATGGACTTACTGGTTTACTTGTATTAGCAATGATAAGAAAAGCAACAAAATCATCTTTTTTGTACCCTTCAGAAACAGCTTTAAAAAGAGTAGTTCTTTCTGCACAATTAGAGAGACCAAATGATGAATTTTCTACGTTACATCCATAAATAACTTCACCATTTTTCAAAAGTACACTAGCTCCAACTTTGAATTTTGAATAAGGGGCAAAAGCGTTATTATAGCCCTTTAAAGCATATTTATATAATTTTTCAACTGTTTCATTCATAATTATAACTCCTTTATCGTTTATAATTTAATTTATTTAATATTTCATCTTGTTTTGCAAACATAACTTTTTCATCTTCTTCAGTCATATGATCATATCCATGTAAATGTAATACTCCATGAACTAACAAAAAAGCAAATTCTCTTTCATTAGAGTGTTCATAGAGTTTAGCTTGTTCATAAACTTTATCAACACATAAGAAAATTTCTCCACGATAGTTTTCATCTTCTTCATCATCTGATTCAAAAGAAATTACATCAGTTGGGTAATCTTTATGACGGTATTCTTTATTTATTTTATGAATTTCATCAATATCGACAAGTATTAAAGCTATTTCCGCATTGCTATCTAACGTTTCAACGTCTTTAATTATTTTTTCAAAATCAAAATTAATTTCTTTTTGGTAATTATTATATAATTCTATTTTCATATTTATCTTTTGTTATCGTATCTTTCTATAATTTTAAATACTAATGGATGTCTCATAACATCTTCTCTTTGGAATTTTATCATCTTAATTCCTTCTATATCATTTAATAAATCTATTGCTTCAACCATCCCCGAAACACTTTTATTTGGTAAATCAATTTGTGATAAATCTCCGGTAACAATCATTTTCGATCCAAAACCTAAACGAGTTAAAAACATCTTCATTTGTGTTAGAGTGGCATTTTGGGCCTCATCAAGAATTATAATAGCATTATCAAGAGTTCGACCACGCATATAAGCAAGGGGTGCTACTTCAATCGTGCCTCTTTCAATTAACTTTTCAACTTGTTCTTTTCCAATTGCATCGTTTAAAGCATCGTAAATAGGAATTAAATAAGGGTCAATTTTTTCTTTTAAATCACCTGGTAGAAATCCTAATTTTTCACCCGCCTCAACAATTGGTCTAACTAAAACAATACGTCTTACCTTGAAAGATTTTAAATACTTCAAAGCAAACATAACACCTAAAAAGGTTTTACCGGTCCCCGCTGGACCTATAGCAAATACTATATCATTATCTTCTAGTGATTTGATATATAATTTTTGATTTAGTGTTTTAGGATAAATTGGTTTCCCATAAACATTAGTAATTAAAACATCTTTCTTTAAATACAATGATACAATAGATTTAACATTATTATCATCAATATTATTTATTAAAGCATGCACATCACTTAAATTCAAAACTATATTATTTATGAGTAGTGTCTCCATAGCTTCAAAAATATTACATACTCTTTTTTCATAGACTAGATCTTCTTCCTTTAAGAAAACTTTACGATCGTCTATGACAATTTCAATTTTCAAACATGATTCTATAGCGTTAATAAATGAATCATTAGGACCCCTTACATAAAGGTCTTGTACTTCTTCATTTAAACTATAGATTTCTTTGTAATTATTCATATATTTTAATCACCTAACTTTATATATATTATAGCATAGTTTTTTATAATTTCATACATTTTTTATTAATTAGTTATATCTTTTATCATATTAACTAAAAAACTTATTGTGTAATAATTATCACTTGTATCTGTATATTGAATATCAATTGAAAGAATTTTTTCAAAATCATACTTTTTCTTTTTAGAAAAATTATTATAAATTAAACTTTTGCCATAAGTTATTGCATCATTTAAAGTATAAACAATATTTTCATTAACCACTTCATAATAATATATATCATATACTTTTAATAACTTATTTAATGAAAATATTTCCTTTATTTCAATATCATATTCTTCATAACCACACTTATGGTTAATATTTTTTCCAAACCAGACATATTTTCTAATCTTATTAACTTTTCCACTTCGTTTTCTTTGCTTTTTTTCTTTTTCTAAAGTTAATTTTTCATAATAACTTACTTCTCCAATAACGTAACCACTAGGTCGAACTTTTATAATTTTATCACCATAAGATGGTACTAAGCCTGTAATCAGCGCATCTCCACTTGACACACTGGAATTATTAGTTACTAGAATTTTACCACTTCTCACATAATAACCCCTTACAAAAGCATTGTATTTTGAATAAATAATATCTTGATCTGAATATTCAGGGTTAACGTAATCAGAATTAACTTTTGAAATATTTATAATTAGATAAACTCCTTTTTTCTCAACATTTATCCATTCATACATATAAAAGTCTTTCTTTATGGCTTTATTGATTTCATGAATATTTTCTTTTAGAAAACCTATTTTGCCATAATATTTAAGCTTTTCATTAATGTAATTGTAAACTTTCTCTGTTTCTTGTTCATTAGAAATTTCACTATTTATTTCAATATAAATTACAGATTTATTAATAATAAATATAACAAATAAAAAAAATATAATACCTATTAAAGTTACAATATATCTACGTGTCAAAACCTTTATTTTATTTATAAATATATTTTCAATTAAAAAACTATCATCAAGATTTTTTATCGTATTAGTATAAAATATTGTCTTTTCACCATCAACTTTTATATTATATACTTTTGTATCTTTGACCTTTTCAAAATCAGAATTACTACATTGGACTTTATATTTATTCACTAAGTTTAACCTCTCTAATTTTTCCCGATATAACTATAAAATAATCATCCATTTCTTGTATGCGTAAATCATTTCCTAATATTTCATAAAAATCTATTATAATTTTCTCATCTGATAATTCTTTTAAATCAGTATAACTAAAAATAGATAATTTATTATTTGCATATATTATTTTACGATCATCAAACATTTTATCACCACTTAATTATATGATTACAAACATAAAAAAAGCATAAAAAAACAGGGTATTTAACCCAAGTTTTTTTATTGAATTTGCTATTAGAATATATCTTAGTAATTATTACGACGATATTGATTCTTTTTAGCTGCTCTTTTTTTCATCTTTTTAATGTCACTAGGCTTTAAAAAGTGTTCTCTTTTACGTGCTTCTTGAAGGGTACCACTTCTTGACACATCACGTTTGAAACGTTTAAGAGTATCTTCAATTGATTCATTTTCTCTAACTATGGTTTTAGGCATTTTTGTCCCTCCTTTCACACACATAAGTCTATAGTATTATACACTATAAAAGAAAAAAATGCAAGATAATTTTTTATTTTCTTTTAATTTTTTACTTTTTTCTCATTTTAATATTTTTCAGATTCAGATAAATGTTTCTTTGAAAGATTTAAAAACATTGATGCAACATCTTTAAAGTTTATTTTTAATGTTTCACTCATACCACTTAAATCTTTAAAACTAGCAACTAAATACCATTGTAAGCATTGAAATGCACGCCACAAATTTAGTCTTTTTAACTTATCATTCCAATTTGTTTTATCATCATAAACTTCAAGTAATTTAAGAGCATCATTAAAATCAATGTTACCATAACAAGCAATGTCATATAAATAATCATTATTACCTATAAATTCAAAATCAACTATTTTTAATTCTTTACCATTATAGATAAAATTAGATGGTTGGGAATCATTATGGCAAAAGACTTTTTTTTGACTTTCTAAATATTCTTTATATTTTAAAAATTTATTTTTTGTATCTAAATATTCATCATTAATATAATTCTTATCTTGGTTTAAATAGCTTTCATAAGTATCTAAACGCATAAATGGATTATAATCTATATCACATTTGATATTGTTATCATGTATCTTATGAAGGATTTGGGCAACCTCTTCGTAATGTCTTTCATTAGTTTCGTTTAAACTTACGCCTTCGATGTATTTTGAAATCTTAATACCACTATTTACATCAAAATATACTGTTTTGTTTGTAAGATTTAATGATTCAAAAATATCTAAACCAACTTTTTCTTCTTCTCTATTAGTAAATAATTCGCAGTTTTCACCAGGAATTCTTACAGTTAGTTTTTCGCGACAGTGTTTGATTACATAAGTGTAATTACTCATTCCACCAAGTAATCGGCAATCAATTTTATATTTTTTCTTTAATATGTTCTCAGCAATTTCTAATACTTTATTTTCCATTTAAATACTCCTTTAATAGCTTAAGTGCTCTTCCTCGATGTGATACTTTATCTTTTTCTTCGTTTGTTGCTTCCCCAAATGTTTTATTCAAATCATTTGAAAAGAAAAGAGAATCATATCCAAATCCATTATCACCATATGGTTTTAAAGTTATATGTCCAAACGTTTGTCCTAAAAAGAATGATGTTTTTCCACTTTCTTCAATTAAACAAATCACACAATCAAAGTGAGCATTTCGATTTGGTTTATCGTGTAGTTCTCTTAATAGTTTTAATCTATTTAGATTATCATCATGAAATGGACTACCTGTTCCTAGACTTGCATACCTTGCTGAAAAGATGCCAGGCATTCCATCTAAACTTTCTACAATCAGCCCCGTATCATCAGCTATAACTGCTTTGTGAAATTTATCATAATAATACTTAGCTTTTATATAAGCATTTTCATATAAATCTTTGCCATTTTCTTCAGGTTCTTCTAATTCATTTATACTTGACAAAGAAACAATATCTATGTCATTAAGTATCATTTTTATTTCATTAACTTTATGTTCGTTATGTGAAGCTAGTATGATTTTATCCACCATATAATCATTCCTTTCATTATTACATATTCTATCACTTTTTATGAAAAAAAGCAATCAAAAATATGCTAATTACTCATCTATAGTTACTTTAAAAAATGAAAAAAGTCAACTAGCACTCATATTAAAAGTACTAATTAACTTTAAAAATTGATGGTAATATTATAGTTATTTTATACTATATATTCTTTTAAGAAAAAAGCATAAAATTTATAAACAAAAAAGGCAAAAAATGCCTTCTTTCTTCTATAATATTATTGCTAATAATCCTCCATGACCTTTATTAACTACTTTTTCTAAACTTTCACGGAATTTAAATTGTGTTTGTTCATTTAATAGATAAAGCTTACCTTTAATACCATCATTAACTACATCACATAATTTTCGGCCAAAAATTTCACTATTCCAAATTGTTTCTGGTGATTTTTCATAATCTGCCATTATTTTTTCTAATAAAATCTTTGATTGTTCTTCTGTTCCAATGATTGGCTCAAACGTTGATTCAACATCTACTTTTATCATATGAATAGATGGCGCAATAGCTTTTAATTTAACACCATATCTTCCGCTTTGTTTAATTATTTCTGGTGTTCCTAAAGTCATTTCCTCAACTTGAGGTACTGATATTCCATAACCAGTCTTTTTAACACTTTCTAAAGCATCTTTATAATGATGATATTCTTTATTAGAAATAATTGACTCTTGAATGAATTTTATGAATGAACTTCTATCATTCATTATGTCACCTAACAAGTTTTGCAAACAATCATTAAATAAATCATCGCTACATGTAAGTTCAATGACTACTTCTCCAGTTCCACTATTTAATTCTGTTATTACAACACTTTCAAATAAATTAGATTCTTTTAAAGCATCTCTTAGTTTATCAACATGTTTAAATTTTCGATATTCTAAAGTTACATTATCTAAAACGTCATTAAATTGTTTTTTGATTTCTAAGGAATTGTCTAATTCTTTTATCCAATTAGGAACATTTAAATCAAGTTTTGTAATGTCAAATTCTTCTAAAGCATTTTTTAGAATGTTATCAATATCATCTTCACTTAATTCTAAGGCATTAATAGCAACGACATTAACATCATATTTGACAATTAATTGCTCTTTTAAATTAATTGCTTCCTGTGAATTAGGATTTGCTGTGTTTAATACTATTACAAATGGTTTATCAAGTTCTTTCAGTTCATCTACAAGTTTTTCTTCAACAAGTTCATATTCTTTTCTTGAAAACTCACCAAATGATCCATCACTTGTAAATAATATTCCAATATGAGAATGATTCTCCATAACTTTTCTTGTGCCTAAAGCTGCGGCTTCTTCGAAAGGGATACTTTCTAATTTCCAAGGTGTTTTCACAAGTCTTGGAGTTCCATCTTCATTTATGTATCCTTTTGCTGAAGGAATTACATAACCAACACAATCTACTAATCTTACATTAAGATTAATTTCTTCATCTACACTTATATAAACTGGATTAGAGGGAACAAACTTAGGTTCAACTGTCATAATGGTTTTACCATCACTACTTTGAGGTAAATCATCGGTAAGTTTATTCTTTAACTCTTCATCATTTACATAAGGCGATACTTTAGTTTCAATAAACTTTCTAATGAAAGTTGATTTTCCAGATCTAACTGAACCAACAACACCAATATAAAGTTCTCCATTTGTTCTAAAAACAACGTCACGTATCACATCATTTTTCATTTTCTTCACCTTTACTCCATTCATTAAAGCATATTCACATCATTACAAAAATATGACTTATTTAAATCATATTTATTAAATCTTCATTTAAACCATCTGATAGTATTTTCTTAACAAGTGCATTTTCTTTCTCAGCATCAATTGGTTTATTGGCTATTTTAGAAACTTCATGAATTACATCGCGGATGTTATCTTCATTTTTTAAATCCATTGTTTTAACTTTGTCAACAAGTTTAAAAACATCTTCCGGATTAATATTGTTTTCAGTTATCAAATTTAATACTTTTCCTAAATTCAAAAAAATCACCTCATAAATATATATGAGGTGAATGTTAAGATTATATATCTTTTTTTCGTAATGTAAATTTTATTGGAGTTCCCGTAAATTCAAAGTTCTCACGAATTTTATTTTCTAAATATCTTAAATAAGAAAAATGCATATGTCGTTCATCGTTAACGAAAAGAACAAATGAAGGAGGGCAAATGTCTTCTTGTGTGCAATAGTTAACTTTTAATCTATTACCATTAAAAATAGGAGGTTGATTAAGAAGAATTGCATCCATAATGACATCATTAAGAACACTTGTACTTACTCTACGTGTATAATTTTGATATACAAAATCAATCTCATCAAGAAGTTTACCTACTCTAGATGATTGTAAAGCTGATAAGAAAATCACAGGAGCAAAATCTAAAAACGGCATTTGCGTTTTTATTTTTTCTTCTAACTTTTTCATAGTTTTATCATCTTTATTAACAATATCCCATTTGTTTATAACAATGATCATAGGACGGTTATTTTCTCTTGCATATCCGGCAATACGTTTATCTTGTTCATTTAATTCTTGTGTACCATCTAGAACAAGCACAGCAATATCACTTCGTTCTAAGGCTTTTAAAGCTCTCAATACACTATATTTTTCCGCATTTTCGTATATTTTTCCTTGCTTACGGATTCCAGCAGTATCTATTACAACATATTTTTTTTCATTACGTGTAAATACGGAATCAATAGCATCTCTAGTAGTTCCTGGAATATTTGATATTATCGAACGATTCTCACCAACTATTGCATTTGATAATGTTGATTTACCAACATTAGGTTGGCCAATAAGGCAAAACTTAATCGTTCCATCTTCGTAATCTTTCTTTTTATTCTCTGGCAAAAGAGCTATTACTCTATCGAGTAAATCTCCAACACCTATTCCATGTAGTGCACTAACAGGAACAACTTCTTCACATCCTAAAGAATAGAAATCATATATTTCGTCTTTATAAGAATTATCATCAACTTTATTTGCGGCAACGATAATAGGTTTTCCTGATTTTACAAGAATATTAAATACATCTTCATCTTCTCTAGTCACAGAATTTCTAACATTTACAACCATTATAATGACATCAGCTTCATCAATCGCTAAATAAGCTTGAGCACGAATTTCTTTAGAAAAGGGCTCATCTTTTAAGATGATCCCTCCTGTATCAATAATTCTAAAATCTTGATTTAGCCATGAAGCTTTCGCATAAATACGATCTCTAGTAATTCCACTGACATCATCTGTGATTGACTTTCTTTCACCGGCAATTCTATTAAATAAACTTGATTTGCCGACATTTGGTCTACCTACAATAGCTACAACTCCACGCATATTATCTAGTATCCTTTTTATTTTTTCTTAAGGTCGTTTAGATAATCACCAAAAGTATTGCTCATTTTATCAGTGCTCTTATATTTATTAAAGTTTTCTTTTTCTTCTTTTTCTTCAGCATCTCTCATGCTAACGATAAATTTTTGTTTATCAGCATCAAATGCACGAACTTTAACTTTAATAACAGCGTCAACGACAACTTTATCAGCTTCAGAAGGTTTAACAGCACCTTTTGACATATATCCTTTAATGCCTTGGTATTCTACTTTATATCCATTTTCAGCAACTTCAAGAATCTTAACTTCTAAAATATCACCTGTGGCAACTTTAACTTCAGTCCAAGGATTTACAGCAAGTTGTTTAACAGATAAAATAATACGTCTTTTACCTTTGTCAGTTTCGATAATTTTACAACTTAATTCATCACCGACTTTAACTTCTTTTTCTACATCTGCATCACGATCCCAAGAATATTCACTTCTAGGAATAAATCCTTCTAATTCAGGAGCTAATTCAACGCGAACACCTGAACTTTTAACATCAGTTGCTTTTACAGTTACAACATCACCAAGTTGTTTCTCAGCAAAGTAATTTGCCCAATGATTAGGAAGTAGTGCTTTACGAGATAATCCAATGTGATCTTTTTCAATTTTTATAACTTGTACTTTTACAGTATCACCAGTATTTAGAACTTTTTCAGGTTTAGCAACACGATTATGATCAAATTCAGAAATATGTAATAAGCCTTCAACGCCTTCATGTAATTCTACGAAAGCTCCATAAGATTCAACGTTTTTAACAACGCCTTCATAAACTTGTCCAACTTCTAATTGACTTAAGAATTGTTTTCTATCAGCTTTTTGTCGTTTTCTAACTGCATGAAGTTGAGAAACAATAATTCTAATTCTTGTTAAGTCAACTCTAATAGGAACAACTTCGATTTCTTTTCCAATTAAAGAATCAAATTCTTCTTTTGGTGTAGTTGCTAATTGAGAAGGTAATAAGCAAGTGAAGTCTTCATATTTCATTAGTAAACCAAATTCACCAACTTTTTTGATAACTTTAGCTAATAAAACTGGATGTTCCTTGATTGTATTTTCAAACTCTTTTAATTTGTCATATTTTTCTACAAGTAATGTAGAGAAAATAAATTTTCCACCATCAGGGAATATTTTTTTAATTGCAACTCTAACTTCGTCGCCTTCAATAAATTGATCGAATAAAGCTTCATCTTTATCGATATTAGCACAATCTTTACGGAATAAGAATCCTTGTTGTCCATCAGGAAGTTCAATTAAAACACGTTCTTCTCTTGCTTTAATTACTTTGTTTCCAAATTTCTTTTCGTCTTGTGCTTCTTGTACTTCAACAACAGTTCCTGTACAAATTTGCATTTCTTTGTAACCTTCTTTTGTTTCTAAAGGTTCTTCAGGTAGTTTTTCCTCTACCTTTTCAACTTCTGTTAAATCTTTAGTTTCTTTAACTTCTTCTTTAACTTCAGTTTCTTTTTTTTCTTCTTCAACGTTTACGTTCTTTTGTTCTAAATCTTCCATACTGTAACCTCTTTTCAATGCTAGTGTAGTGATTTTTTCAATCACCTGTTCAACGGTAAACTCTGATGTGTCTATAAATATTGCATCATCAGCTTGTTTTAAAGGGCTTATTTCACGATGGCTATCATTATAATCGCGAACTTCTAATTCTTTGATTGTTTCCTCGAGAGATAAATTGCTGCCATCACCTTCACGCTCTTTCATTCTTCTTAATGCTCTAGTTTTGCTATTGGCATAAAGAAAGATTTTAAGATTGGCATTAGGTAAAACAACAGTTCCAATATCTCTACCATCAAGAATAATATTCTTACTCATTGATAGTTTTCTTTGAGCAGCAACCATTTTTTCTCTTACATATTTAAATTTAGAAACAAACGATGCCGCATTAGAAACCTCAATAGTTCGAATTGATTTACTAACGTCAACACCATCTAAATAAATAGCTCCATTTACAAAATCAATTGTTGTTGTTTCTAAAAACTTATATTCATCTTCGTTTTCTAAGTTTATGTGAGAGTTAAGAGCTTTTAAAGCTACAGCTCTATACATGGCTCCTGTATCAAGATATTCTAAGCCTAATTTTAATGCTAAACCTTTCGCAACTGTACTTTTACCACTTGCGGCAGGTCCATCGATTGCAATTTGCCATCCCATACAAACACCTCAAAACACAATAATAATTATACCATAAACAATTTTTAATATCAAATACTTTTTATTAATAATTACAACTTTTTTGTTATTTATTTATTTTTCCATACTTTTGGACTAAAAAGTAATAATAATGGGTATATTTCTAGTCTTCCTATTAACATTGCGATAGAAAGAATTATTTTCGAAAAGTCCGAATAAAAGCAGTAACTTCCCGAAGGTCCAACCAAATTTAATCCCGGACCTATATTGTTAATGCATGAAGCAGCAGCTGTAAAGTTTGTTGTAAACTTATTGATGCCTTCTATAGGTATCATATTAGCAGGAACATTAAATGGATCAAGTGATAATAATAATACGCAAAAAGCAAATAAAATTATCATTAAAGCAAAATAATTACTTGTTCCAGAAATTGTTTCTTCATCTAATATTCCTGACTCAAAAGAAATATTTGAAATTGATTTCGGATGTAACATTTTCTTGATATTTCTTTTTATACTTTTGATAAGAATAATAAATCTACTAACTTTAATTCCTCCGCACGTTGATCCTGCACAAGCCCCAACAAACATAAGAATAATTAAAATCATTCTACTAAATTCAGGCCACAAATTAAAATCTGTGTTTGAAAAGCCTGTTGTTGTGATAATTGATGAAACTTGGAAAAATGAATCCTTCAAAATAATTGCCAGTGAATTGCCAGTAACGATAAATAAATTAATCGCAATAACTACTGTTGAGAAAACAACAATACCTATATAAGTAAACACTTCTTCCATCTTAAAGGCTTGTTTGAATTTTCCCATAAGAAGTAAGAAAAAGAAATTAAAATTAATTCCAAATAACATCATGAAAACAGCAATAACAACTTGACAAAAGTTATTATATCCAGCAATTCCATCAGCTTTAATAGCGAATCCTCCAGTTCCCGCAGTTGAAAAAGAATTTACGATTGCGTCAAATAAATCCATTCCCCCACAAACTAAAATTATTATTTGCAATAGTGTTAACCCTAAATAGATTATATAAAGTATTCTTGCTGAGAAATTAATTTTTGAAACTAATTTACCAAATTGGGGTCCTGGCGATTCAGCTTTCATAATAAAAATATTTTTACCATCAGAAGGTATAAATATTAGAACAAATACTAATATTCCCATACCTCCAATCCAATGCGTAAAGCTACGCCAGAAAAGCATACCATGAGATAAAGCTTCAATCTCATCACCATTTAATATACTAGCTCCTGTTGTTGTAAATCCTGAAACAGTTTCAAAAAAAGCATCGAAAAAAGATTTTATCTCGCCAGATATAACGAATGGGAGAGCCCCAAATAGCGAAATAATTATCCACGATAAGCCAACTAGAACAAATCCTTCTCTAGCAAATATATTGTTATCTTTAGGTTTTTTAAACGAAAGAAAAAACCCTAATCCAACTAATAATGCCATAGGAATAACAAATGCTAAAAGATTTAGATTTTCACCATTTGTAAAGTGATAAATAATTGATGCAATTAAAGGTAAAACCATTAAGAGAGCAACAACAATTAATAATTTACCAATAATATAAAGAATCATTCGTTTGTTCATCTTAAGATATCCTTTACGTCTTTAATATATGGATTTGTTGTGAAAATAATAATTCTATCATAACGACTGATATAATCTTTACCTTGAGGAATTATTACTTTATTATCACGAATAATACATGCTAGTAAAATGTTATCTTTAAAACTCAAATCTTTTATTGGAATATTTGTATAATTAGTTTCTGTTTGAATAAAAAACTCTAGTGCTTCTACCTTGTTATCTACGAATCTATGTAAAGTTAAAAACTCACTACCTTGACTAGATTCTAAACCTCTAACAAATCTGACAATGTTATTAGATGATATTTCTTTTGGGGAAACTATACTATTTAAACCAATTTGCTCAATTATTAAATTGTAATTTGAATTATTAACTTTTGTAATTATTTTTTCAACATTACAAGTTTTTGCATAAGATGAAATAATAATATTTGTTTCGTCCATTCCTGTTAAAGAAATTAAAGCATCCATTGTTGTTATGCCTTCCTCAAGTAATAATTTTTGATTAGTGGCATCACCATTAATAATTGTTAATTGAGGAAATAAATTACTTAAACTCTTACAAGTATCTCTATTTATATCGATAACTTTAACGTATAAACCTAAATCATTTAAATCTTTAGTTAGATATTGAGCTATTTTGCTACCTCCAACTATTAATATTCTCTTTGATCTCTCTTTACTTAAGTTTAAATATTTAAAGAATTTAATAATTTCTTTAGCTTCAGCTGTAACGTATATATTATCAAAAGCATTAATTTGAAATTCACCATTAGGAATTATAACTTCATCATTTCTTTTAACAGCACAAACTAATATATCAATTTTGGTTTTATTACGAATATTCATTAGTGTACTTCCAACAAGTGGCGAATTTTCAGAAACTTTAATTTCGATTAATTCAACTTTACCATTAGCAAAAGTTTCAACTTTTAAAGCACTTGGAAAACGAAGCATTCTTGATATTTCTTCGGCTGTGTCAAGTTCAGGATTAATTACTAAGTTAATTCCTAATTCTTGATTCATAAAACTTATTTGTTTAGCATATTCAGGATTTCTAACACGAGCAATTGTATGTTTAGCCCCAATTTTTTTGGCAACTAAACAGGCAAAAATATTAAGTTCATCAAGTGAAACTACAGAAATAACTAGATCAGCTAAACCAACACCTGCTTCAATTTGAGTATCATAATTAGCTCCATTGCCATAATAGCCTTTAACATCGTACTCGCTCACAAGTTCATCAACAACTTGCGAATTTTTATCAATTATTACAACATCATGGTTTTCTTGCGACAAATGTTTTGTAAGAAGGGTGCCCAATTTCCCAGCACCAATAATTACAACATTCATATTATTCTTCTCCTCCATTTGCTAAAGCATAAAGCCTTTTTATTTGATGAATACTAAGTTCCTTTACTCCACCTTCGGGGATATCCTTTGTATCTATATCACCAAATCTTACTCTTGTTAATCTTTTTACTCTAAATCCTAAAGCATCAAACATTCTTTTAACTTGATGATATCTACCTTCTTTAATAATCAAACCAACTAAAGAAGAGTTATTTTCTTTATCATATCCAGAAATATAACCTCGACATTTTCTAGTTGTATAATCACCAATATTTACACCTAAGCATATTTTCTTTAAGTCTTCTTTAGAAAAAATACCTTCTACTCTAGCCAAATATTCTTTTTCAATCTTTGATTGAGGACCAACTAATTTATTCATAAAATCACCATCATTAGTTAGTAAAATTACTCCTTTAGTATCATAATCTAATCTACCAATTGGAAACAATCTTTTATCTTTATATTTTTCGTCTAAGATTGAAATTACTGTCTTACGACCACGATCATCAGATGAACTAGATAAAACACCTCGAGGCTTATTCATAACAAGATATATATGTTCTGGACTAGAAATAATCTTTCCATCAACCATAACTTCATCTTTATTTGTGACTTTAGTGCCTAATTCCTTAATAGTAATACCATTAACTTTTACTCTGCCTGAAGTAATTAGTTCTTCTGCTTTACGTCGTGATGTAATTCCACAACTAGCTATATATTTCTGTAATCTTTCCATAATTGCACCTCAACTTATAATATTCTATCACTTATTTATAAAAAATTAAATAGTTTTTGTTTTTATTTTATTTCGCATATACAACTTGCTTTTTGATATGGAATTGTTAATACAAGTTCTTTTTTTACAATATCTACAATTGTTATATTGTTACTATCCAAATTACATGATAATAGATATTTACCATCATTTGTTCTAATCATATGTCTACTATTTTTACCATAAATACTAAATTCTGACACTAACTCAAGTTTATTATCAGTAGAAAATACACTCACAGTACTTTCCTTTTCATTTAATCGATTAGATACATATATTTTATCTAATAATGCAAAGAGAGTAGCTCCATTCGAACTTTCATATGTACTTAAACATTTAGATAATATTTTACCATCATAATTAAGCATATAAACTTCATTCGTATATTCACAAATAACAAATATATTTTTACTAGTTACAATTGTATGTCTAGGACCAGAACCTTTATCTAAATGATATACTTCTAAAAAATTTAAATATTCATCATATACATATAAAGCATCATTATTAATATCTGTACAAATAATTTCATTGTTTTTAAATAAGGTTACGCAATGACATTTACTATTTTCTATTCTTTTTATATTTAAATTAGAAAACTTATTATTTTTAAAAACAACTGAATATAATGCCCCATCTAAATAACTAGCACCATAAAGGGTATTATTATTCGAATTATAGCATAAATGCGTTGATGACAGTAAGTTAATTTCTATTTCATCAATTAGATTAAGATTATAATCATAAGCTATAAGCTTTAAAGGATTTTTAGAAAATGTAAATATATATTTATAATCTGCAATTACAAATGATGGTGTAAATAAATTGTAATTCTTTAAAAAAGCATATTTATTCCTTTCAAAATGGATTTCTAATAGGGAAAGTGAATTAGTTACTCCATAGCTTGAAACAACAAATCTAGCCATATTTTAAACCTCAAAAAATAATTTACAATATTTTACCATCAATAAAATATAATTTCAATAAAAAATAAAACAATCTTAAGAAATAAACTTAAGACTATTTACAAAATAAAATTAAATAAAACAATAACAATTATAACAACTATATAACTAAATACATTGACAATAATACCTAAAACCAATAACTTATCATATTTTTTAAAATCAATAAGTGAGCAATAAAAAGGTATAATGTATAATGATGCATCACTCACATAATGTATTCCTGTACTTAATAATCCTATCAAACTATCAACGCCATAAGATTCATAGCATTGCATCATAATCGAAAGTGATGAAGATGATGAAATAGGTCTTATAATCATTTGGATTAAGATTAAACCATATTCAAAATCAAACTTTTCTTCTAAAAATTCTATTATTCCAGAAGAAAACAAAAAACTAATTGCGACTGAAAAAGTTAACAAACTCCCAAACATATTTACAGTTGTATAAAGTCCTTCTTTTGCACCAATCATAAATTCTGAAAAACAATTTACTTTTTTTATACTGCCTATAACTAGAATAATAAAGAATATGAAAACTATTAAATATTCACTCATTACGATAAATCACCTTACAAATAATAATTGCAAAAGTTGTTGTAACGAGTGAAGCAATAAATAAAATAAATACAAAAGGAATATTAATTTTTGCAAAAAAAGTACTACGCAGTGTCAGTAAACTTAAAGGCATAAGACAAAGCGAAGAAATGTTAATAAGTAAATACATTGAAAGATTATAATTTGCTTTCGGCAGTGTATTAATTTGATTAACTACTTTTATAGCAATAGTCATATTTGCAGGTCCTAATCCTAAAAGATTACATACGATTGACGTAGAAATCATTTTTTTACATTCTTCATTTAAGTTTTTAAATATTTTGTTAATTATACGTAAGAAAATAATTGATATTTTATCAATTACTTTCGCTTTCAATGCTATTTTAAAAAGACCATTATAGATGACTAACATACTCCCAATTTTCATCAAATTCTTTAAAACATTCTCAGGAACTACAAACAAGTTATTAATCATCTTGTCAGTATTGCCATAAATTAAACCAAAAATTAAAGAAACAAATATTATAAATACCCATACTTTATTCATTAATAATACCTGTATATGTTTTCTCTATAAACATTAGTTTTATCGATATAAATTTTTAACTCACCGATAACTTCTTCTGTTGGATTATTCAACAAATATATATTAATAGTAGCTTTTTCACTTTTCTTCATCGGCAAAATAATATTAGTTTTTAAATATGGAGTTACTTTATAATCTTTGTCAACTTTGATAATTCCTTGAGAAATAACATTTTCCATTTTATATTCATTAAAACCATTATTTAATAAACTTATGTGTTCATTCCAATCATTACCAGATTTAAAAGTAACACATACTAACTCCATACTATCTTTTGATGCATAAGTAATTAACGTTCTTCCTGACTTTTCAGTATATCCAGTTTTACCACCAATAACATACTCATATCTTTGCACTAGTTTATGCTTATTATAAAAATATAATTTTTGTTTATCTGTCGTTTCGGTAAAATAATTTTTAGAAGAAACTATCGAACGAAAAACATTATTTTTCATCGCATAACTCATTAGAAGCGCCATATCATATGGAGTTGAATAATTTAAACTATCAGAATCTAAACCTGAAGGATTAGAAAATGTGGAATTTTTCATACCTATTTCTTTAGCATATTTATTCATAAGCATTGCAAATGTTTTTTCACTACCACAAGTATAATTAGCCAATAAATAAGCACAATCATTACCACTTCTTAATAATAATCCATATAACAAATCCCTTACAGTTATCATATCATTTAAACTCAAATATATTTTTGATCCTTCCTGGGAAATTGCTTCTTTTGTTACTAAAACATAATCATCAATATTACAATTTTCAATCACAATTATTCCCGTTAGAACTTTGCATATGGAAGCAGTAAGATACCTCTTATCAATGTTTTTACCTTCTAAAACTCTTTTACTGCTAGCCTCCATTAAAATATATCCATCAGCATAAATCACTGTTTTAGCACTAACAATAACAAACGAACAACATAAAAGAACTAAAATCATAATTTTTCTTAAAAACTTTATCATAAACTTCACCAATTAATTTTATAAAAAAATGATAAATATTATGATAAAATCAATAATTTATTTTAATA
>UMGV01009324.1_pt1 | contig 29521 bp, 23 predicted proteins | sample 1965361 | NCBI WGS metagenome assembly UMGV01 (sample SAMEA4836081, study PRJEB28245) | human gut metagenome | biome: gut microbiome; material: fecal sample | place: Denmark | collected 2008
CAATTGTCTCTTCTTTTATTTTTCCACTTTTTACTAAATCTAAAAATGTATTATATACCTCAATTTGTCCGTCCAGGTCAGCTTTCCCGCAAAACATCATTATATCAACACCAGCATTAACACAATTTTCAATAATTTCAGCAGTAGAAAAGTTAGCTTGAATAGCTCCCATAGTTAACGAATCAGTAATAACTAATCCATCATATCCTAATTTTTCACGCAAATATCCTTTTATTATTTTCTTTGATAGTGTAGCTGGATATTTTTCATCAAAGCTTTTATATAAAATATGAGCTGCCATTATTCCATTTACTCCACTTTTAATTGCCTCTTTAAATGGGAAAAGCTCTACCTTTTCTAATTCATTAATGTCTTTACTAACATAAGGCATACTCAAATGTGAATCAACACTAACATCACCATGACCAGGAAAATGTTTCAAAGTTGCTAATACACCAGCTTTTTCAAAACCTTTATAAGCTTCTATAACATATTTAGCAACAATTTTAGGATCATCAGAATATGATCTTGAACTAATTACAGGATTAAGGGGATTATTATTAACATCGGCAACAGGAGCAAAATTCATATTAAAGCCTAATCTTTTTAAGTCATTAGCTTCATAATAACATATATCAGTAATATCACTTTGGGTAGCTGATAGGGTCATAGCTCCAGGAAATGGAGTAATATTAGCTATTCTTGTAACCATTCCCCCTTCTTGGTCAACACCAATGAATACTGGATATTTACTTCCTCTTTGAATATCTTCATTAAGCTTTTTAACTAATTCTATATCATCACTAATATTTCTAGAAAAATGAATTATCCCCCCAACATGAAGTTTCTTTAACTGATAGTCTAGTTGTTCATTATATTCTGTTCCATGAAAAGCAAACATTAACATTTGACCAATTTTTTCTTCTATACTCAAATTTTCTAATAAAAAATTACTACCTTTTTCTTTCATTTTCTTTTCCTTTCATAAAGAAATTATATCATTATCTATTATTAGTGTAAAGTGTTTACTTAAAAGCATAATAAAAGGTCTGCAAAAGCAGACCTAGTTTTTTAATTATTTTATCCAACGATACCTGTTCTTTCAATACTTTCAACGAATAATTTTTGTACAAAGAAGTATCCAATTAAAAGTGGAAGCATCATAAGTAAAGCAGCAGTGTTAGCGATTAGTCCTCTAAATGTTGGGTCTTGAGCAATATCTTCTACTCCTTCTAAGACCTCTTTACCAGCTGCTTTCCAAGTAGAAAGTACTGTATCCAAACGTTCAGTATTACCACCTAGTTTTGTTGAAAGTAGAGGGAACGATACTGAATATTTTAATAAGTTAGCAAAGTAATAATCATTCCATTGCCATACAAATGAGAATAATCCAACTGTTACAACGGCACCACGAGCATTTGGAAGCATTACACTCCAGAATGTTCTAATAACACCAGCACCGTCAACTTGAGCTGATTCTTCAAGTTCAGATGGTAAATTCTTAAAGAATTGTCTGAACAAGTAAATAAATATTGCTGATCTAATACCTTGACCAAAGGCAGCTAAAATATACATTGAGAATATTGAACTCATTAATTTAATTCCAAAGAAAGAATTATTAGTTAAGAACAATACACGTGATACATGTAGTGTTTCATTTGGTACAACTAATGTAGCTAATACCATATAGAAAATTATATTACTACCTTTAAATTTTAATCTAGCAAATGAATATCCAGCTACTGCAGATGCCATAACTTGTAAAACCATACAAACTGTAGACAAAATTATAGTATTAAGTAGTGAGCTTGTTGTGGCTAAACTACTTGCTGAAGTATCCCAAATACCTAACAATTCCCAAGAAATTTGGAAGTTTACAATACTAAACTTATCAGGTACGAATACTACTTGTGGATTTGAAATATCAGAAGGATGTCTCAAAGCCGCTGAAAGTTTTTCAATAATTGGAAGTAAGATTACGAAACATAGTCCAATCAAAATCAAGGCACGGATTAATTTGCCAAAGAACATTAAGGTATTTTTCCCTCTAACTTTTCTCTTGACTGGATCTTTTAAATCCTCAGTAAACTCTTTCCACTTAGTAGAAAATTTTTCTTTAAAAGTTGTTTTTTGTGCTTCATTATTCATCATAATAGAACACCACCTTACTTATTACAAATATAACAATAGCAATAATTAATACTGATGATAAACAGAATAACAAAGACATAGCAGCATGTATACCATAATTTGTTAAGTTTCCTAATCCACCAGAGAATGTTACATTACCAGCTGTTTTAAATCTATTAATTACTTTTAAGATATCACTTCTTAAGAATGAATCAACAACAGTATAAACACCAGCCGTTAACATAAGTGGAGATACCATTGGAAAAGTAATCTTCCAGAAAATTTCATATTGAGTTGCACCTTCAATTTTGGCAGCTTCATATAAGTGTTTTGGAACTGATTGAATACCAGATAGGAAAATCAGAATTTGAACACCAGAATATGAAATTATATTGAAAATTGATTTTGAAGCATTACCTAAGAATTTTACTGCAGCAGCAGGAAGATTAGCATTTGTTAAGAAATCTGTAAAATTGAACATTGTAGAAAATACATCTTTATTAGCTTCTTCCATAGCTGTACCAATCAAATCACCTGTGTTCATAGCTACATCGATAGCTTGAGAGTTAAATATAACTGGCATAAAGAATACAGCACGAACAAAGGCACGACCTCTAAATTCTGAATTCAATACTACAGCAACTATTAAACTAAATATAAGAATTAGTGGTACATTTAATAATGTATTACCAAAAGATGATAATAATGTTTGTTTAAATGTAGCATGTTCATTCCAAATATATTTATAATTATCAAAACCAACCCATTCAGTAATAACACCAATAAATTGATTTGTTTCTGAATTAGTACCCATATTCTTTACATTTGAAAAACTGTAAATAATTGTAGTACAGAAAGGTATTAAGAAGAAATATACAAACCCAATCATAAGTGGAAGAATGAAAACTATTCCCCAAATTGCTTGACGTTTTTCATATTTAATCTTAGAACTAATATACGCTGACAATTTCTTTAATGGAGAGAATATTTTATTTAAAATTTCTTTTACTTTTGCCATTTTATCTTCCCTCCTCTAATACTATATACCAATTACTTGCAATTGCTAAACCACTTGCTTTATCTTGATATGTATCATCATCAAAGTTGATCATTAATTTTAATCCGTTAGCATATTCTACTTCAACAACGTTATCAGTAATATATTTATGAGATACCAAACGGCTCTTATAAATGCCAACTTCATTTAATTGTTTATTTAAACTAATCATCTTATATTTCCAATTCAAATAATATGCACCATAATTATCAGTATAATTAGTATCTAATAAAATCTTAGTATCTTCAGCTGATAATTGGAAACTTAAATTTGAACCAGTTTCTAATGCTTTTAAGAAATACCAATTAGGTGTACTATCATCTTCATAGTTAATATTTACTGAACTATAATCAACTAAACCACTAACTACTAATTGATATAGAGGTATTGAATAGTCAACACTTGGTAACATAGTAGCTGTTAGAGGAACATTTGTAATTAAATCTGCATATGGTAATGAAAAATCAAATGCACTTTGAATCATTACTTTCTTACCATTATCTTTAATAGCAGATAATACATTTTGTTGATACATTAATGATGTTTCAGTATATGTTAAACTCTTCTTAGAATAATCCCCAACTTTAGTATTACCAATATCCCAAGCGAATACGCCTTTAACTGCAAAGCGATCATATCTCTTTAGATAATTGTTAATATATGCTTCATAAAATCTTGGTGATAAAAGAACAGTTGGTTTGAAACTCTTATCACTTAAACCTGTACTCATAACGAATTTAGCAATTGTTGAATACTCACTTGTTACACTCTTAGGTGAATATTTCAATGAACCAAATCGATAATCATATCCTTTACCTTGACTAATATCAGCACTTAAGTAGAAATCAAAGCCGCAAGATTTTAAATATTCATTCAATTTTGCTAAGCCTTTTTTCCCTCCTAAAACGCTATTAACTTTTAAGTTTTTAGTAAGTTCACCTTCAACAGCATCTTTAGTCCAATATAAGTAAGAAACATTAGCATTTTCAACACCATTTTCTCTTAATTCTTCTAAGATATCAATTGCTTGATTAAATGTTGTTAATGAGAAATCTTTATTATAAACAACCCCTAAAGTCAATACTTTCTTTTCGAAAGCGCCTAAGAATTGTAATGTAGGTGTATGAACAGTAGTAGTATCATTTTCACCTAAACCAACATCTGAATACTTTTCAAGTAAATATTCACGATATTTTTTAGCTACATCAACATAAGTTAATTCATCTTCTCCCAAGAAACGATATTCATATACGATATCACCAGGATAAAGATCTTTAGTCCACTTATTGAAAGCACTACCTGAACTTAATGAAACAACTTCATAAGTTCTAAGGTCAGTTGCAAAACGAGCATAGTTATAAGATGTTGTTTGACTTGCTCTTAAGAAGTCAGCTTGAAGCCATGATAAACTTGCACCTTTATCAACTATAGCTACAACTCCGCGCTTCTTAGTTTGATCTAAGAAACCATACATTCCAAACATTAAATCTTTATTAGAATATTGAGCTTCTTTTAGTGGAATTGTCAAGTCAGTACCATATATTCTCTTACTATAAGCACCAGCATTTTGAACATCTTTTACGCTGTTAAAACTAATAATTGCTCCACTACCATCAGGGATAATTATTTGTCCTTCACTCTTCTTATCATTATTAACAGTGAAATAAGGTAATAATTGAATTTGATAAATCTTAGAATCAGATTGTTCTTCAATTGATTCATTTAAAATTGTTACCTTGAATCCTTCATTAGTTAATCTAAATCTTAATCCGACTTCGAAAGATGTAGATTTAGCTTCATCATCATGGCCAAATAAAGCATTTTGTTCTTCTGCTAACTCTTGTGTAAAGCCAGTTTGAACTGGGTTACCGTTTGCATCGTACAACCATCTACCTTCTTCATCTTGAGCTTGGAAGCCACCAATCTTGAATTTTTCAAGATTTCCGTCTCCTTTATAATCATAATATACATCACGATTCATTCTTGAAGAACTATCATAAATTGAATAATAATTTTCTTTTGTTTGATTTCCATTTTCATCATATTCATTAATTGTATACATATATTTCAATAAATTTGTAATGATGATTGTTGATTTACTTGCTTTGAATTTGAAGATTTGAGAACTGTTTTCAACATATTGTGTTGGGAATATATTTAATCTGTTTTCTGTATCTCCATTTAAAGTAGATTCAAGTTCATATACAGTATTTGAATATATATAATTAATAATTGTTGAAGTTGTAAATGGATTAGCTGTACATGGAGAATATCCTTCTTCACCAGCTAAAGCGCTAGTATTATAATCAACACCAATTTTTGGTTTTAATCTTCCATCAGGATCTAATAAATTGTCAAGATCCCATGCGCCTAATGAATTACCATTTGAATCAAGTTTTTCTGTAACAGTTGCTAACCCATTTTCTTCTAAATAGGCAGCACACTCAGCATTATATGTTGCACCTTTACCTGTATATTGTAATACAATATTACCACTTTGTTTTAATAAGTCTTTATCAGTTGCATTATAGAAAACTAAGTTTCCTCTAAACATCCTATCATAAGCACTTCTATCAAACTGAGTTGGGAAATATGAACTTACATTTGTAAAGTTACCAATTTCATATAAAACATCAACACCACTACCATCTTCTAAATAGTTAAATGAATAGTGTCTCTCAGTCAAACCAGTAATTCTATTTTCATATTGAACACTGTTCGCCCAAGTAGATAAGTCAGTACTGTTAATAGTACCATTTTCTAAGAAATATCTTAACAAAAAGTTAGATTTTTCTGTAGCTACATCTGATGTACTATCAGCAGTTTCATAAACTACTTCACATTCAGAAAGTGATGGACTACTAGGAGCAGCACAACTGCTATTTAAAACAACTTTAACTATAGTTGTTTGTTCATCAAAGAACATTGAATATTTTCCATTATTAGCTACTAGTTGAGCATTACTTAATGTCAACTCATTAGCATTAATCATAGATGACTTATCAAATTTTTCATTATCATAATTTACTTTTGCACTAGGTTTAAGACCACCTATAAAGTATAGTCCCAAAAATACAACTAGAATCACTCCAAGAATAGTCGGAATAATACATTTTAATTTTAAAAACTTCATTCTTATTCCTCCTTCTAAAAGTACCTTAAGGTTATCTCACGATATATCGTATAGACAAAACCTGCTATTTTTTGAATTAAGTCGAAACACAAAATTCCAATAAAGCATATAACCAATAAAGCTACAGCAGTAGCAATTAATGTTGCAACGCATTTTAATAAACCATATTCATGAATTGAAATAAATCCAAAGAATGCCATATAACACATAAAGAAAATTCCCAAAGCAATTACTAATGTATAAATAGCTTTTTCTTGTTGAGACACTACATTACTTAAGAATAATCCTATTAACTTTGTCCAAGCAACTGGATATAATGAGTAACATATCATCATAAATATTTCTTTCATTTTTCCTTTACCATCAAACAAAGTAGTTATACTCCAGTTAGCAACAGTAACTAAAACAACAGGGGCTATTATATATGCTATTTCAGCCAACATTTTCAAATCAGTTACTTCAACTTGTTTAACAATAAATCCTGAATATTGATATTCCATAATACTCAAAAAGATTACGAATATAACAAACCAAATTGCCACACTCATTTTACCGCGTTTTTCACGTTTGAATTCATCCCAACCTTTTAAAGGGTGAAATAAAATGAAAAGTGGAAATTTTATAAATTCTTCTTTAAACCATTTTAAGAATTTGACAACTTTTGACCAGAATTTGCGGATTTGGCTGTCATTTTTTTCTTCAGTTGAAACTAAATTTTTTGCGTTTTCATTCATTATTCATCACCAAACCCTGCATCAGATTTTTTATAGCGAATAGATTTATATGCTTTATAACCTATTCCAAATACCACTAATACAACAATACCAGTCATAACATATGGGAAGAATTTCTTAATTTTTTCATCACGATATAACTTATAAGCTTTTGAATAATATTCTACATTGAAACCAGTCTTGAAATATTCCATAGCATCTTGATAACGTCCTGCAGATAAATAAGTTTTACCTACACCAACGTATGCTAATTCATAATTTGGATTTTGGTTAATTACATTTTGCCATTCTTCACTAGCAGACTCTAAGTCACCTTTTGCTTGATATTCAACAGCTTTATTAATTATGCTACCAACTTCAGTTGGAGTATAACGAATAACAACACGATTATTCTTTTCAAGAACTAATAAGTTTTCACCTTGATAACGAACAGCTACTGGATTTTCTAAATCTGTAACTTCTGATCCTTTACCACCAGAAATATATAATAAGTTACCTTCTTTATCATAAGTGAATAATCTTCCACCTTTAGTATCAACTACTGTATATGTACCATATTCATTAACAGTAATACCAGAGAAAGTAGATCCACCCTTATTCTTACCAGTCATAATTGTTATTAAGTCACCTTTAGGAACTGAATAACCATTACGCACTAAAACATCATTACCAGCTTGATTAATTCTCTTAATCATAGCTTTATCATTAGTAACACCAGTTTCTGTATTTGTAACTGCACGAGAAACTGTATAAATAAATCCTTGTGAATCAATAGTAAAGTTTTTAAACTCTGTGTTTAAAATTGAAGTCATTTGTTTTCTTTGTTCTTCTGTGGCAATGTTACGCCATAAAGCATCCCAGAAACTCATTGTTGTATAGTTTACACCAACGAAACGCATGAATTCACCTTTATTACTCAATAGGATAATTCCTTCATAAATTCCATCACTGATTACATAAATTCTACCAGCACTATCAGTAACAACTTTTGTTGGTGAGAATGTTTTTTCAGAGAATGCTTGATCAGATGGAGTTGATATTATTTGAACAACTTCATAAGTTTTTGCATCAATAATTACTATTTGATTATTACCTGTATCTGATAAGTAAATTAAATCTTCGAATTCTCCTTCGATGATAACATTGTTAGCATCTCTTTTTGCTCTTTGAGCACGATATACACCACTAACTTTAAATAGTTTTAAGTACATCTTTTGATCTTCAGTTCTTTCTTCATAAGGAACTGCTTTAATTTCTTTTATTTTTTCATATGAATATACACTAGTTAAAGCAGCACTTGTTGCAGCACTTCCATCAACTCTTGTTTTAATCTTACTTAATTCTAAGTTAGAGAAGTTATCTGGATTGATTTCAAATCTACTGTATTTTTCTTTATAGTTTAAGTTGCCATCAAATACAAACAACATGTTATAACATTGTTTTGTCGCGGCATCAATACTACTAGATGAAGATACAATATAGATTACATCTTCTTTTACTTCTTTTCCATTAACAGTCTTAGTTTCAGTATAGATATATAAATCTTCAGGACTATTAAATTCTTTTTCATTAACGTTTCCGCCCCAAGCATTACTTAATATGTTATATACACCATCAATTGTTGCAGAATAACCAGCAGGAGCAGAAATAATCTTACCATCATGTGAATATGTATATGCAGCTTTAACATTTAAAGTAGCATATGTACAAACTAAAGTTACAAGAACTAATAAATATTTCTTAAATTTTCTCATAAATGCCTCCTACTTCATTCCTGAATGTTGCATTGTTTCCATAACGTTACTTTGTGAGAAAATGAAAACTGCAATCGGAACAATAATCATAATTAATTGTACAGCATTTAATGTACCAGTTCTAGCAACACCAGCAGAAGCTATTTGGTTAATTGCATAGCTTAACATCTTATAGTCTTCTCTATAAATCGTTGTACTACCACCAGTGTTCCACAAACTTTGGAAGTTCAATATTACTAAAGTAATCCAAGCTGGTTTTACAAGTGGCATAACTATTTGCCAATAAATTCTAAACTCACTTGCACCATCTAGTTTTGCAGATTCAATGTAGTCCATGCTAATACCATTCATAAATTGTCTCATTAAGAATAGTCCCATAGTTCCACCAACTACTGGTAAAATAATTGACCAGTGTGTATCAATCAAGCCTAAGAAATTCAAAATGATATAGTTAGGAGTTGCTGTAACACTTGATGGGAACATAAGTGAATAAACTATTAAACCAAATATAACTCCACCACCAGGAACTTTATATTTACTTAATACATAAGCACACATTGAAGCAACAATTACGTGTCCGAAAGTACCTAAAATAGTTACATAAACAGTATTGAATAAATATCTTGAAAATGGAACTAATGAAGTACCTAATACTACACCTAAATCAGCAAAGTTATTCAAAGTAGGATTCTTAACAAAGATATTAGGTGGGAATTTAAAGATTTCATCCATTGGTTTGAATGCATTATTTACAATCATAATCAATGGTAAAATACTTAAAATACCGCAAATAGCTAAGAATAAGAATAATGCAAAATCTCCACCTTTAGAACGATTAATACGTTTCTTCTTCTTTGAACGTGATTTAATCTTCATTCCAGAGATTTCGGCGAATGGTCTACTATCTATGTGGCGAGCTTTTTTTAGATTAAGCTTTTCTTTTTTACTTAACTCAACATTCTTTTGAGTTGTCTCTTCATTTAACATTTCTGCTTTTGACTTAGTCATTATGAGCCCACCTTTCTTATAACTTTTCTAATCAAACTATTTAATCCGATAGATACTAAAAACAATAGTGTTGCAATAGCTGACGCATAACCTAGCTCATATCTTACACTTGTATAGTCACTCAAATGGTTAACAATTGTGTGACCTGCATACTGTACTGATGGGAAACCGCAAAGTGCTGTTGTTACAGCGCCAACACCTAAAGTGTTAGAAATTTGGATAACGGCACTAAACAATAATTGGTCTTTAATAGATGGTAAAGTTATATACCATAACTCTTGCCAACGATTACGGATACCATCAATTGCACCTGCTTCGTATAACTCTTTATTAACACCTTTTAAACCAGCGATTAGGGTTAAGAAGTTAACACCTAAACTCATCCATAATTGAACAGCAATTACGATTGGTAAAATATATTTAGCATCTTTTAACCAAGTAATAGGTTCACGAATTATTTGTAGTTTTATCAAAATTGAATTTGCCCAACCATAGTAGTCACTACTAAATATTAATGCCCAAATTGAAATTGCACCAGTAAGGGCAGGAGCATAGAATACAAACGTAACAATTGCTCTTAAATATCTAGGTAATTCATTTATTAACCAAGCAAACACGAATGATAAAATATATCCACCAGGTCCTACGACCACCGCAATTATCAATGTATTTTTAACAGCAGTAATGAAGATAGGATCTTCCAAAAACAAATTCAAATAGTTTTCCCAACCAACCCAGCGAGGAAATTCTAACATATTAAAATCTGTAAAACTTAAGGCAAAACTCATTATTACTGGTAATACTGTAAAAGTAAAGAACAATAATAAGTAAGGGAACATCATCAAGTATAAAACTCTATTTAAATACAATTTTCTTCTAAGTGGTTTTTTTCTACTCCACATATCGACTTTGTATCTAAACTCATTCCACTTTTCTTTCAATGTTTTCTTTTCAGCTTGTTCAGTTGAAGGAGTTTCTTTAATTGTATTTTCCATTATAATCTCCTTTCTAGTTAGTTGCTAAACCGAACTCTTTACGTTTACGAGTAATTTCACCATTGATTAAAGTAACATACTCAGAAAGAGTTTCACGAGGGTTCTTATCGTTATTGATTACAGCACGAATAGCATTTTCTAAGTTACGTCCTACATAGTATCCACCAGCTATTTCTGGAATACCAAAGGCTATATCCCATTGAGACATTAAAATATCTCTTTCTTCTTTTGACCATGGTAATAATTTAAATGCTTCTATATTAGCTGTATTATGACGAGCTGCAGCACCTAAAATTGATTCTAACTCACGTGCATAATTATATTGTATATCGCGTGAAGTCCACCATTTCAAGAATTCCCAAGATGAATCATAGTCATCTGATTGTTGCATAATTATATTAGCTGTACCACTAGCAACTCCTCTATTATCTAAAACAGTAGTTGTTGTTCCATCAGCATTCACTACTTCACGATATGTACCAGGAAGTGGAGCAAATGACCATTTACCAGTAATATCAGGAGCAAATACTGTTAAAGTATTAAACAATGTGTATGAGGCAATACCAATTGGCATTTCACCTGTTCTAAAACGGTTAGTAAAGTTTGCTGATAAAGCAAATGAATAATCTGTGAAATAACTACACCAATCTTCAAATGCTTGCATACCGATTTCAGTATCGAAAGCAGAAGCTTTATAATCGTCTTGATAATATTTTCCTCCTCTTTGATACAACAAAATTGAATAAATTGTTGAACCAGCACCTTCTAGAGGCATATAGAAATCTAAGTTAGATACTTGAAGTTCAGTAACTAATGATTTAACATCATCCCAAGTTTTTGGAACTGTCCAGTTATTAGCTTCAAAAATATCTGTACGATAGAACATTACATTAAATGCAGCTGTATTAGGCAATCCATAATAACCGCCTCCGTCAGTTGTTTCTAAATATAGAGGCACCATAGAACTATATTGGAAACGAGCATTTTTTGGATAGTCAAATGAAGAATTTTCTGTGTAATTGCTTGAATTTCTTGTACAATAACCTTTTGCTTCATTTTCAGGTGTACATATACCTGTAACTTCGTGGAAGTCTTTTTGTTGACTAACGTCGTATACGGCACCACGCAATGCATAGTTAACAGGTAAACCACCATCAACGTTTATTGCTACATCTGGTCCTATACCAGCAAGAGTTGCTGGAAGTAATACAGATGGAGCTAAAACTTTTAGTATAACATTGATATTAGTATCAGGAATGAATGTTGAGTCAATTAAGTTTTTAACTGAATTGGCTTGTTCACGTCCTGTAGAATCACTTGTCAAATACCATACTTCAATCTCTTTTTCGAATCCTTCAGTGCTAGTTACACCAATAGATTGATAATCAAAGAAGAATGATAATACGAATCCTCTTGCATCAAACCAGAAGTTTTTAAACCAGTTGGCATTAGCATTAGGCAATTTATAATCATCACTATGAACCCATAATCTTTCAATAGTTAAACTTTGATCTTGAATATCTAATATCCAAGTACCTAAAGCAGAAAGATTATTTTTGAATTCTGACAAGTCTTTTGTAACATTCCATGGTTTACTAGCAAAACCATTAAGCTTTGTAGTCTTACCATTCTTTTCAACAGTATCGCCAATTTGAATTACTATCTTATCTAAAGAGTTATTTAAACTACTCTTTTCACCAGTAAGTTGTGTAATAGTTTCAGAAACATCGTTTAACTTTTTCGCAGAATCAGAAAATATTTTTACCATGTTACGACCTTTGCTGTCGTTAGCAATACTTGGATTATCACCATATAAATTATATTCTTGATATTTATCAGGGTTAGCAGTTGTTCTAGCAATTATTCTTAAATATAAACTATTTAAATCGTCTAAAACTTCTTCAACAGTACTAATTAATTCTCCATAATCACCAATAGTTGCTTGTAGAGAAATTGTATTTTTACCTTCTTCTAAATAGAAGTAATATGCTTCACCATTTTCATCACCAATAGTAACTATACTATAATCACTTCCATAATAGAAACGAGCATTGTTTGCTTCTTTAAAAGGAACATTTCCATTAACCAAAACTCGTCTAGCTGTATATAAACCTCTAGCTAAATCTTGTTTTGCTCTAAAAGATATTTGATATAATCCTGCTTTTGGAACTTCTACTTCCCAACTAATCCAATCACCAGGAGTTGACCATCTACTTCCACCTATTGTGTTGTATTTTGTCTTAACAGGGTCATTAGGAGTATTGATAGGGCTTGTTCTATCAGCAGTAGCATATAGAGTTGGAGAAGATCTTTCAATTGAATCTTGAGCTTGAATTTCTTCATGGAAATTCTTAACTTTTTCAGCATCTTTGTGTTCTTCAATATATTCTTCATAAGTTGAAGTAGTAACCATTTCAGTTAATTGAATATTGAAGATTACTAAGTTTTCACGAAGTGATTCAAATGAAATTGAATTTTCACCTTTAACGAAGTATAACAAATATGGATTAGATACATAACCTGTATCATCTGATAAATACATTGATCTTGCAGAAAAAATTTCTTTTTGAGCAGGTTTCAAATCATTTCCATTAATATCTTGTTTTATTGATTCTTTATCTTTCCATGTACGATAGAATGTAACAGTATCTAAACTAGAAAATGGTGAAGTGCCATTAATCTTAATAGCTCTTTCAGCATTACTACCGCCACCTTCTGGTAAGTAGTATTCGATGTATACACAATACATTCCTTCTTTTTCAAGATTGAAAGTCCATGTTACTGTACCATTATCACTAGTATAATATCCTTTTCTAGTTGTAGTACCATCAGTATAAGTATAGTCTTTATTGAAGTCACTTGAATCATTACTTGCTACACCGGTAGTTCCATCAATATAGACATTTTCACTTAATTTAGGAAATTTTAAACGTTGCCAACAGTCTTCATATAAATCAAACTTATCTAATCTAGTAACATCATTAGTTACGTTAGATACAATCTTCAAATAATTTTGATAATCACCACTAGGAATATCAGAAGATAACATTTTTGAATTAGATGTAATATGTCCACTTTTGTAAGTTTTACCTACAGTAATTCCAAACCACGCCACCAAAGCAACAAGTATTACCCATAGAATAACTTTTTTTACAATTTTAGGGTTATATTTAATCTTAATTTTCATAATTTTCACCTCTTGTCAAATATTTCAGCGTCTCATTAGCGAATTCTACAAAATCATCAATGTGAGCAAAGCTTTCTTCAAAATCACTTATTTTGTTTCTAGCCAGCCACAAGCGTTTTCTTTCCTCATACAAATTATTGCGCGAAGCACCAATCTCTTCTAAGAACTTCTTTTTCTCATTCAAAGATAGTTCATTAGAATAAGCCATTCTAAGTTTATTTATTAATCTAATTAGTTTTATCGATGCTAGAAGTTCTAAAATTATAAGCTCTCCATCTTCACAATTAAGATTTGTTTTTTCAAGTTCACTAATCTTATTTGTAAAATAATCTTCTAAGGCATTATATCTTTTACAATTCAACAAATAATCCTTAACCTTATTTTTGAAAAATTCAATAGGATTATCTTTATCACATCTCTTTGCTAAACTAGCCCACATGAATGTATAAAATGCTTCAGTCCCATTTCCACGATAATCATTATCAAATCTATTATATCGTGCTAAATCCATTAAACTTTCAGCCATTATGCCGTTTTTATCTTTGAAAATATCACAGTCCAAAATTCTTTTTACTTCTTTATAACTTCCCTCTTTATTAGACCACATAAGTAGGCCGCAATAAACAATAGAAGGATAACTTATAGGCAGATATTGAAGGTGTCCAAAATCTCCCCAATCAGCAAGTAAAACTCCAAGGCCGTTGTTTTCATAAACAGCATTGCAAGCATTTCTTATAGTTTCAAATGCTTCTTCTTGTCTTCCTAAAAAACTGCACCAAGAACTTGTTCCAGGAGCCGCCATGAATTGTGTCTGTTGTCTCTTTAGTTCTTCTAAATGTTTTTTAAACGAATAAGAAGAATCATAACCCCAATCAACAAAGATCATATCTTTTGGTAGTCTAGATAAAAGCTCTTTATGTTTTATCAAAACATCCATCCAAATAAGTGGTGTTTTATTATACTTTTTCAAAGCCTCATAAGCTTTCAATGTATAATCGATATATACGTTACCAAGTCCTTTTTTCAAAACTTCATCTTTGCTTTTCCCTTTTCCAAGTTCAAAAGGTTCATCAAAATTCATATTGAAATATTTTGAATTAGAAAGTGGTATCATCTCGTCATATAAATCTTTAACTAATTCAATTGATTTTTCATTAAGTGGGTCAAGCGTAGATGGTTCTCTATTTCTTCCCCACAAGAATATTCCTTCAGGGCATTCAGCTAAAGGTTTAAATTCATCATAAGAAAGCCATTTCCCCATATGTCCAAATCCATTCTCATTTGGAACTAAATCTATATATTTGCTATTAGCATATTCTTCAATTTCTTTGTATTCTTCTTTTGTTATGTAGCCATCTTTCTTTAAATATTTTTTATATTTTTCATATTCAAAAGAAAAACCTTCTACATATAACTCAATATGATTCATTTTAAGACTAGAAATCATATCAATAATATTTTTTATTGTTTTAATTGTTGGGACTTTATCGCGACTAATATCAATCATAAGTCCTCTAATCTTCAAGTCTGGATAATCTTCAATTTCTAAATTTTTTATCATTTTATCAGATTGTCTGACAATTTGTGCTAAAGTCACCAGTGCATAATAGAACCCTTTTCCATCTAGTGCTTTAATAATAATCTTATTGTTGCTAATATTTAAAACATATTTTTCTTCAATAAAAGCGCTATCATTTTCAAATAAAATATCAGCATTTTCTTTATCTTTTGTTTCTTCAATATCTAAAAAACTAGCTAATTTTGTAAAAACGTTTACTTCTTTATTACTAAAAAAAACAGATAATTTCTTATTAAAATCAAAATATCCATCTGTATAAATAATCTTTTTAACTTTCGGGTATAAGTAATACATAATAGGTTCTCCTATAATAAATTTTAAAAAGCAAAAATTATCCCTTTAATCTTACTTATTATACACCAATAATGTCAGTTTTTCAAGTTGTTATTGAAAAAAGAAAACCATATTTTATAATTTTTTTATAAATCTATCTTCTCAGAACATAAAATATTATATTTTACCTAAAGATTATTTCCTACTAGCAAGCTATAAAAAAGCACTCAGTATAAACTGAATGCTTGCTTTTCTTATATCTCTTTTACATCTTTTGTCCAAAGTTGTTTTAATAATTCTCTACCTTTAACTAATGTTTCATTATTGTCTTCAACAAAATTAGAATATGTAAAGAACATTGTTCCCATTACGTTATTTAGAGTTTGATTAAACTTTAATTGATTAGGTATTTCTTCAGGATCTTTCCAATTTGCATCAGTACCATAACGGTATATTGCTTGCCCCATATATAGTTTAGTATTTGTTTCTTTACAAATTTCACTCCACCAAACTGCTAAATCAGCATATTTTACTTGGCAAGTTACTTCTCCTTTAGAATTGATTTTTGTGTTATCAAAATCAAAATAGTTTTGAGGTGTAACATAATCTATCCAACCTTTTTTCATCCATTTATATACATCTGCGTACAAACCTTTATAGCAACTTAAGCAAGATGCATGATTATTTGATCCTTTATCCCAAAACTCTTCACCAGTTTTACCATCACTAAATTTAGTATTTGTTCTAAAAATTCCAAATGGACTAATACCAAACTCAACCTTTTTATCTAATGTATTAAGTTTGTTATGAATCATTTCTATCATTCTATCAACATTATTTCTTCTAAAATCACTTAGATTACTGAAACCAGAATCTTTGTATTTTTGATATTCATCAGGATCTCTAATTGGATCATATGGATAGAAATAATCATCGATATGAACAGCTTTAATATCATAATTTTTAGCTATTTCTAAAACTGTGTCGCTAACAAATTCCATAACTTCAACTCTTGCAGGGTCAAGTATTAATTTTGATTCCTTGCTCATTATTACCAAATCTTTATGTAATCTAGCAAAATTATTTGGAGCAAGTGTATCTAAAAATTCATCTTTTGTGATATTTAAATCATCAAGTTTTACTCCACTAATACGATACGGATTTATCCAAGCATGAACACTTATACCAGCTTTTTTAGCTTCTTCAACAAAGAATCCAAAAACATCAAATCCAGGATCTTTTCCTTGAACACCAGTTATAACAGCACTCCAAGGATTATTATCAGTTTTATATAAAGCATCATTAGTAGGTCTAACTTGAAAAACAACAGTATTCATATGATATTCTTTAACTTTTGCTATAACACCTAATAAATACTCTTTGTATTGCTCTACACTTTCAATTTTAGGAATATCGATATTTCCAACTGTTGAAAACCAAACCCCACGCAACTCATCATGTTCACAATAATCAGTAGGAACTAATACTTCTTCTTCACTGCCATAATACTTTACATTTCCCTCAAAAGCTACTCTTTTTATAGGTTTAAAATTATTCATCTTTATAAAACTCCTCATTTATTTTAATTGTTTTTTTATCTGCATCTAGTTCAACTTCAACACCAATCGGTAAAGTAACAAATGGAAAATCATGTCCACACGCAAAATCATATATTGTTGGTTTTCCTAAAGCAAGAACATAATCTTTAATTACATCAAGAACATCTTGAGTACCTTCTCTGCTTTCGCTTTTTTTACAATCTGTAAAATAACCAAATACGAAACCTTTTGCTTTTTTCAAAGCATTTGTTAATCTAATACTAGATAAATATCTATCAATTTGATAAGGTTCTTCTTCAACTTCTTCAATAAAAACTATTTTATCTGTAAAATCAACTGCATATTCTCCACCAGAAAGAGTAGCCAGTAAACTCAAATTACCTCCAACTAACTCACCAGTAGCTTTTCCACCAATCAAAGTTTTACATTTATCATTAGGGTTTTTCAATACTTTTCCTTTTTGCCCATTTTCCAAGAATTCCCAAAATCTTTCTACAGATTCACTATCAGCACTTTTGCTTCCCAAAAACAATGATACTAATCCATGGATTGTTGGGACATTAGCATGTTGATTAATAGAATTAAGCAAAACTGTTATATCACTAAAACCACTAAATATTTTTGGATGTTCACTGATTTTTTGATAATCCAATAGATCAACCATTCTACTAGCACCATAACCACCACGCATACAAATGATTGCATCAACTTCATCATCTAAAAACATGTCCATTACATCTTGTGCACGTAAAAAATCAGAACCAGCTAAATACCCTTCCTTAGCAAAATAGGTTTTTCCATATTTAATCTTATAACCTCTATTAGTGATGTTTTCTACCATAGATTTATATTTTTCTAAAACATCGTCAGGGTTTTTGAAGGATGGATTAATAATTCCTATTGTTGCACTTGGTTTTAATCTTAATGGTTTTTTTATTCCCATTTTATTCTTTGGAACTTTTGATATCCTTCTACATTAAAGCATTGGGCATGTTTACATTTGCCTAGAGCACCACGCACATATGTCAAATGAGTATAATAATCATAATATTTAAATGATGGGCTGTTCATAATGAACCAATGTTTTTGAATAGCCTTGCACCACAAATCATATCCTTCACTGCAATCAACTATCAAATATGGATCAAATCCTTCTCTATCTTCCCAGTTTTCGCATAAATAAACTGGAGAATAGTGCTTTTCACCTTTGATTTTATCACCATCATATACGCCAGCCAAAAATGCTGCATCAACAACAATTTTATAAGTATTGCTATGATCTTTGTGCATACTATTTTTCCAGTGTGTAAAGATTGCACAAGGTTTATATTTTCTTATTAATTCAGCGACTTGAAATCTAACACATTCATCATCAGGAAGTTCACCATCAGGATAATCAAAAACTACTGATTCTCCATTAAGCATACTAGCAAATTCTTCTGCTTCTTTGACTTTCTGAACTCTATAATCTTGGCTTGTTACTCCTTGTGGGTTTCCTCTTTCACCTGCAGTTAAAGCTACTGTAACAATTTTATTTCCTTTTACAGCTTGATCAGCTAACACGCATCCACAAGTAAGTTCCATATCACCAATGTGACCACCAATTGCCATATATGTTTTAGCCATATTATTTTAATTCCTTTCTCATAATTGCAAATGATTGAACTATTTTTAATCCAGCATACAAATAAATATTTCTTGCCTTGTTTTCACTACCAGTGAATAAAGTCATAAATGTTGCCCCATTTTCTTTAGACTTTTCACACAATGTACAAAACATTGTTTTACCAAGTCCTCTAGCTTGAGCTTTTGGATGAATACCAACACCTGATAAAGATCCTCTGCCACTTGCTTCAGTATGTAAAGGTCCTGTAAAACCTAAGATTTCTCCATCTTTTTCAACAATTATAATTGGACGAGGATTTTCACGATTCAAATTATAACGAATTGATTCCCTCCAACCATTGTTTTCTAAAGCATCAAATAATTCATCAAAACCATAATGTTTTTTAGGATCATAAATCGTAATATAATATCCGTCTTCTTCATTTTTCTTGATTTTTTCTTTTATCTTAGAATCCATTTCATACTTAGTTAAATCAATATGAAATGCATCTTGTTGACCATTAGGAGTATATCCTTGACTAGATAAAAGGAAATAAAATGGACTATTTATATCAACTGCAGGAGCACCAGCATGTTCATGTTTTACATATCCTGGTACATACCATTTAAGATTAACTGGGTTAGCAAAAAAGTTTCTAACAAAAGTTTTTCCTTTTCTTTTCAAAAATGCTTCTAGTTCTAGTAAAATTTTAGTTCCTATTCCTTGGCGTTGATAACCTTCTTTTACAGCTATGCAAGTAATATAACCAGGTGTCAATTCACTAGCTTTTCCGCAATTATTATATGAGGCATGACCAAATCCGATTATTTCATTTTTGTCATTAACAGCTACTAAAAATCCTTCTTTAGCATAGCAAGGTTGATCAATAAAACGGTCTTTAAAATCTTCTTCGTTCCATTCAGCCATTATACTTTTATTATATACATTTTCATTCCACAACTTAACAACATCGCTTATCATATCGTTAGTCATTACTTTAATTTCCATTATTTCTTCCTCCAAAATTCGCTATAACATAGTTACCTATTCTTCCTCTTAAAGGAATTATTTTCATATTATTTCTAGTAGGATGAACTCTATTAGTAAGCATTGCAAAACCAACTTTATTTACTCTGTCAACAAAAATATTAGTTCCTGTAAAACCAGTATGTAATATTGTTTGTTCACTAGCTAAGTCACCAGCTGAACAAAAATCACCTTTAACTATCCACCCCAAACCTCTTTGGTTTAAATCTAGGCTAACACCATTAGGAACTCTAACTTGAGGAGTAAACATTAAATCTATTGTTGCTCTGCTGAATATTTGTTTTCCATTATAAACACCATCATTTAATATCATTTTTATAAAGTGGCTTAAATCTTTAACGCAACTAAATAGTCCAGCATGACCTGCAACTCCACCTAAAATATATGCCATTTCATCATGTACTTTTCCACGTAAAATTGCGTTTACTACTTCATCTTCTCTTTTTTCAGTAGGTGCACAACGGAAAATATCACTAGGATTATATGAAGTATCATACATTTCTAGAGGATCAAAAATATATTCTTTAGCAAAATCTTCTAATTTCATTTTACTGATATTTTCGACTACTAATCCCAAAAGAATAAATCCAAGATCAGAATAAACTATTTTACTATTCTTTTCATAAACCAATTGAGTATCAAAAATTTTTTCTAAAGCTTCTTCTCTGCTTTTTAGTCTATTACTTCTAGCTACACCACTAGGTAAACCAGAAGAGTGAGTCATCAAATCCCAAATTGTTACATCAGGATAACGGAATCTATTAACATATAACTTAACACTATCATATAGTCTTAACTTTCCTTGTTCTAGAAGTTTAAAAATACAAGAAGTTGTAGAAATTACTTTAGTGCATGAAGCCATATCATATAAAGTATCAATATTATTATCTTCTACATTTGGCACTAAAGCTTTTTTTCCTAAACTATTAAAAGTAACTTCATCAGTTGTTACTAAACAATAATTTGCTCCTGGAAAAGCTTCATCATTAATCGCATTATTTATTAACTCATCTAGTCCTTTAATTTTTTCTTGAAAATTATTCAATGTTATTCTCCTTTGATAAATAATAAGTCTTGATATTTGTTATAAAAGTTCTTCCAACAAATTTTTTCAATTCTTTCTTCGCTATAGCCTCTATTTCTCATTCCCTCAACAATTCTATAAGTAAGTGTCGCATTTGCCACATCTTCTATATTGTCATTTCCATATTCAGACAAGTAATCCATAAAATCAAATCCAAAGCAAACATTATCTTCACCCATAAATTCAATTGCTCTATCAACATGATTTAAGAAATGAGTAACATCTTGTTCATCTTTATTTTTACTTACAAAATTTCTTGCTAGTGTTAATCCAAATATACCATTAACTTTCTTTAAAGCTTTCATTTGGTCATCAGTCATATTACGACGATGATCTGTAATTGCCTTACAGCATCCATGAGAATATATCAATTTATCATAATCTTTAACATAATCAAGCACATCATAGAAGCTCTTTTCATTTAAATGGGCTAAATCTATTATCATTTTTAACTCCATCATCTTTGATAATAATTTTTTACCATCTTCTTTTAGACCACTATCTTTATCACCAGCTACTCCAGTAGCATATTTGTTATCTTCATTCCAAGTTAACATAGCGTGTCTAAAACCAAGATTATATAACTCTTCTATATCTTCCCATTTCTTTAAGTTTCTTAAACCTTCTAAACCAAGCAATACATTGAATTCTTTAAAATTACTTAAATCTATTTTGCTTAAAGCTATTTTAACAGCTTCTAACAAATCAAAGTCATCAGGTGAATACATTGTCCAAACTGCGCCTCTAACTAAGCTGTTCTTTAATTGAGGAACATGGAAGTCAGTAAATCTAGTATTATCTCCCTTTAAACTTCTCTTGTACAAATCATATAACATATCACTATGTGTATCAAAAATTTTCATATTTTCCTCCTTAAAAACACAAGTATTAACTAAGTCTTCAAATTCTTGTTTTCTAATTGCCACATGGCATTCATCACCATTTACGAAAACTACAGCCCCTCTAGTAAGTCCATTATAATTCATTGACATAGAGTAACAATAAGCACCAGTTGAATAAACAATAATTGTATCGTTTTCTTTAACTTCACCTAGCATAATATCTGTTGCTATTATATCACCAGACTCACAGCATTTACCAACAACATCACGCAATTCTTTTTTACCACCATCATAACGATTGGCGATATCAACACTATATTTAGCTTGATATAAAGCTGGACGAATGTTATCTGGCATGCCACCATCTATGAAAACATATTTTTTTCCACCATAAGTAGTCTTCCCAGAGCTTGCAGTATATAAAGTAACTCCGCTATCACCAATCAATGATCTACCTGGTTCTATCATTATCTTTTCTAATCCAACAATATTATCTTCAAAAATGTTTTCTAAATTAGTCACCATTTTCTTAAACATGTCTTCTAAATTAATTTCAGCATCTTCATCTAAATATTTAATGGCAAATCCACCACCCATATTTAAAACTTTAACTTTCATATTAGTAGCTTTATAAAAATCAATAACAAATTTTCCCATTGTCTTTCCTTGAGCAAGGAATGAATCTGGTTGAATAATTTGGGAACCAATGTGAGAATGGAAACCTTCAAATAACAAATTCTTTGAGTTTTTATAAATCTCTGCCATCTTTAAAAATACTTCTTTATCATAGATTGATTCACCAAACTTAGAATTTAAAAGTGAAGTTTCAATATAAGCATGAGTATGAGCTTCGATTCCAGGATTTACCCTTACAAGTGTTTTAACTTTATTATCAGTATTTTTAACTAATTTTTCTAAGCGAATCAATTCATTCAAACTATCAACAACAATGTAACCAACACCTAAATCGATTGCCATTAGCAATTCTTCATTAGATTTATTGTTTCCATGTAAGACAACCTTTTGCATTGGAAAATGACTCTTATTAATCAAGAATAAATCTCCACCACTAACGGCATCAATTCCAAAATCATATCTTTTCAAAATATCACAAATTCTTGGAGCCAAGAAAGCTTTTGAAGCATAAACAATTTCGCACTCAAACTTACTACTAACAAATTTTTTTTTAAACGTTTCAACTTTATCAATGATACCTTCTTCATCATAAACATAAAGAGGTGTCTTATATGTCTTAGCTAGATCACTTGCCCTATACTTTCCAATATAAATTTCATTATTAATAATTCTCATTGATTTTGTTTTCATTTCATTGCACCTCAAATTACTCTTATTATAACATAAATTAAATTTATTAAAAAGAAAAATACAAGTTTTATTTTTTTGCTACTTAAATCATTATATTCTTACGTTTCAAATTACAAATCAAGACATTCTTTATACTCAGGAATTGAAGAAGTTGCTCCTTTTTTCTCAGTACTTAAAGAAGCTAATTTGCTTGCTCTTTTAAGGGCCATAACTAATTGTTCTTCTTTTTCAATATCAATATTATTTTTTACAACTTCAAATAAAAAACTACCAAAAAAGATATCTCCCGCTCCTGTTGTATCAATTGTATTTGCTTTATATGCTTCAATATAACCACTAAATTTTTTACTTACATAGTATGAACCTTTATCACCTAAAGTAATTAAAACAATTTTTTTTACACTATTAATTAAATCCCTACCGCATAATACGATATCATCTTTTTCAGTCAAAAGTTTTGCTTCTTCAAGGGAAACCTTTAAAAAATCAACATCACTTAAAATGCAACTAATCTTTTTAAATTTTTCCGTGCTTTCCCATAGACCTTCACGATAATTTGCATCAAATGATACTAGTTTATTATTAGTTTTTGCTAATCTTAAAGCAAACAAAGTTGCACTTCTACTAGGATCATTAGTCAACGACAAAGACCCAAAATGAAACAATTTGCATCTCTCTATTAATTCCTTATTAACATCTTCAATTTTCAAATTAATATCAGCATGATTATCTCTTGCAAACGTAAAACTTCTTTCTCCATCTTGAGCCAGTTTTACAAATGCCAAAGTAGTATCATGGAAATTATCAATTATTAACCCTTTGCTTTCAATTCCACTTTTATCTAAAAATCTTTTTAAATAATGTCCAAAAACATCATTTCCCACTTTCCCAATAAAAGCAGATTTTCCACCATATTTGTTAATAACTGCACAAACATTAAGCGGGGCTCCACCAGGGTTGTGTTCTTTTTCGCCATTTTCTTTTATTAAGAAATCTATAAGTATTTCACCTAAGCAAACAACATCGTAAGTTTCATTCATATTTTTTACCTCTAACATTAGTATTATTATATCTATTTTTTAACTTTTTTTCAATACCCAACAAAAAAAGCACTCACAAAATAATGAGTGCTAATAATATTAATAATTTTCTTTTCTAACTTCAAAATAGCTTTTTGGATGTGCACATACTGGACAAACTTCAGGAGCTTTTTTGCCCATTACTAAATGACCACAGTTGCGGCATTCCCACATTGTTTCTTCTGATTTTTCAAATACTTTTTGCATTTCAACGTTGTTTAATAAAGCACGATATCTTTCTTCATGAGATTTTTCAATAGCAGCAACTGCCTTAAATTGATATGCTAATTTTGTAAATCCTTCTTCTAAAGCTTCTTCTGCAAATCTTTCATACATGTCAGTCCATTCATAATTTTCTCCAGCTGCTGCTTGAGCTAAATTACTAGCTGTATCTTGTAATTCACCTAATGCTTTAAACCACATTTTTGCATGTTCTTTTTCGTTATTTGCAGTTTGTTCAAAAATAGCAGCTATTTGTTCATAACCTTCTTTTTTAGCTACACTTGCAAAATAAGTGTACTTGTTTCTAGCTTGGCTTTCACCAGCAAATGCTTCACGTAAATTTCTTTCTGTTTTTGATCCTTTTAATTCCATTTTTAACTTTTCCTTTCTTTATTTTTTAAGCAATTATTACATATACCATTAAGAACAACATTGTTATAATCCACTTCCATATCGAGATCATCTTTAAACAATTTATCAACTTCAATATCTTTAATTAATCCACAACTTCTGCATACAAAATGACAATGTTTATTTTTTATAGCATCATAATGATTAACATGATTATTATCAATTATTTTTACGATTTTCCCTTCATCTAATAAATTATTTAGATTCCTATAGATTGTGGCTAAGCCTATTCCTTCGCCTTTTAAATCATCATAAATATCTTTACTAGTAGGATGATCATATCTTTTTGATAAGTTTTCAAAAATTTTCATTTTTTTGCAATGTTTTTCTTGAATTCATACTTGCCTCTTATTGATAATCATTATCATTTATATTATATACTATTTTAAAAAATAAATCAAGTAATTAGCATAATTTTTTAATCAAATCGAATAATTCTTCTTTAGTTTTTACTTCAACCAATTTGCATTTGAATTCTTTAGCATTACTAAATCCCTTAGCATACCAAGCCGCAAGAGTTCTCATTTCTAATACAGCTAATTTTTCACATTTTATTTTTAATAACTCTTCAAAGTGATGTAAAAGCATTGTAACTTTTTCTTCTTTTGTTGGGGGAGCTTTAAGTTCTTTTCCATCAAAATAATCAACCAAATCCCTAATTATCCAAGGATTTCCAAAGGTTGCTCTACCAATCATAATGCCATCTACCTTCGTATATTCAAACATTTTTTTGGCATCTTCAATTGATTTTATATCTCCATTTCCAACAACCGGAATACTGACGTTTTCTTTAACCATCTTTATATAATCTAAGTTAACCTTGCCACCATATAAATCGCTTTTTGTCCTGCCATGAATTGCAATCATCTTGGCACCAGCTTTTTCAATTGCTTTCGCTATTTCAACACAATTTATGCTTGAATGATCCCAACCAGCTCTAATTTTTACTGTTACTGGTTTAGTAGTATTAGATACTACTGCCTTGACCATATTATATACTTTCTCTTCATCAAGCAACAAAAAACTTCCTGCGTCCGACTTTAACACTTTTTTTACAGGACAGCCCATATTTATATCAATGATATCGCAACCGCATCTTTCATCTAACATTTTAGTAGCTTTTGCCATATCTTGAATATCTCCACCAAATATTTGTACGGCGATAGGATGCTCTTCTTTTAAGGAATTTGTCAATTCCCAAGTTTTATCATTTTCATATATTAAGCCTTTTGCACTAATCATTTCTGAATATACCAAGCCTACTCCCATTTCTTTGGCTATTTTGCGATAAGCTATATTAGTATACCCAGCAAGTGGTGCTAATATTATATTATTTTTTAACTCTATATTACCAATTTTCATATCTACACCTATAAAAAAGATCTCATCTTAAGACTCCACACCCACATATCAAGTTAAGCTTAAGGCTGCTTCAATCACGACCTGACCTGGTTCACTGCCCAATATTGGATATGGAGACCTAAAATGAGATCCTATATAATTATATTATATATTAACTTTTTTTACAAGTAATTTATAATTATTTTTTAGAATTTCTTTTACTCTTAAAAAAATCTTTCATCATTTCAGAAATTTCCTCTTCTTTAATCCCGCTTACAACTTCAACTTGATGATTAAATTTATAATCAGAGAAAACATTGCCCAAGCTATTAGCACAACCAAATTTTGGTTCCTTTGCCCCATATACTACCTTCTTAATTCGAGCTTGAATTATTGCCCCACAGCACATAATACATGGTTCTAATGTTACATACATTGTAGCACCATCCAAAAATTTTTGTTTTAACTTTCTGCACGCCTTATCAATAGCGATTATTTCTGCATGAGCCAAAGCGTTTTTCTTAGTCTCACGAAGATTATGACTTCTAGCAATTATTTTTTCTTCATAGACGATAACGCACCCCACGGGTACTTCATCTTTAGAACAAGCTTTTTCAGCTTCCTTTATTGCTTCATTTAAATAATATAAATCATCTTTCATTATTTTTTCCTAATACAACATGGCAATGACGGCACCTAGCCTCATATTGTTCTTTTGCACCAACTAATATGATTGGGTCATCATACCTCGCAGGAACTCCATTAATCAATCTCTGAGTACGGGTTGCTGGAGCACCACACACTTGGCAAATAGCTTCAAGTTTTGTAACATACTCTGCTCTAGCTAAAAGTTCTGGCATAACTCCAAATGGCTCGCCACGAAAATCTTTATCTAGTCCGGCTACTATTACTCTAACACCTTTATCAGCAAATGTTTCACAAACTTCAATTATGCCTTTATCTAAAAATTGTACTTCATCAATAGCAATAGCATATGGTAAATCACCTTTTAAATAATCATATATTTCTTCTGCTTTTGAAATACAAATTGATTTGATACGACGATTGTTATGAGATACCACTTCATCATCGCTATATCTATTATCTATTTTAGGTTTAAACACTATCACATCTTTTTTAGCATAATCCATTCTTTTTACTCTTCTCAAAAGTTCTTCAGTTTTACCTGCGAACATACTACCAGCAATTACTTCTATCCAACCCTCTTTAACTTGTTCCATTATTGCCTCCTAAATATAGGTATATTATACTACATTCGCATTCATTTTTAAAGGACTATTTTTTTGCTTTTTGACAAACAAAAATATTAATAGTATAATTTAATCAAGGAAGTGAAAACTATGAAAGATTTAATGTTTTCTTATAGAGATTATACTAATCTATTAAAAAAAGCAATCGATGTATCTAACATATTAGATACTTATAACTTAATTGAAGAAAAAAAAGTTTCTAATAATATAAATAACATATGTTATACAAAAGAAGATACTTTTGGTTTTTTTAAACTTAATATAAACATTATTCCTTATTATGCATATAAAGGAAGCAACTATTTAAGTAATATCTTAAAACTTGAAAATGAGACAATAGATAAAATTATTAATTACAAATTATGCTTTAATTTAAAAAATAACGCACTTGAAGAAATAACTTTTAATAATGATTGTTCTTTGCTATATGGTGCAGATATCATCAAATATTTTCTTGAAAAGAATAATCAAATTGATAAAATATGCGATTTAATTCATAATAGCATACTAGTGTATCCAGAAACAACTGGAGCATTAATATATTTAAAAAACAATACTTTTTTTAAATCTGCTATTAATAAACTATATTTTGATATATTTACTGTTAATAAACAGTTATTAAATAATACTATTTCTTTTAATGAAAAAATCAAACTATCCCATAGCCTTCAATCTCTTTGCGATAATTTGTTTATCTTTTATGAAAAAAATAGCATTAGCATTAATGATAAAAGATATTTAGTAGATATGTTAAAAAAAGAATTTACTAATAATCTTAAAGTTTATAACAATCGCAATAACCTTGGATGTAACATCGTATTACCATACAAATACCAATTTGGTGAAGAAATGCTTAACATACTTATTAATGAAGATAATAATAACTACATTTTTAATGATTGTGCATTTGTGTCTAACTACTTTTTAGATAATGATATAGATACCACTCTTTTTAAAGAAGAAATAGATGCCATAATAAAAAGCGATTATAAATTTGATAATGATAAACTAATTAAAATAATTTCAAATGAAAGTGATTTATTTTCAAACACAATTGATTTTTTAAACACAATTACACTACTAACAAACCTCCATCTCAAAAAAAGAAAAGAGTAAATTTTTCTTGACAAAATGTGCGTTTTTTAGTATAATATACGAGGAAACTTACTATAGTTATCTACTAAACTATGGCGGAAGGAGTTAATAAACTATGAAAAAAGGAATTCATCCACAATATCACAAAATTACAGTTGTTTGTACAACTTGTGGAAACACATTCGAAACAGGTTCTACTTTAAAAGAAATGCGTGTTGATACATGTTCTAAGTGTCATCCATTCTATACTGGCGAACAAAAATTTGTTCAAGCTGCTGGTAGAGTAGAAAGATTCAACAAACGTTTAGAGAAAAAAGAACAAAAATAATAGTGTTCGTTGAAATGGTAAATAAGCGTAGACATATAATGTCTGCGTTTTTTTATTTTATAAATTTAATAAAAAAGTTCTTTGTTATAGATAACCATTAACAAAGAACATCAATATTTTCATTTTTTTAGACTATAATTTTGATTTTGTTTCCTAGAACCTTTCTTCACTATTTTCAACTAATATATATATCATTTTTATTTAATATATAAACTAATTCATCAAATGCAAAATCAGCATATAAGATAATTACATCATCAGCATCTTTTGCGTAGACAACATTACTTTCCAAATCAAATACATATGTTAAATAATTAATACCTGATTTTAAAAATGATTTTATTTTTTCTTCTCCATCAATTAATTCTCTTTTAGTAGAAACACTAATATAATACTTATCCGATGGGCTCAATGTCTCTTCTGATTCTTTGTCGTATGGCTTCCATACTAACGAATCAAC
>UMGV01015599.1_pt1 | contig 29409 bp, 16 predicted proteins | sample 1965361 | NCBI WGS metagenome assembly UMGV01 (sample SAMEA4836081, study PRJEB28245) | human gut metagenome | biome: gut microbiome; material: fecal sample | place: Denmark | collected 2008
GGCCGCCCTCTTTCAACAAGAGCCCTTGAAGACAGAAATGTTTTCAAGGGCTTTTTTTATGGTAATTATTTGCCCCCCCGGCCCCTTTCTAGCTCTCCCCTCGGGGAGAGAAATGCTATACCATCCTCCCTTAATTTATGCTCTGTGGGGTATTGCGGTCCCCTCCCCTCGGGGAGGGCTAGGGAAGGGCTCTGTTCCCTCCCCTTGGGGAGGGTTAGGGAAGGGCTCTGTTCCCTCCCCCTTGGGGAGGGCTAGGGTAGGGCATCACTTAAATAGTTATAAATCATTTGGTTATATCGTTTTTTTTGCTTACCTTTGTAAAGTTAATGTGAGGATAACCGGTTTTTTATATTACTTGGAGGCAATCCTCTAATGTTGAACGGAGTTGAATGGCGCTTGTTTTTAACCCATTCCGGACTTTTTTTTGTAAGTCCAAACTCCACAAATAGTAAGTTATGCAAGGTATAAAGAGAAACGTTTTATTGATTTTGATGATGCTTTTTGTAGGCACATTCAGCGCTTTTGCAGGTAATAATCAGGATTCCGATGCTGTTGACTCTTCCCAAAGCGTTTATTGGGAAAATGTGATGAACGCCATCATTCAGGTGGAGAGTAATGGAAATAGTAAGGCTAAGCATGGTAGCTCGGTTGGAGCCATGCAGATCACACCTTTGCTTGTGGCTGAGTGCAACAATATCCTTCGAAGCCGGCGCAGTAAGAAGCGGTATAAACTCTCTGACCGTCTGAGTGTTAAGAAATCAAAGGAGATGTTTCTTCTGATACAGTCGAAATATAATCCGCTGAAGAATATAGAACAGGCAATTCGCTCTTGGAATGGCGGTATTCACTATAGTGTGAAGCGCACCCAACATTATCTGGAGCGTGTCTTAAGTGCTATGAAAGGGTAACAGACCTTATATATAATAATGAGACGATACATCTTTTTCATACTCTCCCTCTTTCTGTTGCTTCCTGCGTGTGCGCAATCGGAGCATTATCAGGCGCGTATATCGCAGTTTGCTGCCATGCGTGATATTGATAGTACTGACATCGTGATGCTTGGCAATGCGCTGACGGAATATGCCGGTGATTGGAATGTATTGCTGTCCTGGCATCATGTGCGCAATCGTGGCATTGCAGGAGATGATGCGGAAGGGATGTATCGTCGCATTCGTCCTATTTTGAACGGACGTCCGAAGGCTATCTTTTTGATGACGGGTGGACAGGATATTATCGAGGGGCGAACTGTCGAAGAGGCTTTTAATGCCAGTGTGGCTTTGATTGCGCATATTCGTCATACGTCTCCCCGCACAAAGTTGTTTGTTCAAAGCAATCTTCCTTTGTGGGAAAACAATCAGGAATTGCTGAAAGGCAAGATGCAGATGATGGCACAACTCAATGTGCGCCTGCGTCATTATTGCGAGAAGCATCATATTGCTTATATTAACCTCTTCCGTAGTTTTGTTCGGCGCGGCACGAATGAGATGCGTAGAGAATTGACGCAGGATGGTTTCTTGCTCACACCTTTCGGCTATAAGTTGTGGGCGTTTGAGATAAAAAAATATCTCTTTTCTTTTTAGTTTTCAATCTCCCTCTGACGGGGAGAATGAAGTCCTATCATAGGCAAGCTACTCCTAATCCGTTTATTTTCTCTTCATTCATTGTAGCTGCTATTCTATGAGTAGCCTCTCATAGTTCTGATATCTTCTGATCTATTTGATTTATTGCTTTATTGGTCAACGATCTTATATTTTTGACCAATATGTCGAATATTGTTACATGTATCAAATGTTTCATCCTCTGAATAGATCGTTGAATTGATTTGTGTCAATATCGCGTAACTTTGCAATCGAAATCAAATCGTCCCTACGGATTAATAACTAAAATTTAAAATCATGAAACACTTCAGAAGAGCGTTGCTCGGTATGACGTTGGCAACAGTCAGTGTGTCGGCTTGGGCACAGGACATCATCGTCAGCGGTACAGTCAAGGATGCTACTGGTGAGCCCATCATCGGTGTGTCCGTCATCCAGAAAGGTACATCCAACGGTGCCGTCACCGACCTCGACGGCCACTTCTCGTTCAAGGCGCCACAGGGCTCTCCGCTGGTCGTCTCCTATATAGGTTATGCTACGCAGGAACTGAAAGCCGGTAGCAACATGACCATCGAGTTGAAGGAGAACACCAAACAACTCAATGAAGTGGTCGTCACTGGTTATACTGCAGAGAAGAAAGCCGACCTGACAGGTTCTGTGGCAGTAGTGAAAATGAAAGATATCGCCGATGTGCCGACAGGCAACGTGCTGCAAAGTCTCAACGGACGTGTGGCTGGCGTGAACATCACCACCGACGGTACTCCTGGCGGCAACAACACAAGCACACTCGTGCGTGGAACCACCACCATCAACAACTCATCGCCTCTGTATGTCATCGACGGTGTGATGACACGTGATGGTGTCGGCTCCATCCTTTCCAGCAACGATGTGGAAAGTATACAGGTATTGAAGGATGCGTCCTCAGCTGCCATCTACGGTGCGCAGGCTGCCAATGGTGTCATCATCATTACGACTAAGCACGCCAAGAAAGGCGAGACCAAGGTGGACTTCAATGCGTCGCTCACCCTTCAGCAGTTCGTCAACAACTATGACCTTCTTGATGCCAATCAGTGGGGCGAAGTATATTGGCAGGCCTACAAGAACACCTACGGTACGCACCCCAACTCTCTTATCTACGGCAATGGCGACAAGCCTGTGCTCAATACCTCCACTCCTTATTATACAGGTGCCCAAGGACAGACCTATACAGCCGCCAATACTGACTGGCTTGACCTGATGTACAAGACGGCACTGATGCAGGACTATTCTGTGACGTTGAGCCGTGCCACTGACAAAGGAGCCACATCGCTCTCTGTCAACTGGATCAATCAGGACGGTATGCTGAAGAACACAGACTATCAGCGACTCAATACCCGACTGACTACAGATTATAAGTTCCTAAACAACAAACTGCGTATCGGTGAGAGCGTTGCCATCAACTATTGGACACAGCATCAGGCACAGGGAGGAATAGAAGAGCAACTCATCGCACAGCACCCGGCAGAGCCTGTCTACGACTCAATGGGCGGATACGCCGGAGGATATATCGATGTGCTCAACGACAAGCCTAACCCCGTGCGTCTGCAGGACAATCAAAAGAACAACAAACACCAGTATTGGCGTATCTTCGGTAATGCCTACTTGGAAATAGAGCCCATCAAGAACCTCGTGTTCCGAAGCAATGTTGGTGTGAACTACTACAATGAGTTCAGCAAGACATTCGTTCCCTCATGGATTGAGAGTTCACGTACTGTGAATACCAACGAGCTGGATACCTATCACTATCACAGCATCAATTGGGTATGGACCAACACCTTGAACTATAACATCGACTTGGGTGAGCATCACATTGGTGCTCTGCTTGGCTACGAGGCTAAGAAGCTGACATCAGAAGATCTCGGCGGCTACGGTCAGGGACTTGTCTCCGAAACAACGGACTACCGCTACCTCAACGCCGTGACCAGTCTGGCAAAAGTTCGTGGCATCGGCAGCAACTACTCCATGGACTCGCAATTCATGAAGCTCAACTACTCCTATGCTTCCAAGTATCTGTTGGCCTTTACCCTTCGTCGTGATGCCTCCTCGCGCTTTGGCAGCAACCACAACTCAGGAATTTTCCCATCAGTATCCGCCGGTTGGCGTATCTCTTCTGAGAAGTTCATGGAGAAAACACACTCTTGGCTCGACGACCTGAAGCTGCGTGCCAGCTGGGGTATCAACGGTAATGACGAGATCGACAACGAAGCTACTTACACCAAGTACCTCGTTTCCCTCTCCAATGCCAGCTATAACCTCAACGGTGACAACCAGCACCTGTCTTCCGGTGCTTCCAAAACCCACACCGGTAATTCTGACCTGAAGTGGGAGCAGACACAGCAGATCAACTTCGGTCTCGACGCTACGCTGCTCAACCAACGGCTCACCGCTACATTGGATTACTTCTACAAGAAGACAACCAATATGCTTTTTGAACCTCCTTATCCTGGCGTGCTCGGTGAGGGCGGCTACTCTTGGCAGAACTGCATCGACATGGACAACAGTGGCTTTGAGATGACGCTTGGCTGGAGAGACCGTCTGCACAACGGCATCAGCTATAACGTAGACTTCAATGGCTCGTTCTATACCAATGAGATAAAGAAGTTGCCCGAGGCTATCTACTACACCTTCGGTGGTGGTATGCCTGGACAGAGCATCGTAGGCCATCCCTTTGGCTCATGGATGGGCTACAAGACCGATGGCGTCTTCCATACTCAGGAAGAGGTCGACGAGTACAAGAAGAAATACGACGTACAGATTGGTGCTCCTGGAGTGGGACGTATCAAATATCTCGATATCAACGGTGACGGAAAGATCAATACAGCCGACCAGACATGGCTTGGCTGCGACCGTCCAAAGTTCTCTTTCGGTGTGAACCTCGGTGCATCGTGGAAAGGCTTTGACTTGGGCCTCTTCTTCAATGGCATGGTGCGCAAGGCTTGGAACAACTCGAAATACTATACCGATCTGTTCCAGACATGGAATGGCAACCACTCCACACGTCTGCTCGACGCCATGAACGCTTGGACGGAATACCAGAGCACGGGTTATTACAACTGTGACACACCCGCGCTGACAACCCTCGACAGCAACAACGAGGCACGCGGCTCTGATTTCTACATCGAGAATGGCAACTTCGTCAAACTCAAGACCGCTACACTGGGATACACCGTTCCTAAATCGCTGCTGGACAAAATCAGCCTGCGCTCACTGCGCGTGTACTTCCAAATGCAGAATGTGTTCACCATCACCAACTATACCGGTGCTGACCCGGAGGGACTTGGCTATACTTATCCCCAGCCACGTACATTTACCTTCGGTCTGACTCTCGGTCTTTAAGCCATCAATCCTCATAAAACCAAACAGTCATGAAAATCAAGAATATAGTTATACTCTTCGCAGTGGGTCTGTTGGCCACCAGCTGCAATGAAGACAGTTTCCTCGATAATCAACCTCAAGGAACACTCACCGACAAGGTCATCCAAGAAGGAAAGCAGGTCAGCCTGCTGACCAATGCTGCCTACTCAGCACTCATGGGTCCCAACCCACAGGACTGGAGCGTGTGGTGCTATCCCGTTACCAACTGGAGCTACGGCAGTGTGCGTGCAGACGATGCGTACAAAGGCGGCGGCGGTACGGGCGATCTCTCTGACGTGCACCGCATGGAAATCGAGGACCTCGACGCTACCAACGGCAATGTCGACAGCAAGTGGTATCATCTCTATACCAGCGTGCAGCGGTGCAACAGTGCGCTGCGCATGCTCAACAGCATGACGGACGACGAGCTATCCGACCGCCAGGTTCAGATTGCTGAGATGAAGGTGCTCAGAGCTCACTTCTACTTCGAGCTTAGCCGTTTGTTCAATCATATCGTATACTTTGACGAGAACTATACAGGCAACATCAACGCACTGTCCAACACAGAGTACACCCGCGACCAGATTCTCGGTATGATCGCCGACGACTTAGAGGCTGCCGCCAAGGTTCTGCCCGATGCACAGCCTGAGGTAGGACGCATCAACAAATACATTGCCACAGCTTATGCAGCCAAAGTGAACCTCTACCGTGCCTACAAGCAGGACGAGGAGACACATAAGGTCGTGAGCATCGACAAGGCTCTTCTGCAAAAGGTAGTCGACGAGTGCGACGTGCTCATCAACAGTGGTAAGTATGCCTTGCTCGACAACTTCCAAGATCTGGATAAGGTGTCGACAGGCGACAACAGTAAAGAGGCTGTCTTCCAAGTCCAGTACTCTATGGACGATGGCAGTAACTCAGCCGGACGCGTCAACTGGTCCAACCTGCTCAACGCTCCGCAAGGTCCCTATTCCGGTGACGGTTTCTTCCTGCCCAGTCAGGATCTCATCGACGCTTACCAAACCGATGACAATGGCCTGCCTGAGTTCAACACCTATTATAAGCAGCACTTTGACGAATGGAATGCCTCAGAAGGAAAAAGCGACTACACGACACACAACGTAGATCCACGTGTGGACTTCGTCGTCGGTCGTCCGGGAATCACTTGGAAAACTTATAAGGAATCGCCCTGCAAGAATACTTGGGTGAGAGACCAAGGCACCTATGGACAGCACTGCTCCAAGCGCTTCTTCGTCTCACCCGAGAGCGACGAGATGTTCAAGGGATGGCCTTGGGGTGCCAGTGCGCTGAACTGGAACATCATCCGCTATGCCGACATCCTGCTGTGGAAAGCAGAAGCTCTGATCGAAATGAACCAGAACCTTGACATGGCCCGTCAGCTCATCAACCAGGTGCGCCGTCGCGCTGCCAACAAGGACTACTGGGTGAAAGACTTCAATGATTCGAAGAAATATGCCGCCAACTACAAGATAGCGGAATATCCTGCCCAGGGGTGGACACAGGACTATGCCCGACAGGCATTGAGATTTGAGACACGATTGGAAACCGCAATGGAGGGTGAGCGCTTCTTCGACCTTGTCAGATGGGGTATCGCCGCAGAGACGATGAACGCTTATTACAGCCGCGAGAAGTCGCTGCGCAGCTATTACAACAATGCACAGTTCACTGCTGGTAAGAATGAGTATCTGCCTATCTCCGTGACGCAGTACAACCTCTCCAACGGTGCTTACACACAGAACCCAGGATACGCAAGCTTCAAATAGGTTTTATCATTGATAGAAGGAAGAGCCTAAGACTTAGGCCGAGGGCTCTCCTTCTATTTGCTTAGCCCTTTAAAGCTGATATATGAGAATCAGGACATATCTTCTTTGTGCAGTACTGTTGTATAGCCTTGCCAACGAAGTTGTCGCGAAAAAGTTAAGAACCAATGGGTACTCAATATTTTGGAGCGATACGATTTCCGGAGGGACGTCTTCGGTATCAGGCTGGTTTGCGTTGGAGTCACTACCGACAGATACTGCTGCCTTCCTTGGCGTGAAAGATGCAGACGGGAGATATATCAACATCTGCACAGACCATTGGGGGCATCTTTTGCTTGGTTGCAATGGAAGATACGAGAAGCTCAACTCGACAGTGGAACCTTTTGAGTGGGTACATCTCATTCTCGATATGAAGGACAAGAGGATCTTTAAAAACGGAAGATCACTCAGTCACCGATCTTGGAGTTCTCTGAACACGTCTTCACCCCTTTTGTTATGGGCGGGAAAGGATTTCACGGAACGCCAGGGATGGGGCTACGACTTGAACATCATTAATGGAGTGATAGATGGCATTCGGGCAGATACCGTTTCCATTGAGAAGGTAATGTTATTAGCAAACATCGGACAGCGACTGAAACTGCATCCAGATCTTAGCATAGACAACAAAAACTTCAGATATGAATTTTCTCGTCCTAAGTATCATCTCATACCTGCAGCTAACTGGACCAATGAAAGCCACGGGCTCATCTATTACAATGGCTTGTACCATATCTTCAATCAGAAGAATGCGTCAAATATCCTTTTACGTGAAATCAATTGGGGACATTTCTCGTCTCCCGATTTAATTCACTGGACGGAGGAACGGCCTGCGCTTCACCCAAGCGAACCTTATGACTCTTTAGGAATATGGTCTGGTCATGCTGTGATTAATAAAGAAGGAGTACCGGAAATCATCTATACTGGTGGCGCAAGACATACCTCCATCAATATAGCGTTTCCCGTTGATTCTTCTTTGATCAGTTGGCGAAAGTACCCTTGCAATCCTGTGATACCTGACCGGCCTAAACAATTCCTACGCACTGACATGCGTGATCCATACGTCTTCTCTGACAACGATCAGTATTACATGATAGTAGGTTTTGGAATTGACAAGCCCCAAGGCTCTCATGGTGCATTGCTACTCTACAAGTCTTGTGATTTGAAGAAGTGGAACTACGTTGGCCTGCTGTTTGAAGGCAATCCGAGCAAAGATCACTCTGGAAGATTTTGGGAGATGCCCGTATTCAAGAAGATGGGAAAGAAATGGATACTCAGTGTAAACAGAGTGCCAGAACCAGGAATACCTGCCAGAACCCAATATTGGATAGGCTCGTTCAAGAGGGAGAGATTCGTGCCTGATAACCCGATACCTCAAAACTTGGAGGTCATTAATCGACTGCTGTCTCCTTCCGTGTCAGACACTCCTTCCGGCAAGACTGTGGCCATTGCTATCATTCCGGACGAGATTACCGGACGAGGCAACTATGAGAATGGATGGGCGCACCTCTTCTCCATCCCTCGCCAATGGGTCTTCAATGGCAAGAAAATTTGCCAGGTTCCTTATGAGGGCTTAGAGAAGTTGAGGACAAACCACCGGTCTTTTGATGAAGCCATTCTTGACCGTCCATTAATATTGTCCAAGGCAGGATTGCAAAAAGAAATTCTGCTGACATATCGTGGGAAAGGGGACAAGCCCTTTGGGGTGACTCTGTATAAGAATCCCGATGGGTCTGAATATACGAAGTTGTATTTCAATCCCATATCTGAAGAATTCATTATTGACCAAAGCCATTCATCGACGCGCAAGAATATTCCAAACAATATACGCAAAGATCATTATCGCGTAGACACGAAAAAGCCTGTAAAGCTGCATCTCTTCATTGATGGCTCAGTTGTGGAGGGCTTTATCAACGATGAAGATGCCTTCACCACTCGTGTGTTCCCATCTTCTGAGAACAGTGCCGAGATAGAAGTCTTTTCTGAAGGCAAGTCAATGACAGTGCAGGCTGATATCTATGATATGAAAGCTGCGCCAATAAGATTAAACTTTTGATACGGGATGAGGACAACATCCAATAAGAATAATGATTACTGATAAGAAATTGATAAATTAGAAAAGATATTAACATGAAAGCCAAAAGAACAATTCTATCTATGATCGTTGCGTTAGTGACCATCACAGGACAAGCTCAAGTGTTTTCTCGTCATATACTCTCCGACAAGCATGCCATGATGAGCGTGGAGACCCAGAAGCACTACATTCTGTTGCCTATAGAGGAGAAGGAAAACGAGACCACCATTAAAGTCATCAAGGATGGTCGCTCCATGCAAGACATTAAGGTGCGTCTTGCAACTGGTAAGCCCGATTATTTCGTGCCTCTTGACATCAGCAAGTTCGGCAAAGACGGAAAGGTACTCCTCGACTTTAGCTTTCAAGGCAACTACCGTACGGTCGGCAACATTGAGGACTACAGTTGCTGGCAGTTGATGAAGGAGAGCGACACCTTCGACACCACCAACCGGGAGGCTTACCGACCCGTCTATCATCACACGCCCGTATGGGGATGGATGAACGATCCCAACGGATTGTTTTATAAAGATGGGGTATGGAATCTATACTATCAGTATAATCCCTACGGGTCTACGTGGGGAAACATGACATGGGGCCACGCCACCAGCCGCGACTTAGTCCATTGGCAATACGAGGGTACACCCATTGAGCCCGACGACTTGGGCACGATCTTCAGCGGTTCTGCTGTCGTCGACAGCAGCAACACGGCTGGCTTCGGCAAAAACGCTATCGTGGCGATGTATACCACAGCCGCTGAAAACCAGACACAGAGCCTGGCTTACAGCAACGACGGCGGAAAGACCTTCACCAAATACAGCGACAATCCCATCCTCACTGCCAAAGAGCCGGATTTCCGCGACCCGAGGATGATCTGGAACGAAGCCACAAAAGAATGGAACCTTGTGATGGCCACAGGTCAGAAGATGAACTTCTACTCATCGAAGGATCTGAAGAACTGGAAATACGAAAGCAGTTTCGGTGAAGGCTATGGTTGCCACAAAGGTGTATGGGAATGCCCTGATCTGATGCAGATGGCAAACGGCAAATGGGTGCTCTTGTGCAACATCAACCCCGGCGGTCCTTTCGGCGGTTCTGCTACGCAGTACTTCATTGGCCAGTGGGACGGCCATAAATTTACTTGTGAGAGCAGTCCCGAGACGACGAAGTGGATGGACTATGGCAAGGATCACTATGCCACTGTGGCGTTCAGCAACGCTCCCGACGGTCGTCATGTGGCTCTGCCTTGGATGAGCAACTGGCAGTATGCTGCCGTCGTCCCCACCAAGCAATACCGTTCGGGCAACGGCATTCCCCGTGATCTCGGCATCTTCACCGACGGCAATGAGGAATACCTCAGCGTGAAGCCATCGCCGGAGATCATGAAGGCCTTCAGCAAGAAAGCACAAAGTTTGAGCGATGCCTGCATGATAGAGGTGAGCGGACTGCGCCGCAATGCCACCATCGAACTCTCTAATGGCAAGGGCGAGCGTGTGGTCATGCGCTATGATGCCGCAGAGAAGAGTTTTTCTGTAGACCGCATGAAGAGCGGACAAACCGACTTCAGCGAAGTCTTCCCCGCAGTGACATCAGCGCCCACCCACGGAAAAGTCAGCCACGTGCTAATCTTCATCGACAAGAGCAGTGTGGAAGTCTTTGACGGCGACGGCAAGTTCGCCCTCACCAACCTGGTCTTCCCCACCAAGCCCTATGACAAATTGAGCGTGAAAGGCGGAAAGGCAAAGATTTGGAAGTTGAAATAAAGCCACTATGAGCAAGGACCTCGTCCTCCTGCTCTTTGACGACTACACATATCAGAAATTTGAGAATAGGGGAGGAGTCTTACAAGCCTCCCCTCCCAAATTCTTGAATCAAAGATAATGCTCATTTCTTTTGGTTTAAAAGATTGCTTTTCAGGGAAACGTTCATCGCAGGATAAGAAGTCAATCTTTCCAACCTTATTGCTTTGCGGTCAATATAGAATCCTCATTCTACAGGGGAAAAGGAAGAACAAACGACTTCTTGAAGGTTAGGGAAAGCCAGAAGTCTTAAGGCAGCCCAATGCCTTGAGCAGCTTTCTCTAACCTTTTTTGTGCTACTTCTTTGTCGAGCGGATTCTCGTCAGCGGGCTGTCCGTCGTTGATACATACCAATTTGGTGAAGCCCGCATCCAGGAGAGCCTGGCGATCTTCGATGCGGCCACTGATGAGCACGACGGGTACTCCTGTCTTCTGTGCATGGCGCAACACAATGCTTGGCAGCTTGCCCATGAGCGTTTGTGCATCGGACGCACCCTCGCCAGTGATGACAAGATCTGCATGTTGCAGCATGTCGTCGAAATGATTGCTTCGCAGCACCAGTTCTGCGCCACTCTCCACTTGTGCGTCCATGAACTGCATGAAGGCATAGCCCAGACCTCCGGCTGCACCGGCACCGGGTCTTTGGCTCATGTCGAAACCTTGATGCTTGGCTGCCATCGCAGCAAAGGTTGCAGCACGCCGCTCAAGCAGTGCTACCTGACGTCCATCGGCTCCTTTCTGCGGCGCAAATACGTAGGCGGCACCATGCGCTCCCGTGAGCGGACTGTCGACATCGGAGGCAAGAGTAACGCGGAGTGACTTTAGTACAGATGTGTCAAAAGGATCGTACCACATCTGATGCAATCGTTGTTGAGCATGATGTCGCAGACAACGAAGCATGCCCAGTCCACAGTCGCTCGTGGCTGAACCGCCAAGGCCAATGATGAACTCACGACAACCCTGCTCCCATGCGTGCACTATCAGTTCACCGACACCATAGCTCGTCGCCACAAGTGGGTTGCGAAGCTCTGGCTCTATCTTGTTCAAGCCGACAGCCTGCGCCACTTCGATGATGGCTTTGCCATCCTTAATGCCAAAGTCGGCGTCGGTCCACCGCATCATCGCGTCGTGGACGTGACAGTGAACAACATGATCGGGATTCATCGCGCGCAGGAAACCCTCACCGCCATCGCTGGCCTCGATCTGCTTTATCTCCACATCGTCATGCTGGGCTCTCAATCCTTTGGCGCACGCCTCGTTTGCCTCTTGGCTGCTCATGCAACCCTTGAAACTGTCAAATATCAATAATATCATATTCAACCAACAACTAAAGAATATCTGAGCCCAAGTGCATTACTAATTAAGAGAAAGGTTGACAGCTGCATATCACTATTACCACGCTCTATATTACTGATAAACTCACGCTTCTTGCCAATCTTATCAGCCAATTGTTGTTGAGTCATCTTCAGTTGCTTTCGCTGCTCTTTCAATATTTCAGCATAATAGAAAGATTTAGCACGAGCTTCAAAAGCTTCACGTGAAGGAGAATTTTTTGGGCCATACTCTTTATCTAATCTTGCTGATGAGGTCTGAAGCTTATTTAACTTGTTTTCGTCTAACTTTATCATACCTATTCCTCCATATATTTTCTTAATATCTTATTAGCAATTTCTACTTCTTGCTTATACTGCTTCTTGCTTTTCTTCAAGAAAGAATTAAGGAAAATGACTCTACTGGATTCTATAAAGCTTATGGCATCTATGGCGAACATAACAGTACGATACTCGTTACTGCCTATTGAAACACGTGCCTCATAAAAATCTGTCCCCTCTATGTTCTTCACAAACTTAGTACTGACAACCTTTATAGTCGCTATTATCTGTTCTACATAATCGTACTTTACTCTAACCCTCATGGGAAGAGCATCTAAGTATTCTTTATACTCATCCGAATAGTAGATTTCCCTTATCTTCTTATCCATACTACAAAAGTAAGTGTTTTATTCCAAACCGACAAATAATATGGAACGAATTTATTACTTTTTATTGAATACGGCAAGCTACGTAATAAGCGAAAAGCCTTTGAAGAACATTTAGGGCTTGCCTTTCTGTAATATTTCCGCCCTTTCTACGTTAATAATACCATGATACGTAGACTTTTCATCTTGATGATACTCACGTTGCTGGGTCTGGACGGCTTAGCTCAGACCTTCACCCTGCACGGACGTGTCGTCGACGAGGACGGCAATCCCGTGGAGTTTGCCAGTGTGTCATGCTTGCAGCAGGGCAAGGCCACGGTGACCTCGGCTCACGGCAACTACAGCCTTACGCTCCACTCCGCCGACTCGGTGGTGGTGAAGTTCTCTATGCTCGGCTACCGCACGAAGACACGTGTGCTGAGAAAGCCCAAGGGACCACAGACCTTGCAGGTGACGCTCTACGGCATGGCCAACACGCTCGGACAAGTAGATGTCACGGGACAAAAGATACAGTCTGGACAAGGACAGGAGTTCAGCACCAAAGACATGAAAGGATCGCCCTCGACAACGGGTAATGCCGTGGAGGAACTCGTGCAGAGCCAGGCAGGCGTGTCGACACACTCTGAACTGTCGTCGCAATACAATGTGCGTGGCGGGGCCTTTGATGAGAACTCGGTATATATAAACAATGTGGAGGTCTACCGCCCGTTCCTCGTCCGCAGCGGACAGCAGGAAGGACTCTCGGTCATCAATCCCGACATGGTGGAGCGCATCAGTTTCTCCACTGGTGGCTTTGAGGCTAAGTACGGCGACAAGATGTCGTCGGCTCTCGACATCACCTATCGCCAGCCCAAGCATGCCGAAGCCTCGGCAACGGTGTCCTTGCTCGGTGCCTCAGCTTATGTGGGATTGGGAAGCAAAAATTTTTCTTGGACCAATGGACTGCGATACAAGACTACGAAATATCTCCTCGGCTCGATGGAAACCAACGGAGAGTACAAGCCCAACTTCCTCGACTATCAGACCTATCTCCATTGGAGGCCTAATAGACTATGGAGCTTCGACATCATTGGCAATGTCTCGGACAACCACTATACCTTCCAGCCCGAGAGCCGAGAGACTACCTTTGGCACGCTTGAGGATGTAAAGTCGTTTAAAGTATATTTCGACGGACAGGAGAAAGACCGATTTCAAACATATTTCGGCACCATTGGCATCACGCGCCACTGGGGCGACTCTACATCGGTGTCACTTCTCGGATCGGCTTTCACTACCAGCGAGAGAGAGCAGTATGATATACAAGGACAGTATTGGCTTACACAAACCGAGACGTCGGAAGACCTCGGTGTGGGCACCTACTTCCAGCATGCCCGCAACTACCTCAAAGCACGTGTGGGCAGCGTGAAGCTATTGGTCAGCCACAAGACTGCTTCACACAACATTGAGGGAGCCTTCACCTTTAAGAAAGAACATATCGAGGAAAACTCGCGCGAATACGAGATGCGGGACTCGGCAGGATACAGCATACCGCATACGGGCAAAGACCTCTATATGATCTATTCGCTCAGAGCCAAGAACCAACTCGATGCCAACCGTACGGAAGTCTATCTGCAAGACACCTGGCGCTTTCACCGCAACGACTCCAGCACGCTCTACACGCTGAACTACGGTGTGCGCTTCTCTCATTGGAACTTCAACAGAGAGTCGACACTTTCGCCGCGTGTATCTCTCGGCATCACACCTTCGTGGAACCGCGACCTGACTTTCCGTCTGGCTACGGGACTTTACTATCAGGCTCCTTTCTTCAAGGAACTCAGAGACACTTCAACCGTGTACGGCATGACCGTGGCCTCGCTCAACAACAAGGTGAAGAGCCAGCGGGCTATCCACGTCATCGGTGGCATGGACTACCGCTTCAAAGTCAACAACCGACCCTATCGCTTCTCGGTAGAGGCGTATTACAAGTTCCTCCACAACCTCATCCCTTACTCGGTAAGCAACGTGCAGGTGGTCTACTATGGCGATCACACCGCTACCGGACATGCCGCAGGCGTGGACCTGAAGCTTTATGGTGAGTTTGTACCCGGCACCGACTCGTGGATCACATTCTCATTTATGAATACAAAGATGAATGTCGACGGGCGCTCACTGCCGCTGCCTACTGACCAGCGCTTTGCCGCGCATCTCTTCTTCACCGATTATTTCCCAGGAACCACACGCTGGAAGATGAGCCTGAGGCTGACCTATGCCGACGGACTGCCCTTCTCTACACCACACCGCGAGCTCACCTCTGCCTCTTTCCGTGCGCCGGCTTACAAGCGGGCAGACATCGGCATGAGCTATCGCCTCTACGACAACAGCGATCACCACAGCAGCCATTGGCTTAAAAACATCTGGCTCGGCATCGACTGCCTCAACCTCTTAGGCATCAACAACGTCAACTCCTACTACTGGGTCACCGATGTCGTCGGCCAGCAGTATGCCGTGCCCAACTACTTGACCGGCCGCCGCATCAACGCCAAGGTCACCGTAGAGTTCTGAGCATAAGGCGTGCGGAGCCTTTATCGCCAAGTAGCCCGTGTTGTTCTGAGTGCTTGGTTCTGTATGTTGCTGCTGTGCAGCAACCCTCGCTCGAAAGGCCCCTCACCTCTCGCTGACAAACGTGGTGACAGATCGCGGCTCGAGCACGGCATTTCCATTGCTTTCTTCCACCGGTTTCAGGTTTTCTCCCGTCACGTCCGACGTGCGGTAGAGTTGCCAAGCGTGCTTACTTTCTGGAAGAGTCAGAACGATCGGAGCAGAGCCTTCTCCATAATTAATGGCGACCACTACCCACGAGCCGTCTACATTGCGATAGGCTGAAGTCATCACGCCGTAGGGTTGTGTCTCACCGTCTGCAACAAGTTTTCCTCCATCTGTCACAGACATCGCATACCGCCGTGCTCCCGGACGGATGAAGCGGCTATAATTGCCCAACGTCCACATCAGCTTTGAATCGATGGCCTTGCCCGTTTTCCAACCGTCATTACTGAGCACGCGGATCAGTCCATCTTTGTAGTCGCCTCCCAAGGCACGCCACCACGACCAGCTCTCGGCATCGCCATAGACCAGATCATGATGGATGACACGAGCCACATAGAGAGCCGTCATCATCGAAAAGTCGAAATGGCCGCCTCCCCCGATCTCCTCATCGTTGCTCATAATGCAAAGTTCACTTTGCCAATAATGAAGGCCATACCGCGCCAACGTGTCTCGGAGTTGCTCGCGTACCTGACGCATATATTTCACGGGCGTATTGGTCCAATAGCTGTGAGCCAACACGCAGTGCGGCACGCCCGGGCAATTGCCCAAATAGGTCTGCACGCTGTCTTTATTGAAGAAGCTGGATATTTCGAAACCGCGCTGCCAATCTGTCTCGTGAGTACCCAAGAGGCACCGCAGATCAGAACTCTCATTGATCGTTATCTGTGTATTGACCTTTTGCTTTTTAAATGCTTTCGAAACAGCCCTCACCAACTTTGCTACTTCCCGGTTGGTAGCGGGCGACCCTTCCTGCTTCGGTCCCAGCCAGTTCCAGTGTCCGTCCGGCTCGTTGACCGGACTGACATAGTCGAAATGGATGCCGTCGTGCGCTTCCAGTCCTTTCAAGCTTGTCGCGATGAACCGTGCGGCACGGTCATAGCAGTCTGGCTTTAGGTTGATCGTTCCTCCACGTCCCGTGTTGGTAGCGAGACCGTTTTGTGTAAAGAAGACCGGCATAGAATTCATGAAAGCCAGAAAGTGGTCTACGCCACGCTCCTTGGCAAGTTTCAGGAAGTTGCGCTGCCCCTGCTGCTTGCTCCAGTCGTAACTGCCGTCAGCATTCAGGAAGCATTCCGTCCGCGTAGCTTGCTGGATATACGAGCTGTCGCCCTGCTCCTCACTGCCGGCCCCAAGGTTGAAACGCCATAATGAAAGCCCGATGCCGCGTGGCTGACCTTGTGCATCGTCGTCTGTGCTGAACAGCCAGTCGGCGATTTGTCGTTGCTGTTGCTCCGGCCACAGTCCAACATACTTCATACTCCATGCGTCAGATGCCCCAAAGTGCAGAATCTGTTGGCGCGGTTGATCTGCGTTGATCCGGTAGATCCGTTGGGCACGGATTGACACTGCCGCCATCAACAACAGTGCAGAGAAGAGGAAACGATGATTTTTCATAGCAGAATAGGATAATATGATGAGGATAGTTCATTCTTCATTCAGTGATTGACGATTTTCTTTCCATCAACGACATAGATACCTTTCGGCAAAGAATGCAGAAGAGAGACATCGTCAGCGACTTTCATTCCTGTCAAGGAAAAGACGGCATTCACTTTTTTAGCATCTTCTTCTATGCTCTGAATGCCGGTAGTAAAGTCACCGTCGAGAGTGAATGTTACCACAGAGCGAGCCGGAATGAGGATACGTGTGTCGGCATTGGGCGTTGTACTCAGTGTAGCGTCAAGGCTCAGCGAATGCGTGGCATCGGTCACATATTTATGAATAGCAGTGGCGGAAGTATTAAATTTGACACCCTTTGCTGCGTCTCTATTATTGACAAAGACCGCCACGATGCGCTTGCCGTCCGGTGAGACAAAGGCTGTAGCCATCAATCCGCCGATATCGTCGACCGTCGTGCCCGTCATGGCTATGCGCTGATAGCCGGGGCGCACAAAGCGGCTGTAGTTGCCGAGTACCCACAGATTGGGATTGGCCGTAACAGTTCCACCTTTTGTGAGGTCACCAGAGCTCTCGTAGCCAGTGTCACCGGAAGCGTTGAGCCGAAGCAGTTCAAACCGGTTTTTCTGGCTCCATTGTGATTGTGCCATTGCTGTCCAGTACGACCATGACGACATGTTGCCTTCGGTGAGTCCCACATAGATGAGCTTTCCCATGAACAAAGCGATATCCATCTCGCTCGCCTCATCGTAAGAACCAGGGAAACCAGTGTCTGTACCAGGCTCTTTGTCAAGCATGCTCCACTCGGTTTGCATGACTTTCAATCCGTATTGCGCAGCTTTCTGTGCCACCTTCTTTCGTGTATTCACTAATGCAGCATCGCTGCCAAAGGTCCAATAGTCGTGTCCAGCCACGGCTTTCTCCACATGGCCCAGTCCACCAATATATGTCTCACTGTTTGCCGGATTCCAAAAAGCCTCTATCTGATCCGAAGCCCTGCCACCATAGTCAGAGCAAGGCTGATAGAGCCGGTCCCATGCGCTTGCTTCCGGCATGACAATGGAAGTTCCCGACAATTGCTGCTTGTCAAGTGCTTGATCCAACTCCCGTACGAGTCGGCTGATCTCAGCGTTCTGCCAAGGCGAGCCCTCCTGACCGTCGCGCCAGTCGAAAGCCGGCTCGTTGACAGGGTCGACATAGGTGATAGGATAGCCTAAGTCGGTGAAGTGTCGGGCTGTGGTGGCGATATAGTTTGCGAAATCGTCATAGCAATCTTCCTTAAGGTTGGCTCCCGCCGCCCCGTCCTTGTTGTTGGCCAGTCCGTTTGCCGTATAATAAATAGGTGCAGAGTTTGCGAAAAGAAGGAAATGATCAACCCCATAGCTCTTGGCCTGCTCCATGAACCACCGTTGTCCGACACAGCGGTTCCAGTCGTAGGTGCCGTCAGACTTGATGTAGCAGTCAGCGCGTCGTGTGACATCAGTGATATTCGATCCGTCGCCTTGTTCACTGCTGCCAGCACCCAAGTTCACTCTCCACACCGAGAGTCCGATGCCTTCGGGATTGCCGTTGCTGTCCATCTTTTGCGAGAAGAGCAGGCGCGCAGCTTTTTCCTTCTCTGTGGTGGCGAAGTACCGTCCCACGAAATCAGCGGTCCAGCAGTCCGATGCACCGAAATCCATGATGGTCTGGTAGTGCTCGGAAGGATTGAATCCTATTGTGTAAGTCGACTGGGCTGAGGCTGACAAGACTGTAGACAAAGCTAAGAAGGAGAAAAGTATTTGTTTCATACGAGATAATATAAAAAGAAGTGTGAAGAGGAAATCTATCCAACAATGAAAGGTTCACAGGTTTCAAAGGTTCCGAAGGTTTAAAGATTCCCTACGATCGACAAAACCTTTTAAACCAACAAAACCTTTAAAACCTAAAGAACCTTCGAAACCTAGAATTTAGTATAATGGATTCTGCTTGATGGATCCGTTGGACATGATAATCTCTGAGTTAGGAATTGGGAAGAGCTCATCGCGTCCCTCTTTAAACGTGATGCCTTTGTCGCTGCTCTCACCCTTATTCTCTTTCTCGTACTTATCAGTACTCTCATAGAGGTTGTAATGTACAAACGTACCGTTGGGTCCCATGATATTGTCGATAGCGGGCTTGCCGTTGTCGTCTTTCCAGCGGCGCAGGTCGTAGAGGCGGTTGTCCTCCAATGCCAGCTCCAGACGGCGTTCCAAGCGAATGGCATCGCGCAGTTCCTTGTTAGAAGCGGTCACAGGAGAGAGCTTGACACGGGCACGCACCTCGTTGAGAGCTGTGCGGGCCTCAGCATCATTGCCCAATGCGTTCTCTACCTCGGCATACATCAGCAACACGTCGGCATAGCGCAGCAGACGATAGTTCAGTGGAATATGCGGAGCATCGTAAGGTGATGGGCGCTTGGCAACAGGAATATAGAGCTTCATGTTGCATCGTGCGCTCTTGTGCTTGCTCGGTGAGATGACATAGGGATTGTCTTCTGTCCACGTAGGATCGTTAGGCACACTGGTCTGCCCGTCGTGCAGGATGGTCCACTTCAGGCGGATAGAGTCACCGGCATCTTCAAATGCTTTCTCCAGATTGCTGGTCGGCAATCCCCACGACCAGCCGGAGTCGTCGCGAGAACCGACAACCACAGAGATGCGTTCGCCAAGACTATAGCTGATGTCGCTATTGGTCTGAACCTCAAAGAGACTCTCCTTGCTGTTGTTGTGGTCCATGCTCCACACATCGCCAAAGTTGTCGAGCAGTTGATATTCCTTGCTGTCGATGACGGCTTTGAGTTGAGCCTCAGCCTCTTTGTACTTCTCCTGATAGAGATACACCTTTCCGAGCAGTCCCTGGGCAGCCCCTTTAGTGACACGTCCAAGGTCTTTGCTGCTGTATGCGCTGCGCACGGGCAGGTCAGGAATAGCCTCGAGCAAATCTTTCTCGATCTGTGCATAGGTCTCCTCTTTGCTGGCGCGCTCTATGCCTTCCACCTCTGACGGCATCTTCAAGTCGAGCACCAAAGGCACTCCACCAAAGTTCTTTACCAGATCGAAGTACTCAAAGGCACGTATGAACTTAGCCTCAGCGATATAGCGTTTCTGGAGTGACTCATCGTTGAACTTCACACCTGGTATGCGGTTGATGGCGATATTGCACTGGAGAATGCCTTTGTAGCGATACTGCCAGAAGTTTTGGCAGCTGTTGCCCGCACTGATGGTGTTGCCCGTGTAGTGAGCCAGGTGAAGATAATCGCCCGGATCCTGCGTGGTGTTACCCATCCATTCATCATCGGTGCACATGTCACCGGCAACGTAGAACTTGTATATCTGCCACCAGTCGTCGTAGGCCAGGCTCTGATAGCAGCCCGTCACCTGCTTGGCACATTCGTCCTCCGTAGAGAAATAGTTTTCCATGTCCTGCTGACCAAGGATAGGCTCATCGAGGAAATCGGAGCAGCCGCTCACAGTGAAAGTCAGTGCAGCCGCCATGGTCAGACCCAAAATATATTGTTTCATAGTTGTTGATGATAATCGTTAAAAGTTCATGTTCACACCCACCAGGAAGGTACGTGGGTTAGGATAACCGGTCCAGTCGATACCAGCCTGTGTGGCACTACCCATGGCAGCCGTTTCCGGATCCATGCCGCTGTAGCCTGTGATTGTGAAGAGGTTCTGGGCAGAGAGCGAGAAACGCAACGTGCAGGTGCCAAGAAGCTTCTTAGGCAGCGTATAGCCCAGTTGCAGCAACTTGCAGCGGAAGTAACTGCCGTCCTCAACGAAGTAAGTCGAAGGACGTGTGTAGTTGGAGTTCGGATCTGCAACGGTCAGGCGCGGATACTCTGTGGAAGTGCCTTCTCCGTGCCAAGCCTTTTCAAGCGTACCGGCATAGACGTTCTGACCGTCTTGGCCGAAGTAGCGCTCACGGTTGAGGTTATAGATGTCATTGCCAAAGGTGCCATAGAACTGAGCTCTGAAGTCGAAGCCTTTGTACTGAGCGTTGAGGTTCAGACCGAGCATCAGGTCAGGGAAAGGATTGCCGATATAGGTCTTGTCCTTCTCGTCGATGGTGCCATCGTGGTTGAGATCTTTATAGCGGAAGTCACCAGGCTGGGCGTTTGGCTGCATGGCATTTCCGTGCTCGTCGGTGTAGGAGGTCACTTCTGTCTGGTTCTGGAAGATGCCGTCAACGACATAACCGTAGAACTGGCTGATCAGTTTCCCTTCCTCGTTGCGGATGATATAATCGCCATTGTGATTGCCTGTGTAGATATAGTTGCCATTGAGGTTGATGGCTTTGTTGCGAACTGAGCTGAGGTTCACGCCGACGCCATACTGCAATCCACCCACATGGTCGTTCCAGTCGATGCCAAGTTCCCATCCGGTAGCCTTCATGCTTCCGATGTTCTCCCACATCTGTCCGTTCCACATCGGGTAGCCAAGGATGAGCAGATTCTCTTTCTGCATGAGCATGTCGTGGCTCTTCTTGGTGTACCAGTCAGCGGTGACGCGCAGGCGATTGGCAAGGAAAGCCATATCGAGTCCGATATTGTAGTCCTCGACAGTCTCCCACTTCACGTTTGTGTTACCAATTGATCCGATCGTAGAACCTACAATCGTGGCAGGAGTGGCACCGAGAGTATAGCGTGTGGTAGAGATGGAACTGATATAAGCCGAGTTGTCGATGTTCTGGTTGCCCACCTTACCCCAGCCGAGTCTTAACTTCAAGTCGTCGAAGACGTGCTGATGCTTCATAAACGACTCGCCGGAGATACGCCAGGCTGCACTGACAGCGGGGAAAGTAGCGTACTTGTTGCCCTTGGGGAACTTGGAGGAACCATCGACACGCACACTGGCTGTGAGGTAGTAGCGCTCATCATAGTTATACATCACACGACCGAGATACGAGATCAGCGAGCTGTAGCTGTTGGTACCCGAAGCCTGCATATTCTCTGTACCGGCACTCACATAGCGCATTTCCTCCACGTTGGAGGGGATGTTGTCGCGGCTGCCGCTGAGCCAGTAGTCCTGGAAGCGCTCCATGGTGTAGCCTGCCATGACGTTGAGGTTATGGCGTTTGTTGAAGCTCTTCATATAAGTCAGCGTGTTGGTCCAGTTCCAGTCCACCCAGTTCTGCATGGTGCGTGAGGCATTACTCTTCTCGCTTTGCTCGAGGTTGTCGATATGGAAGTCTGGTGTGTAGCCGTCCGACAGGCGGAAGCGTGCGTTGATGCCGAACTGTGTGCGGAAGGTCAGTCCGCTGATGGGGCTGATGCTGATGAAAGGAGTAGCCAGCAGGCCATATTCGTCGGAATGCTTGTCGAGACGATACATCGAAGCCACAGGGTTCCACTCCTGGTTGTTGTTTGAGCGTGCATAGTTGCTGTATGGGTTGGATGTCCACTCGCTCTTGTCGCGCATGACGGGCGTTGTTGGATCCATGGCCATGATGGCACCCATCAAGCTGGGCGTATCATTCCAGTTCTCATATTTCGGCGTGAAGTCAATACCGGCCTTGACAATCTTGTTGAAGTTATACTCCATAGAGAAGCGAGCCGTGAGTTTCTGCCAGTCGCCTACCTTGTACTGTGAGTTCTGACGGAAGTAACCGATGCTTGCCGAATAGAGCAGTTTGTCGGTGCCTCCCGAGAATCCGATATTGTAGTTCTGCTGCAGTGCGATGTCACGGATACACTGGTCCCACCAGTCTGTACCCTGAGCGTCGGTGATGTTCTCCGTGCCTTTGTAAGCACCGGTGCTGCCATCATTGGCGTAGCGCATCTTATATACTTTCTCATATTCCGAAGCCTTGGCAACATCGGGCTTGCTGAGTGTCTGGAAGCCCTCAGAGACGGAAGCCTCAAACTTCATGGCTCCCTTACGGCCTTTCTTGGTGGTGATCAGGATGACGCCATTGGATCCTCGTGTACCGTAGATGGCCTCAGCGGAAGCGTCCTTGAGCACCTGCATGCTTTCGATGTCGTTTTGGTTGAGGAAGTTGATGTTATTGCCTACCGGCATACCATCTACGACATAGAGCGGGTCAGAACCGTTGATGGTGCTGATGCCTCGAATGATGACACGCGGTGTGGATCCCGGTGAGCCGCTGTTGGTCACCTGCACACCATTGACCTGTCCCTGCAAGGCGTCCATGACGTTGCCTGTGGTGAGCTTGTTGAGCTCATCACCTTTGATGGCGGAAATAGAACTGGTCAGATCGCCTTTCTTGGCGACACCATAACCAATGACCACCACCTCATTGAGGTCAGAAGCATTGTCCTTCATCACAACGTTGATAGCAGTGCGTCCGGCTATAGCGATCTTCTGTGACGAGAATCCCATCATGGAAAATTCCAGCGTGGCATTCTTGTCGGCATTGATACTATAGTGTCCATCCATATCGGTGACAGTGCCGTTGGTCGTGCCGGCGACCTTGATATACGCTCCCATCAGGGGTTCATGGTCATCGGCAGAGGTCACTGTACCCGTGATCTTCATCGTCTGCGCCTGCAGGCACAGGGCGAAGACGGACAGGAAAAGGGATAACAAATATTTTTTCATTTGTCTGTTGATTGGTTATACTATTGTTCAGGTTCTGTTATTTCACTGGAATGATGCGGCTCCGCAGCAGGGCATAGTCAAACTCGAAGAGATACTTGCCGTCAGCAGGCACAGTCATCTTTTTCATGTTGTCACCGCCGTTGGACTTGTTAGCCTCGTTCTCATCACTGCCGTCGAAGCGCCAGTACGGCTCAGGCCACCATCCCCAAATGTGAGCGACACTGATCGTGAAACTGATCTGCGTGCCTTTGGTAAGCGTCATCTCGCGATAGAGACGGTAAGGATTGTTCTTGTCCTGATAGAGCACAAACGCATTGTTGTTGGGGTTCGTTGTCCAGTTAGGCGCACCGGGCAGTCCTTCGCCTGCCAACACGATCTCGTAAGCCTGTGCACCACTGCCATCCTTGAAGTCGATCTTCTGTGAGCCGTCGAGGATTCCCAGTGAGGCGGTGGTAGGAGTATAGCTCTTCACGTCGTATTCTCCAGTGACCGTGTTGAAGTCGATCTCGTAGTAACCTACCTTGCTCAGCTTGATGGGCTGTCCGACATTGGGGTTGCTGGTCAGCAGTCCTGTCGTAGGATCCACGCCGAAGCAAATTGGCTGGAAGTCGGTCTTCTGTGGGATGAAGCGCACACCTGTACCAGCCTTCTGATTGTAGTAGAGGGCACGATACTGATATTTACCCGTATGCTCGATGAGCATCGGTACACCATATACATCACTGGTCAGGTCGGCAGCGTTATCGACATCGGCCAGATACATCTTGTCGAAGTCAGGCAGATCACTCACTTTGATTGTGCTTGTCGTGGTCGCCGTGTTGTTGAACTTGTCTCCTACCTTTACAGTCATCGTGTAGGTTGCCTCTTTTTGTGGCATCTCATACACCTTATTATATATATAGGTCGTTCCGCTGATGCTGACGCTGTCGTGTACGTTGAGGTCAGGGATGCTCACCACGATATAGCTCAGGTTTTTGTTGTCGGCAACAGCCGTGGTGAGGTTGAGCTTAGGATTCTGCAAGAGCACAGTAAGCTCTTTGGAAGGTGCCTGTGTGAATGTCGGCGCCGTGAAGTCACCGTCAGGAGTGACAAGAACGGTTGTCTCTGTCTGATGTCCACGTACGTCCTCCACCGTTACCTTTACGGGAAACTGATCTCCGTCTTTCCATTCCGAGCCGGCAGTGTAGTGATAGCTCAGACTGTACTCATGCAGCAACGTGTCGGGATAATAAGTCAGGAAGTCGATGGTCTTGTCGAGGTTCATCCCTTCGTTTTCCAGGGTGATGCTCTTCAGTCCGTCAGCGTCCTTGGCGACGCCCTCAATGGTGAACTGTCGTCCGGGTTCGGTTTGAATGTGATCCGTAGTCAACTGGATGACGGGAACCTGGTCATCAACAGCAGGATAGTCATCGTCACTGCTGCACGATGTCATAGACACGGTAGCAAGCAATCCGAACAAACCCACCAATAATGGCCGGAAAAAGTTTTTGTTCTTATTCATATAAGTACGCTTTAGTAAGTTGATTGTTTATGTTATGTATTTATTGCGTTAATGTTGATTACCTTTTGCGATCCTGTAGCAATCCCTTACGAAAGAAAAAGAACTTTAAATATTGAAGATTAGAGCGGATAAATTGTTGCTGCAAAGTTAGTAAACATGGGCTGAACGAGGGGTACAATTATCGTGCTTTCAGTAGCTACAAATCGTGCAAAAGGCTATATTTCGGTCAGCAAGCACCATAATATTGCAAAAAAAATCATATCTTTGCATGGTATGATAAAGATCAATAAACATCTCGCTTGGTTGCTGCTTACCTGCTTCGCCTTGTTGCCGGTTCCAGCCAGTGCTGCCATTCTTGCCTCCTCTCAAGACTATGCCGTCAAGCCTTTAGGTATAGACATGGGTCTGTCGAGCAACTACTGTGTTGCCATCGAGCGTGACAAGTGGGGCTATCTGTGGATTGCTACCGAGGAAGGTCTCAACCGCTTCGACGGCTCTCATTTCTATACCTATTATCAATACCTCTCTCCCGGCTTCCATGGAGATGCCCTCGGCAGCAATGCGCTGAGTGCCTTGCTTGACGACACATACAGTACGGTCATGTGGGTTGCCACACAACGCAATGGACTCAATGCCATCAACTATGCCGACTACTCGATCCGGCACTATACCCATCAGGCCAAAGACGACCACAGCATCGGGTCTAACGACCTGACTGGATTGGCACGAGCCAGTGACGGCGGACTTTGGGTATGCACTTATTGGAATGGTGTTGATCACTTCAATACGCATACCGGGCAGTTTACCCACTACTGCCGGCGTACGCTTCCCACTCTGCCAAGCGACCAGGTCTGGTGCGCACTTGATGGCGGGCACGGTTTCCTCTATGTCGGACATGTCTACAACGGTCTGTCGGTCATAGACACCCACAGCCGACGTGTCACCAACTACAGCCATCGCGATGACATTCCATCGTCCATCAGCGGCAATGAGGTCCGCTGTCTCTTCCGCGACCGCATGGGACATCTTTGGATAGGCACAAATCATGGACTGGATCTCTTTGACCCCATTCGCCAAGCCTTTTTGCACTTTCAAGAGGTTCCGCAACTCAAAGGAAAGATTATGGACATCCGTGAGCTCGGCGACAACCGCCTTTGGATCGCTACAGAGTTGCAGGGTATTGTCATCCTCGACATCTCACGTATCTCAAGCAATGGGCCAGGCAGTTCGCTTATGCCCAACGCCGACGCACTGTCTGCCTCGATGATCATCGGGACCATTACAGAAGGAGCGTCCTCATCGCAACTTACCGGCAACGGCATCCGCAGTCTCTGTCCCGACGCCTTTGGCAATGTGTGGGTAGGACTCTACGGTTCCGGCATGGATATGATTACACAGGAGTTGCCAGCCTTCACACACATTACCTATTCACCTTTTCCACAGACGGGACAACTCACTAACAAGAATGTCTTCGGCCTGGCTATCGCTTCCGACGGCTCTCTTTGGGCAGGAACGGATGGCAGTGGCGTCAACGTCTTCAACGGCGGGGGACAGCGCATCGCGGACATGCCTGCGACAATGGGAAGCTGCGTACAGACGATCTACCGCGATCATGAAGGTCGGCTATGGACAGGCTCCTACACCGACGGTGGAAAGGTGCGTGAAACCAATGGCACCATCCACGCCATAGAAGGCCTTCCGGCACACGCCGATGTACGCTGCTATTTCGAAGACAATAAACAGCAGATGTGGATCGCAACCACGTCAGGACTGTACAGAACAGCTAAGGCAACAAGCCGCGTCGAGGCTTACTGGCCCGTCAAAAGCTATCTGCTCAGGGCGGTCTATGTCGATGACAGGGGCTATGTGTGGCTTGGCACCTTTGGCAATGGCTTTTTGATCTGTTCCCCTTCCATGCGCATCCTGCACGAGATGAATGAGACCAACGGCTTCCCTTCCAGCGATATCTATCACATACAGAACGACCATCGTGGACATATATGGATTGCCACCAATCAGGGACTGGTGTGTATGTCTTCGGAAAAGAGGCAGATCCAACATGTCTATGGCAGGCGCGACGGTATGGAAAGCAGTTACGCCCGTGCTTCGATGATGGACGCTGACGGCAACCTATGGGTCAGCACCAATAAGGGAATCAGCTGTCTGCGCCACAATACCAGAGCTTTTATCAACTATTCCTGGCGGGACAACTTGCCAAAAGGCAACTTCAACGACGGCAGTGTATGCGCGCGCGCTGACGGTACGCTGTTTTTCGGCAGTACAGATGGCATCGTCTCTTTTCTTCCTCAAAAAGTGCTGACACAACGACGGCCACCGAAAGTCTTCATCACAGGATTGTCGTTGCCCTCAGCCAACAGCATCGGGCAGGACAGCATCGTGTGCGTTATCGGCAAGAAACAGATCACGGTCGATTACCATCACACCACCTTCTCCATTCTGTTCAGTGCTCAAGACTATGCCTTGTCACATACCGTGGAATATGCCTACCAGCTGGAGGGACTGCACAGCCAGTGGGCACTGCTCGACGACAACAAGGTCACGCTCCACGATCTGCCTTACGGACACTACAAGCTACTTGTGCGCTGCCGTCTGCGCAATCAGCAATGGTCGGCGCCAACAGTGATGGAGCTCACCATGCAACCTCCGTTCTGGCTCTCTTGGTGGGCGAAAACACTCTATGCGCTTATGGTCCTGGCGGTTGTCATCGCCGCCATACGGCTCTATCTGCGTAAAGTCCGTCTCGAATATCTCTACAACTCGGAGAAGCGAGAACACCAGTTGCAACAAAAGATTACGGAAGAACGACTGCAGTTCTTCACCAACATCGCCCACGAACTGCGTACGCCGCTGACGCTGATCCTTGGCCCGCTCGACGACATGGCCCGCCATTCCGATATACCACGTGACGCTAAACACACGCTGGCTGTGGTTTTCCAAAGCGCGCAAAGACTCAAGGCGCTCATCGACAAGCTGCTGGAATTCAGAAAGACGGAAACGGCGAACAGAAAGTTGCAACCGCAATACGGTAATCTGGTGGACTGTGTACGCGATGTTTGTCTGAAATATGAGGAGTTGAACCGCAACCCTAATGTTGTTATCACTACGATGGCGTCGCAGCCGGAAATCATGATGAATTTCGATAAAGATGTGGTGACGATCATCTTGGACAATCTTATCTCCAACGCGGTAAAATACACGGATCGTGGCCAGATCACCATTGCGGTCAGCAGTGAGGATGGCGATGGTCAGTGTAGGGCCGTGCTGACCGTATCGGATACCGGTCGTGGCATCTCGTCGGAAGCCTTGCCTCACATCTTTGACCGCTTCTATCAAGAGCAAGGATCGCATCAGGCATCAGGTACGGGCATAGGACTGGCACTGGTGAAAAACCTCGTCGGCCTGCACCACGGCACGATTACCGTAGAGAGTAAACCGGGAAAAGGAAGTGTTTTCAGAGTAGAAATCTATGGGGAAGACTCAGAAAAGTTAGCCTCAAACACGTTGCTAAAAGAAAATGGAGGGTCTACCGAAGCCATAATAAACCCGCATACTTCCGAAGGCTCCGGGCAAGCAGTTCTCCCCCTCTCGGGGGGAGCTAGAGAGAGACTTCTCCTTGTTGTCGAAGACGACCAAGACATCAGAGAGTTCATCGCTTCGGTATTTACCGGATTGTTTGACGTCAGACAGGCCAAAGATGGTGAAGAAGGATGGAAGGTAGCACAGGAGACAACGCCCGACATCATCATCAGCGACATCATGATGCCCAGGATGGACGGCAACGAGCTGTGCCGGAAAATCAAAAACGATGTACGCACCTCTCACATCCCCGTCATTTTGTTGACGGCAAAAGACACCGATGCCGACAAGACCGTGGGCTACAACGCCGGGGCTGACTCGTATCTCACCAAGCCTTTCACGGCCGGACTGCTCCGCGCACGCGTCGACAATCTGCTCCGACAACGGCAACAGCTCAACGACACCATCGCCCACTCTGAGCCAGACTTCAGCTTGAAGCGCAAGCAACTGCAAGCCTCGTTGCAGGACATCGACCGGCAGTTCTTCCAACAGCTCGACCATCTCATCGAGGAGCGCATCTCGGGAGATGTCGACGTGAGTTATCTGGCTGAGGAACTGCACGTCAGTGTCAGCACTCTCTACCGCAAGATGAAGACGCTTACGGGCATCTCCACCAACGAGTATATCCGCAAATACAAGATGCAATACGCCGAGCACCTGTTGCTCACGGGACACTACTCGATCAGCGAGGTCAGTTTCATGGTGGGCATGAGCAGTCCTGCCTATTTCCGCCGATGCTTCAAAGAAGCCTACGGCATGATCCCTTCGGAATATATCCAAAAGATGAAAGAGGAAAAGAAATGAGGCTGGCGGTCGTAACCGCTCAGGTGTTCTTCTTCGGCGCACTGGATATTTCCCGTGGGCCGATATGTTCATA
>UMGV01072490.1_pt1 | contig 29372 bp, 25 predicted proteins | sample 1965361 | NCBI WGS metagenome assembly UMGV01 (sample SAMEA4836081, study PRJEB28245) | human gut metagenome | biome: gut microbiome; material: fecal sample | place: Denmark | collected 2008
GTCAAGCATACCGCCGTCCGTCCACCGGGCGGGCAGCGGTTTGTTCGCTTGGATAGCCTTGGAGATGGATACACAGAAGCCGACCTTATGCGGCGATTGAATGAGCAGCGGTATGAACCAGAACCAACGCCACCGGTATTCTCAGCACAAAAGCGCTACACCATCCGCAAGCGTCCGCGCCGCTATCTACCTGTCAAGCGCGGCAGCTTCCGGGCGCTATATCTCTACTACCTGTATCTGCTGTCACCGCGCAAACGGAAGCCGCAGAAAATCCCGTTTGAAACGCGGGCCGAAATCCGTCGTGCGAAGCAATACCGCCAGCAATTCTTCCTTTTGCAGAAGTATCACATAGATACAAAACCGGAGCTGGATATGCTGTCTGATGCACTGACAAATGAAATGCAAATAATCGTAGACCGGCGTAAGGAATTATACGCATTGCGCCGGGAGCAGCCGTCTGAGCAGCTTGACGCGGACATTGACGCGCTGACCGCGCAGCTCCGGCCCCTGCGTCGGGAACTGCGGTTATGCGGCAAAATCGCGGAATATTCGCCGCGGATGCTGCGGCAGGTGCAGGAGAGCAATTCACCATCAACAGAAAATCATGCGCCGGACAAGGCGCGGGAAAGGAGGCACAGCCTATGGAGGTAAGCGGCGAAGCTGCTGATCTCGTAATGAAAGAGGGCGTACAAATTTCGGAAGAAGCAATTAAACTACTTGCGCGGGGCGCAAAGAATCTCGCGGCGCTGTTGTATGCACTGGCAAAAGATCAGAAGAAGTTATACGGCAAGGTCAATATGAACCGACTTTTGAGCGAACAGCGGCCCATCGAGGTTCTACCCTTGCGCACAGAGGATTTTGACGAGTTCAAGCGCAGAGCCAAGAAAGTCGGCTTGTTATTTTCAACCATTTTGGACAAGAAAGGCGACGCGCCATACCTTGAAATCCTGACCAACATTGACCATCTCTCACAGGCAAATTATATCTTAGAGCAGATGGGATACCAGCCAAAACAGCCGGAGGACGCGCAGCCAAAAAAAGCGCAGACCCCTGCCCGACCAGAACCATCCTTGCAAAAGCAAAGGAGTGGCTTGACGCAGGGGCCGACTTTGACCAGTAATGAGGAAAAACAGCCGGTTCGCGGTAGGCTGGCGGCATTGCGTGCCGCCGCAGAGCGAACCAGACCGGAACCCCAGCGCGAGCTGGAGCATATCAGATAAGGAGCGTGAATATCATCGCAAACTTAGGCAGTATTATCAATGAGAAAAACCAGAGCACGGAACTCTGGCAGGCCCAGCGGCAGGCCGACCGCGAGAACACGAACGCAATGCAGGACGCAGGTATCGTTCAGATCACCAGTGACCCGGAAACCTATCTGCGATACCTGAATTGTCAGGCCGACAATCCGAGTTACAGCGCAGGCAATGTCGCGCTCGTCATGGTGCAGGATCAGGGCGCGACCATTTTCGGAACAAAAGACCGCTGGAAAAGTCTGATGCGCAGCGTATCTCCAACCGAGGAAAAGAACGGCGTCAAAATCTTCACCCGTTCGTCATTCGGAAAGGGTTACACCCTGACGGACGTTTACGACGTGCGGCAGACCACTGGCCGTGACTTAAAGCACACAGCATTGCAGCCGGACAGCAAGGAAATGACGGAAGCCCTTAAAACGCTCCTGAATTACTGCGTTGTACCGCTGATAAGTGATGAAAGTATCCCCATGCCTGCGCTCTACGACCCAAACCAGATGAAAATGGCGGTCAATCCGAAATATAACGATGCAGAAGCGTTCGCAGGCATCGCAACAGAGATCGCCCACGTCCGTTTTCATGCCAAAGGCTATAATCAGAACTATTCGCGGGATGATTATGAGCTGGATGCGCAGAGCGTCGGCTACATGATTTGTCGTCGGTTCGGCGTTCCGTGTGAAGCACCAGACGTATCAAATCTGGCAGCATTTTATGACGGATTTGAACCGCAGGATCGGCGGCAGGCGCTCGGACAGATTCAGGACATGGCGCAGAAGATCGGCGGCAGCATTGAACGCGCGATTTCCCCACAGACGCGAACAAGAAACATGAATCGTACCGCGCGATAAAGTGATTCGCCGTCACGCCCCGAACCCACTTTGACGGTTGTGCTCCCCTTGCGGGGAATATACTCCGCTGGCCGTCCACAGTCAAGGCCGGTCGATGCTGACGCATCGGCCGCAGAGCCAGCCAGTGTGCGCACTGGCTGGACCTTGACAGCAGCCACCCAGCGGAAGTGTGGCAGCCAAGGGGAGCAAACCAGAGAAGCCCGCTTGCGCGGGCTTCTCGATCATGGGGAGACGTGCGCGCCCGACCGGAAATGCGTCTCACCGTGAGAATTATTTTATGGAAAATGGAGGTATTGAACGTCTATGAAAAAACTGCTTTTTATCATTCCATCGGTTCTGCTGCTGTTGGTGGCTGGTACGCTTGTCCTCTGCAAGCATCATGCCGAGCGCACCGGTCTGGCCCGTATGGATATTGACCTGTGAGGAATCAAAAGAAGTCATTTCGCAGCGCCGCCCCGGTGTGGGCGGCGTTTACTGTACCCATCGTCTGGTTGGCTGTGCTGATGGCAGAATGTTATACGCCCGGAATGACCATCTTTGACCTTGCCGCGCAATTCTCCGAAGTGACCCAAACGCCGTTTTCTCTGCATTGGACGCCATACACGATGAAGTTTATCGGCATCTTTTTACTGCTTTACGGCGGTGCAATCCTGTTCTACTACACCGGGCAAAAAAACACCCGCCCCGGCGAGGAACACGGTTCCGCGTCGTGGGGCAGCGTCCGGGAACTGGACAAGAAGTACCGCGACAAGGATGCAGGTAAAAACGTCATACTGACCCAACACCTGCAAATGAGCATGAACGGTAAGCTGCATCGCAGAAACCTGTTGCAGATCATCGTCGGCGGTTCCGGTTCGGGCAAAACTCGATTCTTAGCAAAGCCGAATCTCATGCTTGCAAATGCCAGCTTTATCTGCACAGACCCAAAGGGAGAAATGCTCCGTGCCGTTGGCAATCTATTCTTAGAGGAAGGTTATGTTCTGCGCGTTTTTGACCTGATCGAACCGTCAAAATCGGACTGCTACAACCCGTTTTGCTACATCCGAAAGGATGCGGACGTGTTCAAGCTGATCGACAATTTCATCAAAAACACCACGCCGAAAGGTGCAAAAGCAAATGATCCATTCTGGGAGAAATCGGAAACGGCGCTTGACGCCGCGCTCATGCTTTACCTGCTCCACGAAGCCCCGCCCGAAGATCAGAACATGGAAACGATTTTGTATATGATTGAAAACGGCGGCGCAAAGGAGGAAGATGACGATTATCAATCTCCGCTCGATCTTCTCTTTGAAGCCTTGGAGGAAGAACAGCCCGATCACATTGCCGTGCGGCAATACCATATTTTCAAGCAAGCCGCGGGCAAAACCGCAAAATCGATCTTAGTGAGTGCCGCTGTCCGCCTTGCATCATTCACCTTGCCTGAAATTCAGCGCATCACCGCCAGCGACGATATGGAGCTTGGTAAGCTGGGCGAACGCAAGCAAGCCATCTTCTGCATCATCCCGGACAGCAACGACGCATCGCTCAATTTCCTTGTCGGTATGCTCTACACGCAAGCGTTTCAGGAGCTTTACTATCAGGCGGATAAGGTGCATCAAGGGGCGCTGCCGGTTCCCGTGCGGCTGATGTTTGATGAATTTGCGAACGTGGCCCTGCCGGATGGCTATGCCCGATTGCAGGCGACTATGCGCTCTCGAAACATTATGTCAACCATCATTCTGCAAAATATTTCGCAGCTCAAGGCGCTGTTCAAGGACGATTGGGAGGGCATCATCGGCAACGCGGACAGCTTTGTGTACTTAGGCGGCAACGAACAATCGACGCACAAATATATTTCGGATCTGCTTGGGAAAGAAACGATTGATACCCGGACATCCAGCCAGAGTAAGGGCAGGAACGGTTCGTTCAGTCAGAATTTCCAACAGACTGGGCGCGAGCTTATGACACCGGACGAGGTGCGGCGCTTGGATAATAAAAACGCAATCGTTCTGATTCGCGGTGAAAAACCGGTTATTGATGAAAAGTACGACATTCTGAAACACCCGAATATCCACCGCACGGAGGACGGCGGCGCACCGCCGTATCTTCACACGCCGCTGCGCGCGTTCGCGGCAGACGATCTTTCGTTCCCCATTGAAAACATCGACGATATTGAAATTCTGGAGGAATTTACATGAAACATGAATTAACCCCGCGGCGCAAGGAGCGCCGCATTATGGCCGTCTGGACAAGCCTTGTCCTGACGACGGCGCTGTTCACGACCTCGGCGTTTGCCGCCGATTCTGACCCGTTGACCATCGTAAACAATCTTTCTGATTTTATCTTCTCCTGCATCAAGGCCATCGGCATTATCATCCTCGGTTGGGGTGTTGTGCAGCTCGGTATGTCCGTGCAGTCGCACGACGCGACGCAGAGAACGCAGGGTGTTCTTTGCTTGTTCGGTGGTCTGCTGATTGCGTTTGCAAAAGAAATCCTGACGGCGATCGGTGTGGTGTAAGCTATGAAGCAGACGAAAAACGCAGTCGAGCGCCATGTGCTTTGGAGCGACATTCATCTTGACTTGGACGATTGGCGCGACTTTCTTATGGAAAACTATCCAGAGCTGCCCGAAGATAAGCTCTATGAAAAGATGCACGAGCTGATCGCCGAATACCTCGACGACGAGCGCCGAAATCTGGACATTCAGTTTTCACAGCCGATCCTTGTTATTGGTGATCTTGGGTTCTGGAATGGTCGGGCGCAGGGATATAAGATGATTAAATCCGGGAACATCCGTGATTGCCTGTATTCGGACACAGATATGACGGAATGGTATGTGGATAAAAACGGCGACCTGCGGGCAGATGCCATTCACCACGACGGCACGAATCACTATCTCTATCGTGTGTTCAAGCGCGGAGTTACCAATGCGCAAATTGAGAATCTGCAAGACATAATTTATTGCAGGCGAGCAACGCGCGCGGACATTACAAGGGTCACACAGCGGCTTGGCGACAGCATTGCATCCGTCTATGGATTTCGGATTCCAAAGCAGCGGACACGGCAGCACGGCGCGAGGTAAAGCACACAGAAATATATCTCACCGTGATACGCAATTCAAGCCACGGAAAAACGGGATAGGCTGTGAAATTCGCAGCCCATCCCGTCAAGCAAAACACCGTTTATAGTGATTTCCCAAAAAGAATATGCAAATAGTCCGTTTTCCCGTGGATCACAGCGCCGACAGACACGAACTCGCCCTCGATGCGATAGAAGATCATATATCCCTCACAGACCAGATAGCGCACATCCGTGTCGATTCCAAAACGGGCGCTGAGTGCCGTGCCGGATTGTGGAAACTGCTTGAGATTCGCGCACTGGGTAAAAATATTGTCCGTGATGCGTTTGGCTGCTTTCGGGTTTCCGTATTCGTCCCGAATGAAGCGACGAATTGCCGTCAGGTCGTTCATGGCGCGCGGCGTAAATCTCAGATTCATGCGTCCAACTCCAACCGGCGCATAGCTTCCTCCTCGCTGACCCATCTGCCCTGTTCCGCGCTTTTCCAGCCCGCGTCCAGCTCCGCCATCAGGCGCTTGAGCGCCTTATTTTTCATATATTCCTCGTTCTCCGGCGAAAGCAGGAACGGCAGGCCCTCCACGTTGAGTGACTGCTGGATGAAGATGTTGATAGCATCCGTCAGGTTCAGACCATAACTTGCGTAAAGCTGCTCGGCGCGCTGCTTGATTTCAGGATTCATGCGCATCTGAAACGTCGTTGTTTTCGGCGCGGATGAAACATTGTATGCCTGATTCATAATCATACCCCCTTTTCTTTTAGTATATCCTTTTGCGTGAAATTGTCAATACGCAGTCACTACATTTCGGAGGTGATGATATGTGAGTGATAACTGGGTCGTATCGACCCTTGAAGATGCTTTAAGCAACTGGAACAATAAGCTGGCTGAAATCTGGTCGCTCATTTCGCAGACGCCGGAGAGTTTTCGCGGCGGTGAAATCTGGACGGTCATTGTCAGCATCCACAACGCACTGGTAGGCTTTGGCTATGGACTGCTTGTGTTATTTTTTGCAATGGGCGTGTTCCGCTCGGCGGCCAGCTTTCGCGAACTGCAAAGACCGGAATTTGCCCTACGGCATTTTATTCGGTTTCTGCTTGCAAAGGTGGTGGTCGGTTCGTCGTTGGAGCTGATAACTGCTATCTATAAAATCTGCGGTGGTGTGGTCAGCACCGTCATGGGCGGCATTGGTTCTGCAATTTCTACAACGGCCACCCTGCCAGATAAGATTGTCGAGGCCATTGAGGACGTGAGTTTTCTGGAATCCATTCCGCTCTGGTTGGTGTCGCTGCTGGGAAGCCTGCTGATTACGGTCCTGTCCTTTGTGCTGATTCTGACCGTCTATGGCCGTTTTTTCAAAATCTTTATCTACACTGCCATTGCGCCGCTTCCGTTGGCGTCATTCGCGGGAGAAGCTACGTCCAGAACCGGTCAAACGTTCCTGAAAAGCTACGTCGGCGTGTGTATGGAGGGCGCGGTCATTGTGCTGTCCTGCGTGATCTACTCGGCGTTCCTGTCTGGCGGCAGTACGGCGCTGGATGAATCGCTGCCCGCCGTCACAATGGTCTGGCAGTATCTCGGACAGCTCATGTTCAATATGCTGGTGTTGACCGGACTGGTGAAAGGCTCTGGCCGTCTGGTGCATGAAATGCTCGGTGCATAAAAGAATTGCGTCCCAAGTCGGGACGCAATTCTTTCTGACTGTTCAGAGAAATTCCAATGTCCTGGATTCGCCTGACTTCAGGTCCTTTGTGTAGTGGTGTATCAGCTCTGCCATGATCTGTTCCTCGCGCTTCTGGCGAATGTAGCGGATTGTCCAGCATAAGACGAAGAACAGCACGCAGGCAATGAAGATCAAAATGCAGACTGTTCGGTGTGCGGCTGCCCAGCGCGGCCAGAAGAGTTTCGTTGCCACAAAGTAGCAGCCGAGCGGCAGAAGCCGCAGCTTCCAGAGGATACGGATTGCCATTGGCAGGCTCCCCAGCACCAGACCGACGATCAAGAGTTGACGGCCGATTTCCTTGAATAAAATTAGCGTAGAGTTCATAACATTTTCTCCTTTTTGTCAAGTTTTTACCTATAAATATTATCTCATATCCCAAAATTTCTGTCAAATTTTCAACAAATCGGAGGCGATTTTTATAGAAGTCAAAATTCCAAAAGAAATCCGTGCGCACCGGGAAACGATCTTTTTCGGCCTGTCTGCGCGGCAGTTTATTTGTGCAATTCTGGCCGTCGGTCTAGCGGCTGGCATCTATCTCGGCTTGGGCGGCATCATTGGAAAAGAAACTGCAAGCTGGCTCTGCCTATTGGTAGCTGCGCCGGTTGCAATCGCCGGATTTTTTCACTACAACGGCATGAGCTTAGAACAGTTTCTTTGGGCGTTCATCAAGTCTGAAATCCTGTGCGCAGGCCCACGCCGATTCGATTCCGTGAATCTGCATGAAGAAGTCTTTGCAAACATTATGGAGGGAACGCTCGAATGATGAAATCGTTGTTGGCTGCCAACCGCAGCGAGAAAGATTCTTTTCGGATTCCCCACAGCGTCCAGCAATCCATTCCCATCCGCCGAATTTACACAGACGGTATCTGGCAAGTCGGACAAAAGTACAGTAAAACGTGGCGCTTTTCGGATATAAATTACGCCGCATCGTCGCTGGACGACCGGCGCAGCATCTTCCGTTCGTATGGTGCGGTGCTGAACAGCCTGCCAACCGACGCGACCGCCAAAATCACGATCATCAACCGCCGCCTGAATCCGGTTGATTTCCAGCGCACAATGCTCATGCCGGAGTGCAGCGACGGTTTGGACTACTATCGCGGCGAGTACAACCAGATCATCTTGGACAAGGCGGCTGAAAGCAACAATCTGGTGCAGGAAAAGTACATCACGCTGTCTATCGGCCTGCGCAAAATCGAACAGACCCGCGCGTATTTCCGTCGTGTGGACACGAATCTTTCTGCCAGTTTCGGGCGGCTGGATTCGGGGGCTTACGCAATCTCCTGTACCGACCGGCTGCGGCTCCTGCATGACTTTTTCCGGCCGGGTGAAGAAGCATCGTTCCGGTTCGATTTGTCGGCAAATATCAAACGCGGCATTGACTTCCGCGATTTGATTTGTCCGGACGGACTGCAATTCCGCGCCGGATACTTTGAAATGGGCGGCAAGTTTGGGCGCGTCCTGTTCATGCGCGATTATGCCAGCTTTATCAGCGACGGAATGATAAAAGACCTGTCCGACTTCTCCCGAAACCTGCTGCTGTCCATTGACATTCTGCCTATCCCAACGGAAGAAGCGGTACGGGAAGTACAGTCCAGAATTCTCGGTGTCGAAACCGATATAACCCGCTGGCAGCAAAGGCAGAACCGACAGAACAACTTCACCGCAACCGTGCCGTATGACTTGGAGCAAATGCGCACCGAGTCCAAAGACCTGTTGGAAGATCTCACCGCCCGCGACCAGCGGCTCATGTTTGCCTGTGTGACGCTCGTTCACATCGCGGACAGCTTGGAGCAGCTTGACGCGGACACGCAAACGCTGCAATCCATCGCGCAGGAAAAGCTATGTGGTTTTTCCGTTTTACGATACCAACAGGAGGACGGCCTGAACACTGTTTTGCCGTATGGCCTGCGGCGTATCCATGCTTTGCGAACGCTCACGACGGAAAGCTGCGCTGTTCTCATGCCGTTCCGGGCGCAGGAAATCCAAGACCCCGGCGGCTTGTATTACGGCGTCAACGCCATTTCCAAAAATCTCTTGATTTGTGACCGCAAGCGGCTGATCTCTCCCCATGCGTTCTATCTCGGTGTGTCCGGTTCTGGTAAGTCTGTTGCCATGAAGAATACCATTGCCAACGTCGCGCTGTCCACCAACGACGACATTATCATCATCGACGCCGAGCGCGAATACGCGCCCATTGCGCGGGCGCTGGGCGGCGAAGTTATTGAAATCTCCCCGAACAGCCAGCACCATATCAATCCCTTGGATTTGCAGGACGGCTATGAAGATGGCGAGAATCCGATTGCCATGAAATCCGAGCTGATTACAAGTATTCTTGAACAGCAAATGGGCGCGGGGTTATTGTCCGGCAGCCAGAAATCCATCATTGACCGGTGTACGGCAAGCGTGTATCAAAACTATTTCCATGCGAAAGGTGCGCTGCCTATGCCGCTGCTGTCTGACTGGCGCACGGAGGTGCTGCAACAGCCAGACCCCGAAGCGCGGGAAATCGCGCTGGCGGCAGAGCTTATTACGGAGGGCAGCTTGAACGTGTTCGCGCACCCGACGAACGTGGATATTAACAACCGCATCGTCGTGCTTGATTTGTATGAGATGGGTGAACAGCTCCGCCCGACCGCTCTGGTCGTAGCACTCGAAGCCATTCAGAACCGCGTCATGGAGAACCGCAAGCGCGGCAAATATACATGGGTGTTCCTCGACGAAGTGTACTTGTATTTCAAATACAAATACTCCGGCGAAATCCTTTACCGCGCATGGAAAAGATTCCGCAAATACGGTGCTGCGTTGACGGCGGCAAGCCAGAACGTAGAAGAATGCCTGAAATCCGAAACGGCGCGTCTGATGTTTGCCAACTCGGAATTTCTGCTGCTGTTCAATCAGGCGGCAACCGACCGCGCAGAGCTGTCGAAGCTGCTTCACATTTCCGATACGCAGCTCAGTTACATCACCAACGCCGAAGCCGGTCACGGCCTGCTGCGCATGGGCGGCAGCATCGTGCCTTTCGTCAACACCATTCCGAGGGATACTGAGCTGTATAAATTGATGACGACAACGCCGGGAGAAAATTTAGTATGACGATTACGCTCGGAAGTTTGTTTGACGGTATCGGCGTGTTCCCACTGGCAGCAAGCAGACATGGCATTACACCGGTCTGGGCAAGTGAAATTGTACCGGACGCCATCTCCATCACAAAGCGCCATTTCCCGGAGATGGAGCATCTGGGCGATATAACAAAGCTGGACGGCGGGAAAATACCCGCCGTCCACGTTATCACGTTTGGCTCTCCTTGCCAGAATTATGCCGAAGAAATAGTTATTCCGAAGTTGCTGCATCAAGTCCCATGAATTCGGAACTTTCCACAAAAACTTCGGAATAACAAAACTATACGGTCAAGCAGCATCCGTGCTCAAATCAAGTCAACCCAGACAGTTTCAAGATCATCTCCTCGTTATCAGCCCAGATTTCATCGGGTGCGGGCTTGGCCTTGCGGACAGCATCGGCCTTTTGAATCGCAGCCCGCTTCATCTCGGTGTCCGCATGGGCGTAGATCATCGTAGTTTCAACCTGTGCATGGCCAAGATACTGCGAAAGCAGCACCATGGGCATTCCAGACTGGTATAAGTGCATTGCCCGTGTGTGCCGCATCATATGCGGGTGGATGTGTTCCGGGACTTCCGGGCAAACAAGCTTCGCCATGCTTCCGTATTTTATAAAGAACGCAGATACCGTATCGGGAGACATTTTTTGCTGTGTCCCATGAATCACAGTGAAGAAAAGTGGTGCTTCACTGTGGTAATCTGCGGTCGGATGAAACTTGCGCAGATATTGCTTGCAATGCTGAACCGTCTTGCTGAGCAGTGGGCCTGTGCGGATTTTGCGCCCTTTTCCGTGCAGATACGCAATCGGGTGTTTTGCGTCAAGGCGCAGATCACAAACTTTCATATCGAGAAGCTCACTGCACCGGGCTGCGGTATCGTACATGAGGATCATGAATACCAGATTCCGCAAATCTTTGGGCTTGGATGGATCAGGCTGCTGAAGCAGTGCAGTCAATGACGGTTCGGTCAGAAATTCAACGATCCGCCCATGAGACTCCTTGGAGGGGATGTTGCAGGCGGAAAGGTACAGTGCCGTTTGTGTGCAATCAATCTGTCCAGCAAAATCCAGAAAAGACCGCAGTGCCATCAAGCGCTGGTTGCGGGTAGAGGCACTGCATCTCCGCGCATTTTCCAACCAGGCCAGGAAACCGAGAATGGCGTCCCGGTCAATGCGGGAGAAAGTCAATTCGGTGGCTCCAATTCCCATCTCATCTCTCATATAAGCTACAAAAAGATTGAGCGTCTGTCTGTAGGAGAGAATCGTATTCTCACTGAGGCAGCGCTGCTTGGGCAGATAGTCCAAAAGGAAACGCCGAACCACATCAAAAAAATCATTCATCGGCCCTTACCTCCGGCAAGAACGCTTCAGCAGAAGAAAACGCGAATCCGGACATCTCCTCCAGCAAACCGGGGACCAGATGGATGTAGTAGTAAGTGTCCGAGAGCTGTGCGTGGCCCATGTATGCACTCAGATAGGGCAGCATGGCGTTCAGGTCTTTGCCCTCACGCATCCAGCGATACAGCCTGTGGGTAGCGAAAGTATGACGAAAATCATAAAGACGCGGGGAACGGCGGCCAGTTCCTGTAATGGCGGCTTTCTTCAAAACCTGGCGGAACGTCTTCTCCAGCCCCCTCTTTCCGTAAAAGCCGCCCTCAGAGTTGGGGAAGAACGGCTCACGTTCTGGCATAACGGAGGCTACGATGGCGCTGCAATCTGAGAGCATCTGCGTCACATCTTCTGCCATCATAACAATGCGGCTCCTGTGCTTCTTGCTCTCCATAATGTTCAGCCGCCCAATTTCCAAATCTACATCGCTTACTCGAAGCTTTCTGGCCTCAGCCGGACGCAGACCGCAGCAATACATCAGCTTTACCATAGCCGGGATCACATATTGCCGTACCGGGAAACCGCCTCTCGGTTTCAAATGGTCGAAAACATCCCAAATTGTCAGGATGTCGTCCTCGGTATAGATGTACGGAGCGTAAGGAGCATCTTTCCTGGCAATATCCGGCGGCAGAACGTAGGCGGCCTCACCGTTGCGATTCAGGTATCTGGCAAACTCGCGCACCGGCATCATGCGGTTGCGGAAGGTATTGTTGCCCTCTGTATTCTTTTTCGTAGCCCAAGCCAGGCAAAGCTCCTCGGTCAGAAAGTTTTCTTCAGGAAAATGCGTCATGCAAAAGCGGTCAAAGTCCCGCAGGAGGCGAGAGGATTCCAGATAACCAAACCCCAATGCGTTTTTCTGCGCGATAAAGTCCTCGATTCGGGCAGCAAAGCAGCTCTCAAAGGTGTACGTCATTTCAGCCCCCCGCCTTTCTGTGGGAGAGCAGGGGCAACGCACACTGCTTCAGTCCTTGCTCATCAATAGACAGATACAGCTTCATAGAGTCCATATCCCTGTGGCCGAGAAGCTGCTGGATCAGTTCAAAGGATACCTCATTCTGGAGCAGTCTTGTCCCAAATGTCCGGCGAAGCGCGTGAAAGGCACGACGTTTCGCCGGAATTCCTGCCAGCTTCATGTGCTTGGAAACAACCCCGCTGGCAGAACGCGCGTCAAGCGGGCGGATCACTCCCGTATGGCACAGGAAGATATTCGGAAGCGCGGAATCCGGGCGGCCATTGAGAATATAATCCGCAATCGCGTTCCCGCTTTCTGCTTCCAGTGGAAGGGACAGCGGTTCACCAGTTTTGTGTTGAACCAGACGAATTTCCCTCGCCCTCCAATCAATGCTACCCAGTTCCAGCCGAACAATGTCACAGGCCCTCAAACCGCTCTGCGCAGCCAGTACCATCATGGCATAATCCCGTTTCCCAATGGCCGTAGTCCTGTCCGGATGTTCCAGCAGATATTCCAGTTCATCCTCAGTAAAGCCCTCATGGAACATTTTTCGGGTTGCCATAAGTTCCGGCAGAGACTGACTCAGGTCAGTGATTGTCAAGTTACGTTCAAATAAAAATCTCAGAAACAGCCGCACAGAAAAAATTGCTGAACCAAGTCCACCGGCGTAATGCGCTGCAAAACTGGTAACACACCCATTTACATTTATCAGAGTGAAATCCGCCAAAGAGCGGAACCCATGATCCTCCATTTCAAACAAGAACCGACGTATAGCGCTCCTGGCGACATTGCGTGTAGTCTCAGCCATGCTTTCGCTTTGTTTGGTGTGTGTACAAAATTCTCTTAAAAGTGAGTTGAACGGCTCAACAAGTTCCCGTTGCCCCCAGTTTGGAACCTTCGCCAAAGTAATATGACCTGTCTGGTGCATCTCCTGTATCCAATACGCAGCCTTGCGCAAGTTTTGATATGAGCCTCTGCCAATTTGCCCGTACTCATATTGAATCCGTTTCTCTGCAACGATCTGATCCAAAATTTCTCCCGAAAATCGATCTGTCCCAGATTCATAGTGTCGATTCAAGATGATCGCCAGACCTTCGTTCCTGTAATGGCCAACTGTTGCGTCAGTAAGGCCAAGTTCCAACATCGCGCTGTTGGTTCTCCAGACCAGCGCGTAAATGTTATCCAAATCCGCAAGCTGCTCTGGAGTTGGTGTGTCCTTCCAGATGCTTTGTCGTGGTCGCCGCAATGCAGGCATCCAAGGGGACAACGGCGGCAGATCCACTGAGCCTTTTTCTGCACAATGTTTTAAGAGTTCGCATCCCCTGCGGAGCAGTCTCCACTTCCAGACCGAAAATGCCCCTTGATCAAAAAATTCACGCTGTTCAAGTAAAAATGCATCTAACATTTCAGGGGCTGCGCAAAGAATACCTTTTGCTTGAAAGTGGCGGATGACGCAGCCAATGCCGGTGTGGGTATATGCGTGCAGACTTTTGCCGCTTATACCTTGGTCAGATAAAAGTTCCAATATTTGCGTAGCGGTTGCAACCAAATCAATCGTTTCCATAGTCCTCCTCCTGTATCTTTGATGGCAGGCTGTGTTGCCTGCGCTCTCATTATACAGGTTTGGCGGACGCTTTTGTTATTCCGATGTTTTTGTGGAAAGTCCAGGATTTATGGGACTTGATGCAGCAACTTCGGAATAACTATTTCTTCGGCATAATTTTGATTATTCCGAATTCGGAATAACCAAAATTTATCATCCATCGGCCCACGCGATGGCTTGTCGGGCGCAAAATCCAGCCTGTTTTATCAGGCAATTCGTATTATCGAGGAAATGAGGGATGCCAGTGGAGGGTTATATCCAACTATCGTTGTTTGGGAAAACGTCGTTGGAGCTATGCAGAAAAATCTTAAAAATGAGTATCTTGCCGTACTCAAATCCTTTGCGGGCGCCGAGGTTTCAATGCCTGATTCTGGACACTGGGCAGATGCCGGAGTGGTGCGAGGGCGACGGTGTGATCTGGCATGGCGTGTCCTGGACGCGCAGTATTGGGCGCGGCCCCGGCTGGCCCGTCGGGAGCGAGTCTTTGTTGTGGCAGATTTTACAGGACAGCGTGCCGCAGAAATACTTTTTAACGCCCGGTCAATGCACGCGGATTCTCGGATTTGCAGCGCGGGTGGACTGCCCGCCGCCGAAGATCATAGAATTGCTGCTTCTGAAGCAGGGCGGCAAATACCCGTCATTTTGCCCTTTTACGGATTCAAAATGCGCGGAGCGGCCGCGAACCGAAATCGGCAGCAATTTATCCGAAGTTTCGGAAAGCGGACAGATGTGTTTCCAACTATTCTAGCGTCCGAACAGGTTGCGTTCGCGTATTACTATGAGGACGATCCGCTTGCCGGCTGCATTCGTTACCCGACCGAAGCGGAAAGTGAGCGCCTGATGGGTTTGCCCGCAGACTGGACGAAATACGGCGCAGACGGCACGGAAATCCGAAGCTCCAGCCGCTATGCCGCGATTGGTAATTCTATCGCGCTGCCCTGCGCCGAGTATATCATGGAGGGAATCGCAGAAGTATTGCAAAAATAAATCTCACCGTGATACGCATTTTCAAAACAAATGGGAGGAAAAGACGATTCAAAAGTACAAAATCATTTACGCCGACCCACCGTGGCAATATGCGCAAAAGGGCGTACACGGCTTGGCGGAAAATCACACATGGATGGGATGTGTGGGGAAATGAAGTGCCGTCCGATTGTGCGGCGCTGGATGTAAAAAATGAATCTCACCGTGATACGCAATAGGAGGCGACTATTATTCCAGACATTCGAGAACGAAACGACCGCCCTAAAGACAAGCAGCCGAAACACCAAGCTGCATCCACTGTGCAGCGGCAGATGGTACAGAAATTTGTAAAAGAGCTGGGCGACCGCGCGAAACAGCCTGACCGCCCGGACAGCGCGGAACGCACGGCGACCGAACAGGTGGAAACGACCGCCCGCGAAATCGTCCATGAAGCTGTCCAACTGCCGCGTCGTGCGATTCAGCACCCAGCCCGCAAAGAATCCGCGGATTCTTCCGCAAATGCACAGCCGGAGCAATCCGCCCAGCTGCACCATGCGCCGGAATCACCGCGAGAGCGAACAGACGCACCGCGTACCCAGCCAGATACAACGCCGCCCAAGAGCGCACCGACACCCGCACCGCAGGAACAGGCCCGCCGCACCTATGTCCAGCAAACCGCAAAGGCGACTGCGGCAGCACCATCTGCGCCATTGGCAGAAAATACACCACGTCAGCGCACGGACAATATACGCACCCGGCCAGAAGCAAAGCAGCCGCAGAGCGTACCAACGTCAGCGCCGCAGGAGCAAGGCCGTCGCGCCTATGTCAAGCGAGCAAAGAAATCCCGCGCAGAAAAGCCGTCTGCGCGGGATAATCTTTATACGGAGCAGCCGGAAATCTGGCTTGCGGATGATCTGCCAGAATGTGAATCGTTGCCTATCCGCGAAAGGCCAGATATACCAGAAAACCATGGTCAGGTGCGATCCGAAACTGCACCAGCAAAACCGTCCGCTGTTCGTCATGTAAAGCAGCCGGACACATGGACACCACGCAGCGCGGCAGCCCCGGCTATGCGCGGTAAGAACCAGTCTATTCGTGGGCAGCCAGTGGTCACACCGACGCACGATTTACCGCCCGCGTCGCAGGAGCAGGCACGGCAAGCCTTTATAGAAAAGCAAGCGCAGCTCTCTCAAAATCCATCCATCGAATCCATCTATCCATCCGAATCGGCTGCCCCCGTTCCACCGCAGCCGCCTGTTTCGGAAGCCCACACAATTACGCTGGAGCGTCAGACGGTCACGGCTGGTAGCAGCAAATCGGCCCCACCTGTCCAGCCGTCAGCACCGACACAAACTTCCCCAACGGAACAGCCGCCCACCATCCGTGAAAAGCCGAAGCCAAACACCGCACCGAGGGAACGCCCCCAGCATAGTATTTCTATTCGTACAAGGGATACGGAGCAAATCTGCGTACCAACGGCGCAGTCCAAAACATCTGTATCAAAATATGCTACAAAGCGTGCGCGAAAAACAGCTACACAGGATGCACAGCGGAAAATGCTCCAAAAGAGCAATAAGCGTGCTGCCAGAGCAGCCGTCGCAGCCGCGAAAAAGCTGGCCGAAGCCGCGGCAAAGGCCGTCAAGGAGCTGGTAAGCGCGCTTGCCAGTTTAGGCGGCGGCACGGCGCTTTTTGTTGTGTTTTCTATCGTCATTGTCGCGGGTGCGTTCCTGACTTCTCCGCTCGGCATCCTCTTTGCGGATGAACAGCAGGCAGACGATACTGTTCCGCTGGCAACTGCCATTGCGGAAATCCAGGGCGAGTATCATGCCGAGCTAGAGCGATTGCAGAACGGTGATTTTGTATCTGTTCAGATCGTCGGGCAGGCCCCGGATTGGCGCGAGGTCGTGGCCGTGTTCGCGTCCAAAACAGCAGGCGCGGAGGACGGCGTAGACGTGTTCACGCTCGACGGGGAGCGCGTAGAACTGCTGCGTCAGGTGTTTTGGGATATGTGCGAGATCACGACGGCAACGCAGACCGTTGATGTTCCAGATAGCAACCCGGACGACGATGTGGACGACAGTCACACGGGAATTGCGCTGACCATCACGATCACGGCCAAAACCGCCGAGCAAATGCGTCTGATATACGTTTTTACAAAATATCAGAACGACGCACTGGACATTCTGCTCGAAAATCTCGGCAGCATGAATATTCCGATGGGTTCGCTGACCATTTCGCAGGAGGACGCAATCACGCTTCTTGAAAACCTACCTGACGATCTTGACCCGAAACGAAAGGCCGTCGTGGAAACGGCAGTGCAGCTCGTCGGGCGCGTGTCGTACTTCTGGGGCGGAAAATCTTTGACACTCGGCTGGGATGATCGTTGGGGAACTTCGATGGAAGTCACAGCCGCAGGCAGCGGCTCCACGGGAACGAAACGACCGTTCGGATTAGACTGTTCAGGATTCGTCGATTGGGCATTCTACAACGCGACGAATGGCAGCTATTACCCCGGACGCGGCGGCGGCGCGGCGACGCAGCACAGCTATTGCACCAACATTGCATGGAGCGACGCACAGCCGGGCGATCTGGTGTTCTATCCAGACGATTCCCATGTCGGTATCGTCGGCGGTAAGGACGCAGACGGCAATCTCCTGATCGTTCATTGCAGCGGCGGCGCAAATGGCGTTGTCATTACCGGTTCGGCAGGCTTTACAAGCGTTACAAGACCAGACTGTTTTGCAGAATGAAATACATCTCACCGTGATACGCAATTCGACAAAAACCGGGCTGGGCGATCTATGTGTCCAGTCCGGCTTTTCTTATGCTTATTATAATGTAGAATCTTGTCGAAATGCGTATCACGGTGAGATTTATTGTTTCCGCATGATTCGATCCGGGAAAACGGAAGCATCTATCAAGTCTGCGGGATCAATGTCAAGCGCGTCGGCAAGATTGAAAAACACATCCAGCGAAAAACTCTTTGCCACGCCCGGCGCTTCAATGGCACTGATAAGGGAACGGCTGATCCCCGCTTTTTCAGCCAACTGTTCCTGTGACATCCCGCGCATTTTGCGGAGCGCAGCGATGGCAATGCCAAGATGAATGAACCGGTCGTGATTTTTGAACGTAACTTCTCTGCTCATACACGGACACCTCCTGCGTATAAGCAAATTATACGGGTTCCGTGAAAATCTTTCTGTCTGAAATGGTGCTGTATTGATTTAATCTGTAAGCAATACTATAATGATCAAAAGCAAAACAGCTTATACGAGCGTATTTGCACACAGCTTACAGAGAGAAAGAAAGCGGGTCTCGGGATGGAAACACCAAATAGCTGCGCAATTCTTGGACATAATCCCATGCGCTTTGCATGGAGATTTGATGAAGAAGCCGACAAGTACACGGAAGCGATGCGTCCGTGCGCACAGTGCCGCTTACGGATGATATGATGGCATATCCGAAAAAAGTTTTTCTGGTCTGTCGAAAAACGCCTATGTGCTGACGGATAGAACAGACACGCCAATGGAGCTGCAGACCTATCAGTATCATTTTGAATCCGTCCTGCGTCGATGTGGTATCTGAAAGCGGAACTATCACACGCTCCGGCGCAGCTTAAAAAGAGAACTTCAATACCCAGCACGGGTATTGAAGTTCTCATACAAAAAGCTGGTTTGTATTATTGTCTGCGTTATACCCACAAGAGAGTGTTTTGCGTGGGGCGATTACTTGGCCGAGTCAGCAGTGTATAGCACTTTCCATGTGTCGATCCGATGCTCATGGATCGCTGCGGTCATTTCAGGCAGCTCATCAAGAGAGCAGGTATGTGAGATCAGGTCTGTGCAGTCGAATGCACCGTTATCCATTTGATCTACTGTATATCGCCATTCGTTGATCGGCAGATTGCTATAGTGTGAATTCCAAATCGCGTGGATCGTTACCTCTTTGCGCAAAAGCTGACTGTGGCAGGTCTTTGTAATTGTGGTATCGGCAGCAGGATTGCCAAGCAATGTGATCGTTCCGAATGGACGGATGCAGGTGATTGCCTGATTCAGCGCAGAGCCATAGCCTGTACCTTCAATCGCAATATCCGCAAGCCGACCTCCAAATGTCTGCCGGACAACCTCTTCCAGTGGCTGTGTCCGAGAATTGACTGCATCAAAGCCGCACTTTTTGCAGAACTCGACCTTTGCGTCAATAACATCTGAGAATAAGACCTTCGCTGCACCAGCCAGCTTCGCCCACCGGCCTGCCATAATGCCGATTGGCCCTGCACCGAAAATCAATACATTTGCGCCGAAGTAAACGTCGCTTTTCCGGACAGCATGCTGTGCAACGCAAGCCGGTTCAGCCATTGCGAGCATTGTCAGCGGCGTATCCGCATTGTGGGATTCTACGAAGTTCCATGCGCTAGGGACAAGGCAGTATTCGGCAAAGCCGCCGTCTCTGCGCGAACCCATATAATCATAATCTTCGCACATAGCATAATTACCGGACAGGCAGCTATCACAACGGCGGCAGGGAATCAGCGGGAAAAACGCGCCGCGCTTACCGATCAGGGTCTGGTCCGCATTAGGCCCGACTGCGACGACTGTACCGGAAAACTCGTGACCAATCGTCAACGGATATTTTTGCTTGCTGGTGCCGCTGACATAAATGCGCGGAATATCAGAGCCGCATACGCCGCAGGCCCCGATGCAAACAAGCAGTTCTGCACCATTCGGGGTTGGGACCGGGACGGTATCTACGCGAAAATCACCGATGGCATGCAGCCGAGCGGCTTTCATAAAATTGTCATTCATTTAACAAACATCTCCCTCTATTGAATGGCCGCCTGAAGGGTCGCAATGTTTTCAGAAAGCGGGGCTGCAGGCGAGAAAATACTTGACGATCCCGCAACAAAGATATTGGCACCGGCCATGCGCATCCGCTTGGCATTCTCAAAGCTGACGTTACCGTCAACCTCAAGATCGACATTCGAAAATCCGCGTTCATCCAGATAAGCGCGTGCCTGTGTAATCTTTTCCAGCATGGACGGAAGCAGCTTCTGCCCGGCAAAGCCGGGATTGACGGTCATGAGAAGGACACCATCAATGTCCTCCAATACATAATCCAAAACAGACAGCGGCGTTGCCGGGTTCAGGGCGAGCATGGGCTTTCCGCCAAGCTCACGAATTCGAGCTAGGACACGCGGAATATGCGGCGTACTTTCCCAATGTACAGAAACGTATTCACCCGGTTGAATCTGGAACCAGTCCAGCTTGTTATCCGGGCGTGTAATCATCAGGTGCAGATCCAAAGGAATCCGCGTCATTGTGCGCAGGCGGCGGCAAAAGTCTGTTCCAAGTGTATAATTCGGTACGAATTCTCCATCCATAATATCAATATGCAGATATCCGATTCCGTTTTTTTCGAAGGCTTCAATGACAGATGTCATTTCTGAAAAGTCGACGCACATCATGGACGGCGCGATTAAACCTTGTTTCATATATTCAGCTCCTCTCACATCACTTTTCTTTTGGTATATCATGCCGCCCATTATTCGGTCAACAGGTGTAGAAATATTGGAGGAGAACTTGGAAAACGCTAAAAGGAACGCAAGCAAAATGAGCAGAATCACGCAACGACGCGCGTAATCCTGCTCACATTTGAAATAGCAATGTTACACTCTATACACTCAGTAAATCAACTTGTCACCCAGAAGCTCGACATAGCCGGGATAGGCTGGACAGCAATCCGTAATGATATAGTCAATCTCGGATATGGAAAACGAGTTGAAGAAAAAGAGCTTTCCAATTTTTGTGCTATCACACAACAAAATACGGAGCTTGGAATTGCGGTAAAAAACACGTTTAACGGCGACATTATCATCGCTGAGTTCCATCGCCCCCTGTTCAACCGTGAATCCTGCGCAGGAGAAGAAAAAAACATCTGCATTCATGTTCTCAATACACTTGATCGCAAGGTTGCCAGTTAATTCATCCCATGGTGAACGAAGATACCCACCAGTTGAAAGTATCGATAACTTGTCGGTACTTTGCATATTTGAAAGAATCGCTACACCATTTGTCGCAATTTTGACATCCGGATAGTCTGACAATCTAGTAGCTAAAATTGAAGCAGTCGAGCTGGAATCAAAGAAGTATGTACTGGAAGGCTTCAAAAATTGCGACGCAAGCTCTGCAATCCGCTGTTTCTCGGCAAGCTGCTGCGTACGCCGGAGACTCGCCGGCGTGTCAAATGTGCTGCCGGCAGTCAATACGGCGCCCCCATGAATGCGCTTTACAAAGCCTTGCGCTTCCAGTTCTGAAAGATCACGGCGTATTGTACTCGAACTGGCATATAGTATATCTGTTAATTCTTGTACAGTAACTGTGTTCTTCTGTTCTAGGTACGAAATAATCTGGCGATGACGTTCATTGCTGAGCATTTCGCGCATTCCTCCTATGTGATGATTGATTTTGACGTTTTTTGCTCATCGCAGGCAACGATAGAATAACACATATCAATCTAATTGTCAATTTGGCCCGTAATATTGACGAATGCGGGCGTAAGTTATATAAAATAAACTATGAAGAATGCCCAATGACCACACACGCCGTGAAAATCTTTCAGTGTGTTATGGCGCTGCGGGTTTCCTGCGTGCATAAACGTGCAAAACAGATTGCGTATTTACTCGTTTTTGCTTGGGAGCACAAATGTAGAGAAAGAAACAATTACTTTGGAGGGATAACATGAGCGTCAGTATTAACATCAAAGATGCTGTCAAGCGATATGGTAACAACACCATTATTCCGGATCTGTCTTTGACGATTCGCGAGGGCGAATTTTTTACGTTGCTTGGGCCGTCCGGCTGCGGAAAGACTACGTTGCTGCGAATGATTGCCGGCTTCAACAGCATTGAAGGGGGCACATTTGCCTTCGATGATAAGGTTATTAACGACCTTGACCCGGCAAAGCGAAATATTGGCATGGTCTTTCAGAACTATGCGATTTTCCCGCATTTGACTGTTCGCAAGAATGTCGAATTTGGTCTTAAAAACCGCAAAGTTCCAGCGAATGAAATTAAGTCCCGCTGTGACGAATTTATGAAATTGGTGCATGTTGATGAATATGCCGACCGTATGCCAGACCGGTTGTCCGGCGGTCAGCAGCAGCGTGTGGCCTTGGCGCGCGCCCTCGTCATCAAGCCAGATGTGCTTTTGATGGATGAGCCGCTTTCAAACCTCGACGCAAAACTGCGCGTGGAAATGCGAAGCATCATTAAGAAGATTCAGAATGATGTTGGCATTACTACGGTGTATGTAACGCACGACCAAGAAGAGGCAATGGCCGTCTCGGATCGGATCGCAGTTATGAATCAGGGCGTAATTCAGCATATCGGTACACCGAAGGATATTTATCAGCGTCCGACAAACGCATTTGTCGCAACATTTATTGGCCGAACCAATATGCTGAAGGGGCATCTGCTGATGCAGGACGGGCAATGCACGCTCCGTTTTGCGAGCGGCTATTGCGTACCGCTGAAAAACGTACAGAAACAGTTCCAGCATGAACAGGAAGTTTTGATCTCTGTACGACCGGAAGAATTTATTGTTTGTCCTGAAAATGAACCCGGCATCAAGGCCAGTGTGACGGACAATATCTTCCTTGGCTTGAACACGCATTATAATTTGGCTCTTTCGAGTGGCGAGGATGTTGACACGATTCAGGAATCATCAATCGATTCTATCATTCCAAAGGGCGCAAAGGTATCCTTGCAAATCAAAACGGATAAAATCAATGTCTTTACCGCGGATGGTTCGCAGAACATCCTCACTGGTGTGCGTGATGATAACAGGGGGAACGGAGTATGAATCCTCGAAGAAGAAAATTTGAGATTTGGAGCATCATCTCAATCCTCCTGTTTTTAGCGTTCCTGCTTTTCTTCATCTACCCGATCTGTACATTGCTGAAGCAGGCGTTCACCACGGAGGATGCAGGCTTCACGCTGGACAATTTCGTCAAGTTCTTCAGCAAGCCCTATTACTACAACACCATTCTGAACAGCTTTAAGGTTTCTATCGCCGTTGCATTGGTGTCGTTGGCACTGGGCATTCTGATGTCCTACTTCTACTCGTTCTATCGGCTGAAGGGTGCAAAATTCATCCTCATCTCCAGCATTCTGTGCTGCATGTCGGCACCATTTATTGGTGCATACGCATGGATCCTGCTTCTCGGCCGTTCGGGTGCGCTGACCACATTGCTGAAAAGCATCGGTATTAAAGTGGGCAGCATTTACGGCTTCGGCGGCATTTTGCTGGTTCAGGCAACAAAGCTCTATCCGCTTGTCATGATTTATATGAACGGTATGTTCTCAAATCTTGATAACAGTTTGATGGAGGCGTCCGCAAATTTGGGCTGCAGCGGTGTAAAACGGTTCCTGTCCGTGATACTTCGCTTGTCTATGCCTACGATTCTGGCCGCAGCACTTCTTGTCTTCATGCGTGCGTTTGCTGATTTTGGTACGCCGCTGTTGATTGGCGAAGGCTACCGTACGTTCACGGTTGAAATCTACAAGCAGTTCTTGAGTGAGACAGGCTCGGACTATGGCTTCGCCGCAGCGATCAGCGTGATTGCGATTATTCTGACCGCAGCAATTTTCCTGCTGCAGAAGTACGCAACGAAAAAATTTAGCTTCACAATGAACGCACTGCATCCCGTTGAAAAACGTGATCCGAAGGGCTTCGGCGGCGTGATGATGCACGTGTTCTGCTATCTGGTCATCGCTGTTTCGATGCTTCCGCAGTTGTACATCATCTACGTTTCTTTCCGCAACTCGAAAATGGGCGTGTTCCAGAGCGGATATTCGCTGGATAACTATCGTTCGGCCATCAACAACCTGCTGCTTCGTGCAACAGGCAATACCGTCATCATCGGCGTTGTGGCACTCGCCGCGATTATCTTGCTGGCCGTCATGATCTCCTATCTTGTCGTGCGCCGTTCCAATCCGTTGAATCATGCGATCGACACGATCTCGATGCTGCCGTATATCATGCCGGGTTCTGTTATTGCAATCGCGCTCGTAATCGGCTTTGGCAGAAAGCCCTTGGTTCTGACTGGTACGCTCGCCATCATGATTATTGCCGTGATTATTCGCCGTCTGCCCTATACCACGCGCTCGGCTACGGCCACGCTGATTCAGATTCCGATTACCATTGAAGAGGCTGCCATCAGCCTTGGCGCTTCGAAGATGAAAACCTTCTTCCGCGTCACTGTTCCGATGATGTCCAGCGGCATTGTCTCCGGCGCGATCCTGAGCTGGGTCTCCATCGTAACGGAAGTCTCCAGCGCCGCAATTCTCTATAACAGTAAATCTGTCACACTGACAGTTGGCACATACGCGGCGGTCAACCGCGGCAACCTCGGCGAAGCTGCTGCATTCGCTGCTGTGACGACTGTGCTGACCACCATTTCGCTGCTGATTTATCTGCGTGTCAACCGTGGTAAGCAGCTGGAACTGTAATGGTAGCTGCATCGTAAAGATGTTCTACAAGTATAAAAAATATAAAGGAGAACAAATGATGAAAAAGATCTTAGCGCTGATTCTTGCAGCCCTGATGCTCTTCAGCTTAGTTGCATGTGCATCCAAGCCCGCTGAGGAGCCGAGCCAGCCACAGGACGAGACGCCCGCTGCCCAGCCCTCGGAATCCACTGACGAAGCGACCCCCGAGGAACCCGAGACGGAAGAACCTGCTGAGACCACGGAAGCCGATCTGTCCGGCACTGTGACGATCTACAGCACCCAGACAGATGTTGACCACGAGGTATTCCTTCAGGTCTTCAACGCACACTATCCCAACGTTAAGGTTGAATTTATCAGCGGTTCCATTGGCGAATTGATTGCTCGTGTCGATGCAGAAAAAGAAAACCCGCAGGGCGACATCATCTTTGGCGGTCTGACGCAGACGGACGGCGACCAGTACCTGAATCTTCTTCAGGAGTACACGCCGAAGTATGCCGACGAGTGCGGCGTGGAGTCCAACGGCTACTACACCTATTTCACCTATCAGTACGTATGCCTGCTGAAGAACACTGCCCTGCTCGAAGAGCTTGGCGTTGATGTCAATGGCTATGCCGACCTGCTGCAGCCGGAGCTGAAGGGCCAGATCATGCAGGCCGACCCGTCCGCTTCCTCCTCCGCATGGCGTCAGTTGCAGACGATGCTCTATCTCATGGGCGACGATTTCGGTGATGAGAAGGCATGGGATTATCAGCAGAAGCTGATGGAGAACTGTGACGGCGTTATCACCACTAGCTCCTCCACCTGCTACAAGAGCGTTTACAACGGCGAATATGCTGTTGGTCTTACCTATGACAACGGCGCAATCGGCCTGCTGATGAGCGGTGCTGAAGGTGTCGAGATCGTATGGCCGGAAGAAGGCAACACGGTCTGCGCGTTTGCTTCCGCCATGATCAAGAACTGCCCGCATCCCGAACTGGCTGCTGCCGTCCTCGATACGCTGTCCTCTGCTGAGTTCCAGCTTGCCCGTGAAAAGGTCAGCGGCTCCCGCGGCTCCAACACCACCTATGTCAACGACGAAAGCTACTTCCCGGCTGATATTGACGACGGTGTTGTCCCGATGGACTTCGATATGCTCGTTGAGCAGAAATCCGCTCTGCTTGAGAAGTGGTCTGATATGTGGGCCACTGTCAACGGCTAATTTGTAAAGTATATTTTATCCGACTTGATATTCAAGAGGCGGTGTGCGTCCGCGCACACCGCCTTTTGCAATCTTAACACAGCACAAAACGCGAAGTTTGCAGCGTATCTATAAAAAATTTCTAATTCAGAAGGGAGTCCATTTATGAAACATATCGCAAGACGACTTCTATGCCTCCTTCTGGCTGTGGCCCTGTGCGCAGGAATGATTTGCGTGACGGCTGCGGCTTCTACGGAAGAGCTGCCTCCCGAGGGTTCGCTTGCCCGCAAGGTAGTGGACAGCTGTGAATACACGCTCGACCTTGGCAGTTGGTCAACTGTGGCATCTGAGGGCGGCGCAGGCCATCTGCAGGGTATTTGCACAGATGATGAAGGGAACTATCTTTACGCTTCCTTCACCAATATGCTCGTCAAGGTAGATATGCACACCGGTAAAATTGCTGGCACTGTGACCGGCTTGGCCGCCGGTTCGATTTCGAGCGGTGCACATATCGGTGACATTTGCTATTACGATGGCAAAATTTATGGTTCTCTGGAATACAAGGCATCGGAGCGTTGGTATATCTGCGTGTTCGACGGTGACAAAATCACTGAAATGGATATGCCATATACCACACCCGGCGTCATGTATGGACTGTATGTCCCGCAGGTTGGCGACGATTTCAAGAATGAGCTGACAGCGGGCGAACACATCAATAGTGCGACTTCCATGGGGCACCGCTATGGTACAGGCGGTATCGACGGGATTACCTTCGGAACGCTCCCCGGCTGTGGCTACGACACGGACGGCGACGGAACGGTCGATCAGTCTACTGGCGACAAGCGCTACATGATCGTGACCTATGGTCCCTATGGTAACGCACAACGTTATGACAATGAAAACTTTGTATTTCTGGTATATGACCCCGATAATATCACCAATGATAATCTGCTTCCCTTTACAGAAAACCTTCTGACGCAGGAATACACCGAAAATCAAAAGCTGTTCTACAAACATAAGCTCTTCTGCTATGCCGGAAATCAGACCTACGGTGTACAGCAGCTCGAATATGACGAGGAAACAGGCGACCTGTGGCTGGAATGCTACGGTCGTCCCAACGGCTCAGAATTCCCGGGCACAAGCCGCTATGTCATTGACGGTTCTGTCCCGCTCTACATGGACACAGTTGAAGTCGGTCAGAGCGTTACCGGCGATGCAGCTGGTTTTGTTACCCAAGCAGAAGCAAAGGCCACAGCAGCTTGCTACACCGACTATGAAGACGCTGACGGCGACGGTGACAAAACCGAGCAGGAAACCGGTTGGCACATGACGCTCAAATGCCTTTGCGGCAGCGGCAAGACTTTGCAGAATGACCATACTGCTCAGACCTACGGCAAGACAGGCAAGGCCTGCAAGATCTGCGGCAAAGGCTCTCAATTCTCCACCGGCCTGCGCTCGCTCGGGAATGACTATTTCTATGGCGCAACAAGTGGAAGCACGGGGGTTAACGGGAAAACTTATCAATGGGGCACGGCCTCTTTGTACAGGCTGAACCGAGACACCTACACCTTCGAGAAGCTGACCGAACCTGCACGTCTCCTGATGAGCTACACCATGGATGCAGCCGACACCTATGAAAAAGACGGCAAGGTTTATCTGAAGGACGCCAGCGGCAACGGTCATGACGCCCTCGTAGAAGGTACTTATGCAGCCATCGGTCAGGGCGGCAAGGAAAACACGGCACTTGGCTTCCGCGGAGATCAGTATGGATCCGTGCTCGACCGCGTAGCTGTCACCGCGGAAGGCATGAAATACATCAACGATGCAGTCGAAGATACCTATTCCTATAGCTTCTGGCTGAAAAATGACGTCGAGATGGATCGCTTTACGCCCATCATCGGCATGTATCGTGACGAGACGCTGCAAAAGGGCCTCTACGATGCCGTTTTTGAATGGCGTTATCGCACCGCCCCGGCAGTGATTTCCCATATCAACACTGGATCTCCGGTATATGAAACATTTGCTGACGGCAAGAGCTATATTACAAAGCCCGGTACGGGCGGCGGTGACGGCAGCACGTATGTCCTTGGATATCCGCCTGCGCCTGAGGAAGCAGGCATTGGCAAGTGGACGCACTGGGTCGTGGTCAAGAGCGGCAGCAATGTCGTGACCTATCAGAACGGTGTTCAGGTGAATTCTGCAAACCGCGCGAACAACACCAAGGACGACATCCTCAGCGCCTTTGAGATCGGTGGCTACATCAACCGCAACTGGATCGACAGCAACGTCCGTACCCGTCTGACCGGTCTGGTAGACGATGTGCGCATCTACGCCGGCGGCTTGACCCAGAGTGAGGTCACGAAGCTCTATAATGGCGGCGCGGCAGAGAGCGCCGAAACCGGTACGGGTGCGGTTGCTGCAAGCAGCGAGCGAACCTTCGGCAGCTATACCGGCGAGACGCTCGCAGAACAGGAAGGCCCCATCGTTTATCTGAAGATGGACGAAACCGGAACGGTCAAAGATTATAGCGGCAACGACATCAATGCAGAGACGAGCGCCTATGTTTCTGCGGCTGCAAACAAGGAAAATCAGGCCGACAGATCGCTCTATTTCGATGGCCGCAGCCATGTCAAACAGACCAAGCTCTCGCTCTCTGATGATAACACCGCGTGGCTTTCTGCGCAGCTCAACGCCACGAAGAAGGTGACGATCAGCTTCTGGATGAACGCCGCGTTTGAAAACAGCCACAGAATGTCCATCCTTGGCATTTATGACAAACAGGGACGTCCGATGGGCACATTTGAAACACGCGGCATTCTCGGACAGGATCGCCGCATGGATGGAAAGTTTGCGATTGCTTTCACCGCTGCAAAACCTTATAGCGACAGCGGCGTGATCGATGAGAAGACCTATGAGCAGCTTGCAATCACGGACACTACGACCTACACGATCGGCACAGATGGCAGCTACAAGCATTACGGCGACAAGCAGATCGGGCAATGGTATCATGTTGTCGGTGAGCTGGACGGCACAGCGAATACATTGAGCCTCTATCTCGATGGTCAGCTGGTGCAGCAAGTCAGCATCGCCGTAGATACCTTGGGCGAGATCGGCTACTTCCATGTTGGCCAGCCCGCCGGACGCTGGTATCAGTATGAAAATGCTGCAAATACGGCTGAAAATCAAACGTCTGCAAGCGGCCGTCAGGGCTGGGCGATGCGTGATGGCTTTGTCGGGAGCATTGATGATCTCAGAATTTATAATCGAATTCTAAGTGATGACGAAGTGTATACACTGTATACTTCTGGTACTGAAGAATGTTTCGACAAAGCGTCTTTGGAATATCTCTACAATGCTAATATAAATCGAGACAGTTCTGATTATGCTTCAGGTTGGACAGCCTTTGAAATCGCACTTGAAAATGCAAATATTATTTTGCAAAAGGAAACTGCAACGTCACAAGAAATTATTGCGGCCAAGTCTGCACTTGAAACAGCGATTACTTGTTTGCGGCCTAAAAACGCACAAACATGCGTGTGCGGTTGTAGCTGTGGATGCATAGGCGGTATCACATCACCATAACTCACCAGTCCAGAAATAGCGTGCGATAGAAATGCCATAACATGCAATAAAATTGCCCCCTTTCCCGGCTGTTCTCGGGAAAGGGGGTAATCTTATTATAGCTATCTCATTTTAGATGCATTCCTTCGTGAATTGGTGTAAGCGAAACTATATTTTTGAATGCAAAATAGTTCTGCTTTCCCTTTTCATATTTGCAGCAGCCGTTATCGTAGAC
>UMGV01036087.1_pt1 | contig 29316 bp, 24 predicted proteins | sample 1965361 | NCBI WGS metagenome assembly UMGV01 (sample SAMEA4836081, study PRJEB28245) | human gut metagenome | biome: gut microbiome; material: fecal sample | place: Denmark | collected 2008
AAGCGTCGTTGTCCGACAGTGAAATCATGACCATTTTGTTGCATTTCCCATATTGTATAAGACACTCGGTTATCCCGAACTGGGGTAATATCATATAGGCAAATAAACTGGTCACCTATCGTATTGTTGTAATACGTAGCTTTACACCACTTGTCTATTCATTTTGCACCTATACTTCGGCTTGTGTAGTCTTTTGTTGTAGTGTATCGCTATGCTGGTGTATATGGTTTTTCCTCAGAAATAGTGTCATAGTATCATTCCGGGCTCTAATGAATACCCTAAGATGCTGTAGACCAACGACTTGGTTAAATGATACTTTTCTGAATGTTTTACAGAAAAGTGTCATTTAAGTATCATTTAAGTATCATGCCTTTTCAACGCAAAGGCGGAGATTTTTATCGGTTCAAAAGCATTGATTTATCATCGAAACATCATGCGTTTTCAACCGAAAGGAGTCTGTTCTGACGCTTATTGTTTCACTCCTTTACGAACGTATTCATTCTATGAATAATTTGGGCACTGTTCTGCCAATGTTTGTGCCCATTAGGGGCAAGCAGCGTGCCCCACTTGGGCAAGCACAGTGCCCCACATGGGCAAGCACCTTGCCCCATTTGAGCAAGCGTACTTCTCATTTTTTTTGTGAATAGATAAAGAAAATTAAACCCCAAACGATATAATTACCGTCCGGGGTTTAATCATTAGATTTTATTTATAAGAAATCCGTTTCTTAGTATGTAGCGAGAACCTGCTTTGCTGTCGGGTTCTCCGGGTCGATCTGGATCAGCTTCTCGAAGAATGGCTTGGCAGCAGCGCTGTCGTTCTTGATCTTGTAGAAGTAGATGCCGAGATATGTGTAAGCCTCAGTTATGCGAGCCTTGTCAGAATTGTCCTTCACACCCTTCTCCTCAATCAGCTTGGCGAGCTTGTCGTAGTAAGGTCTTGCCAGACCCTTTGTCTGAGTAGCGTCGATAAGACCGAGAGTACGTGCTGCCATGAAGTTGCAGAAGTCAGCATTGCTTGGATATTTCTCACTCATCTGGTTGTAGATCTCAACAGCCTTCTTCACAGATGCCTCCTGGGCAGCTCCAGTCTGGTTGGCAGCCTGGTTGCGGTAGATGTTGGCAAGACCGTTGTAGTCGTTGATGCCTACATTCGGGTTCAGAGAGAGATACTGCTCATAGAGTTCCAAAGACTTTGCGAAGTCACCCTTTGCCTTGTAAGCGTCAGAGAGGTCTTTGATGACTGCTGCCTTCTGAGCGTTTTCTTTGCATTCAGCAAGCTGCTTGTTGTAGTATTCGATGGCTGTGTCATACTGCTTCAGAGCACTGTATGTCAGTCCTGCGTATTTGTAGTCGTTTGCAGTGAGGTCTACAGAGTCGCTCTTGTTGAACAGGGCGTCAACATACTTTGCAGCCTCGTCATACTGCTTCAGCTCGAATGAGTTGTAGAGAGCCAGACGGTTGTAGCCGGAGTTGCGTGGGTTCTTTGAAAGACCGTAAACGGCGAGTTCCTTTGAAACATCATTCTTCTGGTTTGCGAATGCAGCCAGTGCATACTCTGTAAGGTAGCTTGGCTCGTGGTCGTAGAGCTTGGCAGGTGTCACCTTGCTATAGTAGTCGAGCACCTTCTGCATATACTTGCCGTTCTTCTTTGCAGCCTCATAGTAGATGTGGGCTGCTTCAGCGTCAACAGGGAAGTTCGCATCGAGTGTGCGAACCTTCTCCAGCTGCTCTACAGCCATGTCTGGAGAAACACCACGCATAACGCGGGCATATTTTACGTAAGCGCTGATGTTGTTTGGCTCAGCATAGTAAGCGTTCTGATACATGGCAGCAGCAGCGCCTGGGTCATCGTTGAAGTAAGCCAAGTCGCCGAGGAGCACGAAACCGTCGCCCACCTTGCCGGTCTTTGCCTTGTTTGTCAACTCAACAGCCATCTCGCCGTATTTGCGGGTGTTGGCTGTGTCCTTTACGTCGAGATAAGCACGACCGATGGCTGCAAGAGCCTTGGCGTCTTTCTTGTTCTCTTTCACCGCTGCCTTCACGATAGATGCCACAGCAGCCTTGTCCTTGTTGGTCTTGATGGCGTTGACAGCGTCCTTGACGCTTGTCTGTGCCATAGCAGAGCCGCTGAATACTGTCATCAGCGCTCCCATGAATAGATATTTTATTGTTTTCATAATTCTCTTGTTTTTAAGATAGTGATTGATGATCGTTCTTTTCTATTAGTCTCTTTTTTTTTGCGTATGCAAAGATACTTATTTTTATTTATCTAACACTTATCCGCTTGATAAATTGCATTGTAAGAGAAAATATTCTTGTTCTTTTAATCATCATTAACTTGAACGCTGCGCCATTCCAGGTCTCCGCGATAGGGGAGGAGAGCAGATTTCAGGATAATCTTCTGTCCCTGTGGCGACTGCATGAAATTTGCCACGCCAACTGGCAGTCCATGGAACGGGTCGGCAAGCAGTGCGTAAATCGTTCTTGCGAACGGATATCTGCCATCGAGCAGGTATAGCTGGTATGGTTTCCAACTGTTCATCTCCGTAGCCTTCTCCATCTGGCATACCGACATAACCGTGATGTTCTTCTTGAATGTCACGTTTGTAGTGTCTCGCTTGTCGTTGAGCCAGTTGCTGCCGATGATGCCGATGGCGTTAGGAGTCTTCTCAACATATTTGATGACCTCAGCACTTGTGTTCACGGCCGAGATGTTAGGACTGTTGATAGGTTTGCCGCCAAGGATAGAATCTACTGCCCATCTCACGGCTGCCGACTGCTTGTTGTCGAACACCACGTCGATGGTTCCGAATTTCGAACCCTTGTTTATCTGGTTCCACTTTGTTGCCTGTCCGGAGAGGATTCTCTTGATGTCCTTCACCGTTATGCAGGAGTCAACATTGTTCTTGTTTATGATGAATGCCAGTCCGTCGTAGCCAAGTGGGAAATAACGTGGCTGTATCTTCATGCTCTTGAAATATTCGAGCTGTTTCTTAGACAGGTTCCTTGCCGTTATGATGAGATGCACGTCCTGTTTCATCAGTGCGTTGAAGGCATCAATCTCATTTGTGTATTTCGCTGTGACATGAGCGTCAGGATACATGGCATGGAATACGGCAAGCTCTTCCTCCACGATAGGGCTGAAGCTCTCATCGCACATCAATGTCATTTTGCCTGACGAGTAGGTGTCAGTTCTTGCATTCTTGGACTTTTGCCCTGAACATGCGCAGAAAACCAATAATGCAACCATCATTGTAAGAAATGTGTAAGTCGTTCGCTTCATGATAATTCTTGTTTAGTGACAGCCCCGTTGTTCTTGGAGCCACTTGTTTTATAAATTATTCTGTTAGGATATTTCTCTGTATGTCAGAGAAAAAAAAGAAGAGCAGAAGCCACCTTCTATAAGGCAATTCCTCTACTCTTCTTGTTAGATATCTCGTCTATGTGAGATTACTGAAGGCGGAATGTTACAGGTACGGTAAATCTTGAACGTACCGCCTGGCCATTCTGCTTACCAGGAATCCACTTAGGCATGCTGCTGATTACGCGCTGTGCCTCCTTGTCGAGTGATGGGTCAACACCACGAACGACCTTAACCTGTGATACAGAACCGTCTCTCTCTACGACGAACTGTACAACTACACGACCCGAAATACCATTCTCAGCAGCAACTACTGGATACTTGATATGATCAGCGAGCCATCCGTTTACAGATCCGCCAGGGAATTGAGGCTGCTGCTCTACCACCTCGAAGATCTTGTTCTGCTCCTCCTCATGCTTTGGAGGTTCTGGAGCTGCAATCTCCTCAACGGCCTTGAGCACTGTACCACCTGCCTCGTCGTTACCCTTAACGTCGAAAGCACCGATAGCAGTCTTTGTTTCCTTCAACTCATCCTGAGTCTTCATTTCCTCCTCAGGTTTAACCTCAGAGTCCTTCTTGATGACAGGAGGTGTAAAGGCGATAGAAGACTTAACCTTCTCTACCTTCTGCACCTGCTCCACCTTAGGAGTCTCGGTCTTCTTCTCAACCTTGGCCTCCTTCTTTGCCTCAAGGAGAGATGCCTCCATTTCAGCCTCGAACTTAGCCTTCTGAGCTTCCTGATATGAGTTATAAGCTGCAAGTCCTAAATATGCAACCGCTGCGACGGCAGCAACGAATATCATTGAAACGATATTACGCTTGCTTGTACCTCTACGCAGTTGGTAAGCACCATAGACCTTATTACGACCTTGGAAGACTATGTCAGCCCATTCATTTGATATAAGATCAATTTTTGCCATTTTCTTTAAAATGTTTAATTTTAGAAAACTATCAACATCGTTTACTTAACGCCGGCTGCCTTCAGAAGGCGCATGTCGTCGTCGTTTACTTTGTCGATAACGTACTTACCTATTGCACAAATCTGCATTTCATCGAGAGCATCTACAAGGTTCTTATAGGATGCAGTATCCAAAGCCTTGATGATGATTGTCAGTGCAGGAACCTTACCTGTTTCCAGTTCACCCTTCTTGATCTTGTCAAGTTTGGCGTTGTAAACAGAGTCGCTCATGCTCTTGTCCTTTGCACGCTCTGAATCGAGAAGTTTCTTTGCTGCCATGATGTTCTTGACAGGAGTGTAACCCCCCTCAGTCCTGTGGTTGATCAAGACGCTGCGGATACCGTCAGCACCCCATGTAGTCTTCTTCAGACATGCAGGGTTGTCATACTGTGGAATACCGTCTACGTGATAGATCTGGTCGTTGCCTGCAAGGTACAGAGTCAGAGTCTGTGACGCCTTGGTAGCAGAACGGTCCTGCTCGTTCACGTTCTTATCATTACTTGGCATGGTGAGCTGCATTGACTGAGGCTTGCTCAGAGAAGTACAGAGCATGAAGAAGGTGATAAGAAGCATCATCATATCCACCATAGGGGTGAAGTCGACGCGGGTCTCGGCTTTTTTCTGTCTTGAACCTTTTTTCTTTGCCATATTATTCAGCCTCCTCCTTCTTTAATGTAGTGATAAGATAATAACGGTTCTCACTCATGTCCTGAAGCTCAGACATCATCTTCTTTACAACCTTGTATGGAGTTGCGGCGTCAGCCTTGATAGCAACCTTCATCTTGTCGCCAAAAGAAGAGTTGCGTGCGGCGTCTACCCAGCACTGGAATTCACTCATGCCTCCGTTGATGGAGTCAGTAGGAATACCCATTTCCTTCTGAAGATTGTTGACGTCTCCTGCTTCATGCTTGAGAACATCAGACATTTTATTCATAGGCATACCGAAGGAAGCGAGTCCAACGAAGTTCTTCTCCTGCATAGCAGAGAGAGAGAGTCCTGAGAACTTGCTCTTGAATCCTTCGAGCATCTCCTGCATATATCCTGGCTTGTCAAGTCCGATAAAGATCTTACCATCCTTGTCAACGATAATCTGCAGAACTTCTGTTTCTGGAACCTTGATCTCTGACACTGAGCCCGGCGCATTTACCTTCACTGCCTCATTCTTCACGAACGTTGACGTCAACATGAAGAAGGTAAGCAGAAGGACCATAACGTCAGACATAGGGGTCATATCTATCCAGACGTCGGCTTTCTTAATCTTTATCTTACCCATAATGAATAAAGTTTTAAAGGGTTAGTAATAAAGATTAAGCCTCTTCTGTATGGTTAGCTTCGTATGTCTTTGCGATAGTGTAACCAACCTCGTCAAGAGCGTAAGTGAGCTTATCGATCTTGTTTGAGTAGTAGTTATAAGCAACAACGGCGCACCATGAAGTCAAAATACCAGAAGCAGTGTTGACGAGGGCCTCAGAAATACCGGTAGAGAGCTCGAGAGAGTCACCACCACCACCGGCTGCAAGAGCGGCGAACGACTTGATCATACCCACAACGGTACCGAACAGAGCGGTAAGAGTACCAAGTGTTACGAGAGTTGCCAGAATTGGCATGTTCATCTGAAGAGTAGGCATCTCAAGCTGAACAGCCTCCTCGTGAGCCTGCTGGATCTTAGAAACCTTCTGCTCCTTCTTCAAACCTGGAGTATTCTCCATCTCTGAGTAAGCCTTCAAAGAAGCTGTAACAACGTTACCTACAACACCCTGCTGCTTGTCGCAAAGCTGCTGAGCCTTAGCCATATCGCCGGCTGAAACTGCTGCCTTAACGTTAGCAACGAACTTAACGAGGCTGCTCTTGCCGTTTGCAGTGCGGAGAGCCAGACCACGCTCTACTGAAAGTGCGATCACAGTGAAGAGAAGTGTGATGATGACAGGAACGACGATACCTCCCTTGTAGATAGTACCGAGCAAGTTGCCTGGAAGTGGAGCGTTTGCGTTGTCGCCACCCTGGAAGTTACCTGGGTTACCGAGAACGAACTCGTAGAAGCATACACCTGCGATGAAGCAGAGTACGATGATCCAAAACGCTGCGCGAACGCCCTGAAAGCCCTGCTTCTTAGCCTTGGCTGGGGCTTTTGTCTGTGAATTTGCCATAATTTTGTTGAATTTGATTTTTAAGTTATTAATAAATTTAAGTTATATTCTCGATTAGCGCCTTTTGAAGGCTGATTTAAAGTTTGTCTCGAAGGTCAACATAGTGATTTATGCACTTCTTATCCGTGCAAAGATAGTAATTTAATATTGACTTTGATAAAAAGTTAAATCATTTTAACTACCTTGATGCGATTTTTTTCCTTTCAGAGTGCTTTTCTATATGCTTCGAGTGTTTTTATCCGCAATATTTTCCATCAGCGCATCATAAATACACGCTGTTCGTCTGTCATGCCAGCAGCGCCAATGTGTCCTTGATGCGTTTCATCGCCTCGCGGATATTGTCGTCGCTTGTGGCATAGCTCATGCGGAAGCAGTATGGGTCGCCGAATGCGTCGCCGCCCACTGTTGCCACGTGGCCCACTTCGAGCAGGAACATGGCGAGATCCGTTGAGTTTTCTATCTTCTTCCCGTTGTAGCTCTTGCCGAAGAAGCTGCTGCATTTAGGGAACAGGTAGAAGGCGCCTTCCGGTTTGTTCACTTCCAGTCCCGGTATGTCCTTGGCGAGTTCCACGATAAGGTCGCGGCGTCTTTCAAACGCTTTCCTCATTGTCTCCACGCATTCCTGCGATGTGGTATAGGCAGCCTCTGTCGCTTTCTGGCTCACTGAGCAAGGGCCGCTCGTATACTGTCCCTGCAGCTTGTTGCATCCTTTCACTATCCATTCCGGAGCTGCTATGAATCCTATTCTCCATCCTGTCATGGCGTATGCCTTAGACACTCCGTTCACGATTATCGTTCGCTCTCTCATTCCCTCTATGTGGGCGATGCTGCTGTGCTTGCCCACGTAGTTGATGTGTTCGTAGATCTCGTCGGCGAGCACATACAGTCCTTCATGTCTTTTTATCACCTCAGCAAGCCCTCTGAGTTCTTCTTCAGAGTACACGCTGCCTGTAGGGTTGCTTGGCGAGCACAGGATGAGCATCCTTGTCTTTGGCGTTATGGCAGCTTCGAACTGCTCCGGTGTCATCTTGAAGTTCTGTTCGAATCCGGCTTCAACGATAACCGGTTTTCCTCCGGCAAGTTTCACCATCTGCGGATAGCTCACCCAGTATGGAGCAGGGATTATCACCTCTTCTCCATCGTTTACCAGTGCCATCACCGTGTTGCACACACTCTGCTTGGCACCGTTAGACACGAGAATCTCGTTTGTTGAGTATTCCAGTCCGTTTTCCTTCTTCAGCTTTTCGACGATAGCCTTTCTCAGTTCGATATATCCCGGCACTGGCGAGTATCTCGAGTAGTTCTCGTCGATAGCTTTCTTGGCCGCCTCCTTGATATGGTCAGGTGTGTTGAAGTCCGGTTCTCCCACGCTCATGTTGATAACGTCGATACCTTGCGCTTTCATTTCTCCGCTTTTCTGCGACATCGCTAATGTAGCCGAAGGAGCGAGCCTGTTCAGGCGGTCTGATAATTTTGTCATATAAGATGTGTTATGTGTTTATATTTGTTGCAAAAGTATATTATTTTCTTCTCTTTAACGAATAATTCTCACTTTTATTTTGTAATATGTGTTAAGTAATAGCAACAAGGGCTGTTTCATAGAACAATATGTCTAAGAAACAGCCCTTTGCCGTGTATGTAATGTCTTGTTATTTCATTCTCCGGTCCCTATATATATATTATAGGTGAAGGTTGTGTCCCATGCGCAGCTTTTTGGTCTGGAGATATTTGTAGTCGTATTCGTTAGGTGCGATTTCGATTGGTATGTTCTCCACGATTTCCAGTCCGTAAGCCTCAAGTCCCACTCTCTTTGTAGGGTTGTTGGTGAGGAGTCTCATCTTGCTCACTCCGAGCTGTCTGAGAATCTGTGCCCCGCATCCGTAGTCTCTCTCGTCCGGCTTGAATCCAAGGTGTATGTTTGCCTCTACTGTGTCGAGACCTTTCTCCTGCAGTTTGTATGCGGCAATCTTGTTCATCAGTCCGATGCCTCTACCTTCCTGCTGCATGTATACCACTACGCCCTTTCCTTCTTTTTCTATCATCTCCATCGACTTGTGGAGCTGTTCTCCGCAGTCGCATCTCTTGCTTCCGAAGATGTCGCCGGTAGAGCATGAGGAGTGAACTCTGACGAGGATCGGTTCGTTTGGCTCCCAGCTTCCCTTGATGAGTGCCATGTGTTCCATTCCGTTGCTTGTCTGGCGGAACGGCACGAGTCTGAAGTGTCCGTATGCCGTCGGCATGTCCACTTCTTCTCCTTTTTCCACGAGCACCTCATTCTTGAGTCTGTATGCTATCATGTCTTTGATGGAAATCGTCTTCAGACCGTATTCCTTGCCGAACTCCAGCAGCTGTGGCAGTCTTGCCATCGTGCCGTCTTCGTTCATAATCTCCATCAGTGCACCGGCAGGGTAGAGTCCTGCCATGCGGCAGAGGTCGATGGCGGCTTCGGTGTGGCCGCTTCTTCTGAGCACTCCGTTGTCCTGTGCATAGAGCGGGTTCACGTGTCCTGGTCTGCCGAAGGTTGTCGGTTTGGAACTTGGGTCGGCGAGAGCCTTTATAGTCTCTGCTCTGTCGTGTGCGGATACTCCTGTGGAGCATCCTTCCAGCTTGTCCACCGTCACTGTGAACGGCGTGCCGAGCATAGAGGTGTTGTCAGACACCTGGTGTGGCAGGTCGAGTTCCTTGCATCTCGACATAGTGATGGGCACGCAGAGCACGCCTCTGGCATGCTTGAGCATGAAGTTCACTTTCTCGGCGTCGATCTTCTCGGCTGCGATGATGAGGTCGCCCTCGTTTTCGCGGTCCTCGTCATCCACTACGATAACGAATTTGCCTTCTTTGATGTCTTCGATGGCTTCTTCTACGGTATTGAGCTTTAAATTCTCCATTGTGATTGTTACCTTATTATATAATATATAAATTTCTTTGTATGTAAATTCTCCTGTTTGTCATCTTGCCGTCGGCTCCTCTTTCATTTCAGTGAGCCTGTCTGTCATCAATTTGTTGGTCTCGCTGATTTTCTTGAGGTCTCTCATCAGTCTCAGTCTGAATCTCCACATCCTGAAGAAGAAGAACAGACCTGCCGGCACGATTATGGCGGCGGTGATGTTCAGCCATTTCCTCTCGAACGGTCTTGTGTGTGATTTCACCATTATCACGGGATATTCGTTCAGACAGTTTATCACCTTTCTGTCTTTTGAGTTCGAAAGGTCGGCAATGGTGCTTTCGAGCAGTTCGCCGATGCGCTCCATCTCGTGGTCCGGCTGATATTTGAAGAACACGTTGATGAAGTTTGGCGGAGATTTCAGCTTGTGTGTCGTGGCATACTGCTTTATCTCCTTGGTTATCTGTTCGATGTTCTGCCGGTCTTTCTCATAGTCGGGAGTCTCTATTATCACCGTCTTTCTCGTTATGCTCCTCTTCGTTCTCAGTCCGAGCAGCTTTGCCGCCACCTTCTTGTATGCGTCGATGTTGAACACCACGGAGTCATTGTTCGCCTTATAGGTGAAGAATATGGCGAGCGGTGTCAGTACGGCTGTCGCGATGCTCTTTCCGAACCATACCGCCCACATGCCGCCGCGCGCCATTCTGTATCCGGTATTGTCGAAGATATAATATACGATGAATACGAGCACCGAGATGATTACCGGCACTCCGAGTCCGCCCTTTCTGATGATTGCTCCCAACGGGGCACCGATGAAGAAGAATATGATGCACGACAGGGCGAGCGTGAATTTGTTTATCGCCTCTATCTTGTGCTGGCGCAGCAGCTTGTCGCCGTCGCCCGTCACCATTGCCTTGAACTGCAGTTCGTTCATGTTGTTCTGCACCGTCGACATGGCGTTGTTCACAGCCCTCAGCTTGTTGTCAGCCGTTAGCGATTCGAATTTCTTCTTCACGTTGAATTTTCCGCTCTCCACTTCTTTCTTTATCCTTAAGGAGTCGCTTCTCGAAATCTTCTGGCTGCCCAGGAGCATGAATCGGGCGTCTTTGTAGAATGCCCGTCCGATGCTGTCATATTCATGACTTATCGAGTCCATATCGTGGCTTATCTGGGATATGCTCTTTGCCTTGGCATTGTTGGAAAGCGAACTTGCGTCGGCAAGGTTGAATCCGTTGTCGAAGTCGAGTACGATTTTCTTGGAGATGAACGTCTCCCGTCTGTATGGCACGTTGGCGCTGCCCGTGACGTCAGACGACTTCATGTTTTCAAACCACTCTCCGCTATGCAGCGTCAGCACGAGGTGCTTCTTCTCTGCCGTAGACTGCAGCATGCCCGAGTCGGCGAGTATTATCGCTGCATCCTCGAAACTGTCGGTCATGCGGTAAATCATTATGCCATAGAGCATTCCGGAGTTAAGGTCCTTCTTCTGCACATACAGGTTGCAGTTCGGTATTCCGTCGTAGAACACGCCTTCCGGTATTTCCAGTTCCGGACTCTTCTGCTTCATCGACATCAGCAACTGAGCGAACTGCATGTTGGCGCTTGGTGCCACCACATCCTGGAAGTAGAACGACACTCCGGATATTATCAGTGTTATGGCTATCAGCGACCTGAAAGCCTGCATCAGCGATATTCCGGCAGCCTTGATGGCAGTAAGCTCACTGCTCTCGCCGAGGTTTCCGAAGGTTATCAGCGACGACAGCAGGATGGCCAGCGGCAAAGCCTGCGGCACGAGAATCAGACTCATATACCAGAAGAACTGCGCCATTACCTCCACCGACAATCCCTTGCCGATGAGTTCATCGACATATCTCCATAGAAACTGCATCATCAGCACGAACTGGCAGATGAAGAATGTTCCGATGAAGAGCATTCCGAATTGTCTGGATATGAAGATGTCTAATTTCTTTATTCTAAGCATTGTCTTGTGGTATCATAGGGCGTCATTGCCCAATAACGGTGCAAAAATACTACAAAAAATCGGAAGTCAGAAAATATTTCCTTCTATTTACCAAGTTTTGAGTATTTCAACATTTCCCGATGCGTTATTTGTGTTATAATCAGTGGATAAGTCATGTAGCAGCGGATATGTCATATATCAGCGGATTTCATTTCCGGTGTCAGCGGTTTTCATTGGCGTTTTGTTTTTTTTCGTTATGCCAATAATCCCCAGACTGTCTGATGGCCGATTAGAGGGATATACAGTCAGATGCGAAAAACTCCCCTGAAATCCGTTGTATGGTTTCAGGGGAGTAGCTTTCCAGGTCGGATCGTTCAAGTGCCGACGTTATTTCCTTTTTCTGTTGGCTCTTTGCTGGCGGTATTTCGCTTTCTGCATGGCTGAGCCACTACCGTGGGCACCAGTTATGTATGCCTTTTTCTTGGCTTTCGTCTTCACCTTGCCGTTGGAGTCGTCGCTCTTTCTGGCCGGTCTGAATGTCATGCCGCCTTCGATGATCTGATCTATGTCCATAGTCGTGATATTAATGGTGGAAGAGTCTCACGCCGGTGAATGCCATCGTGATGCCATATTTGTCGCAGGTGTCGATGACATGGTCGTCACGCACCGAACCACCTGCCTGTGCGATATATTCCACACCGCTCTTGTGGGCGCGTTCGATGTTGTCGCCGAATGGGAAGAAGGCATCGCTGCCCAGTGCCACCTTGGTGTTCTTGGCAATCCACTCCTTTTTCTCCTCCATCGTCAGCACCTCCGGCTTCTCTGTGAAGAACTGCTGCCATGTGCCGTCGGCGAGCACGTCGTCGTGGTCCTCGCTGATATATACGTCGATTGTGTTGTCGCGGTCAGCGCGGCGGATACCCGGCACGAAAGGAAGGTTCATCACCTTCGGGTGCTGGCGCAGCCACCAGATGTCAGCCTTGTTGCCGGCCAGACGCGTGCAGTGGATGCGGCTCTGCTGTCCGGCGCCGATGCCGATAGCCTGTCCGTCCTTCACGTAGCAAACAGAGTTGCTCTGTGTGTATTTCAGTGAGATGAGACTGATGATGAGGTCGCGCTTGGCCTCCTCTGTGAATTCCTTGCTCTTGGTAGGGATATTCTCGAAGAGCTTCGGGTCGTCGAGCTTCACCTCGTTGCGTCCCTGCTCGAATGTGATTCCGAACACCTGCTTGTGTTCAATCGGTGCTGGTTTGTAAGTAGGGTCTATCTTAATCACATTGTATGTACCCTTGCGCTTGTCGTGGAGGATTTCCAGAGCCTCAGGCGTAAAGTCCGGGGCAATAACTCCGTCGCTCACTTCCCTCTTGAGCAGCGTTGCCGTAGCGGCGTCGCAAGTGTCGCTCAATGCCACGAAGTCGCCGTATGAACTCATGCGGTCGGCGCCGCGTGCCCTTGCGTATGCACAGGCGATGGGTGAGAGTTCCATCTTCAGGTCGTCAACGAAGTATATCTTCTTCAGTGTGTCGCTCAGTGGCAGTCCCACAGCGGCGCCTGCCGGTGATACATGCTTGAAGCTGGCTGCTGCAGGCAGTCCTGTAGCTTCTTTCAGCTCCTTCACGAGCTGCCAGCTGTTCAGGGCATCAAGGAAGTTGATGTAGCCCGGACGGCCGTTTAATACTTCGATTGGGAGTTCGCCCTCTTCCATGTAAATTCGTGAGGGCTTCTGATTCGGATTGCATCCGTACTTTAACTGTAACTCTTTCATTATAATGTCTCTTTACCTATTTTGCTGCAAAATTACTTCTTTTTTGTCAGATGTCAAAGCGTTGTGGCGAAAAGTGTATATGACGTGCGGAAGAAGGCATTGAAAGAAGCCGGTCTCCGCATAGACAGGAGACCGGCAATAATTTGTCTTTATAGAGAAAATGACCCGTTGGCGGAATAAGTTTAGCGCACACTTAATCCTAATAACCGATTTGGGTTAAAATGGGCACGGTGCTTGCCCAACTGGGGCACGGTGCTTGCCCATCATGGGTAACGTGCTTACCCCTGTTGGGCAGATTTGCTGTCAGACGTCTGCCCAATAAGTGACTGTTGTAACACCCATATTTCCATATTACAGGATTCTGCCAACGCAAACGATTCCTGTCGTCTGAATTCCTCTCATTTGACAATTCCTTCCATCTGACAATTACTTTCATCAGCAAACTATCCAGACAATTGCCTGACAATCGCAAGATAGTCAACTATCTGTTTGTCAGAACGTTACGGTAAAAAATCAGATGGTCTGACAGTTTTTTGGAAATTCTCTGTCATACAGTAAATCAGCGTTATTTCTTCCATAGCTTCGTCATGTCTTCGAGAGTCTTGCCTTTAGTTTCAGGAACCAGTTTCCAGACGAATAGTGCGGCAAGCACACAGATGACGCCATACATCACATAGGTGAACCAATGTCCGAAGTCGTCGCCTTCGGTGAGATGCATGTTGAATAGCGGTACGAAGGTGGAACTCACGATGAAATTGAATATCCACTGGAAGGCTACTGCAATGGCAACCGCTGCACCACGGATGGTGTTTGGGAAGAGCTCGGCGATGAGAACCCAGGCGATAGGGCCCCACGAGAACATGAAGCTCGCACTGTATACCATGATGCTCAGCATCGTCACCGTGCCAAGACTCGGGTTGCCGAAGGTGAGTGCCACGCCGAGCGCACCTATTGCCATGCCGATAGAACCCCAGATGAGCAGAGGCTTGCGTCCGAGTTTCTCTACCGTGAACACTGCAACGAGCGTGAACGATATGTTTACGATACCCATGATAACGGTCTGCACCATAGGGTCTTTCATTCCCATGTCTTCATAGATGCGGGGAGCGTAATAGAGCACGGCGTTGATACCCACTGCCTGTTGGAATACCGAGAGCATCACTCCCACGAAGATGCAGAGGAAACCATAGGTCATCAGAGGTTCCGTCCTCACGGTAATAGTCTCCTTTATATCTCTGATTATCTCCTTCGCCTTGTTCGAACCGTTGATGCGGGCGAGGATACCCTCAGCTTTCTTGTCCTGTCCTATCATCACGAGATAGCGAGGGGTTTCGGGCACGAAACATATCAGCAGAGTGAAGAGTGCTGCCGGCACGCATTCGCTGCCGAACATATACCTCCATCCTGTTTCCACCGTCCATTGGCAGTCTGCCCAGTTGGCAATCTTGCCTACAGCATCGTATATAGGGTTGGCGTGAGATCCGAGGATGATGAAGTTGACGAAATACACCACGAGCTGTCCGAAGATGATCGCAAACTGGTTCCAGCTGACGAGCATTCCGCGGATATTGCTCGGTGCCACCTCGCCGATATACATCGGACAGATGGCAGACGCCATTCCTACACCGAAGCCGCCAAGCACACGGTAGGCATTGAACACATATAGCAACTCCAGGCTTGCCCTGCCCTGTGGCATAATATACGATTCGGGTTCCATCGAACCCCATGCCGACAGGAAAAAGCAGATGCCGGCGAATATCAGCGAACGCTTGCGGCCGAAGCGGCTTGCGAAGAATCCTGATACGGCGCTGCCGAAGATGCAGCCGATGAGAGCACTCGAACTGGTGAAGCCGTGCATGAAGTCGGAGTACTGAAAGTCGGCAGCCCCTTTGAAGAACGCCTGTAGTCCCTTCTCTGCACCCGAAATCACAGCCGTGTCGTAGCCGAAGAGCAGTCCGCCCAACACCGCCACCATGACGATAGAGATTAGATATGACCTGCTGCCGTTTTCCTGCCAGGCCACATTCTGTTGTGTCTGTTTCATTTTGTTTTTTGTTTTACGTAGGTTAGTTCGTTATTATGAGGCAAAGGTAATGTTTATTGTCCGAAAAACATAATGTATTGAGCAGAATAATTATGAAAAACGTTTCCGTAGCATCGATAATCCACTTGTTTTGGCATTTTTTACACCATAAAACAAACTGTCATGTTCCTTTTTGCCGATGTTTTAAAAATAAGTCGATAATTTTGCGTAAATTTGCATCCACGGAAAAGCCGACGTTTCCATACACGGTGGTGTGGTAGCGCAGACAGGCTTTCCGTTATATAGGCAAGATGAAATTCAGAGACGTTATAGGACAGGAAGAAGCCAAGCGGCAGCTGCTGCAGCTCGTCGCCGAAGGCCGTGTGCCCCATGCCATGCTATTCTGTGGCCCCTTGGGATGCGGCAAGATGGCGCTTGCCATGGCTTTTGCCTCATTCCTGCTCGGAGAGCGTGACGACGATGATGCCGACCAGCATGCCGCCGCAGCAGCCATGCCGCCGCTAACCGCCGACAAGCGCCGCAGCGCAGAGGCGATGCTTGCCAAATGGGGACATCCCGACCTGTTCTTCTCATATCCCGTGATAAAACCTGCCGGCACTTCGTCAGAACACAAGATGGAAAGTGATGATTTTGCCCGGCAATGGAACGAGATGATATGCAAGTCGCCGTATTTCTCAATGGCCAACTGGCTCACTGCCATGGGTGCCGCCAACCAACAGCCGATTATCGGAGTGGGAGAGAGCAATGCGCTCGTACGTAAACTCAGCATGAAGTCGAGTCAGGGCGGATACAAGGTGTGCATAATATGGTTGCCGGAGAGGATGAACGGTGAATGCGCCAACAGTATGCTGAAGCTGATAGAGGAGCCGCCACACCAGACCGTGTTCATAATGGTTTGTGAGGAACCGGAGAAACTCCTTGAAACTATCCGCAGCCGTACTCAGCGGTTCGACTTCAAGCGCATAGACACTCCGTCGATGGAGCAGACGCTTATAGACAAACGATATGTGGCGCCCGATATGGCCCACCGCATAGCGAGAGTGGCAAACGGCAACTGGCTTGCCGCAGAGGCAGAACTTGATGCAGGCAACGAGAACAGACTCTTTCTCGACATGTTCATAATGCTCATGCGACTGGCATATATGCGCAAGATAAAAGACCTGAAGAAATGGAGCGAAGCGGTGGCGGGATACGGAAGAGAACGACAGAAGAGTATGCTCGCATATTTCGGAAGACTCATAAGAGAGAATTTCATGTATAACTTCCATAAACCCGAACTCAACTACATGACTGCCGAAGAGGAGAACTTCTCGAAGAATTTCGCCCGTTTCATCAACGAGGCGAATGTGGTGGAGCTGTCGGAACTCTACGAGCGTGGAATACGCGACATAGGACAGAACGCAAATGCCAAGATCGTGTTCTTCGACATCGCGCTGAAGACAATCGTGCTGCTCATACAGAAATGACATTCCGGATGGGAAGCACGGACAATATATATACACACACAATATTTTATTAATAAAGAAAAGAGAATTACGATATGGACTTCAAGAATATGAAATTCACCGTTGGCGACGGTTGTTCTCGCGGACTCTGCCGAAGAGGCTGCGGAAGGCAGGACCGTCAGCTGAATACATACGACTGGCTCGCTGATGTGCCGGGAAATGCCGAGAGCACAGACCTTGTTGAGGTGCAGTTCAAGAACACCCGAAAGGGATATTACCATAATGTCAATGCCCTCGATCTGAAGAAGGGCGATGTGGTGGCTGTGGAGGCAAGTCCGGGTCATGATATCGGAGTGGTGACGCTCACGGGAAAGCTCGTGAAACTGCAGGTCAAGAAGGCGAACCTCAAGTCTATGGACGACATCAAGCGCATATATCGCATAGCGAAACCAGTGGATATCGACAAATGGCGCGAGGCGAAGAGCCGCGAACACGGCACCATGATTCAGAGCCGGCAGATAGCCAAAGACCTCAACCTGCAGATGAAAATCGGTGATGTGGAGTATCAGGGCGACGGCAACAAGGCGATTTTCTATTATATCGCCGATGAGCGAGTGGACTTCCGCCAGCTTATCAAGGTGCTTGCCGAGACTTTCCATGTGCGTATCGAGATGAAACAGATCGGAGCCAGACAGGAAGCAGGACGCATCGGCGGAACAGGACCTTGCGGCAGAGAACTGTGTTGCGCCACATGGATGAAGAACTTCGTGTCGGTGAGCACAGGAGCAGCCCGATATCAGGACATCTCGCTCAATCCGCAGAAGCTCGCAGGAATGTGTGCCAAACTGAAATGCTGTCTCAACTATGAGGTGGATAGCTACATAGAGGCAGGCCGCAAATTGCCGAGCCGCGAAGTGGTGCTGCAGACTATGGATGGCGACCACTTCCTCTTCAAGACAGATATCCTGGCAGGTCTTGTGACATATTCCACCGACAAGCGCCTCGCAGCAAACCTCGTGACAATCACCGCTCAGCGCGCACTCGAGATTGTGGAGATGAACAGGCGGGGAGAAAAGCCTGACTCGCTCAGCGACAGCGATGAGCCTATGACGGAGAACCATCAGGTGGACCTTCTGGCAGGCGAGAGTCTCACGAGATTTGACAAGGCAAAGAAAAAGAAGAAACAGAAGTCGCGTGGCAACAAAACTCAGGACAACAAGGATGCTAAGGCTGCAAACGCCAACAACCAACAGCCTGCAAACAACCAGCAAGGAGGCAACCAGCAGGCTTCTGCCGAGAACAGGAAGCAGCGCCGGGCAGAAGGCAAGCAGCAACGTCAGGAGGACAAGCCACAGCAGCAACGTCAGGAGGGCAAGCCGCAACAACGCCAAGAGGGTAAACAACAGCAGCGCCCTGATAACAAGCCACAGCGTGACGCCAAACCTCAACGCCCTGATGCCAATGGCGACCAGCAGAAACCGCAGGACGACCGTCAGAGGCAGTGCGGACCTAAGCAGCAGAGGAATGGTGGAAACGGAAACGGCGGACAGCGTCGTCGTCAGGGAAAACCTAACACTCCCCAACAGCCGAAGCAGGAGAAAGCCAATGACGGCGGCAACCAGTAAAAATTACGACAACGCAGATATGCACTTCAGACACACCATATTATATATAATGACATTCGCCGCAGTAATAGTGGCGAATGTCTTTGCATCATGCACTACCGACACCGTGTATAACACCTACGACCATACGCCGCTATCAGGCTGGGAGAAGAACGACACCCTGTCTTTCGACGTTCCCAAGATGAAGCAGGCTGGTGTATATTCTCAGTCTCTGGGCGTCAGGATGACGGAGATATTCCCGTTCACGAGCGTCAGTCTGATAGTGCAGCAGACGGTATATCCTTCCGGCAAGGTGGTTACCGACACCATCAAGTGTCCTATCACCGACAGCAGAGGAAATTTTCTCGGCGATGGTGTCAGTGCATATCAATACTCTTTCCCCATCCGTGAGATATCTCTCAACAAAGGCGACTCGCTGCATATCTGTGTGCGCCACAACATGAAGAGGGAGATACTTCCCGGTGTGTCAGACATCGGCGTGAAGATAGTGAAGAGATGATGGAGAATCTGATATGGAATTTCAGGATAAACAAAATCCTCTCTTCTAAAAAAATCCAATTAAGCCCTAATGAACGTTTAGGGTTAAAACATAATGACCGATTCTGGTTAAAAAATATAATGACCGATTGTGCACTAAGCTGCAATCGGTCATTTTTTTTTCTTATGTCATTGAATATTATTTCGGCATATTCCTTGCCGCATCGATTCTCAGGAAGATGAAAAGGAGAATCGTGAATCCCCATAGCGATGATCCTCCGTAGCTGAAGAACGGCAACGGAATACCGATTACAGGCGTCAGTCCCAACACCATTCCCACGTTGATGAAAACATGGAAGAGGAAAACGCTCAATACGCAATAGCCATACACCCTGCCGAAACGGAACGGTTGTCGCTCCGCCATCTTTATCAGTCTGATGATGAGGGCGAGGAACAATAGCAATACTCCAGCTGACCCTACGAATCCCTCCTCTTCGCCAACGGTGCAGAAAATGAAGTCGGTGTCCTGCTCCGGCACGAATTTCAATTTCGTCTGTGTTCCGTTCAGAAATCCCTTGCCCTTCAATCCGCCAGAACCGATGGCTATCTCGCTCTGGTGAACATTGTAGCCGGCACCCTTCAGGTCTTCGTCGAGACCAAGCAGCACGTTGATGCGCACTCGCTGATGAGGCTCCATCACATTGTTCAATACGTAGCTTGCAGAATAGAAGAATGCCACTGAACCGACGGTGAACAACAGGATAAGGAAATAGTTGCGCATCCTCGTATACAACGCCTGGTATAGCAGATAGCCGATGAGAATCAGCGTGACTGCGAGCTGTACGTAAACGATATTGAAAGGCAACACGAATTCTGCGAACAGTACCGACAGCACCGTAGCACCCACTGAATAAGCTATGATGAGCCACGACTTGTGTTTGTCTTTGCAGTATGTGCGCACCATGCCGGCTGTGAATAACTGTACCAGCAGCAACACGACGAACGGTCCGATAGGAGTGGGCGAGGGTTCGATGAGAGTCTCGCCGTATCTGATTCCCACAACGAAATACACCACCATCGCTACTCCTGTGAACAATACGCTGCCCGGCATTCCCTCACGATAGAACATCAGGAAGAAAGACAGGTATACCAATGCAGAACCCGTTTCCTTCTGTGCCACGATGAAGAGCATCGGCAACAATACGATGCCGCAGGCAGTGGCGAAGTCGCGCCAGCGGTGTATGTCGAAACCATAGGCGCTCATGAATTTCGCCACGGCAAGGGCAGTGGCAAACTTGGCAAACTCTGCCGGTTGCAGTCGCAGCGGACCGAGCACGAGCCACGACCTCGAGCCTTTGATTTCGTGTGGGTTGAATATCGTGGCAAAGAGCAGCAGGAGCAACACCATATATATCACGTAGGCGAAGGTGTCGTAGAACTTGCTGTCGAGCATCAGCAACACGAAGCCCAGTGCTATCGAAGTGCCTATCCATACTATCTGCATGCCGGAGCGGGCACCCAGTGAGAATATGTCGTTGTCGCCATAGGTGTAGCTCGCTCCGCATACGCTGATCCATCCGAAGCAGAGCAGTGCCACATAGATTATTATCGTCCACCAGTCCAGAGAGCGAAGCACGCTCGGTTGTTTATCTGTCACTTGAGCCATAAGCTATACGTCTGTGTTGGAATGCCTCTGCCTCTTTCTCAGAAGAAGGCGACAGCTTTCCGTTAATATACTGTTCCATCATCAGTCCGCCGATAGGTACACCGTAGTCGGCTCCCCATCCTCCGTTCTCTACGTAGACGGCGATGGCAATCTTCGGTTTGTTCATCGGGGCGAAGCCCATGAATACGGAGTGGTCATGACCGCGGTTCTGTGCCGTACCGGTCTTTCCGCAGGCTTCGAATGGCAGACGGGAGAGCATCTTGCAGGTGCCGTCCAATGCCGACTTCCTCATTCCCGCCACGATATATTCGTACGACCGGTGGTTTGCCTTGGTGTAGTGGCGTTCTCTGAATTCCGGTTTGAGATACTCGCCCTTCACCTTCTTCACCACGTGTGGCGTATAGAAGAATCCTCTGTTGGCGATTGTCGCTCCCAGATTGGCAATCTGGAGCGGGGTGAGGTTCACCTCGCCCTGTCCGATGCTGATACTGATTACCGTCAGTCCGTTCCACGATCCCTTGTATGCCTTGTCGTAGAACTGTGCGTTTGGAATCAGTCCGCGTTTCTCTCCCGGCAGGTCTATGCCCAGTTTATATCCGAATCCCATGCTCACCATGTAGTCGCGCCATGTGTTCATGGCATCCTGCACGGTTTTGTATCTCTTTCTGTTGCCCAGCATATAATACAGTCCCCAGCAGAAATATCCGTTACATGATGTGCCTATTGCCGGCACTATGGATAACGGTGAGGCGTGTCCGTGGCATCCCACATGGAGTCCGCGGAACGAGAATCCGTGATGGCATGGGAAAGCCGTGGATGGCGAAACGATGCCTTCGGTCAGGAACGTCAGGCCCTGTGAAGTCTTGAAGGTGGAGCCCGGAGGATACTGTCCCATGATTGAGCGGTTGAGCAACGGACGGTAGGGGTCTTTCATCAGGTAGTGGTGCATCTTGCCTCTCATCCTTCCCGTCATCAGACGCGGGTCGTAGCTTGGCGACGACACCATGCAAAGCACCTCTCCCGTGGCAGGCTCGATGGCAACGATACTTCCTATCTTGCCCTGCATAAGTCTTTCGCCGAGCGCCTGCAGCTGCAGGTCGATGCCGAGCGTGAGGTCCTTGCCGGCAATGGGCTTGGTGTCGAACTTGCCGTTCTGGTAGCTGCCCTGTATTCTGCCGTGTGCGTCGCGCAGCAGGATATGCACTCCCTTGGTGCCGCGCAGCTCTTTCTCGTAGTATTTCTCTATGCCGAGCTTTCCGATATAGTCGCCTGCCTGGTAGTAGTCGTCGTCTTCGATGTCGGCGAGTGAAACCTCGCTCACATCGCCAAGCACGTGTGCGGCATAAGGATACATGTATTGTCGGATGCTGCGCTTCTGTATGTAGAAACCGGGAAACCGGTATATCTTTTCCTGGAACACGGAGTTTTCCTCTGATGTCAGCTGGCTCATGAAGAGCTGCTGGGTGAATCTGGAGTAGCCGGGGTTCTTTGAACGGTCTTTTATATCGTTCATCCTTTTTATGAAGAATTCCTTGGTAATGCCCAAGGCGTTGCAGAAAGCCATGGTGTCGAGGCGTCCGCTCTCCTCGTTCATTATCACCATTATGTCGTAGGCATGCTGGTTGTATACGAGGAGTTTGCCGTGGCGGTCGGTGATGGCGCCACGGGCGGGGAATTCTATTTTTTTCAGGAATGCGTTACTGTCGGCATTCTTCTTGTAGTCCTCACTCATGATCTGCAACGCGAAGAGTCGTATGATGTAGATGATGATGATGACCATGGCAACGCCGCCAATCACGTATTTCCTGTTTTCTAATCCGAAATCTTTGCTCATTTCTTGAAATTGTTGTTTCCTGCTCTTGTCAGTCTCTTCTCACGTTTTCCACCACGAGCACGAGCAATACAGTTATTATTGTGCTTCCCACGATGTTGTATATCCACTGCAGCCAGTTGAAGAAGTTGAAGGTCTCGAGTGTGAAGAATGTGATACAGAATATGAACACGAGTATCGATGTGTAGCTGATATACTTCACCGGACCGAGCGTGCGGAACGACGGTTTCAGGTCGTCCTGGTTGTCGTGTGCCACGAAGATGTTGAGTACGTATGGCTGTAGCAGCGACATGAGAGTCATTGAGGCTGCCGCCAGTCCGGGGGTGTTAGAGAAGATGTCTACACACAGTCCGATGACAAATCCCCAAAGTAGGTTTGCCCATTGCGGACAGAAGCGGTTGATGCGCAGCACGAGATATACGTAGAGTAGCGGAGTGGCGCATCCCAGCAGGTGTATGTTGTTGAGTACCAGCACTTGTGCCAGTACGAGTATTGTCAATAGGAGGATTTTTTTTATGATGTCGATGCTCATTCTTTGTTCCTTTCCCTTTATTGGTGATAAAGTTGTCGTGGCGGTACCGCCTTGTTATTTCTTGCTGGTGTCTCTCGGTTTCAGCGAGTCTTGCGCCGCTTTCAGCAACAGAGCCTTGTCTTTCAGCGCGCTGTTGTCTATCACGCACACGTGGCGCAGTTTACCGAAGTCGGTTGAGAGTCTTAGCTGAACTCGGTATGAGAGTCCGTCGGAGGAGTTGAACACGTGGAGAATCTTGCCCACCATTATTCCTGGCGGGAATATCGACGAGTATCCGTTTGTCACCACGTAGTCGCCGAGGGCGAATCTGGCATGGCGCGGCACATCGTCAACATAGGCAATGTCGCTCGGCGTTCCCTTCCAGTGCAGGAAACCGAAGTATCCCCTCTTGCGTATCATGACGCTGATGTTCGAGTTCACGTTTATCACCGGCAATACTATAGAGTAGTGATCAGATGCCATATACACCACTCCCACTACTCCCGTGCCGCATGCCACTCCCATGTCCTCGTGTATTCCGTCAGCTTTACCCTTGTCTATGGTGATGAGGTTGTCTTCACGGTTTATGGTGCTCTGTATCACCTTCGCCGGAATGAGCTTGAAGCCGGCAAGCGCCTGTTTCTGACACTGTTCCATGGCGAGGGAGTCGCCGTGGTGGGTGGCGATGTATTGAGTGAGGGCTCTTACTTGCTGTTCGAGAATGAGGTTGCGCTCGCTGAGTTTTTTGTTGCTCTGCGACATGTTGAAGAATGTCGTTACTGAGGAGTTGTATTCATATACCTTTCCTGCCACGGCGTTTGCCGAGGAGAAGTATACGCTGCCCTGGAAATTGTTGAACCTGAACAGCAGCACGAAGCATATCACTTCGAGAAGGATGAATACGAACCAGTGGTTGTATTTCGCCAAGAAGGCAAGAAGATTGCGCATTGTGTATCAAAAGAAAAAAGGCAAGGCTGTAAAAAAGTAAAAGGACTCTCGCTATTCAGCGCTGACTTTTTACTTTTCTACGGCACTATACCTTTTCGCTGTTAAATTGTATTTTGTATTTCTTTGTTATCTCATGAGGAATGAGAAGCGGTCAACGTTCTTCAACGCGATGCCGGCTCCCTTGGCAACACTGTGCAATGGATCCTCGGCGATGTGGAACTTGATGTTGATCTTGTCGGTCAGACGCTTGTCCAGACCGCGCAGCAGAGCGCCACCTCCCGTCAGGTATATGCCGTTCTTCACGATGTCGGCATAGAGCTCTGGCGGTGTGTTCTCAAGTGCTGAAAGCACGGCGTTCTCTATCTTTGCGATTGTCTTGTCGATGCAGTGGGCAATTTCCTGATAGCATACAGGCACCTCCATTGGCAGGGCGGTGATGCGGTTCGGACCATGTACCACATAGTCTTCTGGTCCTTCCTCGCCAAGGTCGGTGAGTGCGGAACCAACGTGTATCTTGATTCGCTCGGCCATACGCTCGCTCACCTTCACGTTGTGCTGGCGGCTCATGTAGTCCTGAATATCGGCTGTCAGGTCGTCGCCGGCGGTGCGGATGGAGTTGTTGGATACGATGCCGCCCAATGAAATCACGGCAATCTCGGTGCTGCCGCCACCGATGTCAACAATCATGTTACCCTCCGGAGCCTCCACGTCGATTCCGATACCGATGGCAGCTGCCATAGGCTCGAAAATCAGATATACGTCGCGGCCGTCGGCATGTTCTGCAGAGTCGCGCACGGCTCTCAGCTCAACCTCAGTAGAGCCTGAAGGCACGCCGATCACCATTCGCAGTGACGGCGAGAAGAGGCGGCTTCCTGTGTGTACCATCTTTATCAGTCCGCGCATCATCTGCTCACAGGCAGTGAAGTCGGCAATCACGCCGTCGCGTAGCGGACGGATGGTGCGTATGTTGTCGTGAGTTTTCTCATACATCATCTTGGCTTTTTCGCCAACGGCAATCATCTTGTCGGTGCGGCGGTCGAGAGCCACTACCGATGGCTCGTCAACTACTATCTTGTCATCGCTGATGATGATAGTGTTGGCGGTACCCAAGTCCATTGCTATCTCTTGTATAAATGAAAAGAATCCCATATTCGTTCTTTTGCTTTTACCTTATTATATATATATTAAGTTCTTGGAAGCTTTCCCGCTTGTCCTGTCTGTTGACTGGCAGACTCTTTTTTTCTCTCTCTTGACAGGTTGCCGCCTGTTGTTGCCGGCTCTTCATGTCTCCTTCCCGTCAGTTTCCGTTAGTCTTCTCGTCAACTTTTCTTTCTTTTGCTCCTCGCTTATTTCTCAAACCATGCGTGGATAGCCGTGTCGTAGTGGCTGCTCACTCCGAAAGCTCTTGTGGCGAACATGCGACGGTCTTCGATGTCGGTCTGGGCGCCCTTCTTGTTCAGTATGTCGAGCAGCACACCATATTCAGCCTTGCTTGGCACGATGACAACGTCTTTGAAGTTCTTTGCTCCGGCACGGATTAGCGAGATGCCGCCGATGTCGATCTTCTCGATGATGTCGGTCTCAGAAGCTCCGCTTGCCACGGTGTCCTCGAATGGATAGAGGTCTACGATGACCAAATCAATCTCTGGTATCTCGAATTCCTGCATCTGGTCGCGGTCGCCTTCGTTGTCGCGGCGGGCCAGGATGCCTCCGAATATTTTCGGATGGAGGGTCTTCACTCTTCCGCCAAGGATAGAGGGATATGTCGTTACGTCCTCCACTGCCTGGCATTCATAGCCAAGCGACTCGATGAATTTCTGTGTACCTCCTGTAGAAAGGAATTTCACACCCTCAGCATTCAGTTTTGCGAGAAGCTCATCCAGCCCGTCTTTGTGAAACACTGATACCAATGCGGTTTTGATTTGTCTTGTTCCAGCCATCTTCTGTTTCTTTATATGTCGTGTAAAAATATGTATTTGGTTGCAAAGTTACAAAATATCGTTATATTTCCCATTCTATTGCGGCGAAAAAATAGAGGATAGTAGCTATTTTTTGACTTTCGATAAACAAAGGGCGCTTATGGAGCAATTTATATTCCTTTTCAACCCAAATCGGGCTTTGGAACTTGTCGTATCAAACGGCTTCATGACCGTTTTGGAATCTGCCGGAATCCGTTGCCAAGCGCCTTGTTGTCATACTATGCTGAAATAGAGCCGTCTGTAGGCGAGATATATGAAATCGGCGGTTTTCACCCATCGTCTCTTCTTCAGCATCGATATGCACAGTCGGCAAATCCTGTCGCCGGGTTCGTAGGTCAGCGTCTCGTCGGCGATGGCAGCGTCAAGATTGCTGTCGGCAAGACATCTGAAGGCGTTGGCGATGCCTATGTCCACTGCCTTGCGGTATTTGCTGCCGTCGGCTACGGTCATGAAGAAATCCGCCACGAGCTGGCATGCCCTCAGGTGGGAGCGTAGATGCTTCTCTGATATGGTATGCGTATACGAAGTGTTGTTGTCCATGCGGTAGTAATACACGTTCTTGTCTACGGTCGCTATCCGTGAGTGATACACAGCCCTCGGCACCACGGCATAGTCTTCGCTGAAGTCGATGCCCTCCACACTGTATATTCCGTTCTCCGTCAGTGTCTCCCTGCGGTATAGCCTGCCCCATATCCTGTTTTTCACTATGTTCTGGCATAGCAGTGCCTTCAGGTATTTCTCCTTTCCCATCTGTGGCGGTCCCCCATATCTTGTGGCCTTGCCGTCTCTCCATTCTGAATATCCGCCGGTTACGATGTCGGCGCCGCTTTCCTCGGCCTTCGCCATCAGCAGGGCTATGGCGTCGAGGGGCAGGATGTCGTCGCTGTCCACGTGGGTCACGTATTCTCCCGTTGCCTTCTGCAGGGCGGTGAGTCTTGCTCCGCCAAGTCCTCTGTTGTGGTCATGGCGGATTATTCTTGTCTGACTTTTCCTCTGGGGATATTCTTCGGCAACCCTTTCAAGTATGGCGATACTGCCGTCCTTCGAACAGTCGTCTACGAACACATATTCTATGTTACCGTAAGTCTGTTCGAACAGTGATCTCGCACATTCTTCTATATATTTCTCCACGCCATATACTGGCACGAGTACTGACACTTTCTTCATATCTTACAAAAGTAACACTATTTTCTCTTTCTCTCGTTCCGCCTCTCCGGTTTTGTGTTAATTTAACCTTTTCGCATTCGCTGCTTTCTGATAATCCCCAACCGGTCATCGGTGCTTGTTTGGTTTTTCTCCAGGCAGAAAAGAGATGGTCGTTTCATGGCAAAGGAGAACGGAGGTTGTGGCTTTGATATTCAAGATTTTATTTGTATGGCGTGGCTTTATATTGACAAGCCCCGACGGGTAGTGCTTACCGGTCGGGGCTTGTTGTAGATATGGGGCTTATGCGCTTATTCTATGGTGATTTTCCATAATATAGCGTCGGGCTCGATGTCTGACAGGGTGACTGGAATCAATCTCTCCGTATCTTTCATCTTTGCCAACTTGTTCTGGCCGCGTTGGGTGAGGTCTCTGATGAACGGTTCGCAATATACCTTTTCCGAACCGAGGTTGAGTCTGAGTTCACCTAAGTTTAACACCCACTTTATCTTGGTAGGCACGGTCTTCATCAGTGTGTGGTATTTTGTGTCTGCAGTCACTTTGATGCCCATCAGAGAGAGTTCTATTCCTGAACCCATGGCTATGCTGACGGAATTGATGGTTCCGGCATTGTCGGTGGTTACAGAAAACACTTCTTCTTCTTCGTTTTTCAGATAGCTATACAGATATGTGCCATCTCCGAAGTCGGTCTTGTCGACTTTTGAATATAGCCCAGGACAGGAGTTCGGGATGTCTTTGACGTTGGCACCGATTCTTGCCTTCCAGAATCCGGTGGCGTCACCAGTCCATTGCCCATTGATGTTCTGTACGCATACTGCCGTGCTGGTCGTTTCCGTTCCGATCGCGTTTGCATTTAGTGCTGCAGCTAAAGCGATGCAGCAAGTAGCTAATTTTTTTATTGTATTCATGTCGTAATTAATTAGTTGTCTGTTCCTTCTTATTTTCTTGAAGCGAAGTACATTCCATCGTTGACAGCCATTCTCACCTGGTAGATGCCGGCCTGGTCTTGCGATACTTTCATCTTCTTGCCGTTGGGCAGAGTTGCCATGATGGTGCCGTCGTCGTTGAAACGGAACAGTTCCTTGATGGCGCCTTTGTCCTCGTAGCTCCAGCTCTTCTCCTTCTTGTTATATACAAGGTGTGACACCTCGCCGTCGGGAGAGGTTATCTCATAACCGTTCTTCAATGTCTTCACGGCATACATGCGGCCGTCTTTGCCCATCACATTTTGGGTCTCACCCACCTTGGCCATCACTTTGCTGCCGCTCCAGAACTCGATGGTGTTGAGGATGAACAGGTCTGCCACGCCACACACGGCATAGGCAGGGCTTATCAGAAGGAACACAAGTTCGTTGAGGAACTTGCAGCTGCTAAGGCTCTTGTTCCAGTCTAACACCTTGTTGGTCAATCCGAAAGAACCGATACATGAACTCAGAGTCACCGCACCTGCTAACAGTGCAATAATGGATTTTGTCGTGAATTTTCTCATTTGCTATAGATCTTATTGTTATCAGATTATATATGTCTCTGCAAATATATTTTTTTTTCGCTTCCTGAACAATAATTACAGGGAATAAGTTGGATGAGAAGATTGTAAAAGTTGTTAACACCTTATGTCGTCAGAGGATATCACAGTCGTAATCCCACTTTAGCTCCCAGTGTCATGATGTGCATATACTCCCTGCTACCATGGCTCGCCGGGGCCTGGATGTTGTAGTCGTCGTTCCGGTGGAGGTCTGGAACACGTTGCCTTCGTCAAGGTCGTATTTGCTCAACGGCAGGTTGAATCCCATATACAGACTGAGAAACGAGTTGCGGTCGGTGTCGAATTCCTCGTATGCCTCTTGCTTTTCCTTGATATTCAGTCCTTTGTCCCCGCATCAGGCACTTGCCACCCCTCTCCGTTTACAGTAGCTTTAAGTCTTGTTTTGTCCCGTTTTTGGGCACGCACCTTGCCCAAGTGGGGCAAGCACGTTGCCCAACATGGGTAAGCACGTTGCCCCACCTGGGCACATTTCCTTTTCCTTTCGTGCCCAAAATCTTCCATTTTCCATGACCGTGTGTTACATATCCTTTTGTCAGAAATCAGAACCAGAGTAACCTGCATCTCCCCTTCGGGGGAGACCGAGAGGGGGCTGAAGTCAGCAGGAAAGATCATCAACAAGTGGCTTGTTTCATCAGCTTAGAACTCAGCAAGGAATGGGGAGTGCCCCCTGCACCCGCAAATCCCAGTAAATCCAAAGATAAATCCAATAACCCATTCACCACCTGAAAAATCAGTGAAAAAGTCAAATCCGTGTTTAATTTTTGTCCATCGCCGCAGGCAGATGGACACCAAATGCTCACATATATAATCCTTCCTTGTTATTGCGTAGAGTCCCCATGTCATATATCAGTCACAATAAAGCATCACCAACGGAAATCCCGCTCCCCATGAAAACAATACCATTGATAATTTCCCTTCGCGCGCATATATAAATATAATGTGAACCCCACACCTTTTCCTCTAATTCTGTCAAATAAAAGGAAAACCGTCACTTTTTTCTCAT
>UMGV01060309.1_pt1 | contig 29233 bp, 28 predicted proteins | sample 1965361 | NCBI WGS metagenome assembly UMGV01 (sample SAMEA4836081, study PRJEB28245) | human gut metagenome | biome: gut microbiome; material: fecal sample | place: Denmark | collected 2008
TTATCATATATAGAAAGTTAAGTAAAGAGATTTTAAGAAAATTTTTCTAAAATTTACCACAAAAAAAGAAGCAGTCTCCCTCTCCTATACATTAACAACTTCCTTATGATACATTAAACACTTATCTTCAAGTAATTGAAAATTACAACATCTTTTTCTTACACTCTTTCTCAAAGTACCATTAATATAATTATTATGTAAACTAATAGCCCTATTAATAACCTCAATATAATGAGCATTAAGATAATAAAGTTGGTTTCTAAGTAATTCTACATAAGCCTTACCTTCTTTTTCTACTAATTTCTCATCTAGTAGAATAATTTCATAGTTGTCATTACTAACTGGAACCATATTATTAAAATTAATAGCCCCATATTCTCCTTCTTTAATCTTCATAAAGTCTTCATAATCCTTCATAGTCTTATGTTTTTCTTTAGGACTAGATAAAGGAGCAAAATACTTCATATCATTAACCATAAAGAGAACTCCAACAAAAGGTCTTAATTCTTTCCTATCGTGGTTATACATTACCTTGCTATCAAACTCCCTTAAATAATTACAATATTCGTAATCCACTCTTACTAACATCAATTTTCCCATATATACGCCTCCCTTGCTATAAGAAAAGATTAGAGATAACTTCCCTAATCAACTGTTTTAGCTCCCAATTTCTTATTTAATATATAAATAATGGCTGGGTACACCGCTTTTTTAGCTTCCAATTTTATACCAAGGGTATTGGCTGGATACACCGCTTTTTATTAGCTCCCAATTTCTTATTTAATATATAAATAATGGCTGGGGACACCGCTTTTTTAGCTTCCAATTTCTTATTTAACAAGTAAATAATGGCTGGATACACCGCTTTTTGACTAAATCCATTTTATAACAAAAATGTCCCCTTGTCAATACCCATTTTCACTTTTCCTAACTATTTTTAAGATAATTAACTGCATCGCTAAAAGTCTTAACCTCAACAATTTCCATATCATAGCCCTTATCCTTCTTAACCCTCATAGCCTCCTCATAGTTACTACTAGGCACCAAAACCACATCTACCCCCTTCTTATGAGCACCCATTATCTTATACTTAATACCATCAATCTCCCCCACATTACCATTAATATCAATCGTACCCGTTCCCGCTATCTTACGCCCCTTAATAATATCATCCCCACTAATAGCACTATAAATAGTAAGAGTAAGCATCATCCCCCCACTACTACCACTCTCTCTACTATTAAACCTAATATCCAAATCATCTTCGGTATCAATATCATAATTAGTCATAATAACCGTACCAAGCTTATTATCGCTATCCAAACTAACATCAATATTCTTGCTCTTCTTATCTCTCGTAAGGTCAATATTAACACTACCCTTACTCTCTTTAAGCACATCCCTAATCTCTTCAACACTTTTTACTTCCTTACCATTAACCCTATTAATAACATCCCCAATTTCTAGCCCATTATCCCGCGTATTTGCAATAACCACATTCTCAATATTAGTAAGCTTAACATCCTTGCCCGCATACTTGTAAGCAACATAAGTCGCATTCTTAACCGAATTATCTAGCATTAGCCTATTCCTATTATAAACATCATCCCCATTTTCACCATCCAGCTCCACTTCCTTCCTTGCCTCCAAATCCCAGTCCGGAAACAAAAAACTCATAAGAACCGTCGGCACCGTCCCCTCAAACTCCGTTACATATAACAAATTAAGACTGCCATTAATCTTCTTACTATCCTCTCCACTTAACCTATTAGTTATGTCAATAGTCCCTCCAGGGGCACTAACATAGTATGGAAGTCTAATATTAAAAACCACCACCGTAATAAAGAAAATAACAATATACGCCCTATTATCTTTCCAAAAACTTTTAATTCTATCCATTTTTCACCTCTATTAATAATATACATTACATATAATTAACTATGAAACAAAAAATAAAAAATACAGTAATAATATTAACATCACTATCAATTATCTTCAATCTCATAACCAATCCTACCCTAATAACAAGAATAACCAACTACTCCCTATCAATATGGGTAGAAAACCTCATACCATCCCTATTTCCCTTCTTTGTCCTCTCTGATATATTAATAAGTTACAATATAACCACTTATATACCCAAAAGACTAAAGAAAATACTAATCAAACTATGGAATACTTCACCAAATACCATATCCATATTCTTCCTATCAATGCTGTCCGGTTTCCCCTCTAACGCCCGAAATATAAGAACCTACTACGATAAAGGCCAAATAAGTACTAAGGAAGCAAATATAACCCTTGCCTATACCCACTTCGCTAATCCCCTCTTCATCCTTAGCACCACCGCCATATTCTTCCTCCATAACAAAATATCTGGCCTAATCATTATGATATCACTATACCTCTCCAATATCATACTAGGAATTATTTTAAGGGGATATAACCCTACGGGACCTAATATAAATTTTAACACTGTTTCTACTAAAAGTCAAAACTTTGGACCCATTTTTGTAAGTGCCATAAAAAAAAGTATCGATACACTACTCCTAATACTAGGTATACTAACAACATTTCTACTTTTAGCATCCCTACTAATAAACCTAATAAACGTAAATACCTATACCGAGGTAATAATAAAAAGCATAATTGAAATAACAATGGGACTAAAAGATTTAGGTACTCTTTCCATATCAATAACCCATAAAACAGTCCTTGCCACAACCATAATTACCTTTGGAGGCTTGTCAGTACACCTCCAAGTAATAAGTCAGTTAATAGGAACAAACATAAAATACAAATACTTCCTATATGGAAGAATAATAGGGTCCCTCCTAGCCCTAATAATATCTTATGTATTATGTATTATAATAATATAACCATTATTTAATAATTTGCCAATATCCCGTTTTATCAGAGCCAACTCTTTCAATTACTGAATTATCAATCAATATCTTAAAATTTCTTTTAATAGTCCTAATATTAACATTAGTTATATTAGCAATTTCTCTTTGTGTTATTTTATTATTATTTGTAATCAAAAGAACAATCTTATTTTGAATATCATTAAGAACAAAGTTACTATTTCTTATTAATTTATCAATTGATGAATTAATTGTTTTTAAAATAAACCTTATAAAAACATTAGCATTACCATTATTATGACATTCTGCTATTGCTGAATAATAATTATCTTGATTTAAATATATTTCCTCTTCAAGTGGTATAAATTCAAAATTTTTATCATAATCAATTAACATTAATGTTACCCAAAGTCTTGCACATCTTCCATTTCCATCCGAAAAAGGATGAATAGAAACAAAATAATAATGAAAAATTGCCGCTAAAACAATAATATTTAAATCACTATTAGCTATATATGCAAATAGACTTTTCATTAAAGACGGAACTAAAATAGAGCTAGGAGCCATATATATTATTTCATTATTTCTCTTAACACCTTCACCGTGATTTCTATATTCACCATTATCATCATCAAAGTATCTCATCATTAAACTATGTACCTTCAATAAATCACTTTCACTTTTATAATTATATTCATTCATACGATTATATACTTCAATAGCATTTTTAACTTCTTGCACTTCATCTTTTCTACCAAGTACCAGTTTATTTTCAGATATATTTTCTACATCAAATAAAGATAATGAATTAGCTTCAATAGCAAGAGAAGAATGAATTGACCTTATTTTAGATTTTGAAATCAAATATTTTCTTTTTTGATTATCACTAATATCAATATATTTAAGTTTCTCATTAATATCTTGTAGTATATCATTCATCTCCTTATCAATATAATATTTAGGTTTAACTTTATCAAACAATTCCATTTAAATCACTCCTTTTAATAACATTATACCATAAATGTCACTGTAAATGTCACTGTATTTAAAAAAACATATTATACCATCATAATATGCTTTTTATAATTCCCCTTAATCCCCTTACTTAGTAAGAATTATCCTATAAGGAATAGTGCTACCCGTCCTAGGATTAGCAAAACCAGCCACGCCCGTTACCCCTTTACACTCTTCCATCTCTATATCACATCTCTTAACCGAAAACGAGTTAATCCTATCCGTACCACTTCTATTCCATCCCGCACTCGTATAATAAACAAAATTATCATTAGCCGTAACCTGTACTCCTATACCAGAGCCCGCAAGTAAAGTACTACCACCACCACCTTTACTAACGCAGCCCGTTCCATCCCTATTACACTTATACACGGACATATAACCATAGTCACCCCTACCGCCCGTATTAGACGTATAATAAAGATACTTACTATTAATATCCAAATCAACATTAATACTCTGTCCCTTAGCCCCCGCAAAACCATAAGCACCGCTAACAATACTCTCACAACCAGTACCATCATAATCACACTTATAAATAGATGTACTACCATACTTATTATCAACCGAAGTATAATACAAATTCTTATCATCAGCCACTAACTTCGGATAAAGCTCACTACCGCTTCCTGTGAAAGCCCAGCCACTAGCTCCCGTTATCACCTTACAATCCGTTCCATCAGCATTACACCTATAAATATCTACACTATCACTTGCATTACCCTGACTAGTTCTCCGTGCATCCGTGTAGAAAAAGTACTTCTCATTAGCTGCCATACCAAGCCTAAAACTAACCCCATTACCATTAGCACTATTATTACCACCATAAACATACACTGTCGTGCTTGTGAAGTCATTACATTCTTTCGTATCAATATTACAAGCCCTTATATCAAAAGAATTCGAGTACTGACTATTATAATACCTAGCTGAACTATAATACAAATACTTACTATTACTAACCATTTCTGAAGAAACACTAGTATTAGCATAAGCCCTAGCATAACCAGCAGCCCCACCAATAGTAGACCTATTCCCATTACCATCTTTCATATAAACATCATAAACATCAATAGTCTTACTATTACCATACCTACAAGAAGAATAGAAAAACTTATCACTACCATTAACAGGAGCCAATCCATAACTAAGAGAAGTAGTAGTATTAGTTATCATACCACTAGCTCCTGCTACCGGAGAACAACCCGTAAAGTCATCATTACACCTATAAATAGAAAAACTCTCTGTATTATTACCCTGACTAGATAAATTATTATCCGTATAATACAAATACTTAGGTTTTGGAGGTGCTGGTTTCGCCGTAACCTCTATTGTAACATCAGCTGATGCCGTTTTACTATTACCATTAAAAACATAAGAAACTGTACAAGTAGCCGTACTCTTTCCCACATTATTACTAACATCCTTAACCATATTAGAACTACAACTAATAGTACCATTACTAGGAAAATAAGTAAATAAACTATCAATTCTCGTATTATCATTATTAGGATATTCAACCATATAACCATTCTTATAATCAGCCTTAACTTCTATCTTCGGACTAAACTCTAAAGTATTATTACTATAAGGAATAGCAAGATTTAACCCATAATCATAATCTGAATACATTGTCTTTAAATTACTATTAATATTAAGAATCTTATCATTAATCCCATTACCATTATTATCCTTTGTACTAGCATTAGTATTAGCCGAATAAAGATTACTATTAAGCTTCTTCACTATCGTCTTATCCGTTTTATACGTACAACTACTAGGTTCATAATTTTCAACATCAGAACAACTAACCTCTCCATACTTAAACAAACTAGTATCAGTATCAATAGTAACCATCTTATCAATAGTTTTCTGTTCATTACTTGCATCATAATAACTAAATTTAAAAAATACCATACTAACCTTACCATCACTACTATTACTATTATTCATCCTAATCAAAGTATACTTATTAACATCTTCCATAACAAGATTTGTCATAATAGCCTTATCCGTAAGAAGAGCTGTTTCTACATAAAGATCCTGATTCTTACTACTCATCTTAACTACTAAGTTAAGAAGAAAGTAAGCAACTGTCATAGCTAGAACTGATGCAAGTATCAATTCTACTATTAAATATCCCCTATTATTAAGCCTCTTCACTATAAATCACCACTTTCCTACCTCGTAAGCATTATCTTATAAGGAATAACCGATCCCGTATTCGGATTAGCAAACCCGTGTAAGTAACCACCATTACCCTGAACATCATAAGGATTACACTTCGACATTTCGATATCACACTTATACACCCTAAACTTATTAATCCTTGCCGAATTTTGACTATTTTGCATTGCCTCCGTATAATATACATAATTATCATTAGCCGTTATCTGCATTTCCATACCAGCCCCTGCTAAAGTATAAGCACCACTACTCTTAACCATTTTCTTACCACTACCATCTCTATTAGCCCTGTATATATCCATATTAATAACATCACCACTTACATACCTATAAGTAGAATAATAAAGATACTTGCTATTAATAGCGATACCAATCTTTATCCCTGTCCCCCTTGTACTATTAATAAACGGTGTTCCATTAGCAATCTCATTACATCCCGTACCATCATACTCGCACTTATAAATAGAACCACTTGTACTACTATCATAATAAGTATAATAAAGATTACTATTATCAGCAACTAGTGCAGGATAAAGTTCACTACCATTACCATTATAAGCCCAACCCCTTGTACTACCTATAATATTACAGTTACTACCATCCTTATCACATCTATAAATCTTAGTACTAAGAGAAGTACTATCACCACCACTATAATTATCCGTAAAAAAGAAATAATCATCATTACTAGCCATAGCTGGTTGAAAACTAACCCCTGTACCATTAGGGTTTCCATTACCCCTATAAACAAGAGGATAAGATGTTGCAAACTCGTGACAATTAGGATTATCCCCATTACTACATACATATAAATCAAATATAGATGTATATACTCCCGTAGCATACCTAGATGAACTAAAATACATATAATCTTTACCCGTAACAATATCTGAAGACACACTAACATTATAATGATAATTAGCAAAGCCTGCTGAACTCGTTAAATAATTACAACTATTACTATCACACTTATAAATCTTCATTACACTATCATTAGTTTCATTAGATGAAGTATACCAAATATTACTACCCTTAACAGGAGCTAACCCGTAGCTAAGAGCCGAACTCGTCCCCGTATACATTCCATAAACACTCTTCAAATTCTTGCAACCACTACCATCCTCATTGCAGACCCATACATTAAAGCGGCTCGTTTCCGTATTCTGACTTGACATCACCGAGTTAGCATAATATAAGTACCCTGCTCCCGTAGGGTTTCCTCCCGGATTAGAACCATTATCATTCCTAATAACAATATTAAGTTCCGCATCACCACTTTCCCTATTACTACCATTAAAGCTATAACTAACTTTGCATTTAACAGGATAAGTACCAATTCCTTTACCACTAATAACATCACTAATCATACTAACACTTGTCCCATTATAACTGCAACTAACATCCCCATTACTAGGAAAATAATCAAAATATCCCTTAATAGTACCATCAATACTATCCGAAAGCTTAATATTAAGACCACTATCCTTGTACTCATCTTTTACTTTAATAGTAGGATCAAGTTTAAGCCTATTACTATTATAAGGAATACTAATATCAAGACCAAAATTAGTATCACTATACATCGTATTCATAATAACCTTAATAGTAAGAATAGCATTATTACTACCACCACTATTCATATCCTTACTCTCTAACTGAATATTAGTATTAACTATATTACTATTAAGTTTCTTTGTAACAGTATTACTACCATCTACATTACCATAACTAAAACTCTTACTACCCTCACTCCCCGTAATCTCTAATCTCTTCATAAAAGTAGTTACTTCATCTTTTTTCATAAATTCCAAAGTAACACCCTTATCAGTATCTATATCGCTAACTCCCACTAAAGTATACTTATTAACATCTTCCATAACAAGATTCGTCATAATAGCCTTATCGGTAAGTAACGCTGTTTCTACATAAAGATCCTGATTCTTACTACTCATCTTAACTACCAAATTAAGAAGAAAGTAAGCAACTGTCATAGCTAGAACTGATGCAAGTATTAACTCAACTATTAAATATCCCCTATTATTAAGTTTCCCCATCACTTACTCCTCCTAACTTTTTCACTTAGTTAACACTACCCTATAAGGAATAGCCGTTCCTGTATAAGCATTCAAAAGTCCATATAAATAAACATATTGTCCATTATTACTAACTGCCTCACAATTAGTTAAATCACTATCACATCTATACAATCTAAATTTATTAATCCTTGCTGTACTCTGCCTATTTTGCATTGCCTCCGTATAATATACATAATTATCATTAGCCGTTATCTGCATCTCTAACCCAGGTCCACCATTAATAGTTCCACCACTACTTTCCATAGACTTACATTCACCTTTATTTCCATTACGAGGACATCTATTAACAGTAGCACCAACCACATTGTATCTCGAAGAACTATAACTACTATAAAATAAATAATCACTATTAATCGCCATACCAACATTAAGACCTGCCCCAACATTATTAGTAAAACCATATCCAGATGCAAGCGGTTTACAATTTTCTCCCGCTCCATTACACTTATAAATAGTGCCCGTTTCATAATTATAACTTGTATAATAAAGATTATCATCATCAGCCACTAACCTCGGATAAAGTTCACTTCCTGTATAAGCCGAACTCCACGCATTACTACTACCAATAACTTTACAATCCGTACCATCATAGTTACACCTAACTATATCAAGAACATCCGTCTTAGAACTCTCTGTTGTATAAAAGAAATATTTCTCATTAACTGCCATACCTACTTGATAACTAATACCCGTTCCATTAGCATTAGCATCCCCAAAAAAAACATAAGCATCAGCTGTTTTAAAATATTTACAATTTCCAATATCAGGATCCAAATCACATACATACAAATCCATTTTTGGTATCCTGTATCCCTTAGAATACTGAGCCGCACTATAATAAACCTTTTTACTATTACTAATAATCTCTGACGACACACTAACATTATAAATAGAAAACGGATAACCAACTGGATTAGCAAAAGTACTATTACTACACACCTTACCTTCACATCTGTGCATCGTCATCATCTCTATTGTCTTATTATTATGCCAATTACAAGAAGAATAATACCACCTATTCTTAGCATCGTAAGGAACAGCACTAAACCCGTAACTAAGAGCCGTTGTCGTATCCGTATACATCCCATAAGCGGTTGTATTTAAACTCTCACAATTACTTCCGTCCTCATTACATCTATAAAACTTAAATTTTTCCGTATCATTTCCCTGACTATCAAACACACTACTAGCATAATACAAATACTTATCATAACTAGAACTAATACCATTCTTACTAACCCTAATATCCATACTAGCCGAACTAGCACTAGTTATAGTACTACCATTAAAATTATAATTAACATTACAACTTACCCTATAAGTACCAAATCCCTTACCGCTAATAACATCATTAATAGTACTAACAATTGTCCCATTATAACTACAACTAACATTCCCATTACTAGGAAAATAATCAAAATAAGACCTAATAAGCCTATCACTACTAGTACCCTGTTTAATATCTAACCCCGAACTATACTCATCCTTAACTCTAATATTAGGTTCTAATTTAAGCGTATTCTTATTATAAGGAATAGTAATATCAAGACCAAAATTAGTATCACTATACATCGTATTCATAACCGTTTTAATTCTTAATAAACTATCATTAATACCACTATTAATAACTCCCTCATCGGCACTTATTTGCGGATCAATCTTAACTATATTACTATTAAGCTTTTTAACAATAGCATTACTCCCATCCTCATTACTATACATAATACTCTTATCATCCGTATCAACTACTAACTTCTTCTTGATATCATTGTTATCCTTATCCTTAAAATCAAAGTTAACACTATTACCACTCTGACTAACACCCACTAAAGTATACTTATTAATATCTTCCATAACTAAGTTTGTCATAATAGCCTTATCAGTAAGAAGAGCCGTTTCTACATAAAGATCCTGATTCTTACTACTCATCTTAACTACCAAATTAAGAAGAAAGTAAGCAACTGTCATAGCAAGAACTGATGCAAGTATTAACTCTACTATTAAATATCCCCTATTATTAAGCCGTCTCACTCTACCACCACATAACCATAATACTCCTTACCACCCTGTTTCATCTCTAACATAATAACCTTCTTTGTTTTATAAGCATCAGATGGCTGATCATTACCACTAGCGTCCTTTATTATATTACCATCAGCGTCTCTCTTATACCCATATTTATTTTTAACATCATTCTTAACATAATCCACATAATCATCAAAATACTTATCACTAGTACTTAAATTCTTAACCTTATCATACCCATCTCCATATTCCCCATAATTACCAATAAAATAAAGTTTAACAACATCATTACTTATCAAATTTTCAGCATTATTAAAATATCCCCCATCCCTTAAATCTACATATCCAACACTACTGCTATTACCAATAACACTTCCCATCTGATAACTATCAATAAGATAATCCTCCACATTCTTAGCCATATAAATAGCATCCACATTATAATACCTACTAAGTTCATCATACTTAACAAAAAGCTTATTCAGCCCCGTATACATCGTAACAAGCACAGTCACAACAATAGACGACACAATAATAACCTCTGCTAACATAAAGCCCCTATTATCTTTCCTCATCACTATTATCACCTATCTTTGACTATATTGTACCAAATTTTTAAAAATAAGTCCATATCTTTTTACCAATTTTAATAACTTGCCCTATTGGGAGTGAGTATAAAAAAAAACATTACCAAAATAACGCCTTCTCCTTACATACAATACCCCCAATATCACCCCCAAGACCCATATCCAACCCAAGCCTTAGTCCCATTCTAATACCAGTTGAACTAAAGAATACCGTTTTACTCATATCCAAACCAAGTCTTAGTCCCATTTTAATATTGGTTGAACTAAAGAATACCATTTTACTACCCATTTATACCCCCGTAGGGCCAAGAAAAAAAGACCCCTATTAAGTCTTTCTCTCTATCCACTTATCACCATCTACCATTTTCGATACCAGTAAACAACTACTACTATCACCCACTACATTAAGCAATGTTGCCGGAGCATCAATAATTGTCGCAATAATAGTTAAGATAGGCAAACACGCTACCGGAAAGCCCATCATTGAAATAATAAGCATTTCTGATATCGTACCCCCGCCAATAGGAACTGCTGTAACAAGCAAAGTTGCAACTAACGCTACAAAGAAAATCTTCGATGTCATCCCTATACTCATAAAGTCCATATTAAATAAATAAACAAGGAACATAATCTTAAACACACTACCAATAATAGAACCATCCTTATGGAAACTAGTACCCAAACTAATCGTTGCATCTACAACATCATCACTAACTCCCATTTTCTTTGTACATTCCATATTAACAGGCATAGATGCAGCACTAGAACAAGTCGCAATCGAGGTAATAGTAACTGGAAGAATATTCCTCCAAAATCTCCTAAATCCCCTTTTACCTCCCGCTATTAAAGCATATATACTATAAACAATAAAGAAAAATAAAATACTAACAATAAGATATACCACAAAAGTCTTCAAATATCCAACTATCATACTGCCCCCAAATGTACCAACTAATACCGCAAAATAACAACCAAGACCTATCGGAGCATAATACATAATAAGACCAATAAACTTCATAAGAACATCCAAAGAAGATTGCAAAAAATTACCAAGAGGTTTAGCCTTCTCTTTACATAAATTCATCGCTATACCAACCAGTATCGATATAACAATTAAAGCAATCATATTATCCTTAGATAACAAATTAACAAAATCACTCGTACTAATAGCACTAACCGTCCTATCCAAAATAGTAGCATCCTCATTGGTAGCCTCTACACTATTACTATCCAGGCTCTCTATAATAGCACTACTCGAAGAATTATCAATAAGCCTAAACGAGTATCCACTTATCATACCAATAATCAAAGCCACTACCGAGGTAACCACAAATACCAAAATAATACTAGTAAGAATCTTCCCTATCCTCTTCGGACTATCCATCTTCCATATCGAAGTCGTTATCGTAAGAAAAATCAGTGGAACCACAATCACAAGTAACATATTTAGAAAGAGGTCACCAAACGGACTAAGAACCCTGATATCCTCGCCAAATATAAGGCCTAATATTCCTCCCATAATTATAAATGCCAGCAAAATAAAAGTAGACTTATAATTCTTAAAAACTTTCATATCTCCCCCTTCATAATAATTATATTTATAGAAATGACAAAATAATACAATAATTTTATATTATTTTTTGCCCTATCGGGGGCAAATACTAATAAAATTCTCCCCTAAACAAAAAAAAATCAATTTTTTTTCCAAAAAGTATTGACAAATACCCACATCTTATGATAATATATAACTCGTAAATTACTTATGGCCCAATCACGTGAGTAATTTACAGTGCACAAACCCGTTGCATATAATGCAACATCTATGTTCCAAAAATGGTCGTATCCCCGGCCATTTTTTTATTATATATTAATCAAAAAAAGTATACTTATTTTTGATATTTTTGTATTTTTTTCACAAATATTAAAAAAATATTACCTATTTTTAGCAATATTTTTTCTTAATACATTATTTTTTTACAATTCTTCCTTTGACAATTACACTGAAAAATACTAAAATTTCAGTGTAATTGTCAAGAGACATATTCAAGCTGTCTAAACTACTACTGGTATTAACATTCTCACAAAATCTTCTAAACATTTTATAGTATCATCAAATTCCAGATTTCTAGTATAATTATTCTTTTTAGAATAGCTTGTCCATTTTTCTCTTAATATCTTACTATCCCTAACTACATTCAAATTTACAATTAAATCTGCTTTAAATTCTCTTTTTTCAAAAGTTTTTTCTACTGCACCTCTAAACTTCGTTATATCCATTTCATTAAACTTAAATTTATGAATTAAATAAATATCATAATAATCTTTCATTCTGCTACTTGCTTCTAACTTACTAAGTATAGTTTCTATTTTTTCAGCTAGTACTGTTTCCAAATTATATGACCATACCTTATATACTTCATCACCTATTAGCGATTTATATTTATAATCACTCGGACCCGGATGTATTGGATCACCAGTAGCTATATCAATGTGAAACTTATCTCTCATATTTTCTAACGTAAAATTAATCGTAATTCTTAATCCACCATACTCATCTTCATCACGAATTGGTTCTATTTTTTCAATTCTAAATTTTACGTTATCATCTACATCTATATTGATGATTTCTGTTATCATTTTAATAATATTTTCTTCCGTAAATTTTGCTTTTCTTATCGCAGTATCAATATCCATAGTACTTCTATTATCTAATCCGAATAATTTACTCAAATAAAAGCCACCCTTTAATATAAAATTATCTTTATACTTACTTTTCGATAAACGTTCAACAAATCTATCATACATATAAGACCTCATAACAGAGTTAAAATCTACATTTTTTTCTCTGGAAATATTTCTAAGTTTATCTTTTACTGCTTGGGCAGAATTACTCATAATATGCACCTACCATTTCCATTACCTTTTCACTTATCCCCATTCTTTTTGCATAATCAGATAGCTTGACTACATTTTTATCTTTACTTCGCATATATTGTTTAATCGATTTTTTTACTTGTTCTGGATCCATTCTACCCCTTGATTTTATAATATCACAAATACATCTTTCCTTATCATAAGCCCTAACTTTATTTCCATTTGGCGTTTCTACTTCTACAATCCCCATTTCATATATATCATCTGACACATAAAAAACATTACATTTTTCATTTACTGCATCAACGTGATAACTCTGAGAAACGGTTACTGTATAGTTATATGGAAATTCCTCAGTCATACCATAAAAATATAGAGCATTCATATGTGAAAAAATAGCTTTTTTATATTTTTGTTGGAAGGAAAAATAACTATCCTCAAAAGCATTTGGTGAAAGGTAAATACCTCTTGAAACTTTTTCAATAGCATTATTATTTTCCATAATTGAAAGATATTGTCTGCTTATATTTAGTGGTTCTATCATTCTTGTAGAAAGTATTCCATTATTAGTATTCATTATTTGCTTTATAATGTCTGTAAATATTTTTGCCTGTTCGTTGGGATATTTAGCCAATAGTTCATTAATTACATTAGACATAGCATCAATACTTTTTAGTTCTTCTTGCATTGGCTTTAATTGCTGATTAAGTTGTTCCTTAATTTGACACATAGGTTCCTTTATTGAATTAACAGCTTTTACATAATTTTTAAGAACATCACTATCAATTTTATAATTAACTTTATCCTCTTTTTTCATATTAATCCCCTTTCTTTCCTTGACAATTACACTGAAATTATAGCATTTTTCAGTGTAATTGTCAAGAGACTTATTTTATCTACTAACTTAATTTACACGCCACCCTTGACAAGGTCCACTCTATCCCCATAATAAAAAGAAGACCCTAAGTAGAGCCTTCCCATTATCTTTTATAGTCCTAATAAATCCTTCCAAGTTCCACTCGAACCACATCCCCATCATTAATAATAGCCCCTACACCTATGCTCTGGCTCTTAACATACCCACTACCACTAATCTCATACTTAACACCCATAAGTCTAAGTACATTAACAACCTCTTTATAACTCATCCCCGTTAAATCAATCATCACCCTATCATAACTACTAGTAAGAAGATATACCCTATCACTCTTCACCATAACCGATCCCATACTAGGATACTGATTAATAATCTTATCCCCATTACCCAAAACAACATAACCAATTCCCCTATTATCAAGTTTACTCTTTATACTATTCGTATTCTTATTAAGATAGTTACCAACCTCAAAACTAACATTCTCTCCCGAACTAACATTCAAATTCAAATACTTAGAAGTATTAACCAAAACATTCTTAACCGCATCCGATACATAACTACCACCATCCTTCGGTTCCTTAACCGCCATATAAATAATAATGTCCGGATCATCGTACGGATATAAACCAGCAAAAGAATAAATATTCTGCGTAGATCCCGTTTTGTACCCACCTGTGGTGTAATCAAATATCTGGGCTGTACCAGTCTTACCAATTAGGTCATACCCCTCCATATAATAACTAGAACCAGTAGCAATACTCGCATCAGGATTAACAACACTCTTCATAAGATCCTTAATCTTTTGAATAGTATTCTCACTAGCAATATGATTAACAACCCGTCTCTTTCCCCTGTAAATAGTATCCCCCGTACTAGAATCCACTATCTTATCAACAATATAAGGCTTAATCATATCCCCATTATTACTAATCCCCGTCAAAGCCTGCACCATCTGAATAGGCGTAATATTAATACCCTGTCCATATCCCGCTGTAGCAGCCTCAATATCATACTTAAAATTAATATCCCCCGCAAGTTCCCTCGCCAAAGTAAATCCCGTTTTCTTACCAAACCCATACTTCTCATAACAATCCTTAAGCTCTTTCTTATTAATATAATTCTGTAGAATGTTCGCTATTGCAATGTTACTAGATAAAGCAAAGCCCCTATCATAACTAATAACTCCCCAACCCATCTTATTCCAGTCACTAATCGTAACCACATCCTCAGGATCAGTCTTAGAAGCATAACTCATCGTTCCTGACATATAAGTATCATCACCATTATAAGTACCCTTATCAATAGCACACATATAGCTAAATATCTTCATTGTCGAACCTGGTTCATAAGCATTATTAACAATCGGATCCAAATACGATGTCATATTCTTTTTATTAGGATCAAAACTAGGTGTTGAAGAATACCCCAAAATAGCCCCCGTCTTAGCATCAGCAACAACCATAAAAGCCCAATCAGCCTCGCTCTCTCCTCCTGCCTTCTTAACCGCATTCTCAATAAAAAGCTGAATATTATTATCAATCGTTAAATAAACATCATCACCATTTTTAGCATCCTCTACATATTCACGCCCATTAGCAATCTTATAACCATACCTATCCTTTTCATACCTAATATAGCCCTGACTACCCGTCAAAACATCATTATAATATTCTTCAATTCCCAGTTCCCCTGTTAAAACCTTATCATTATCCTTAGAATTAACCGTATACCCTAACATATACGATGCAAAATCCCCATTCGCATAATACCTCTTTGAACTCTTCACAAAATCAATCCCTGGTAAATTAAGTTCCGCAATCTTTTCCTTTTCCAGTTCACTAAGATTTCTCCCTCCAGGGCCTAGTTCAACCTGATAAGCATCCTTGTTCAAAAGTGCAAGTAAACTCTCTTCACTCATATTAAGAAGTGGAGCCAGTTTACTTGCCGTCATTTCCTTATCCACTACGTGTAAAGGCGTACTACTATTCTCACTTCTAGTAGGAGAAAGATAAGCAACAACCGTATAACTAGCAACTGTCTGAGCTAAAATATTACCATTCTTATCATAAATACTCCCCCTATCAGGATATAACACATCCTCTATAGTATTCCTCTTTTCAATAAATGCTGATAATGTCGAATTACCGACCCTTTGATCGTCAAAACAAAGCATTCCCATTCTCACAATAAGACCGCAAAAAAGAAAAAAGACAAATACTAAAACAAGCTTATTATACCTAATCTTATTATTACCATTTATCTTTCCCATACTAATCACCCTTACTTATCAATTGTCCTAATATTATCATTATTATAAGCAAGACCAGCCTCTTCGCTTACACTCTGAATATTATCAAGTGATGCCATTTCATTAATCTTCATAACCAAACTCTGGTTCTGATCCTTCTTCGACTGAACATCCTTCTCTAACCTCTGTACTTCTAAATTCATCTGTGACAACGTAATCTGTCCAAATAAAATACCCATAATTAAAAGTAGTGATAAACACATAAAGACCCTATTAAGTTTCTTTTCAAATCCCTTTTTATTCTTTTTTTTACTCATAATATCAGTCCCTTACTCTCTCAATTACTCTAAGTTTACTACTTCTTGCCCTATTATTTTCAAATAATTCCTCCTTACTAGGAGTAATACCACTACTAATAACCTTATACTTAGGAAGAAGATTATCCGGAACAAACGGAAGACAGTTCAAATTAGGATCCGTATAAGAATACTCCTTAAAAATATTCTTAACAATCTTATCCTCTAAAGAATGAAACGTAATAACACAAACCCTTCCTCCCACTTTAAGCATATCTAAACTATCTCTTAAAGCCTTTTCTAGAGTATCAAGTTCATGATTAACCTCTATCCTAATAGCTTGAAATACTCTCCTTGCCGGATGACCACTTCTAATTTCCTTAGCCGGCATACCACTTCTAATAATATCAACCAGTTCTAGAGTCGTTTCTATCTTCTTATTCTCTCTATATTCAATTATCTTTCTAGCAATACCAACAGCACTCTTCTCTTCTCCATATTCCCTAAATATTCTAACTAACTCATTAAAAGAATATTCATTAACAACATTGTAAGCACTAAATGACTGACTCCTATCCATACGCATATCAAGAGGAGCATCCTTATGGAAACTAAAACCCCTCTCCGCTTCATCAAGTTGTACAGAAGATACACCAAGATCAAAGAGCATACCATCTATAGAAGTAACTCCCCTTTTATTAAGTTCTTCCTTAACATTTGCAAAATTAGTGTTAATAATTTCAAAATTACTAAAATCCTTACTAAGTTTCTCTAAACTACACTTGCAGGCATAGTCATCCATATCAAACGAATACAAGAACCCCTTCTTAATTCTTTTTAAAATTTCACTACTGTGACCACCATAACCAAGTGTACCATCTACATATACCCCATTCTCTTTAATATTAAGTTTCTCAATACTCTCGTTTAATAAAACACTTTTATGCATCATTTTCTGCCCCCCTAAATAAATTTTCACAAGACTCTTCTATCTCCTCTAAATTATTCTCCATAATAAGTTCAAACTTAGAGGTAGCCCAAATTTCCAGACGATCATTAACCCCAATGATTGTACATTCTTTTGAAATATCCGCATAACTAATTAAAGACGGTGGTATAACAATTCTTCCCTGTCCATCTACTTCACACATAGTCGCACCAGATAGAAAAAATCTCATAAAATTCCTCGCATCTTTCTTCGTAAAAGAAAGGGTATCTAATTTAAGAGTAATATCATCCCACTTATCAGGTGAATATACAAAAAGGCATCCATCAAGTCCCCTCGTAACAATAAGTTTATCACCTATTACATCCCTGAACCTTGCCGGTATAATTAGCCTATTCTTCGTATCAATATTGTGATGATATTCCCCCATTAACATAATAGTCCCCCACTTTCTACCACTATCTGCCACTTCTATACTATTATTCTAGCACCTATACCCATTTTTGTAAACACTTTTTAATAAATTTTACATTATTTTTATATTATTAAGTAAAGTTCCCTATGGGGGTAAGAAGAAAGAACTCATTTAATATATGAAGTTCTCTCTACAACACATAATATCTACATTACTTTCTATCTTCTAACATTAGAACTATGTGCTACATTATTTTTCATATCATTAAGAGCTTCTTCTTTAATACCATTAATCTCTTTATCAATATCAAAATTTTTAAGTTCTTCATTAGATACCAATATATCTTGGTGATAAAATTTTCTATTACAATGATAATATAATCTAATTATATAATTATCAGGCCCTACATCAAGTATACTATAAGTAGGTTCCTCAATATTAATACCATTATATAGCATACACTTTTCATAATAACTACCCTTACCAAATAAAACCCTACCATACCTGTTACTATCTACCATAGTATTATACTTATTTTCATAAGCCTTCCTTATAAGTTTCATTACTTTTTTATTATTTTCCCGTATCATATTAGAAATTCTATCTCTATCTATTATTTTTAAAAGATCATTTCTGTAAAGAAAAGTATCAAAATAATCCCCCAAAGTTACTATATCCGAACTCCTAATCAGTTGTTCAACCTCACTAGGTTCCAAGTACTTTTCTAGTTCCACCTTTATAGAATTTAAATCACAATTAAAATAAGCATTATTAATTTTATCCTTGCCAATAATTAAACCAATATAATTAGCAATCATCATTTCATCATAGTAACCACCATCTTTAGAAACGTGAGAAATAGTAAGTCCCTCGTTTACAGCATAACCCTTAATTCCTGTTGTTAGACCATAACCCATTCTTCCCTTTTTTAAGCTAGCGTGTAACTGCTCGTGAGCTACAATTAAATAATCATCTTTACCAAGTACAGAATATTCATTAAAAGATGGATTATACGAACCACTCCACCAACCGTGTTCCTTAGCATAATCACTCATCTCTTTAACCTTTACTGTTTTAGCACTTGTATACATATTATACAAATACTTTTCTGTAAAATAATCCGAATATTCATCAATAACATAATTCTCAAATGAAGTAATTATCGTTTCTTTAAGATCATCACTAACTCTACTATTCTTGTCCATTCCTAGTTCAAATAAATACCTAGCCTTATCACGCATAGACATATTATCATCATTAACTACACTAGTAATACTACTATCATTTTGAGCAAAGAACAAATTAACATTAAAGTTAAGAGTTGGCAAATAAGTAATAACTGTTGTTCCAATAATTAACCCAACAACAGTTTTCTTAACCCGTTGAATAATCTTCTTTTTCCTAAGTTTCTGAATATCTAATAACTCTATATCATCATTAACAACCTTATTTTCCATTATCACTTAACTCCTTAACATATTCTTTTATCACATCCAAAGCCCTTTCATCTTCTACACTAGAAAGAACTATGGTATCATCTATATATTTAAGTTCAGCCGAATATATAACATTACTCTTCTCCCTATATATAATGTACTCCTTATTAAGTGATTTAATCCTAAAATACCTTAAAACTTCAACTCTTTTTAAAACACCCTTTTCCGTAACAACATCAATAAATTCACCTTTCATATTGCATCCTTTCTAAAACTATATTACAAATAAATCATATTAAGTGCCCTATCGGGAGTAAGAAGAGAGAACTCTAACAACTACTTAAAGTTCCTTTCATAAGCATATCCTCACTAATACCAAAATAATTAAGTATCATCTCTTTATCATTTATCGTTACCACACTTCCATTATAACACAGTTTCCTATAATCTAAGCAAGTAAACAATAATTTTACTTCTCATTAAGAATATTTTCTTTAATAACATTTTTTATCCCCATCTGTTCAAGTAACTTCTCCATCTCCTCTCCCTCATCAAAATACATATTACCATTATCCCCCTTAACACAATCCAAATACTCATCCAATTCCATACCCAAAATCTCTGCACATTCCTTTTCCGCTTCCCTAAGGCTATCTTCAAAATCATCCATAATTTATACCTCTCTTTCTTTCTTAATTACTCCTAAGAGCCTTAACAGGATCCTTCTTACTAGCCATTCTTGACGGTATCATACCCCCAATTAAAGTAAGAACAATACTAATAACAATAAGCACTATAGCGTGAACAGGATTAAGACTTGCTACCCCCTTAAGGTCCGTAAGTGAGTAAAGTAACCCATTAACTGGAATCAATAACAAGTACGTAATACCAATACCAAGCACCCCACTAAATAACCCAATCAAAAATACCTCGGCATTAAATACCCTAGCAATATCCTTTTTTCTAGCCCCTAAACTCCTCAAAATTCCAATCTCTTTTGTCCTCTCTAAAACACTAATATACGTAATAATACCAATCATAATCGAAGAAACGACCAAACTAATACCACTAAATGCAACTAATACTACCGTAATTGCACTCATAATATTACTACTAAGCCCAGATATCGTCTTCGCCAAATCCGTATAAACAACCCTATCATCCTTATCCTTGCCCCTATTATACTCATCCAAATAGCTAAGCACACTATCCTTGCTATCAAAATCACGCGGATAAATACTAATACTAGCCGGATTCACATCGTCTCCCAAATATCCAAGTGCCATTTTCTTATCCCTATCATCCCTAAAAACTTCTCCATTTAAAACATTATAATTAACACTACGTGCACTCTTAACAATATCACTATCCTTACTAACACTAATAATATCACTAGTAAGCTCATTCCTATACAAAATACCACTACTATCCCCCACTATCTTATTACTTTCCTTAGCCCGAACAATACCAACCACTTTAAGAACACTATTACTTCTGTTATACAACTTCTCATAATCAGTATTCATAACATAAAATTCTCCCATCTTAGAATAATAATCATTATTATCAATAACTTTAAGTTCCTTACCAATAATATCATCAAAGCTAAACTCTTCTCCCTCTAAGCCAAAGATACTAAGCACATCCTTATCAATACCATTAGTACTATCTACAAGAATTAGTATCTCATTATTGTTACTAGGCTTATTACCACCAATCAAATCATAGTTACTATCCATATAACTATCCGTACCACTTTCTCTTGGAAGAGGCATAAACTTCGTATTATCTACAAGTTTAAACCCATTATAACTACTAATAATATTCAAATTAACCATATAATTATAAATAATACCACTAATAATATTTTCAGGGATATCCTTAACATAATTAACATAATCATCACTAATATTATTAGTGTGAGTAAGTTTATTAACCATATTATCTTTACTAAAAATCACCTTAGAAGTAGGAAACTTTTCCCTTTCATTATTACTATTTTCGAATGCCTTTTGATCCACTTCCATAGCACTACTACCAATAATAATAGGCATATTAGATAAAGCTTCCCTTTCAAAAATATCAATTTGCTTATCAAAACCATTAGATAAAGAGAGTATCAAAGCAATTCCAATAATACCAATTGAAGACGCAAAAGATGTAAGTATAGTTCTACCCTTTTTAGTTATAATATTATTAAAAGATAATTTTAAAGCACTACCAAATCCCATTGCTGTCTTTTTAATAACAAAAGGCATATCATTCTCTTCTCCCCCTTTCTTCTTACTATCACTAAGCACTTCCCCATCTTTTAAAGTAATAATTCTTGTAGCATACCTTTCTGCAAGTTCCCCATTATGAGTTACCATTATAACTAACTTGTCCCGACAAATATCCCTAATAAGTTCCATAATATCAATACTAGTTTCACTATCTAAAGCCCCTGTCGGTTCGTCAGCTAGTATTATATCTGGATTATTAACAATGGCCCTTGCTATAGCAACCCTTTGCATCTGTCCCCCCGATAACTCCAATGGCCTTTTATGAATATGTTCCTCAAGTCCAACCTTTTTCAAAGCCTGTATTGCTTTCTTTCTTTTCTTTTTACCCTTTTCACCACTTAAAGTAAGGGCCATTTCCACATTATCAAGAATACTAATGTGATTAATAAGATTATAACTTTGAAAAATAAAACCAATACAATTATTGCGATAATAATCAAAGTCCCTATCTTTAAAATCTTTGGTACTCTTACCATTAATGATAATATCCCCACTATCATACCTATCTAACCCCCCTAAAATATTTAGAAGAGTTGTTTTACCCGAACCAGACGGCCCTAGTATACAAGTGAACTCACCCCTATTAAATTCCAAGTTAATATCAGTAAGAGCATTTTGAATAAAATCTCCAGTCTGATACTTTTTACAAACGTCTTTTAATTTCAGCATAAAATTTCCTCCTTTATATTATTATTACCAAAAAAAAGAAAAATTCCCCCCTCAAAGCGGAAATTTCTCTCTTTTTTGACAAAATTTGACACTTTTTTCACTAAAAAGTGTAAACTAGTTACCCATTTGCTTCATAACTTCATCAGCAAAGTTTTCTTCTTTTTTCTCCATTCCTTCGCCAACTTCATAACGAACAAATGATAAAATTTTACTATTTTTACTTTCTACATATTTGCTAACTTTCATCTTATTTTCTTTAATGAAACCTTGTTCAAGTAAACAAATTTCTTCATAGAACTTATTAAGTCTACCATTAACAATCATATCAATTTTATTTTCAGCAAGACCCTCGTTAACAGCAGTTTCTTTAAGAATAGTTCTTTCTTTTTCAACTACTTCACTAGGTACATCTTCCTTAGATAGATATGATGGCCTCATAGCCGCTATTTGCATAGCAATATCTTTAGCAAGTTCTTCATCACTAGATAAAACATCTAATGTAACAATCTTACCATTCAAATGACTATAAGTACCAAATACTTCACTATCTTTCTTTTCTACTATTTCAAATCTTCTAAGAGAAAGTTTTTCTCCGATAGTACTAATTTTCTCGATAATTAAATCATTGATAGTCTTATCTTCATATTTAAGTTCTAAAGCCTCTTCAACAGTCTTAGCATTACTTTCAAGTAATGTGTCCGCAATAGCGTTTATTAATTTAATAAACTCTTCATTCTTAGCAACAAAGTCCGTTTCAGAGTTAACCTCTACGATAACAGCCTTATTGCCATTTACTTTTGATAAAGCAAGACCCTCAGCAGCAATACGTGAAGACTTTTTTTGAGCCTTTGATATACCCTTTTCTCTAAGATATGTAATAGCCTCTTCCATATTACCATTAACTTCATCAAGGGCTTTTTTACAATCAAGCATACCTGCTCCTGTAAGTTCTCTAAGTTCTTTTACCATACTTGCACTTACCATAATTATCCATCCTTTCTCTTATTTTAACGCATCAATTAATTCTTCTTTTTTCATTTTTGAATAACCTTTAACTTCTTTTTTCTTAGCAAGTTCTTTAAGTTCTGATACAGTAAGTATTGTTAAGTCAATTTTAGTTTCCTTTTTTTCATTATGACTTGGCTTTTCTTTAACTACTGTTTCTTCCTCTTTAACTTTCTTTTCAAGAAATCTAGGCATTTTCTTTTCATCTTCTGTTACATAATCTATGATTTCTGCTCCAACAGCTTCAGCAATAGCATTAGTTAAAGAACCAATAACTACCTTTACACTCTTAACAGCATCATCGTTTCCAGGTATTACATAATCAATTCCATCTGGATCGCAGTTAGTATCTATTAATCCAAATACAGGAATACCAAGTTTATTAGCTTCTCTAATTGCATTATATTCCTTAGTAGAATCTACTATAATAATAGCCTTAGGAAGTCTTTCCATTTCTCTGATACCACATAAGTTTTTATTTAACTTATCATATTCTTTTTTAAGACCAACTACTTCTTTCTTAGGTAATTTATCAAATGTACCATTTTTTTCCATTTCTTCGATTTGAGCTAAACGATTAACTCTTCTTCTGATAGTTCTGAAGTTTGTTAATGTACCTCCTAACCATCTTTCTGTCATATAATACATACCTGTTCTTGTAGCCTCTTCACGGCATACTTCTCCCGCTTGTTTCTTAGTACCAACATAAAGTACCTTTCCACCTTCGGCAACAATTTTGTTTAAAGCCTCATAAGCTTCCTCTAATTTAGCAACAGTTTTTTGTAAATCCATAATGTAAATATCATCTCTTGTTGAGTAGATATATTCTTTCATTTTAGGATTCCATCTTTTAGTTTGATGTCCGAATTGAACACCAGCTTCTAATAAATAGTTCATTGCAACTACTGACATTTTCATTCCTCCTTTTGTTTTTTCTTCCGCATACCTCACTCAAAGTAACCACCAATAAGGCACTAGGCTATCCTTGTTAATATGCGTGCTATTTCTGAAAAGCCATAACTATAATATCACAATATTTTAAATATGGCAACTAATTATTTGCAGTTTTTTAAAAAATGTACCCTATCGGGGGTCAGAATTTAAAAAAACGTAATACATTAATTAAACATCTAATACTTCACCTGTTGCATATATCTTTTTAACAAAAATTCATTTCATCACATTTTTCCATATATTTCAATATGTAAAAATCACATTTTTCCGTATATTTCAATATGTAAAAATCACATTTTCCCTTTTTCCGAAAATTTTTTTAACTTTTTACATATAAAAGAAAAGACCTACAAAATCTTTCCTTTAATAATCATAGCTATCATTACAATTAGGCAAACAATTATAAGTATCCTAATTGTAACATCTAGTACAAACAAAATCTTTTCTCTTAACTCATTTGTATCCCTAGGCACCATTGGATCCATAAAAATAATTTCCTCCTTTACTACTCCCCTCTTGTCAATCTATATAATGCACTACATTTATAATTATACTACCATCATCTCTTAAAGTCAATACATAAAATGCACATTATAATAAAAAAAATAAAGATATTACTCTTTACTTTCATCTACACTAAAATTCTCTAGTTCACCATTCTCTGATAAAATCTTATTAACGCTCTCACTCACCTCATTAAGCTTATCACTGCATCCCTTAGCAATTTTCATAGCCTCCGTGTACTTATTAATAGCATCATCAAGGCTAACATCCCCACTTTCAAGTTCCTTAACAATCCCCTCTAAATTCTTAATATTCTCTTCAAAACTACCTTTCATATTCTATTCCACCTCTATTTCTATAACTTTACTTTTTACAACTCCATTTTTAAATTGCACATCAATTTCACTATCTCTTTTAACCGCACTAGCATCAGAGATAACTTTTCCATCCATTTTTACAATGGAGTATCCCCTTTTTAGTGTATTAAGTGGATTTAAAACCTCAAGCTTATTAATCATATTCTCTAAGCCAATTCTCTTATACTTAAAAATCGTCTCCGGATTACTCAAAATATAACTACTAACCGATTTAAAAAGCCTTACCCTATTAATCTCCACAATACTATTCATACTATTATTAAGCCTATCAATAAGATTATCCAAATTCTGCTCTTTAATCTCATAAATGTAACTTGGCTTTACCAAAACATAACTATTCCGTAAATTATTAATCTCTTTTCTCTTCTGGGAAAGTAAGTTCAAAATAAATGACCCCAGTTTCCCCCTCATATTATCTAGGTAACTCATAACTTCCACTTTATTAGGCACTGCAAGTTCTGCTGCCGCCGTAGGTGTCGGAGCCCTTAGATCCGCTACAAAGTCAGCTATCGTAAAATCAATCTCGTGTCCAACTGCACTAATAGTCGGAACCCGCGAATTATAAATAGCCCTTGCCACTATCTCCTCATTAAAGGCCCATAAATCCTCAATACTTCCGCCTCCACGACCCACAATCAAAACATCAATATCATAACTATTAGCAATCTCTATCTTCCTTGCAATATCTTCCTTAGCACCACCCCCCTGTACTAAAGCCGGAAACAAAATCGTCTCACATAACGGAAATCTCCTCTTAATAGTCGTCAAAATATCCCTAATAGCAGCCCCCGTAGGTGCCGTAATAATCCCAACCCTTTGCGGAATTTTCGGAATAGGCCTCTTTTTATCAAAAAGCCCCTCTTTACTAAGCTTCTCCTTAAGTTGTTCAAAGGCCACATACAAGTTACCAAGCCCATCCTCATCCATATCACTAACATATATCTGATAACTACCACTAGAAGGATAAACACTAATCTTACCCCTAACCAAAACCCGCATCCCATCACTAGGCCTAAATTTAAGATTCTTCGTACTACTCGCAAACATCACCGCATTAATCCTTGACTCCTCATCCTTCAAAGTAAAATAATAATGGCCCCTCGTATGCGGTTTAAAATTCGAAATCTCCCCCTTCAAATAAATGTCCTGCAAATAAATATCCTCATCAAATTTAAACTTAAGATAACGATTGAGAGCACTAATCGTAATATAATTTTTGTCCACTACATCTCTCCTTTCTATCCCTTTTAAAGTTTGGCCCTACAGGTTCCCTCTACATATGATCCTTGTTATGATAAACCTTATCCAAAACCCCATTAATCATAGATACAACCTTCTCATCCGAGTACTTCTTAGCAAGTTCAATAGCCCCATCAATAGCTACCAAATCAGGAGTATCCATATTAAGAAGCTCATAAACCCCCATTCTAAGAATGGCCCTGTCCGTAAAACCAAGCCTATCCATAGTCCAGCCCTCTAAATAACCGTTACAAATCCTATCTAAGTACTGAACATTATCCGTAACACCATCCACAATATCCCGAACAAATTTACTATCCTCAGTAATATGTTCCCTAATAATATCTTCCATATTATAATCAATACTATTATTTTTATATAATTCAATCTGATATAAAATAGTCATAATCTTATATCTAAGTTCTTTTCTCTTCTCTTTCATATCATATCTTCCTTCCACGAAGACTATCATATCATAAAATAAAACATTTTAAAAGCCCATTACGACTATTTTCACAAAAATTTTCATATACTTTAACGATAATTATGAAAAACACATTTTTAAAATCAGCCGTAATCCTCTTAATAGGAGGACTAATAACAAAAATACTAGCAATGATAATAAAAATATGCCTAACAAGAAGTATCGGAGATGAAGGAATAAGCCTCTATATGCTCATCTTACCTACATTTAATCTATTTATAACCCTATCAACCCTTTCCCTAACAACCGGAACCTCGAAAATAATAAGTGAAGGAAAAAAACGAAGCAAAAACATCATCCTAACAATGCTCCCCCTAACCCTCTTCTATAACCTGATACTAATGCTAGTGGTAATCATCCTTGCCCATCCCATAAGTACCATTCTCCTCAAAAACGAGAGCACCTATTACCCCCTAATGGCAATCAGTCTGACCCTTCCCTTTATCTGCCTGTCAAACCTACTTCGTGGTTATTTTTTTGGCAAAGAAAATATGCTACCGCAGGTCTTATCAAATACATTAGAACAGATAGTTAGACTCATTCTCACTATATATTTTATCCCTAACCTCCTCAAATACTCCCTAACCATAGCCATAACAGGAGTTGTCCTAATAAATATTATAAGTGAACTATCATCCGTAATACTACTAATAATGTTTATGCCCAAAACAAACATATCCCTAAATGACTTTAAACCAAATAAAAAAATAATAAAAGATGTCCTAGATATAAGCCTGCCCACAACCAGTAGTAGACTAATCGGATCCCTTGCCTACTTCTTTGAACCAATAATCATAACATATACACTATTAAATGCCGGTTATAGCAGTCAGTATATCACTTTAGAATATGGAGTAGTTAACGGTTATGTATACCCACTTTTACTTCTGCCATCCTTCTTCAGTACAGCCGTAAGCAATGCCCTTCTCCCCGTAATATCTAACGCTTATAGTAAAGGAAATATCAAAAGAGCTAGACAAAAAAACAAAGAAGCAGTATTAATCTGCCTCTTAATAGGTATTCCCATATCCATATTATTTATGACCCTTCCAGCCTTCTTCTTAAAAGCAATATTTAACACAAACCTAGGAGCAAACTACATAATATTAGCATCACCCCTCTTCATTTTCCACTATATCCAGTCACCCCTTACCATAACATTAGGAGCCATTAATAAAGCAAAAGTCGCTATGCGAGGTACACTATACGGATGTATAATAAAATTAATACTATTAGCCCTACTCTGTTACCTAAAACTAGGAATGTGGTCCCTAATAATTGCAAGTTCTATAAATATAATATTCGTAACATTTCATCACCTATACTATACCCATAAATACCTAAAATAACTACTTAGTAAGTACCCTTACTTTATGTATAGAAGAACCATCATCCTTTTTTGTGCAGTTTTTAAGTTTCTGCACTTCTTTTTTAACAGTTTTCTTTCTATCTAACAAATACTTTTCATACAAATGAGCATCACTATTATTACTAAAAGATATCATATCAATATCAGTATCCATTAACCTATTAAGACTATTAATAAACATAACCATAGCCCTATCACTAAAACCCTTAAAACATACAAAATCACTATTATTAGAAATAATATCCAAAATCATATCAAAATTATCAATTAAAATATTCCTATCCGTCCATTCACCATTTCTCTTAATATCAAGACCCAAGTCACCACCCCTCTTCTTAATAAGGTAGCACTCATCCATTCTATTAATAAAATTATTAGTACCAGCCTTAAACATCATAAGTTCATTTAAAACAAAAATGTTGTATTTATCTATCATCATTACCTACCGTTGCCAAAAATCTATAAATATCTATAAATTTTGTTTA
>UMGV01077230.1_pt1 | contig 28594 bp, 13 predicted proteins | sample 1965361 | NCBI WGS metagenome assembly UMGV01 (sample SAMEA4836081, study PRJEB28245) | human gut metagenome | biome: gut microbiome; material: fecal sample | place: Denmark | collected 2008
ATATCAGAGAGTTATAAATTATTCAGTAAACACTAATTACTTTCTTAGTTTTTCCTTTGCTATCTTTCAATATGTATATACCCTTATGCAGTTTGTCATACAGTTTGTAAGCATTGCTATCAGCAGCCACCTTTTGACCCATCAAGGTATAAGCCGTTATGGGTAACTGACTGTTAAATTCATCATCGAGTGTAGACGAAACATTGCCAAAGACGCGATCTATACCCGATGTTGTTGTGAGAGGAGCCCACTTAAAGTTGTCGAACAGCGCAATGCAGTTGTGCGAGCGCACGCCCGTGCGTCCTGAGATGAAGGGCAGCGGGTCAGTATAAGTAATGACGGGCGTGGCCTCATCGTTTAGATAACATTTTATGGTGGCGCCCTCAACCACTGCCTTCAAGTGGTAAGATTGGTTTACGTAGAAGGCGCGGTTTTTCGAGGCCAGCGTGGTCCAACCATAATTTTGCTTGCCCAGCACCACCGCGTTGTTGCTGATGCCGAAGAAGTAGCCTTGCTGGAAGTCGGTGCCCAGTGTGGTATTGTCGTTGGCACCGCCTATCGATGGGTTGTTGGTGCGGAACAATAGGCCCGCGTTGATGCCACTGGTACAGGTAAGGTCACATTCAACAGAATAGTCGGTCATGCCTAAATCTGAAAGCGCCCCTGCTACATTCTTACCATATAATGGGCTACGCATCTTTCCATCCACAGCTTTCCACTGTCCTTCAGTGTGCTTCCATATCTTCGATATACCGCAATCAAAGTTGTCTTCATAGGTTTTTGGTGTGGCCGTTCCGCGCTTTATCAGCATTTCATACAGTGTAACGTCGCCATCAATCACCTCTATGCGCAAGGTGGTACGGCCGTTAGGCAACTGTATATCGTTGATGGGAGCCACCGCCCATACATTGCCCGTTGCGGGCAGCAGCACGTTGTCTTTCACCACAACACCGCCCGCCAACAAGCGCACATGTGCTGGTGCGCTCGACTTATAGCGCAAGCCCATGTTATACTGCAACTTCATGCGCACATTAATGTTATATTGCAGCCAGTGGCTTTGTTTCAGGTGCATCACCTCGCACGAGCCATAGCTCAAGGCAAAGTTTTCGCGCTCGGCGCCAATGCTCTGCTCCTTACACAGGGCAGCGGGTATGATGCCTGGCACAGGAAGGTTTACATCTAAGATGCCCGAGCCATCAACATAGGGGCTGAGGGCAATGTATGAGAAGTGGGCCTTACAGCCATGCGACACGTAGCCCACCGAGCCACCTTTCTCGCCCGTCGTAGTAGTGGTTCGCAGCAGTCCATCGACAAACACTTTCAGGCGTGTGCCCTTCTTTTCAAGGCGTATGCTGTGCCATGCCTGTGGGGTAAAGTCGCCCACCAGGTTGCACGTGGCGGCAAGCGTTCGTACGCCATTATTACAAGAGTATAGCTCTAATTTAGCCTCAGCAGCGTTCAATAGCGCCTCTTGATAGTTGTTAGCATCGACATAGGCGTATAGGGCGCCAAAGCGTCCGCTGGTCTCGCCTTGGGCAAGCCTCATCGTAAACTCAGCCGTGAAGGTATCTTCGGCATGAGGTGTAAACACCGCCATAGCGTTTTCGGCCGACGATGTCTGGGCGAGATAGTCGTTGTTTTCAATACTCCATGTTCCACTGGTTGTGCTCCAGTTGGGGCCTATCGCAGCACGGTCAAAATAGTCGCACGGCGCTATGATGGGTGCATCTTGCATCCATGTGGTGTTGCCCAGCATCATCATCTTATCGCCATTCCATGCTATGCGGTCGAGGTCGAGCTGGCGCTGCGTGCGGCCGCTGGTGCGCGTCATGTTGTGATAGCAGAAATAATACGAGTCAAGGTCGGGGCCCACGAAGGCCGAGCCGTGCCCCAAGCCATAGTGGCTGTCAACGCCGTCGGCACTTATCAGTATGGGGTTTTGTTCGGCTTGTGGCGTATAGCGAGCTATCGGGCCTTGTGTGTTTACGGCATAGTCGATACGGTAACCGTTTGTGAGCACATGGTTGCCCGTGTAAATAAGATAATATTTACCATTGCGTTTAAACACGCCAGGCCCCTCGGTCCACTGGCCGTTCATGCAGGCGTTAAGGTCGACATCGGTTCCAAACGAGGTGTGTGTAGGCATTTTATTGCCTTTAATGCCCGTATGGTGGGCATGATAAAAATACCACTGGCCGTCATCGTCAATAAAGATGCTACCATCAATCTCCTGTTTCAGGTTATCGGTCACCACCTTGAAAGGGCCCGTGGGGCTGTCGCTGGTAAGCACATAATGACCATTACCATTGGGCGAAGTCACCATATAGAAAGTGCCATTCCAGTATTTCACCTCGGGGGCATAGCCATCAACGGCAATGGGGTCGTTGCTCACCACAATGGCATCAGACCAATTAATGAGGTCGCGCGACGTCCAGCATAGCAAGCTTTTTGTGGCCGAACTACAATACAGATAATACACGCCACGATATTTTATCACCTGTGGGTCGCCCACATCGTAGCTCTGCTGCCCCGACATCACCACAGGGTTTTTCCACCCTTGGGCATCAGCCGAGGAAGGAACGGCGAGCAGCGCCAATGCCCATAGGGGCAAACACTTATATATACGCATGGTTATTATTGTCTTATTTCATTATTTTGCGGCTACCATCCTTGGTAACAACAATATACACGCCCTTCTGTAGGGTTTCAACATCGTTCATATCTTGTGCCACCTTCTGACCAGATAGGGTATATATACCACAATGGGCTTTAGAAGCAGGGGTGCTGATGAGGGTAACGCCCTCAATATCTGACGTAGCACCTGTGAGCGGGGTGAGCACAAAATTGTCGAAATGCGCCACACACGAGTGGGTGCGCAAGCCCGCACGGCCAGAAATAAACGGCTGTGTATCGGTATAGGTTATGAGAGGTTTATCCATATTGTCGACATAACATTTGATGGTGTTGCCCACAACCTCAACTTTTACATGATATACTTGATTTGGATAGAACGATACATTCTTGCTCACCAGTTGTTTCCAGTTATAGTTTTGTTTACCTAACACTACCGACGATGATGTAAGGCCAAAGAAATAGCCTTGAAGGAAGTCAGTGCCCAACTGTGCATCATTGCCTGCGCCACCCAGTGCAGGATTGGTTACTCGAAAGATGATGCCTGCATTAACATCGCTGCCAAATTTCATATCACATTCAATCGTATAGTCGGTCATACCGATAGCCGAGCTGGCGCCCATCAATATTTTTCCATAAGACGGGCTCTTTAGCCATCCGCTTTCTGTTGTCCATATTCCTTGTGTATGCTTCCAGTTTTTGCTGATGCCCGACTCAAAATCATCGCTGAGAACATTGGTTACCGTAGAACCTGTGCGCACATCTATTTCATACATATCAATACAACCTTCTGTAACCTCGAGGCGCATGACAGAATGGCCACCTGAGATATTAACATCCTTGATGGTCAGGATGTTCCAAACCGATTTTGTGGCTGGCAATGCCACATTATCTTTCACGACAACATCATTAACCAGAACACGAACCTTGGCATCGGCCGATGAACGATAACGTAAGCCCATATTGTAAACCGTCTTAGCACGTGCATTAATGTTATAGGTAGCATGGTTGCCCGCGTTCAGCATAAGGGCATGGGCCACACCGTAAGAAAGGGGTATCTCGGTGAACGAGGCATCGGTATCGACCGTATGGTTAGCTGCCAAACGACAGGGAACAGGAAGATAGGTAGCCGTGAGGGCCGAGCCATCAACATAGGGGCTATGAGCAATATAGCCAAACTGGGCGGTGGTGCTATGGGTGGCATAGCCCACATAGCCAGAGGTAGCAGCGGCATCAGTAACGGTGCCACAAAGCATGTTGTCAACAAACACTTTCAGACTTGTATCGCGCTTCTCAAGGCGTATGCTATGCCAGCATTTAGCATCAAACACCCCGTTAATGGCATAGCTACCCATCAAGGTGGTTACGCCGTTTGTGGTGCGTGCCAGTTCTATGGTCTGGGCCGAAGGGTTAATCAAGGCCGTTGAATAGTTGTGGCTATCACTATAAGCATATACCGCACCATACGACCCTCCTGTACCTGTAAGGCGCACGGTATATTCGGCCGTAAAATTGCTCGTCTCACTGCCTTTCATTACAGCATAGCTCTGAGCAGTGGCATCGGTTTGGGCAAGATAGTCGCGATTTTCTATGCTCCACTGGCCTGCGGTGGTTACCCACTGCGTGCCCAGCTCTGTGCGATCAAAATAATCGTTCTCGGCCACAACAGGAGCATCTTGTCGCCATGTGGTGGGGCCATACATCATCAGCTTGTCGCCATTCCAGCCGATACGATCCATACAGAACTGGCGGTAACTGCCGCTACCACTGCTTATAAGGTTGTGGTAGCAAAAGAAATAAGTATCGAGATCAGGGCCTACCACCACCGAACCATGTCCTAAACCGTAAAGGTTATCCACACCATCGGTGCTTATCAATATAGGGTTTTGCTCGTCTTGGTTCATAAAGCCACTAATAGGTCCTGTTTTCGACACAGCAATATTGGTGCGATAGCCACGAGATAGATAGTGGTTGCCACAATAAAACATATAATACTTATTATTGCGTTTAAACACCTCGGGGCCTTCGGTCCACTGACCTCCCATTGCAGGCACTACGTTCTTTTCAGAGCCTATGGTCAGAGGGTCGGACATAGGACAAGCCATAATGCCATTTGAGCCAGCATGGTAAAAATACCACTTGCCATCATCATCAATGAGCACATTGCCATCAATCGAGTTGCCAAGGTTCTTTGTAGCACACACGAAGGGACCTGTAGGGCTGTCGCTGGTAAGAATATAATGTCCATTTCCTGCTGGCGAGGTAACCATATAAAACTTGCCATTAAAATATTTCACCTCAGGGGCATAGGCGTATTTTGCGACGGGGTCGGTGCAACAAGTTACAGGGCCTACCCAGTTGGCAAGGTCGCGCGAGTGCCAACACAACACCTGCGAAGCATCGCCTGTGACATACATATAATAAGTTCCACGATATTTAAACACGAAGGGATCGGCCATTCCGCTACCCGACTGCCCATTAAAGCTGGTAGGGTTCTTCCACCCATCGGCATTAGTGTTTACCGTGGGTGCAAGCATTAAAAGGCTGGCTACAAGATATTTAAATACTTTCATTTATTTACTATTTTATATATACGTATTCAACAATTTCAAACATTTTATTTAAACCGTACCTTTTCCTTAAAAGCAATTAATGCTTTTCAACGTTAGCCACTATGGGGTTAAGCCAAAACGTAAACGTTTGTTTGTGCAACAACACGCGAGTGTCGGTTATCATCTCTGGATACTGGCCTACGTTCACCATCTCGTTCACACCCGACTGCTTAAGGTCGATGTGCAAATCGATAGCCGAGGGCAATGCTTTTGCAAGGTATGCACTGGCACCGAACGTTACTGCCGACGACACCTCCAAACCAAGGCCCAGCGCATTCGTTTGACGCCAATAGCGCACGTCACAGTGGTTACCCCACGCTTGATAGGGTGTATAAGGACATTGTGCGTGAGCAACATTATATTTATATTGCCCCACAAATTGCGATGCCTTACGGTCGGCATAGTTTTCTAATGGGCCACGTCCGAAATATTCGCTCTGGCACATATCCACTGGCATTTGAAGCATTATGCCATAGCGTAAAGCAAGGGGCACAGCCGTTTCGTCGTTAGGCGTTACCGTTTGCTCAACCTTCATTACGCCTTCCTCATTAATGGTATAACAGATAGACAGGGCTACATTCTGTTCCTTCAGCTCATATTGCGCTGTTACACAAATATCGGTGCGTTGGGTGCTGTTATTCTTCACCTTTTCGGTTTTCAGCGCAACAAGCGTATAGGTAGGCTTTTCCCATTGGGCAAACTGTTTTTCGCCATTTGCAGCACGGTCGTTGCTGGTCAGCGCTCGCCAAAACGCGGGCTTTAATGTGCCACCTTCGGCCAGCAGCTTTTGGCCATTGACATCGTAACGTGTGAGCCATCCTGTAGCCTTGTCAAACGCTACTGTGCAGCAAGTGTTTGAGATAACAATGCTTTGTCCACGCTTCAGCTTTAGTGTGCGCTTGCCTACCATTGATGCTTGCAGGGGCTCGACGCTCGGTTTAAAGGGGCGCACCATTATTTGCGCCTTTGCCAGTTCTTGATCTTTGGCTATCAGTTCTGTAGCAATTGCCTGATGATAGGAAACATCAAGGGTTAATTCGCCCTTCGGATAAGTTTTAAACAAGTCGGTAAAGCCCAAGTTTATGTTTGTTGTTTTACGAGGTGCCACACTAAAGGGCTTTGTATATACACCATTTTTTACGGGCACACCATTGTGGCGCACCACCCACCTTATATATACGTTGCTCAGGGTGTCGTAAAAGCTATCGTTGAAAACTTCAAGACGCCCTATGCGTGGAGCGTGTGACAGCGTGCTGATGCTCTGCATCTGGTAGCGTATCTCTTGCATGGCAGGGGTAGCGGCCTGCATATTGGCTAATGTGCCCTCGCACAGAAAGCCCCCAGCATATTTAGGCTGTCGGTATCGTAACGACATATACTCATCAAGAGCACCATAACTATTGCCGTTAGGCTGAGCATAGCTGGCCAACAGTTGAGGCTTTTCAGCAACAGGATTGCCCATATTGCAGAAGTCGTCGGCCACCTTGGCAGTGGGCGCAAAAGGCGCATACAGTTCACAGCGTTGATCAGTGAAAGGCATATCAACCCATATCACGGGGCGCTTTGTGTCTTCCTTCTTCAACGTTTCAAACAGGTTGCTTATCACAACATTGCTGGTTTCGGCTTTTCCTACGCTCCACATGATGATGCTGGGGTGATTATATAACTGTTTGAAAGCAGCTATGTGTTGGCTTTTTCCTAATTCAACACAGGCGTAAAAGCCATATTCGTCGCAGAGATCATACCATAATGGGTCAACCCTATCGGTGCACACGGCATTGATATGATGCGCTTTCAGTAGGCGAAGGATGTTTATCATGTCGGCACGACTCATGTTTGGCTGCATATTGTGCAAGTTGATGCCTTTCAAAAACAAGGGGCAACCATTCAGAAAGAGTTTTGCATAGCGTATGGCTACCAAGCGGAAACCCACCTTCTGCCTCACCTGTTCTGCCTGCCCCTTACCTTTTATGGGCGTGGCGTTAAGACATAAGGTATATTGGTATGGCGTTTCGGCCGTCCAGCGTTTCACCTTTTGCACGTCAATAGCAAACTGCTGGCGCGCTGGTTTTACTTGCTTTACAAGGTTGCCTTCGGCCACCACTTCTCCATCAGCATCCATCAGGCAGTATGTCACCACACTATTGCCATGGTTCCAAAACGTAATATCTAACTTTCCGTTTTTAAAGGTTTGCTCGTCAATAGAGGGCGTAACGTGCAACGAGTCGATGAGGGTTGCATACACACGCCCTGTTGACAATACAAGAAATATCAAAAATAATAATTTCTTCATTCGAAAAGAATTTATTTCATATAACAGTTCTTGTTCAAAACCACGTTCCTTCTTTAGTTTACAACATAATAGAGCACATTGCCAACTGTTACCTTTGCAGCACCGTCAGACACAAGTCCGCAACGGGTAGGAACGTCATGAGCAAGCGTGACGACACCAAACGAACGATCGTTTACATACACATGTATGTCCTTGCCTCGTCGTTCCACACGCAACTGGTTCACAGTTTGACGATCGCTGCCCACCTTTATGCGGTATATGTTACGATGCATATCAGTAGCTTGGCGATTGATGAAACGCAATGCGCGAGTTTTGACCGTAGGGAACGTGATGCGTTGCCACGCAGGATTTGACGATGTAGCTAATTCGGTTGACAACGGTCGCCATGTGTCACCATCCAGCCATGCTATCTCTTGCGATGATGCTACATCAGCCTGATAATGCTCTTTGACAGATGCCTCAATGCCCAAATCGTGCGCATAGGGGTCGTTATCAGGACTGTTGTGCGGGAAGAGCAATGCATTGATATAAGTGTCGCTGTCAAAACGATATTGCTTTTCATAGCTGTCGGTGTATTTCACATCAGGATATACCACCTGTTCTGTGGCAAGAGGTTTCACTACCGACTTTGTTTTACCTTTCACACAATGGTCTATCACCACTTGTGCTTTTGCAGCGTCAATCTTTACGCTTACATAGTTTTTATCATCAGTATAGGCTGCCAGCACGCCATAAGCGCCTGATGTGGCAGCATGATCGTCTGTCTGCACGCTCAGTTCATAGTTATTAGCGGCAGCGCCCTTCAGCCACATGCCCTTGTCAAGGGCTAAGCCATGTGTTCCTACAGTAAGCGTATCCCATCCACTAAAATAGGGTCCGTATTCGTCAAAGCCTTCATTATAAGCCGCGTGGTCAATGTGGTAATCATTGCTATCACCCAACAGTTTTACCTTATTATCGGAAACATTGACACGCTGGTGTTGGGTTACAAGCACTTTGTCTATCCACACCGTCAGCAAGTTATGATTTTTCTCTATACGCCACTCGTGTGCAACGTTACGAGCCATGCTATCGGGTAGCATAACGGTTTTATCACCTATAACGATACCCTGCTCACGTTGGGCAGACGACATAGTAAGTTCGAGTAAATAGGTTGTTGAAGAGAAAGGTATATCGGCAATGTTGGTGCCCGCATACTGGGGCTTAGAGGGTGCAGGATGGAAGCCCGCCGTGTTCGGCCCCGTGATGCCATCAACTACCATACGTCCATTGCTGAAATGGATGCGATCAATATATTGGCTACGATGCCAACCTTTATTAGCCATATAAACGAGCCACCATTCCCAGCCATTAGGGCCACGCACAATATTAGGCTGACCTGGCGTTACGAGCAAGTCGTCGGCCTTTTCATTTCCAAAATCGTAAAGGGCTATTGACGACAATGTCGCTTTCCCTTCCTTTGGCTGTTCTATAACAAGGGTGTTTACACCTTTTTTCAGCCAACTGTGGTTGATGGGATATAACTGATAGTCGGAGTTCTTACCAGAATTTATAGCATGGCCATTGATTTTCACACTTATACCACCGCGCTGAATAAGTTTCAGATACACATTACCTGCAGGCACTGACGCAAGGTCAAACCGCATGATGCGGGCAGACGCATTGCCTGTATCACCGCTATTATCTGTTGCCAGTGGTTGCCATTGTCCTGATCCATAATGCAAAAGGTCGGCATGGGTATCGTCAATGCTCTCGGTGTTAGGGCCTACCACAGGCCAGCTATACTTTCCGCCAGGACCAAAGGCAAGAGGGCTGGTGGCCTCGCATACCCCAAGACGATAATTGCCAAAAGATGGTGACGTATGATTAGCATTATACATCATATAATAACGTCCACGATATTTTATCACAAAGGGGCCTTCGGCCACGCGATTATCGTATGTTTCCCAGGTGCCTGGCTGTGAACTAAACTGCTGCACAGCATCGCCACTAAACGTAAAATCGGGGTTCATAGGGCGTCCCCAGATGGTGTTGCCATCGGTAAATTTCACCATATATAGGTATAGGCGTCCGTCTTCATCGCGAAACACCATCGGGTCGATACGATTTTCAAACCACTGGTCGTCACGCACCTCACGATACGGCCCAGTAACCGTGGGCGACACCGCATGGGTGATGTGCACAATATGTTTGTCTTTACCCCAGTAGTTGGCACTGAAGAGGAGGTGGAACTGTCCGCCACTGTACGACATATCGTTGGCATGTATCTGGTTATTCTTAGCCCCCGTTCCCTTTGTCCACTGGTTATCAAGGTCGAACACATGCACCCGTTCGCCCCAATTCACGAGATCAGAACTTACAAAAAGATCGCCATAAGTGGCCACGCCACCCAGGTAATATTTGCCCGCATATTTTATACATCCTGCATCGGCAACACCAGGAATAACAGGGTTATTGTAGGTTTGTGCCATTGACGATGCAACACACAGTGATAGCACCGCTGTTGCCATGGGCAAAAAATGTTTCTTAACAATACTTTTATGTAGGTTGCTAAAATGAGTATTCATAATTGTAGGCTATATTTATTTCGGTTTTTGTTTGTGTTTCTCAACAGGGGTGGTGGGGGCGGAACATCAGGATGCTATTTCACAAGAAACTTTCGTGTCAACACATTGCCATCTTTCAAGATAATACTTAACAAGTAAACGCCTTTAGAGGCAGGTTTTGCAAAGGAAGACGTGGTATATTCGGCCACAACACCTCCTGCTATTGTATATATTGTAGCTTTGGCGATAGGGCTACTGATAGATATATCGGTATCACCTATCGTTACGCTAACCGACTTTTTAACCTCTACCCCATACACCGATGTGGCATCAGGATTGGAAAGCAATGCCAAGTCAATCCAGGTCCATGATGCATCGCGCTTTGCGTCGGGCATCATGTCATATACCACATTATTACTGCCATCACGATTGTCGTGCAGCATTACGTTAGCACGCATAAGCTGTCCTACAGGAGGGGCATTGAAGCCAAGGGCGCTCCATGGGATGGCAGCCTCAACTATATAATATTTGTTTGCCCTCTTCAAAACGCTATGCACTTTATCAACAATGCTGCTGTTCAACATCCAACGACGTTTCTCACTGCTTCCTTGATAGGCCACTACGGTGCCGTCAAGGCGGAAGAACAGGCGGTGTATGTTGTCGACAGGCTGCTCGTCAGAGGCATAGTCGGTATCGAGAAAGAGGGTTACACCATCGCCATAAGATGAAGGAAGGGGATGCTGTGTAACGTCTGATACGCGAGAGGTGAAATAAAGCGAATCATTATCATAAGCAAAGTCGGCAGTAAAACGCACCTTATTAGAGCTATGTCCTAAGAGCAACTGCGTGGCATTGGCCATATAGTAGCCCTCTTTACTTGTTTGTTTTCCATCAATGGTAGGATGGGCATAGGGGGCTTCGAGCTGTCGCACAGCACGTCCTTTAATCATGTCTATGTGTCCGTCCATTCCGCCTACAGCCACCACGGTACCTGTATCGATAACGGCAAGCGAGTTCCATAACGAGTTGTCAGAGCCAAAGGGTTCGCTCATGGCCTTAAAATCTTTGGCCTGCTCGTTACCTACATATACCCACATTTGCAGTTTCGACATGCCGGCGCCATTGCCATTCTCGCCTTGATGCGAGATAATGGTTTCGCCCCAAGGAAGCTTGCGAAGATAGGGAGCTCCGCCACGATATAGCGGACTATAATCATAGTTGACAGCTTTCCAGCGATACGAGCTATTCGCGTCAACCCAATAGTTGTTCCAGTTAGTGGCCAGTGGGCATGTTACCACCGTGGGGATAAAATTGTTTACGCCCGCCCAACCATTGTCTTCAAAGGCAAGGGCTATGGTCTTTCCATCTTGCAAGATGATGGCCGACGGCATGCCATCGCGAGAACCAGCACGGAAAGAAACTTTTTGAGCCGCTGTCCAGGTTTGGCCTTTATCAAACGAGCGGCACATTGATATCTGTTGTTCGTTCGATCTGGTATAGGGCCCTTCGTCGGCAAAATAAAGCTGTAGCTCGCCCGAAGGGAGCTCAAGGAATGACGGTTCCCAGCAACCATCGCTAAACGTATGTGATGCATCGTTCACAAATATCTCATCGCTCCAGGTTTTACCATTGTCGGTACTGCGCTTACAGCGTATGCCGAAACGGCGATCTTCAGTGTAAGGCGTATTGGGGCGAGGGTTATAACCTACAACAATTGTTCCATCGGCAAGCTGTATCAGGTCAGGCACACAGTTGGGTACATTGTTCGTATTGTTGACAATGGTTGTCGGCGACGACCATGTGCTACCCTTGTCAGAACTGAAGGCTATGACGATACCATTCCGCTCGCAGGTAGCCATCAGTCGGCCATCATGCAGCTGTATGATACGGGCATAGCCACCACTTGTGAACACGGTTTTACGTGTGGCGTTATCCCAAAATATGCGTGATCCTTTATAAGGTTCGTGCCATGCTGCCGATACTGGGCTTGGCATATTAAGCAGTGTGATAAACGAAAGGGCAAGTAAAATATTTCTACGCATATATTGATTGCTTTAAGATGATTGTTATTGAAAAGAATGTGACGATATTTATACCTTAAATAAAAGAAGGGCAACATGCTGGGCTGTGTGTCCATACATGTCGCCCTTACATTTATTCGACTATAAATTAATTATTGATATTTAAATACAAACTCGATGTTCGACACAGCCTTTGCCTGAGCATTCGTAGCAGCAGAACGTTCAAGGGTGAGTGTTTTTCCGTTCAAACTGGTTGTTGTGCCTGAGGCCACCTCATTGCCGTCAACGAGGAAGGTTCCCGTGCCGTCAAGCGTATATTCAATTTTGGCATTAGCAACATCTGTTCCACTGGGCAAGGTAAAGGTGTATGTCTGGTGGTCTTGGTTAAAGGCATCGCGTGTGAGCACACCCTTCACACCATTCACCGTTACAGCCTTAAACTCAGGATATATTAAGCAATAGAGTGTATATTGCTTAATGGTTCCTGCATAAGAGCGCACTGTGATAACATGATCTTGTGAAAGATTGTAGCGCACCTTGTTGCTTGTTACCTTGTTCTTCAAAGCCTTCTGCTCATCGGTAGTAAGATTTGAGAAGTTCTGAAGTTGCTGGTAATCGGCATCAGCCATATCAATAAACACAAGGGTAGAGTCGGAAGGCATATCGTAATAGATACGCTGGTTCTTCGGGTTTACCGCAATGTCTTTACCATTATACACCTGCTTTGTGGGCAAATTCAGCACCCATGCATCATCTCCCAGCTTGTTAGCATAGAAGGTGTTGGGGGTGATTGTTGTGTAGAGATTCTTAAATTCGGTCTCATCGTCAACAACGGTAACATCAAACGAGCAAGTGGCCTGTTTCAGGTTGCCACCCATATAAGTGTCGAATGTAGAGGCCACACACACCACATGATAGGTGCCTGGTGCCTTATACGAATAGGTGAAATGGTTTTTGTTCACGGCAATACCCGTTTCCATCTCGTCACGTTTCTCATAGCGATGTCCATCATCGCCAGGATAGATAGCCACAAGGTCGGCCACGCCCGTAAAATCAATCACCAACGATTCGTTCACCTTTAGCGTTGTCTTGTTCGTATCATATTGTATTGAAGCCACTGGTGTGCGCGACTCTACGTTCTCGTCGCTACATGCTGTATTGAGAAGCAGTGCGCAAGCCATGAGGGCAAAACTAAATATCTTTTTCATAAAATGTAAAATGACTTTATTGTTTACAACCATTTTTCATAAAAGCCGAGGCTTAATAGCCAGGGTTCTGCTCTACCTTTCCGTTTGACACGTCAACCTCTGTCTGGGGAATAGGCAAGAGGTTGTGTACGCCCTCGCGGAAGTAAGCTCCACGACGATTGGCACGGCGTGCTCCAAAAGCGTGCATCACCTTGGCAACCTGTCCCGAGCGTACCAGATCGAAATAACGATCCCACTCGAAACACATCTCGGCACGACGCTCTTTCCATATCTGATCGCGCATATAGCCATAGCCGCCAGCTTTATAAAGCACCGTGCTGGCATTGATGGTGTTTACTTGTGCTTTACACATGTTCAGCATCTGCAACGATTTCTCGCGGTCGCCCATCTCGTTCAGCGCCTCAGCATAGGTGAGCACCACCTCTGGGAAACGCATCACACGACGGTTCTTACCGTTGTCGCCACCATACTTAGGCTTATCTTTCTTCGGTGTGTACCACTTAAGCGATACCACACGTCCTTCACCGCCTTGCCAGTTTTCACCATCAAAGGTTGTGGTTTGGTGATGAATGAAATACTCGCCACGCGCATCGCCAGTAGCAAAGATGTTGTTAAGCAGTTCGTCAAGTGTGTACATCTTGGTCTGACCTGTGTCGAAGAACTCCAATCCGTAGCCCTCGTTGGCATCGCCACTGGTACCGTCGGCGCTCTCCTTGAATACCACTTCAAATACAGAACTCTTGCAGAACTCGCCATCATTGTAGAACTGGAAACAATAGGCCCACTTATCACCGTTATGCAGCGCATTGCCATAATAATCGTTATACTTGAGCGAATAAACATTGCTCAGATTAGGCATTTGATAGGTAGGAGCTTCATATTCGCCTGCAGTACCTTCTTGTATCAAGCGTTTGGGTTTAAACCACAACTTCTCGCGCAAGGTTTCCCACTCTTCATCGCTTCCGCTCCACTTCAGCATCTCAGCATAGGTCATGGGCTGTCCCTCAACCATATACTTACCAAGTTCTATAATTTGGTTCCACTTGTCAGAGGGTACACCGTTCTTTGCCTCATACAGCAACACCTTCATGAGCAAGCCTACGGCAGCACCTGTGGTGGCCTTGCCCAGTTCTGAGGTGCCTGTGTAGCTGGGTTTCAGCATGACAGCAGCCTCACGCAGGTCTTTCTCTATGTAAGCATAACATTCTTCTATCGTGCTACGTGGCACTACCAGTCCTTCTACCGTTTCATTCTCAGGACGTATGGGCACCCCACCGAACGATTTTACGAGGTTGAAATAATAGAAGGCACGCAAAAACTTGGCCTGGCCATAGATGTTACGTATCTCCTGATATTGGCTATACGAGTCGGTAGAAATTCTTACACGGTCGATGTTATAAATAACCTGGTTTGCGCGGTGTATGCCTTGATAGTTAACATTCCAACGCTGCAAGATCCATGTGTTTGACGTAGAGAAGATAAAGTTGACGAGCTGTCCCATTTGTGACGAGGTGCCCTCGTCGGTATTATACACATTGTCGCCCATAGCCTCGCCGAAGCGCCATTCTTGGTCGTTATACGAATCAGACTGCAACACGTCGTAGGCAGCATCAAGTGCCGACTGCATCTTATACTGTGTATCGTAGAAATTCTTGTCGGTGGCATAGCCTTCTACATCTTTATCAAGAAAGTCGTTACATGCCGTAAACGACATGAGGCAGGCAGCACCAAGAGTTATCTTTAATAATGTTTTATTCATAGCAGTAATCATGAATTAAAGTCCAAGTTTTACACCAAAGGTGAATGAACGCGCTTGCGGATAGTTGCCTTGATCAACACCCATACTGAGGTTGTTGCCCTCGGTGCCAGACACGCGGCCTACCTCGGGGTCGAAACCATCATAACCTGTGAAGGTAAGGAGGTTGTAGCCTGTGAGAGAAATAGCGAGGCTTGAAATCTTCAGCTTCGACAGTATGCTCTGCGGGAAGTTGTAGGTAAACATCAGCTGCTTCAAGCGCAAGTAAGAGCCGTCTTTTACGAAGAAATCGCTTGAACGGAAGTTGCGAGGAGCATCGCCATTGTCGAGGTCGGGCACTGAAGCATTGAGGTTCTTGGGGAAGAACTCGCGTCCGCTACCATCAATCTGTCCTGACCAGTGCTTTGAACGAATGTCGGCATAACAGTTGCCAGAAGCACCATTATATAAGTAATAGTCCATTACGTTGAAAATCTTATTACCTGTTTGGCCCTGGAAGAAGATGCTCAAGTCGAAGTTCTTGTAGCCCACTGACAAGGGGATACCAAACATGAAGTCGGGCAGCGGCGAGCCGAGGTATGTGCGGTCTTCGGCCGTAATCTGGTTGTCGCCGTTCAAGTCTTTCCAGCGGAAGTCGCCAGGCTTGTAGGTCTGCTCAAAGTCGGCACGACCATTTTGATATTGTGCACTGTTGCGCACCTCTTCAGCCGTGTTGAAGATACCATCGGTAACATATCCGAAGAACGAACCGATAGGCTGACCCACAGCGGTCTTTGTTACATAATCAACAATGCTACCTTCGCTCAGGTATGAACCATAGATAGGCTCGTTGCCTGTACCCAGCTTGGTTACCTTGTTCTTCATCCATGTAAGGTTGAAGCCTACCTCATAGCGCCAATCGCTACCTATGTTGTCGCGCCACTTGAGGTCATACTCCCAACCATAGTTCTTCACGTCACCAGCATTGGTCATAGGCGACGAGTTAAGACCTGCCGAGCTTACGGTAGGCACTCGCAAAAGCATGTCGGTGGTAAGACGGTTATAATATTCGATTGTAGCCGTCAAACGATTGTTGAAGAAGCCCAAATCGACACCAATATTCAGGTTGCGGCTCTTCTCCCATTTAATATCGTTATTACCCAGTACGGTAGCAGTAGAGCCTTCCCACATTGTTTCGTTACCAAGGCCATACGAGTAGTTAAAGCCTGAGGTGAGATAGGTGTAACGCGAAAGAACGTCGATACGGTTGTTACCCAGCAAACCCCATCCTACACGGAACTTACCATTTGAAAGCCATTTTACGTTGCGCATAAAATTCTCGTTTGAGAAACGCCAACCTAAAGATACTGAGGGGAATACGCCCCAACGGTTTCCTTTGGCAAACATTGAGCTACCGTCGGCACGCACATTGGCTTGCAACAGATAGATATCGTTCAAGCTATAATTTAAGCGGCCAATGAAGCCCACTGCTGACCATTCGCTATCCAATCCATAAGTCTTGTCGCCAATGTAGGCACTTGACAGATAATGGAATATTGACGAGTTGCTGGGTGTTCCTTTGCGATACGACTGCTGCCAGCTGTTCTTATAACCCTCGGCGGTTTGACCAGCCAACAGGGTTACTTTATGATGTGTATCATTCCAATTGAACGTAAGAAGGTTGTTAATCTCCCATTTGTTCACATTGTTTTGTTTCTTATATACTTGCGAGAGCGAGGTGGGCATCACGAAGTCTTCTTCCAGGCCCCATACCTCTGAAAAGTCGTTATCGGTTTGACGCGTGGTATAGTAGCTTGCGCGGAACTGATAGTTCAACAACTTACAAATTTTAGCGTCAAGTGTGAGGTTCATGTCAAGACGGTTGCGAGACATATCGGCATTATTACGGTCGAGCACAGCCAGCGGATTGTTGCTGTACCAGTAGCCTTTCGAGTCGTACAAATATTCAAAGGGGCTTTCATAAATCGCTTGTTTCAAGATACTGCTTGAACCTTCAGGCACACCATCGCGGTTCTCGTGGGTGTAAGCCATGTTAGCAGTCATATCAAGCCATTTAGCCAGTTTTGTTTTAATATTTACACGTCCGTTTATTCGTTCAAAATCAGAAGTCTTGATAATACCCTTTTCATTATAATAGCTTGCGCTGGCAAGCACCTGTGTATTATCGTTTCCGCCTGATACCGAAACGGCATGCTGTGTTTTAAAGCCTGTACGGGTGATGGCATCCCACCAGTTAGGTACACCATTGCGGGTGATGGTATCTACGCGGTTAAACTTATTCTTGTCGAAAGCTATCGAGCCATCGTCTTGAAGGCTCTGATAGAGTTGTCCTTTGTATGAATAATTGCTTTGGCCCGACATATAGTCTTGCATCAAGGCAAAGTCTTCAAGGCCGAGAACGTCAATTTTCTTCCAGGGGTTAGAGATACCGGCATAGCCATCATAGGTAACATGCACCTTGCCTGTTTTACCACTCTTTGTTGTGATCGACACTACACCGTTGGCAGCACGGGCACCATATACAGCGCTGGATGCGGCATCTTTAAAAATCTCTACATTTTCAATATCGTTGGGGTTGAGATAGTCGATGTTGTCAACAATAAATCCGTCAACAACATAAAGGGGGTCAGAATCGTTCACAGTACCAGTACCTCTAATCTTGATGGTGGTAGAGCTACCTGGAGCACCCGTATTCTGAATAATGTTCACACCCGTAGCACGTCCTTGCAGCGCCTGCACGGCCGATGATACTGGGGTTTTGTTAATATCTTTTCCTGCCACTGATGAGATAGAACCAGTGATATCGCTCTTGCGCTGCACACCGTAGCCAATCACTACGAGCTCGTCAAGAACTTTCGATTCAGAATGCATCGTCACCGCGATAGAGCGGCGGCCTTGCACAGCTACCTCCTCGTCTTTAAATCCCATGTAAGAGAAAACGAGTGTAGCGTTTGATTTTACACTGATGCTGTAGTTTCCGTCAAGGTCTGAAACAGCACCGTTTGTCTTGTTGCCCTTTTCTCTGACGGTGACACCCATCAGTGGTTCGTTTGTTTGTCCGTCGCTTATCACACCCTTTACGGTGATGTTCTGGGCGAAGGCAGTAAGGGTTGAGAGCATCACAAACAATAGCATTGTTGTAATTCTCGCAATTTCATGTTTTCGCATATGGATTGCTATTTTTGGTTTAAACGTCAATTATTTCATCCAACCTTTGTTATTGAAATGGTTGCCAACGTGGGTGTATCATGGCAACAAGCGGCTGTAAGTAAGTTGAAGAAGGAGGTATCCCACCGTTTCTGATGGGCGGGGGACACCTCCCCTTATGATTGAAAAGTTGTATTTATAATAACGTGAGTTCGACCTATTAACGAACAACAACTTTCTTACCGTTCACAATGTAAACGCCCTTCTGCAAACCTTCGGTAGCCTTCTCAGCAGCTACATTTGCACGCACCTGCACACCTTCAACGGTATATACAGCAGCTGCCTGAGCAGGAGCATTGTTGGTGATTGCATTTACGCCAGTGAGCACGCTCTCGTAGGGATCAACATAAGCGGGGTCGGTCTTGTCAGTAACGCCGTCGTAGATGGGCTCCAATATACCTCTGTCGCTCTTACCATCCCATCCAGTCTTATTATACTTAAAGGTATAAAGACCATTGGTGGTAGCTGATACATAAACAATCTGTCCGCCCAGGTTACGCAGTGTGTGTACAGCATCGCCCTTATCGGTAATTTGCGGACATACGATGGGCGACTCGTTTGATTCGTCAAGACGATACAGACCGTTACCATAAACGGTAGGATTGTTATTGGCCTCGTTATACCAGTAGAGTGAGCCACCAGCAACAGTAAGTTCCTTCACCCAGTCGCACTGTGTGCCAGGGCAGAAGTTCATTTGCACCTTAGGATTGTTCTTGCCATCATAAATCCAGAGTTCACCACCCCAGTTGGTTTCAGGCTTTGCAGCATCAAATCCGTGAGCAGCGCAGAAGAAATAGTTGCCCTGGAACTCGCAACCCGGGTCAACGAAAGCGTTCATGTTTGCAGTAGGTTCAATATTGTTGATATCGAAAATCACGGGCTTCTCGTCCTTCGTCATGTGCCAGCCTGCCAGCTCATCGCCATATTCAACAGTAGCTACGCGGGTCCAGATGCGACCAAACACCACCTCACGGCTCGGGCCAAAAGTATCGCCACTTTCGCCAATGCCATCAGCATTTACGCCAGGCTTCTGATCCCAAATAACATAGGTGCCATCTTCAGTGCCGTCAGAAGCACGCCACTCGTTACCGTGAGCGGGATCCCATGCTTTAAAGAAGCAATACTGGTTGTTGTAGTTGGTAAGGTTGTCGATAGCCGAGTCGCGGGTATAGCCTTCAAGACCTTGAGCCAGCGCGTCTTGGTTCACCTCATCGTTAATATCCTTAACAATGAAGGTTCCTTCTTCAGTGCCATCGCTCACGCAAAGCTCGGTACCAAACTGTCCGTTGGGATTATCGCCACGGAAGAACACTTTGCGGCCTACACGAGCATACTTATAGTCTTGGTTAGTTTGCTCTTTCGGGTTGATGTCAAACTTTATTTTATCTGTAAGACGCTGTGTGCCATCCTTCGTACCATCGGTAACCCATACCCAGTGCTGCACACCGTTATCGGGATCATACTCGGCGCTCTCATCATCAACAGCGGCAAACACCACCTTGTTTTCGTTTACCTGCATGAAGAACATGGGGTCGCCATTGCCCACAGTATAGCAGTCGGCCAACTGGAAGGTTCCTTCAGGTGTGCCATCAGAGATCCAAGGCTCGCGATCGCCATCGTCGTTAACAGCCGAGAACACTACCTTGTCATTAAAACGTGTAAGGTAAGCGGGGCTTGAGCTACCCTCACCAGCTTGTATATCGGCTACCATACGTGTGCCTTCTTTCGTGCCATCAGTCACCCACAGCTCTTCGCCGTGTGTAGCGTCAGAAGCAGCAAAGAAAGCCTTGTAACCTTTCTTGGGCGAGCCTACCACCACTAAGTTTTTCTGTTTATCCATCTTGCGTTCAGAACCAATGTTCAATGTTACGCCGTCGGGAAGCAAGCTAATCACTTCTCCCTTGTTTTCTTGTGCCATTGCGGGACTGCAAGTGAGGCCAAGGGCCAACAAAAGTAAATAATTCTTTTTCATAATAGAAATTTTTAGTTAATAAATAATACCATTTTTAAAGTATGATAATGGATGCCCCACCCTTTCTTGCGGGGCGCTTTTATGCTTGTTTGTAGTGTTGTTTCTTTGTAGCTGTTACTTTCTTGCTTGTTACTTATTAAAATCTTTAGGCAGTAGACCAAACTGCTGGTAGAAGCACTTGGTGAAGTAGCTGGGGCTGGTGAAGCCCACCATGTAGCATACCTCGTTCACCTTCAATCGGCCCTCTTTTAACAGGGTGGCCGCCATCTTTAGGCGCTCAATGCGTATGTAGTTGTTGGGCGAGATGTCGAGGGTGCCACGTATCTTGCGGTTCAGGCTGGTGCGGCTCATGTTCACTTCTGAGGCCAACATATCAACATTGAAGGAGCTGTTGTCGATATTTTTACGCACAGCCTCTTTCAGCTTTGTCAAGAAGTCGGTATCGGCAGTACTGATCGACACCGTTTCTGACCCTACGAAGGGCGACTGTGCAAAGGCTTTCTTCACATCTTCGCGCTGGCGCAACAGGGTGGCTATTGTCTCTGCCAGATAACTGATAGAGAAGGGCTTAACGATGTAGGCATCGGCACCATTCTCCATACCTTCCAGCTTGGCGCTGTCTGACGTTACGGCGGTAAGCAGCACTACAGGTATGTGCGAGAAGGTAGCGCTCTGCTTAATGTTCTTCAGCAGCGTCATGCCATCCATAGGCTCCATCATGATGTCTGACACCACCAGATGTATGGTGTGGTCGGCCAGCACCTGTAGCGCCTCTTCGCCATCGCCAGCCGTCAGTATGTTATAGTCTTTCAACAGTTGCTTGCGCTCATAGTCGCGCATCTCAACATTATCTTCTACTAACAATAAGGTACATTTCTTGTCGCCACACTGGTCGGCACTATCAGCTGCATCGGTAGCATCGGCGGTGGGTAGCACCACAGGGGCTTGCTGCTTCATGGGCAATGATAGGCGGAACACGTTCATGGTGTCGTCGTCGTCCATGGTTAAGGTGCCGCCATGCAGCTCGGCCAACGACTTTGCCATGGCCAGACCGATACCTGTACCTGTGGTCGTAGCCTCGGAGGTAGTGTTGAGGCGGAAGAAGGGCTGGAATATCTTCTCGCGCATATCGTGCGGAATAATGTTGCCATCGTTCTTCACCACCAGCGTAAACTGCTGGTCGTCGGCGCTGAGCAGCACCATGATGTGCGAGGCGCTATATTTTACAGCGTTGTTCACCAGGTTGCTCACAATCTTGGTGAAGGCCTCATGATCGACGTAGGCATACAGGTTGCGGTTCTGTATAGATATTGAGGCGTTGATGCTTCGCTCGCGCATAACCGAACGGAAGCGGTCATATACAGCCGTTACGAGGCGCTCGATGTTGCACAACTCGTAGTTGAGACGCAGGCCATCGCGTTCGGTCTTGCGGAAGTCAAGCAGCTGGTTGATGAGGTCGCTCAGGCGGTTAGCGTTCTTGGCCATGATGTTGAGGTCGTCTTTCACCTCGGCATTGGTAATGCAGTTGCTGCTGATAATGTTTTCGAGGGGCGTCTTGATTAGGGTGAGGGGCGTGCGTATCTCGTGCGCCACATTGGTAAAGAAGTGTATCTTGCTTTGATACAGCTCTTGTTCTTTCTCGTGTTCAAACTTCTCGATGGCTTTCTGGCGTTTGTGCATTGAACGCTCGTTAGCGAAGCGCACCAAGCGCCATACCACAAAGCCTAACAACAACAGATATAGCAGCTTGGCCCATATCGACAACAAGATGTGGGGGCGCACCTCGATCTTCATCTCAAGCTCGTCTTTGCTCCACTGGTTTGTTGTAGTCTTTTATACGAACGCGCAGGTTATAGCTGCCCGCAGGCAGGTTGCTGTAAGCAATGATGTGGTCAGAGCGCATGGGCTGCCAGTCGCTATCAAAGCCTTCAAGCTTATACTCTATCTCCAGGCCCAAGGCATTGGTATAGTCGAGGGGCACCACGTGCAGCGAGAACGAGTTTTGCCAGTGAGCCAACGACAGCTCGTGTGTGAACACGATGTTCTTTTCAAGGGGCGAGTCGGGGCTAAAGTTGTTCACAGCCTCGTTGCCTATATTAAGTTGTGTGGCCACGAGGGGTGGTAACTTGACGTTCTTGTTCAGCTTTTCAGGTGCGAAGCGTATCATGCCGCTCAGGCTACCCAAATATATTTTGCCATCATTGGCTACCAGCGACGAGTTGTAGTTGAAGTGGTTGTCGAGCAACAAGCGGTTATTGCTGTAGTTGCGCAGCTGCTTGGTGGTGGGGTTGTAGTTGACCAGGCCTTTATAAGTGGTAAACCACAAGCCACCTTGATGGTCTTCGGCTATACGGAAGATGGTTGAACCTATGTCGTTGCGGCCCACCATAAAGCGTTTCATCTTGTTATCGGCACGGTCGTAACGATAGGCGCCACCACCCTGCGTAGTGACCCAGATGGTGCCTTCGCTGTCTTCAAACACCGAGAGAGCAATATTTGAGGTCATACCGCAGCGGGTAGAGGGGGCAAAGCGTTGCCATTTGCTACCACCACGCGGCAGCATATACACGCCATTGGTTTGTGTGGCCACCCACAACGTTCCTTTCGTGTCGAAGGTAACATAGTTGACCAATATTGGGGGTATGGAGGCAATGTAGTCGAACCTATCGGTAGCAGCGTTGTATCGGCACAGGCCACGTATGGTGCCGAGGTAGATAGAACCATCAGGAGCGCGAGTGATACTGATAATAGTGTTGTCGCGCAACGAACCAGGGGTATTGCTGGCTGTATAGGTGCGCACCACACGTTGGGTGCGGGTGTCAATCACGCGCAAGCCGTATGAGAAGGTGCCCACCCACAGGCGGTCGCCATCAACGCAAAGGCCGTGAATGTTAGGAAATTTCTCGCTCTCGCCCACAAACTTTATCTCGCCTGTCAGTGGGTTCATATAGTTCAGGCCTGCATCTTCAGTACCTATCCATACACGTCCATCACGGTCTTGCACTATCTCGCGCACACGACGGCCGTGCATATTGCCTTGTGGCACAAAGCGTTCAAACTGGGGGTAGGTGTTGGGCAGATAGTTTACGCCACCAAAGTAAGAGCCGGCCCACATGCCACCATCGCGGTCTTGATACAGGCAGTAAAGGGGGTTGTCTGACAACGAGAAGGGGTCGGTAGGATTATACATGAAGTGTTTGATGTTACGAGTAGCGACATTGTAGATGAAGAGTCCCATCTCGGATGCTGCCCACACCTCGTTCTGTTTCTGTGCCACCATGCGCACAAAAATGCTCTTACCGTCGTAACTATCTACAATAGTGTTACATTGGCGCGTAGCCATATTTATCTCGCACAGACCGCAACGGTCAGCACCAATATAAAGGCAGTCGGGCGAGAAGCTGAGTATCGACGACACAATATCGTTAGCAAAGGGCTGAGTGCCATCAGCGGCCACAAAGGGCTGTGGGTGACGCAGCGACAGGTCGGTGCTGTACAGTCCGCCACTAAACAGTCCTAACCATATACGGTTATCTTTGCCCAAGGTCATGCCCACAACGTTGCTATGGCCCGTAAGCGGATTATTGGTCAGGGTACCATCTTTCAGGTTATAACGGAACACGCCCTGTTCGTTGGCAGCAATGTATATATACTGGTTGTTACCTGTAATGCATCTAACCGAATTGGACACACGCGTGCCACCTGCTGTCTTAGCATTGAAATGGCGAAACGCATCCGTCATCGGATTATAGATCCACACACCAATATCAGTGCCCACCCAGATGTTGCCACTACCGTCTTCAAAGAGCGAAGTCACAACATTGCTCTGCAAACTGTGTTCATCGTCATGGGCACTATATATTTTGAAAGAGGTACCATCAAAACGGTTTAATCCTTCTTTCGTGCCCATCCATATAAAACCAGTACGGTCTTGAATGATAGTAAAAACGGTGCTCTGCGAGAGACCTGTCTCTACGCCATAATGCTTAAACATATAGTTGGCCTGGCTGGGCTCGGGAAGGAGCCAAGCAAACAATGTTAGCAGACAAATGATGATATGATTCTTACTCATAATAGTTTTAGTATAGGTAATTCGTTGTTCAAAATTACGAATAAATCACAACATCTAGAATATTATTCACCGTTTATTAGTTTTGGCATGTTGCCAATGCAACGTTTATGTTACACCAGCAATCATGCAAAACATTTGTATCTATCTCTGTTTCAGTGTTTACTTATTTAAGGAAATTGACAGTGCGCTCAGGCGAGTAGAGTTCCCACAGCGAGGCAACAGTCCAGCCTGGTGCAAAGAGATGGTTATAAAAACCTTTTCCATTGCGACCATAATCCCATGTGGTATGCTGCACCACCTCAGGATAGAAACCAGGCTTAGCTATATCAAAGTGGTGCTCGTCGGTGGGCATCAGCTGGCAGAGCGACGAGTAGATAACGTCGTACATCTTTGCAAAACGCTCTTCGCCCGTAACGCCAGCCAGCCACTTCACAATGTGGGGCAGCTCGAACACGAACACATCGATATGGTTGTTTTCAACCGATACGTTGCTCCAGCCACGCGACTTGAAGTTGACATCGCCCAGCATCTGGCCCTGTGCGAAGGGCACGTCCCAGGTGTAGTACCACGACATGGCAAAGTAGGCAGCCTGCTTGCACAGGTCGATATAGTGAGCGCGCTCTTTGCCTTTGGTTACCATAGCTAAATAATAGGTAGAGGTAACGGCGGCAATGGCAGCCTCTTTGTCTTCACAGTTGGCGTCGAGGGTTGACGAGAAGTAGTCGCTCTTCGAGATGATGTTACGCTCTACATACTCAACGGTGCGCTTGGCAGCTGCCAGGTAGCGTTTGTCGCCAAAGAACTTCCAACCCATCACCAAAGTAGAGGTGGCCGATGGTGTGCTACCGCCCGAAGCGTCGATGTCGGCACCTGCATCATTATATTTACGTGCGAAGCTGCCATCGGCTTTCTGTAGGGTAAGGAAGTTGTCGAGCACGGTGCGCATCTTCTTCTCCCACTCCTTGTGCTGGCGACCATGCTGGCGCTCATATTTCAGATAGTGAAGCATGGCATATACGGCCTCGCTCTGCTGGCGAATAGAGTGTATCACGTCTTTGCTCTGCGGCATGCCGTGCTTAAAGTTAACAAAGTCGAAGAAGTAGCCTGCCTCGGTAAAACCGTTTTGCATAAAACTCTTGATAATGCTATGCCCCATGTCTACCAACTGCTTATCGCCATGTGCCTCACCCCACTCTACCTCGTTAAAGGCGTTGAGCAACACGCGGCCGCAGAAGCCTATCTGCACCTCACGGGCGGGTTTGCAATCGTCTGTAAGAATGGTGTGACCTGAGTTATACTTCAGCGGAAACTCTGAAACATACGACTCACGGAAGTAATTGCACAACTGGCTCTTTACCTCGTCGGCGCTGAGCGATTGCTTCAGTGGCTGCGGCTGCATCTGGTCGAAACAATACTGCCAGGTGTGGGCTACAAAGTCGCCGTATGAGGCTGCCTTGGTTTGATGTATGCGCCAAGTGAGGGTTTTGCTTTCGCCTGCCTGCATCTTTACAAACGATGTTACTGAAGGGGCCAAGGTGAGCTTGCGGATGTAGCGGCGAGGGCTCTCAACATAAGGATAACCGAAGGTGAGCTTGGTCTTGCCTGTCTCGTTATCAAAACCTAAATAACCGATGGTGGTATTGCCCTGAAGAATAATCTCGCCCTTGGTGTGCTGTGTTTGCACGTCGGCCGAACCTTTCTCTACACGCAACACGCTCCAGCCTGAACCCGTGGTGGTGTTATACACACTGGTAAGGGGGGTTGAGAGACGGTCGTCGCGGAAGTTCCAACTGCTGCTGGTGGCAAACGAGGGGGCCTCTTTGGGCGAACGCAGGTTGCGATGATACCAGAAGCCAGGCAGATAAAACTCGCTACCCTCGGTGCTAAGACCTGTGGCAAGCTCAGCGCCAAAGTTGAAGTAAACGTCGGCATCGGCCTTTAGGTTGATAGTTACAATCTTGTCGTCGCCATCGGTGGTAACGGTTTGCGATATCTGTAACGGCAGCTGTGCGCCCTTGGCCTCATATTTACCATTATTATTAAGGTGTAGCTGATGAGCCACGGCCAAATTGCCAGGTTGCTTGAGAAGAAGCGTGGCTTCAATATCTTGCGCATGGCCCGACAATGGAGCAAAGATGAGGGATGAGAGCATTAGCGCTTTCCACATTTCTTTTTGTTTGTTCATACGTATCTTGTTTTTAATTAATAGGCTTGTTATTTTCGTCTGCTGCAAAATTACTGCATACCCATTTACACGAATAAAACATATGGGCTAAAAAATAGAAAAAACAGACCAAAATGGCTTATTTCCTCTTTTTGGGCCAGTTCTTTTATTACACAAGGGGGGGGGGCAGTCCAATATTATTCTTTTATTGGGATGTAAAAATGAAAAAAGAAGTAGAATATCTTACATTTGTAGAAATGTAGTTTTTACATCTTCAAAAATAGTTCTTACATTTTTAGAAAGTAATTCTTACATTTCACAAAGGGTTTCCTACTTTTATAAAGGTTTTCCTACATTATATTATATAGGGAAAGGAAAGAAGAGAGGGAGAAGATGAGAGAGGTAATGGATAAAAAAAAGGTTGCCTATAGCAACCATAAGAAAAACGTAAGTCGTTTCTATAAGTCGATGCGCAAGCTAAGGGTTTGCCCATCGGTGCCCAGATGCCAACGGCTGCGCTCGCCCGTGAGCTTATCACCCAACCAATAGCCAGCCTCGGTGGCAGCAATGCCAATGGCGGCTCCCACCACTACATCGTCCCAATGGTGGCGGTTGCGGCGCACACGGTCGACGGCGGTGACGGTGGCTACGGTGTATCCCGCCACGCTAATCCATGGCGAGACGTGTCGAAACTCTTTGTCTAACATACGAGCGCCACAAAAGGCTACAGCGGTGTGGCCCGAGGGTAAGCCGTGGTTGTCGGTGCGGTCGGGGCGCATATCGTTGATGGTGTGCTTTAACAGATAGGTGGTGCCCGCGGTGAGACCTATCGAGAAGGCGCCATCTACTGCCAAGCGTTTCCACGAGCTGGCCGACTCTACGCCGCAGCCTTTTAGCGTGAAGGTAGCTACCAGGGGCACATATTCGAGCACGTTGTCAATGCCATCGCCATGATATCTTTTGCCTTGCGCACTCAGCGTAAGGGGAAAGAGAACGAGGGCAAGCAGAAGGGTTATGAGCTTATTCATATTGTTTTATGGGTTGATGCGTTGGTATGATTTTGGATGCAAAGATACTACAAATAAGATAGATAGCCACATGGGTTAGCGGCTGTGTTATATTAAAAATATATTAAAACGCAAGGGTGGGGTTGAAAAGTGTGTGCATAGGTTGTCTTTGCTATAGAAACAGCCTGACTTACTGGCCTTACAAAACAACAGAAACATACTGATACACAAATCATACATTAAAAAGAAAACATTTAAAAGCAACACTACAATTACATAACACGAAGAAAGCACACAGGATGACACAAACGCTATATAACGAATAGTTTATTGTTGAAAAGAACACATTAGCTTTCTAATGGAAAGAAATGAATGAAACAAAAGAAAACATTGGTTTGAGAAAAGAAGATTGGTTGTAAGAAAAAAAAGATTGGTTCGTAAAAAGAGAAGAGGTGTATGATAAAACGCGAATAACGTTTTTCATACACCTTTATTTTTATTCTTTCTTTAGTTTATTCTTTCTATAGTTTCGCATGTCTTTCGCTCGCTATAGTGGGTTATAGAATAATAAACGGCATCCTCAACCTGTTTTTATTTCAACCAGAGACCAAACTGCTTGAAAACATCATTGCCATAAATCTCTACAACAAATATGGCGAGGAACTGTATTATTATAATATTGAACCTCTATTATGAGGGTTCAAGCCACACCCATATCATTTCTTTTTCTTAAACAAGCCTTTTACCTTGTTTACGGCTCCCTTGGTGGCGTTTGACACCTTGTTGCCCACCGACTCTTTGCCTCCCGACACGGCCGAAGCAGGATCGTCTTTCAGCTCAGCAGCGCTGGGTGTGTCGGGGGTATCAGGATAGGGTTGATATTATTGTTATGTTATTTAACTCGAGCCCTTGCCCCCATGATTGAGGCAAGAGACAGGCGAGGTTTCTATCGTAAATGTTTTTTATTCTGCTTTGTTCAAAATGGCTTCCACTTCATCTTTGCTAAAGCCTGTTGTCATAGCTATTTGCTCAGTGTTCATTCCGTTAGAATAGAGCAACTTCACTACATTCTTTAGCTGATCATCCTTCTGTTGAAGCTGTTCAT
>UMGV01006851.1_pt1 | contig 28421 bp, 23 predicted proteins | sample 1965361 | NCBI WGS metagenome assembly UMGV01 (sample SAMEA4836081, study PRJEB28245) | human gut metagenome | biome: gut microbiome; material: fecal sample | place: Denmark | collected 2008
CGGGACTTGCACCCGTTAGACAATGCTCGTGCCGAGCATACCAAAAAAAAGCCGTAAGGTGATAATAGAAATCAACCTTACGGCTTTATTATATTTATCCGAAGTTATCGTACATGATACTTTCCTGATCAACGCCTAAGCTATCAAGATAATCAGTAACAGTCTTGATCAGCATTGGAGGTCCGCAGAGATAGTACTCGCAATCCTCTGGTGCCTCGTGATCCTTCAAGTAGGTGTCACGGATGCAGTTAACAGCAAAGCCCTCGTAGTACTTCACGCCCTGAGCATCTGCCACTGGGTCCTTGCGGTCGAGTGAAAGATGGAAGTGGAAGTTAGGGAATTCCTTCTCAAGCTCCCAGAAGTCCTCAAGGAAGAAGGCCTCACCCAATGCACGCGCTCCATAGAAGAAGTGAAGCTCACGGTCGGTGGTGTGCAGGGTCTTGGTCATGTGCATGATCTGCGCACGCAATGGAGCCATACCGGCACCACCACCAATCCAGATCATCTCCTTGCCCGATGTGAAGTTAGGATGGAAGTCACCGTAAGGACCACTCATCATTACCTTGTCGCCTGGCTTCAATGAGAATATGTAAGAAGAAGCGATACCTGTAGGTACGTTCTGGAATCCAACCTGTGGACGTGGCAAGAAAGGAGTTGTGGCGATACGTACTGTCAGGGTGATGATGTCACCCTCGTCAGGATAGTTCGCCATAGAGTAAGCACGAACGGTAGGCTCTGGGTTGTGAGCCTTCAAGGAAAGAATGTTGAACTTCTTCCATGTACCGATGTACTCCTCGCCAATGAGATCCTTGTCGAAGTCCTTGTCGTAATCGATGCAGTCGTATGCAGGAATCTTAATCTGAGCGTAAGAACCCGGAACGAAGTCCATGTGCTCGCCTGGAGGCAATGCCACCTTGAACTCCTTGATGAAGCTTGAAACGTTCTTGTTGGAGATAACCTCGCACTCCCACTCTTTCACGCCCATCACACTCTCAGGCACCTTGATCTTCAGGTCGCCCTTCACCTTGCACTGGCATCCCAGGCGCCAGTGGTCCTTAATCTGCTTGCGGGTGAAGTGAGGCTTCTCGGAATCGAGAATCTCGCCGCCGCCCTCGAGCACCTGAACCTTACACTGGCCACAGCTTGCCTTACCGCCGCAGGCAGAAGGCAGGAAGATGCCGTTCTCATTCAGCGTAGTCATCAAACTGCTGCCCTGAGGCACGTTGATGGTCTTGTCGCCATTGATTTCGATATTTACATTTCCGCTAGGGCTCAGATACTTCTTAGCCACGAGCAGGATGATAACCAGCAGGAGAATCACCACGAGGAAAACTCCGATACTAGCCAATATAAATGATGTATTACCCATATCTATAGTCCTCCTATTTTAGATTTTCAAGCCTGAGAAGCAAAGCATAGCCATTGCCATGAGGCCTACTGTGATAAATGTGATGCCGAGTCCCTGCAGTGGCTTTGGCACATCGCAATACTGCATCTTCTCGCGGATGGCTCCCATCAGGACGATGGCGAGAGTCCAACCCAGACCGGAACCTACGGCATAAACGATGCTATCCCATACAGAGGTGATAGCCTGAGTATTGGCAGGATCCATCAGGATGCGCTGCTGCATGAAGAGAGATGCACCCATGATGGCACAGTTTACGGCAATCAATGGCAGGAAGATACCCAAGGCTGCATAGAGCGATGGTGAGAACTTCTCTACAATCATCTCTACCAGCTGCACGATACCGGCGATGACGGCGATGAAGAGGATGAAGCTCAGGTAAGTGAGGTCAACACCCAAAATGCCATCGGCGCTGAGCACCTTGGTCTGCAACAGGTAATCTACAGGCACGGTGATGAGCAACACGAAGGTTACTGCCAAGCCCAGGCCCAAAGAGGTCTTCACGTTCTTGGATACTGCCAAGTATGAACACATACCCAGAAAGTAGGCGAAGATCATGTTATCGACGAAAATCGAACGGAAAAACAAACTTATTGCGTGCTCCATCTTACTTCTCCTCCTTATAAATATAGGCACGATGTACCCAGATTACACATCCAACGAGAATCAATGCCATGGCTGGCATGGTCATCATACCGTTGTTAACATATCCGAAGTCGTAAGCTCCCTCTGGAATCAGCTGGAAACCGAGCAATGAGCCGCGGCCCAGGAACTCACGAACAGCACCCACAATCACGAGGATGAGGGCGTAACCCAAACCATTACCTACACCATCGAGGAATGAAGGCCAAGGCTTGTTCATCATGGCGAACGCCTCCAAACGACCCATCAGGATACAGTTGGTAATGATCAGACCCACGTACACTGAGAGCTGCACGCTCACGTCGTAGGCAAAAGCCTTCAGCACCTGGCTCACGATGGTAACCAGGGCAGCCACTACCACCAGCTGGACGATGATACGGATGCGCTGAGGGATGGTGTTGCGGATGATGGAAATAATCACGTTAGAGAATGCCGTGATGATAGTAACGGCAAGTCCCATCACAATGGCTGGCTTCAGCTGGGAAGTAACAGCCAGGGCACTACAGATACCAAGCACCTGGACGAGGACAGGATTGTCACCATTCAGCGGCTTGATGAATGCCTCTTTATTTTGTTTACTAAATAATGCCATAATATTGCTTAATTATTTAATGAATTTAGCCAGACCTTCCTTGAGCATAGCATCCACACCGTCGGATGTCAATGTAGCACCAGTAACGGCATCCACATTGTTAGGGTCGCCGACAGGAGCATCTTTCTCTACACCGAGTGCAATGCCCTCTACTCCGTCCTTGTGAATCTTCTTGCCCTGGAATTTCTGCTGCCACTTCAGGTTGTCCTTGATCTCAGCACCGAGTCCGGCTGTCTCGCCTTCGTGGTTGAAATATACACCATAGATGGTGTTGTTGTCAGCATCTACAGCGATGAAGCCAGAGATGCCACCCCAAAGACCCATACCCTTAACAGAGTAAACCGTCTTCTTCTGACCATCTACCACGCACTCGTAATACTTCATGCCGTCCTTCTCCAACTCTGCCTTTACTACCTCTTTATATTTGGCAGCCGCAGTCTCGTTGTCGAGGTCGCGAAGGTTGAGCGAGTTGAGAATCTGCTTCTGAGTATCAAGTGCTACGTTAGCATCCTGTGTTGCCTTCAGCGAAGAAGACACGAACGCGAGCAGGAATGCCACGATTACCACGATGATAACCGAATAGATAATAGTATAGCTATTTGAATTTGTCTTCATATCTACATTCCTCCTTTTTTATTTAATAGCACGTTTAGCACGGCGAGAGATGTTGCTCTGCACCACACAATAGTCGATGAGAGGAGCAAACATATTGCCGAAGAAGATAGCGAGCATCATGCCCTCAGGATAACCTGGGTTCATCACACGCACGATGACGGCGATGGCACCGATAAAGAATCCATAGATGTACTTACCCTTCTCTGTGCGAGCAGAGGTAACAGGGTCGGTAGCCATGAAGACAGCACCGAAGCAGAAACCTCCGAGAATGATGTGCTCGTACCAAGCGATAGGCGTCATATCCAAAGCCTGGAAGATAAGCGCCATCACAATGCCACCTGCGAATACGCTGCCCATGGTCTTCCAAGAAGCAATACCAGTCCAGAGCAGGATGACTGCACCGATGGCGATAGCGATGACCGAAGTTTCACCAATACAACCTGGTATGAAACCAGTAATAGCATCACAGAGACTTGCTGTAGGCATATTGCCCTGTGCCAACTGTCCGAGCGGAGTAGCCGCTGTGAATCCGTCTGCCAAGGTGTTACCCAAACCGAAGATAGCGTCCTTAGCAATCCAAACCTTGTCGCCACTCATAGCCAATGGATATGAGAAGAAGAGGAACATACGGGCACCTACAGCCACATTGAAGATGTTCATACCTGTACCACCGAAAATCTCCTTGCAGAAGATAACTGCGAAGGCGCAAGCCAAGGCAAGCATCCACAGCGGTGTAGAGATAGGCACGATGAGCGGAATGATGATACCACTGACGAGGTAACCCTCCTGAATTTCCTCGTGTTTCCACTGAGCCCAGGCAAACTCGATGCCGAGACCCACGATGTAGCTCACCAAGAGTTTAGGCAATACTGCCAAGAAACCAAAGGCGAAGACCTCAAAGAAAGAGGCGTTAGCCAAGTTACCAGCAGCCAAAAAGTTCTGGTAACCCACATTATACATACCGAAGAGCAAAGCAGGAATCAAGGCGATTACCACAAAGCTCATGATGCGCTTCGAGTCGATAGCGTCGTGAATGTGAGCTCCACTCTTCGCTGTCGTGTTAGGCACGTACAGGAAGCTCTCGAAGCCATCAAAGACACTCTCGAAGGCATGCAGCTTACCTCCCTTTAGGAAGTTGGGCTTTATCTTGTTGAGATAATTTCTTAATGCACTCATTATTTCATTGTTATTTAAAAATTAGTATTGTAGGAGTTCATCACCAGGAAGAATACCTGAAGCTAACGACTCCTGCCACCTAACTTCATTTAAGCATTCTCTTTATGCAAGGTGTTGAGTCCGTCGCGCACTATCTTCTGCAGTTCAAGCTTTGAGCTGTCCACAAACTCAGCTACGGCAAAGTCCTCAGGACTAACCTCATAAATACCAAGTTGCTCCTGCTTGTCGATATCGCCAGCAATGATAGCCTTGATGAGGTATTCGCCAAAGATGTCCATTGGCAGCACCTTGTCATACTCACCACTCATAATCATGTGGCGCTCACCACCCTTGATACGCGCATCCAGATTATATTCCTTCTTCTTACCAAAAAGCCAAGAGAAATAAGAGCGCGAAGTAGAGAACTGATCGGTGCGTGGAAGAATCCAGCCCAGCATCTCGTCTCTGTCGTCACCTTCAGGAATGGCAGTAATCTCCGAGGTATGTGCACCCACAAAGCCCTCGAGCTGAGTCTGCTTCCCCGTAAGAGGATTACCATTAATGAGGCGCACATGAGCTGTCGCTTTCAGCTGGTCAGCCACAAAAGTATTCAATGGTGCACCTACCAATACCTCAGCATAGCCAGGAGTCTTAATCTCGCTACCTGCAACAGCCACCTTCTTGCGAAGATCTACCTTACCCGTAAGGAACAGACGTCCAAAGAAGATAACCGCTGATGGGTCAACCGTCCATACCACCTCACCCTTGTTGACAGGGTCGATGTGATTAACCTGAACACCTACGTTGCCTGCAGGACAAGGACCATCCACCACGTTGATGTCAACATTCTTAGCCTCTTCCAAAGCTTTAGCATGCTGATGGACGCCTACACCCAAATAGGTTTTAGCCATCTTGCTCAGTGCAGTCAAGCCCACCTGGAAAGCCTCTTCATTGCCCTCGAGTTCCTTCTCGAAGTCAGCAGCCAGTGGCATGTCTCTGAGTGCAGAAACAAAAATTGCCTTAGGCTTGGTGTCTGGAGTTGTGGACACAGCATAAGGCAACTGATTGATGTATCCGAAGAGTCCTGCCTCCAGCAAAGCTGCTTTAACGGCCTCTCCATCCAATACATCCACATTCTTTTTACCAAAATCGGTAGCTGTCTGCTCAGCGTCGGCTTTCACCTTCACGCAGAGCACCTTTCTGCGCTCACCTCTCTCAATAGCGGTTACAGTGCCGCTAACAGGCGAGGCAAACAGAACCTCTGGGCATACCTTGTTGACAAACAACGCATCACCCGAATTGACATGATCACCCTCTTTGACAACGACCTTAGGTGTCACTCCTACAAAAGCATCAGGCACAAGTGCATATTCCTCTGCCTTTTTCACTTGTAGCGTTACTTCCTTGGAGGCCTTGCCTGTCAAGTTGATGTCCAGTCCTTTACGTAACTTGATTACATCTGCCATAACTACATAAACATTTTTATATTTAATAAATTTGATATTTTTCGCTAATATCTTCTTTCCCACATGTGTCTGCTTATACATTCACTTCCTTCGTTTACAAAGTGATGGGGTTGTTTAACTGATTTTCTTTTAAAAGTGCTGAAACGTGGTGCAAAAATAGTAAAAAAAAGTCACAAGGAAAAGAAAAACTAAGTATTTATTCGATTTTGAGATAAAAATAATGTAATTTTGTAGCAATTTTCAAAAAATATTCACAACTGAAGAAGTTCAAACATATCTGCAACAGCATCATCTGGACGCTCATTGCCCTCTATTTGGTGCTCATCGTACTGCTGCATGTGCCATCAGTACAATCATTCTTGGGTAAAAAAGTTTCGGATGCGCTTGCCCAGAAGTTTGGAACCCGTGTCGAGGTAGGCAGCATCAACTTAGGTTTCTTCAATCGTGTCATTGTCGACGATGTAATGATGTACGATCAGCAGGGAGACAGTCTGATCTATGCCAGCCGTCTGTCGGCCAAGCTCGACTATATGGCGGTAGCGCAAGGACGCATCTCTGTATCCTCGGCACAGATTTTCGGTCTGCGTGCCAATCTCTATAAACAAACAGCAAAGAGCAAACCCAATTTTCAGTTTGTGCTCGACTCGTTGGCATCCAAAGACACCACGCAGCACAAACCACTCGACCTGCACATCGGAAGTCTTATCTTGCGCCGCGGTGCCATCGCTTACAACCAGCGTGACGTAGCACCACGTAGTGGCGTATTTTCTCCCCAACACATCCAGGTTAGTGAATTATCATCTCACATCTTATTAAACCGTATAACCGACAACAGCATCGACTTAACAATCAAGAAGTTGGCTTTCAAGGACGAATCAGGTTTTAAACTCAAATCACTTCACTTCAAGTTACAGGCCGATCGCCAAAAGGCAGTCTTACGCGAGTTTAAGCTCCTCATGCCTCGAAGCGAGTTGGTGCTTGCCGACCTCAAAGCCACTTATCGCATGGAAGGCAAGAAGTTCGATGCCCAAAGTCTACGCTTCGAGGGCGGCATTGAGCAATCCAAACTCACGTTTGCCGACATTGCCAGTATCGTCCCCGCCTTCCGTGAGTTTGACGACGCCCTGTACCTCAACTCACGTTTTAAGGGCACAGCCCATTCGATAAACATCCAATCGCTCAACTTACATACGGGTAGCGGAAGTGTGAATCTGCAAGCTCGTGGAAGCTATAATAAGTCGGGCAGAAATCCTTCTTGGAATGTCGACATCGACAATCTCAATATCACGGGTGCAGGTGTGGAGTTCTTGACCGACAACCTTGGCAATAAGGTGAAGATTCCTCAGGAAGTGCTACGCTTAGGCACCATCCACCTCAAAGGTAAAGCCAAAGGCTACGATAACCTCATCGCAGCGCAGGGCATTGTAGAAACCGATGCTGGTAACGTAACACTAAGAGCGCATAAGAAAGGACAACAGATAGAAGCGTCTGTCGACACCAAAGGTGTCAACATCGGACGCATACTCGACAATCGTCAGTTGGGCAACGTCGTGGCATCCATAGATGTCAACGGCACACTGAACCATCTCTATGCTAAAGGAAAGATAGCACGCTTTGACTATGGCAACTACCCATTCCGCGACATCGTGATAGACGGTAACTACGACCGCCACACCCTCCAGGGTATGGCTTCAATAGCCGACCCCAACATCAGTCTTTCTGCCAAGGGCGACTATGCCCCTGCCTCTCGTCGCTATGCACTTGATGCACGCATCAACCATCTGTGTCCAAACGTATTGGGTATGAAGACACACGACCCCTCGTGCAGTCTCGACAACGTGAGCATCAGTGCCAACAACAAGGACAAGGAAGGTCACCTCGATGTAGAAGCGCCCTTCATGAGCCTCTATGCCAGAGGACAGTATGACCTGGCTACAATCTATAACAGCATCATCCGCACCATATCCGACAAACTACCCACACTGCCTGGCATCAACCATCATGCGGTACGTGGCAACAACGACTTCACTCTGCAGGCCAACATCACGTCGGCTGACGTGTTGAAGCAACTATTCGGTTTACCTCTCGAACTCGAGATGCCTGTACACATCAATGGCAACATCTCTGATGCAGCGAAGGATGTCAACCTCTATGTTAGCGCTCCTCATTTCAGCTGGGGCGAAAAAGCATTTCATGATGCCAATATAGAACTCAACACCATCGGCGACTCACTGCGCATAGAAGCACGCTTCTCGCAGGGCAAGCCCTATCAGAAAGCGCCTATCTACCGACTCAGAGCAGCTGCTGCCGACAACACGCTATCCACCCTGCTCTACTATGCTAACCAGTCGAGCAAACTTCCCATCACTGGAAAGATAGATGCAAAGACTCAATTCTTTGGTGCCGAGAACGGGGCTACAGGAGTTCATGTTAAGGTGAATCCTTCAGAAATCATGCTTGGCGAAAAGAAGTGGCGTGTAAATCCTGCCAACATCTTATACAGAAAGAACGAACTTACCGTCGACATGCTTAACTTCACGCATGGCGACCAACACATCATCATCAACGGAAAAGCGACACCACAGCCCTCCGACTCTATCGTGGCTGACCTCAAGGATGTAGACGTGGCTTACATTCTCAACCTCGTCAATTTCCACTCTGTCGACTTTGCAGGAAAGGCATCAGGCAAGGCCGTGATGAAGTCTATCTTCCAGACTCCTGAGGCTTATGCCAACCTCGACGTCAAGGATTTTGTCTTCGAGAACGGACCTTTAGGAACACTTCATGCCAACGCTGCCTACGACAACCAGGAAGGACAAATCAATATCGATGCAACAGCAGAAGATGGCGCCGAACACCTAACCGTCATCAATGGTTACGTGTCGCCGAAACGCAACTACATCGACCTGGGCATTGAGGCACACAACACCAGTCTGAAGTTCATGGAGAACTTCTGCGGTAGCTTTATGAACAACGTAGAGGCATGGTGCAATGGTAAACTCAACGTCGTAGGCGACCTGAAGAGCATCAACCTTGTGGGCGATGTCGTGGCTCATGGCAAGATGCACATGAAGCAGTTGGGCACCGACTATACCTTCAATCACCTGCGTGCTCACGCCATCCCCGACGACATACAGTTTGAGGGCGACTCCATCTACGACAGCCACTACACGGGCAAGCACAGTCACTTTGCGCTCGTTAGAGGTGGCATACATCATCAACACCTCACACGACTGAGCTATGACCTCGACATCGATGCCAACAACTTCTTAGGCTTCGACACGCACGAGTTTGGCGACGACACCTTCTATGGGACAGTCTTCGCCACTGGCACCATAGGTATCCATGGAAAGAGTGGCGAAACCATCATCGACATCGATGCCACTCCAGAGCCACACTCTATCTTCGTCTACAACGTGGCAAGCCCAGATGCCATCAGCACCAGTAGTTTCATTCATTGGAACGACGCTACACCTTTTATATATAAGCCCTACATCCCTCTGTCAGGGGGCGATAAAGCTAAGAAAGACGACGACGTCGACTTCGCATCTGATATGCGTATCTACTTCCTGGTCAACACCAACCCCAACCTTACCCTCAAACTCATGATGGATGAGCAAACGGGCGACTATATCACACTCAACGGCAATGGTGTGATACGTGCCAACTACTTCAACAAGGGAGGTCTTGATATGTTTGGCAACTATGTGGTCGACCACGGACAATATAAACTCACCATACAAAGCATCATCAAGAAAGACTTTGAGTTTATGCCAGGCGGAACAATTGCCTTTGGGGGCGATCCTTACAATGCTCCTCTCAACCTGCAGGCCAAATACACTGTTAATGGTGTACCGCTAAGCGACCTGAACATCGGACGTTCCTTCTCGAGCAATAACATACGAGTAGACTGTCTGATGGACATCACTGGAACTCCTGGTGCTCCTAAGGTTGATTTCTCCATGGACCTTCCTACGGTCAATACCGATGCAAAGCAGATGATCTACTCCATCATCAACTCGCAGGAGGAGATGAATCAGCAGGTGCTCTATCTCTTGGGCATCGGACGATTCTATACGCAAACCAAGAACAACCAAGCCAGCGAGGAAGCCACGCAGAGCCAGACTTCCTTGGCGATGCAGAGCTTGTTGAGCGGCACGATCTCGCAACAAATCAACAACGTGCTGTCGAGCTTCGTCAACAGCAACAACTGGAACTTTGGTGCCAATATCTCTACTGGCGACGAGGGCTTCAACAATGCTGAGTACGAGGGCATCTTGAGCGGTAGGCTGCTCAACAACCGCCTCCTCTTCAATGGGCAGTTTGGTTATCGTGACAACGCCAATGCCACACAGAGTTTCATCGGTGACTTCGACTTGCGTTACCTCATCTTCCCTAACGGCAATCTCTCTATCCATGTATACAATCAGACCAACGACCGTTACTTCACACGTAACAGTCTCAACACTCAGGGCGTGGGTCTCATCATGAAGAAAGACTTCACCAACCTCCGCGACCTGCTCGGCATTGGAAGAAAGAAACAAAAACAAGACAGAAAACAACAAAACAAAAAGAAAAAATAACTGGAAGCTATCTGGTGTTTTTCTAAGAGAGCAAGAGGTTTCTCTTTTGATTATGGAGCTAAGGAGAAACCAGCAATTGCTGATGAGCGAACTTTACTGGGGAGAGCGGAGGCTTTTAATATTTAATGTTGTTAAACAACCACTGGGGAGGGCGCGGCATCTTGCCCGCCCGTAAACAACAAGAACTGCCAATAAAAAAAATAACCAGGATTACTGAAGTTTCACATACACGGAAGTTATAGTAGTTAAATCAGTTATCACTCCCTTCGGTCGTTAGAAGTTATAGCCAATAGCCTTTTTGGTTGTATATTTAGCTATAAAGCATATGGCTTTAACTTCTTTATTTTTTTTAAACTTCCCCATTTGCGAAAGTTGAACAGGATTATTTAAGTAGGATGATATTGGGCGGGCAAGATGCCACGCCCTCCCCAGTAGAGTTCGTCATTATCACTATCTCACAACGACTTTTTGCACATATGTCTGTTTACCATCCGAGATACGGAGGATGTAGACACCCTTGTTTTTTCCAGCAGCTGAGATAGTGATAGTATTACCTGGCTGTTGAACCGAAGCTACGAGATGGCCATGCGAGGTATAGAGCGCAGCCGACATAGCCACAGCCCCAGCCGTATAAGCCTCGAAGGTATAGCCATTGACAGCACGAATCATGAAATCCTTACCCTTCTCTATCTTGGCAAGTCCCGAAGCCTTGTTGTCGAGGATGAGTTTCAAGCCCTTGTAAGCATCCACCTTTCCGCTACCCGCCTGGTTGCCATCACCAGCCTTGGCATAATGATTATTGGTAGTACAGAAGTCGTCAGAGAGAGCTGTCTTCTGAGCGATCTCCCTGATCTGCGTATGCGAGAGCGTAGGGTCAGCCTCGAGCCATAGAGCGCAAACACCACTCATATAAGGCGTAGCCATGGATGTACCACTCATCTGTCCGAACTCATACATTTTGCCAGCCACAGTTTCCTGTTGCATTACCTCTTCTTCATTATTTACCGTATAGCGGCTCAAGCTCGACTGCACAAACAGTCCAGGAGCACACACATGAGGAAGCTCTCTTCCATCAGCCAGCTTGCCGTAGCTTGAGAAGAACGAGATATCTCCCACCTTATTACCAAATGTCAATTTACCGAAGAAATCAGCAATATCATAAGTTTCGCCATCTATTGCTTGATAACTCTTCACGGTGTTGTAGGCTCCCACAACGATCGGTTCTGTGCCGCAAGCGATGCTATTGATCGTACCATCATGAGTGATATCTTTGTCGCATCCATGAACATCGGTGTCAAACATCGTGGTACTCTCTAAGTAACTGGTAATAGTCTGTCCTGCCTTGCCCCTTACCACATATCCTAAAGCACAGTTATCCTTGATGAAAGTGATGTCGGAGATGTTTAAGAAATAGCCCTTCATGCCATTACTTATATTCTCGGCTGTAACTGAAACTTTTCCTTTGAAATTCTTATTAGTGTATGTATATGTTCTACCATTAGGATATGTACTGTTTACGAAATGCCAGGTATTTTTACTGCTAATTGATCCTGTGTCTATATTGTAGAGCACAATGTCGATTTCCACCTGTTGCTCAGGATTTGTCACGGTGAAATAGTTGTAGATATTGGTTACATCTACACCGCCATCGCCATCAGCATCGGTGATGTAAGCCGCCTTCATACTCTCGTTAGCAGCCCCTGTGAAGGTACGTCGCTGAACGATGTCGAGGTCAGCCTCATTGCCTGCTGCGATACATGCCACAACGTCGTATTTCTTGATAAACTCATCCATGAAAGCTACTTCAGGGTCGGTCGTATCATGAGAGCCAGCATTTGCTCCATACGACATATTGACCACCAAGCGTTTACCACCATTCTCCTTACACCAGTTCACCATCCTGTCAAACATATCATAGTCTGACTCATTGTAAGGAATAGGCCCCATCAAGAGGTCAGCCTCAGGAGCCACACCTTGAATCTGATACGAACTCCCCCTTATAATTACCAGCAGCCATACCGCTCACATGTGTAGCATGCGTCTCCTCTTTATCATCCGTCTGAAAGGCTGCGATTTGTTCGGGCGTAGTGAGATAAGTCAGGTTGTCACCCTCATTGGCAGCATAGCCTATCATCTTGAAACGACTCTTGCCGTGAGCATCCTGGAACATGATGTGGTTAGGGTCGAAACCGCCATCGAGCACACCAATGGCTACGCCTTTGCCCGTGTAAGGTTGTGTCAGCCCAGTGCCTAAGTGTATCTTGTCTACTCCTGTCGAAGCATGCGCCTTATTGAGGAGCATTCGCTTTCTGCGCTTAGCGAAGCTGATGTTCTCCACATCGCTACGTTCTGCAAGCTGTTCCAACTGCGAGAGTCGCAAGGTTACAATAGCAAAATGGTTGACCGTCGATGTCACAGTGATGCCATCGTCTGCCAATGTAGACGCATCGCTTCCAGGTGTCATCCTGACGATGGCACGCAGCGTGCGATTGTCCATTTGTTTTTGGAGCGCCTTCAATTTGCTACCAGTTGCCTTACTTTGAGCCACGGCTTTTTCTTCCTGAGTCTGTAACTTAGCAAGTTCTATCTTGCTCATAGCATTAATCTTGCTGTTCTTCTTCAGCTGATCATAATCGACGGCCATAGCTCCTTGTGCCAAGAGTATAGCGCAAATGAGTGAGTAGATTTTCTTCATAAATCGTATATATTAATGATTATTATGCACCTTACTTCCCCCGCAGGATTTCCCACATTCTAAAATGTCGTCAACGAAATTAAGAGTGAGAAAGTTTGCAAATATAATCTTTTTTCTTAAACGCCGCAAACTTTTAAGAGAAAAAATATTCTTTTTTTATACATACATTAATAATACACGTTGACTCACATTAACGTAAAAACTCATGACAATATGGGTGCTGAGTAATAACGACTACTTCCATGAGTGTTAAAAAAGTTCATTTATTTTGTTGGTTAAGAAAAAAATGTTACTTTTGCAAATGTATTTTTTAGATAAGGAAGATTGGCAGAGTGACCGAATGCGCTGGACTCGAAATCCGGTATACCCTTTTCTGGGTATCGGGGGTTTGAATCCCTCATCTTCCGCCAAACCTAAGTGGGATTCTCATGAAAAAAATATTCATTTCTATACTCTTATTTTTGCCGTTAACTTATGGTAATGCGCAGAGCGTACTTACTCCACAGCAACAGTTGGAGCAAGCACAAAAACAACTCGAAGAAGCAAAAAAAGCCGTAGAAGAGGCCAAGAAGGCTGCCGAGGAAGCTAAGAAGAGAGCTGCAGAAGAAGCAGCTAAGAAGCAGGCTGCAGAGGAAGCTAAGAAGAAAGCTGCAGAAGAGGCAGCTAAGAAGCAGGCTGCAGAAGCAAAAGCTCAGGCTGAGAAAATACAGCAGCAGATAAAGGAAGCAGAGGCAGAAGCTGCCCGACTTAAAGCAGAGGCAGCTCGACTGAACGCTATAGCTAATGGTAAAGCTACTGCAATGCCTACCACCAAGCAGACTCCAGCCACTTCCACAGCAACAAAGAATACGGAGAAACCAGCAAGCAAAACTTCTGGATGGGTGATTCCTACTGCCGTGAAGAAGAAGACAGAGGAGACTAAACCTGCTACTACTGCTGCAGGCTTAAAGCTGAAAGAAGACCCTAAATATCTGGAAGGAGCCGTCACGACCGACGAGAACGGTAAGGTGGTGTTTGAGGCTGAGATGGAAGCTCCAGGAAAGAGCGCCGAGCAGTTGTACGAATTACTATTCGACTATATGAGCGGTCTGACACAGGACAAGGATGCCATCGAGAGCCGTATTGCTCTTGTCAACAAAGACGAACACATCATCGCCAATCTCATGGACGAATGGCTCGTGTTTAATAGTTCGTTTATCTCGCTCGACAGAACGGAATGTAAGTACAACTTGATTGCCAACATCTCGGACGGAAAGGTAAAGATGACGATTAACCACATCAACTACACCTATGAAGAAGGAAGGCAAACGGGATTTAAGTTGCCCGCCGAAGAGGTGATTACCGACAAGGTGGCGCTCACCAAGAAGAAGAATGACTTGGCACGTATCTTTGGTAAATTCCGCAAGAAGACCATCGACAGGAAAGACCAAATATTCAACGAGATAACAGCGCTGATTAAATAAAAGTATATAGTATGACAGAAGAAAACAAAATAGCAACTAACGACCCAGCAAACCAGGCTACAGAAGAGGCACAGCAGCCTACAAGCTACGCTGTGAGACCTCGACACCACTATCGCAGACTGGACTATAGCGACCCTACACACCTGAGATTGCGCAATGTGCTCAACATGGTGTTTATGCTGTTGGTGATTGTAGGCATCCTGCTGTGGTACACCATTGAGAGTCATACACCTGCCTACATCGTATTGTTAGTGGGCGTGGTATTGAAAATCGCCGAAGTATGTATTCGACTATTCAGAAAATAATGAAGAAAAGAAAAGCAATTCTTACAATATCTATGTTTTGTGCTGCGACTTTGCCGGTCGTGGCACAAAACGATTTTAGCAATAACGAGGATAATATGTTCGCCCCTGTCAACAACAGGAATGTAAGAACCGATTCTTTGGGGTCGGATAAGGAGATACCTAAGGGGCTGAAGGTGTGGACCATCGACGAACGATTTGGTGACAGAATGGAAGCAAAGGTAGACACCATGCAACACATGTATATGAACACACCCTTCACATCAGGTCTGAGAGGTGAATACAACTCTTTAGGCAACTTGGGGTCGCCTCGCATCAACCGTATTTTCATCGACAGAAGACTGAGCGACGGACAGTTTATCTTCGCTCAGCCTTTCGACTGCATCGCTACTCCTGTAAGCGATTTTCATTTCACCAATACATATTCACCTATCACCAACGTAACGCTCAACAGCTGCGGAAACCGCACGAATGGCGAGGATGACTTCAAGGCTATGTTTGCTGTCAATGCTGGCAAAAGACTGGGCTTGGGATTCAGATTCGACTATAAGTATGGACGTGGCTACTACGACAACCAGAGCACATCGCACTTCAAGTACACCATGTGGGGCTCTTACTTGGGAGATCGTTACCAAGCGCATCTCTTGCTCTCCACCCTGCATCAGAAGGCTGCAGAGAATGGTGGCATCACCAACGACGACTATATCAAGCACCCAGAACTCTTTGAGGAGACTTTCGCTGAGAACGAAATACCTACAGTGCTGCGACAGAACTGGAACAGAAACAATAGCATTCATGTGTTCTTCAATCATCGCTACAGCTTAGGATTCAACCGCAGAGTGAAAATGACTGATGAGGAAATCAAGGCTAAGAAGTTTGCTATGGCATCTAAGGCCGACAACGAGGAAGAGGACGCCTTAGAAGAAGCAAAGAAGAAGGCGCGTGAAGAGGGTAAGAAGTTTGACGAGAAGGCTTTTGGCAAAACACCTAAGTATGCCGGACGCCCTGATGATGCAAAGATTGCGGGTGATGAGCCTGCTACCGTGAAGGATGACACAAAGAAGAACGAGCGCATCGCCGTGAACGGCAAGAGCGAGGCAGACAGCATCATGGCACAGGAGAAAAAGGCTGCTGCCGACTCGGCTTGGATGAAGAACGAATACGTGCCTGTAACAAGCTTTATACACACGCTGAAGTTTGACAACTACAGCCGTACTTATATCGCTTATCAAACACCTGCCGACTATTATCTCAACGAGTATTACACGGCAGGTAAGTATGAGGGCGACTCCATCTACGACAACACCAAGCACTGGGAAATGAAGAACACCTTCGCCATCGCCACCCTCGAGGGTTTCAGCAAGTGGGCCAAGGCTGGTCTGAAAGCCTTTGTAAGTTATGACTTGCGTCACTTTGAATTACCCAACACAGAAGGAGGCATGATGAAGTATAACGAACACACGCTGAGTGTGGGCGGACAGCTGAGCAAGAAGCAAGGTAAATTGCTGCACTACAATGCTGTGGCAGAGATAGGCGTAGCTGGCGAAGACGCTGGAACATTGGCCATCGATGGTGGTGTGGATGTCAATATTCCCTTCCTCGGTGACACATTGTCGGTTATCGGTAGTGCTTTCTTCCATCGTGAGAATCCGTCATTCTACTTGCGTAACTACCACGGCAGACACTTCTGGTGGGAAAACAACCTGGATAAGACCATTCACACCCGACTGATGGGTACACTGAAGTTTGACAAGACTCGCACCATGCTGCGTGTAGCTGTCGACGAAATAAAGAACTATACTTACCTCTCGCAGAGCTATTCGATAACAGACAACAACCAGGCAGCACGCACTGGTGTGACAGTGACGCCTATGCAGTCGAGCAGTCCTGTGAATCTGCTGACAGCGCAGTTGTTCCAGGATTTTAAGTGGGGCATCTTCAACTGGGAAAATGTGATAACCTATCAGCACTCGAGCAAGACTGACGTGATTCCCGTACCTGCGCTCAACGTATATAGCAACTTATATCTCAAGTTCCCAGTGGTGAAGGTACTCAATGTGGAATTGGGAGCCGACGCCAGATACTTCACCAGCTATGAAGCTCCTGACTACTCGCCAGCTCTGAGCCAGTTTACGGTGCAAGGCAATGGCGAGAACAATGTCAAGGTGGGCAACTACCCCATCGTCAACGTCTACGCTAACGTACATATCAAGCACACGAGATTCTTCGTCATGATGACACACGTGAACAAAGGTTCTGGCGACAAAAACTACTTCCTCGTGCCTCACTATCCTCTCAACGGAAGTATCTTCCGATTCGGTGTGAGCTGGAATTTCTTTAATTAATATTGCCGACCTTTCGCTTTCCATTGTAAATGAAGGACTTAAAGGGTAACTTAAAGAGAACTTATGGTAAAGACAAATTCTATAAAAGCATGGGTGTTAGCGGCGCGCCCCAAGACATTGGCTGCCGCGTTGGTACCAGTATTGATTGCTATTGGATTCGCACTTCGCGACTGTATCCTGTTGGCAAAGATGAACGAAAATACTTCCTTTCATATCTTGGTTGTACCCACATTACTATGCGTGCTCTTTGCCTGGGTGATGCAGATAGACTCCAACTTCATCAATGATTATTTTGACTTTAAGAGGGGCAATGATGACGAGACAAGACTCGGACCTAAAAGAGCTTGTGCTGAAGGGTGGATTACGGAGAGAGCCATGAAGATAGGCATCGCCATAACAACCATCATGGCATGCATCATCGGTTTGCCACTCATCATCTATGGTGGCATAGCAATGATACTGGTGGGCGCAGCCTGCGTACTCTTTAGTTTCTTATACACAACGACCTTCAGCTACTACGGCATGGGCGATGTACTCGTGCTCCTATTCTTTGGCATTGTGCCTGTATGCTGCACTTACTATCTCATCATGCCAGAAGGATATAATCATGTAACCGTGAATGTTTTGGTAGCTTCTATAGCCTGTGGCTTGGTGATTGACACATTGTTAGTTGTCAACAACTTCAGAGATCGTGATAACGACAAAAAAGCTGGCAAACGGACCACTATCGTGAGAATCATCGAAAGATGGGGCGAGGAACAGGCATTATTGCTCTATCTACTTTTGGGATATGTACCCATTGTCATCATGATGATTATGGGAATTATCGACACCTTTATCGTGGGCACAGAGACGTACAGCCTACCCCTCTATGCGCTCTATGCCATCTTGCACCAAAGCACTTATATACAGATGAAATACATCCGTAAAGGAGAAATGCTCAACAGAGTATTGGGTGCTACTGCTCGCAATATTTTTATCTTTGGACAAATCGTTTTCTTCACGACCTTATTCAACACTATATAAATCACTTTCCTAAAACATAAGGAGACGATGTTATGAAACAGCAGGTAAGCTTAGATATCATGCAATTTGTGGAAACACAAATACTACCTCGCTATACGGCTTTCGGTGAAAGCCATGGGCTGAGGCATGTCAACAGAGTTATCAAAAACGCACTCAAATTGGCGCACATCACAGGCGCCGACATTGACATGGTGTACGTCATCGCAGCATATCATGACTTGGGGATGAGCGGTCCAAGGGCAATTCATCATATCACTGGTGGAAAAATCCTTATGGCAGACAACCGCCTGAAACGATGGTTCTCTAAAGAACAAATAGCCATCATGAAGGAAGCGGTGGAAGACCATAGAGCTTCATCAAGTCGACAGCCAAGAAGCATTTACGGAAAGATAGTTGCCGAAGCCGACCGTGACATCGAGGCGCACGAAATATTCAGACGTGCCATTATATATGCCAAAGAGAACAACCCCAACGTGGACAAGGAGCAATTGTGGGAACTCTTTGCAAACCACATGGACGAGAAATACTCGGTACATGGCTACATCAAACTATGGATTCCCAACTCGCCCAATGAGCGTGAACTCAAACTCCTACGCGAAACCATAGAGGATAAGGCACAACTACGCCAAGAGTTTGAGAATATTCTACTTGAAACAGATTGTCCTTAATACTATTTTTCATGAATACTGATTGTCCTTAATACGTTCTTAATTCTAATTACCCTCAATACTGATTATCAACTATAGAGAAGAATAAAATAAACTAAAAATAAAGAAAAAATACATGCAGTCAAGCTTTTGTCTTAACTGCATGTATTTTTTTGTATATACCTAACTTTCATATTGTCCTGAGTTGTTACGTTAATAATGTGAGACAACGTGAATTATAAATAAGTAATAACTGAGTCAACTCGTATTATCAATAAAGCGTAAAGTGGTCAACTAAAATCGTTAAACCACAGATAAATCTCTATCCAAAGCTTTTGTACATACGTTCAAAAGCTCTGAATACCCGTTCAAAGGTTCTGAATACATGTTCAAAGGCTTTAAACGGAACTTTTAATCAAGTTTAAGAGTTTTAGTTACGCGTAGTTTATTATAGGGGTGTTGAGTAGTTACATTTTTTTAAAATCAAAATCAACTATTTCTGATAATATCGCAATTTTCCTAATTGCTTTTGAGCTTCAGGATGCGAGAGTAAGATAAACTCACGGAGGAGTCGCTCTGGATGAAAACTGGTTTCCTCAAAATACGGTTGAGAACTGGTGGAAGCTTGATAGACCCGCCCCGTCTTCATGGCTTGAAGCAGACGGTAGCCCGCATATTCCTGTAGTAACTGAGAGCGAGAAAGAGGATGATTTCCCCAATACTTGGTGGCCCACACATCCACCTCAGTGGCATGAGCTAAAATCAGCTCTGGGCTCATAGACAAACTGCCGCTATGCTGATCATCAGCAAAGAGGTAACGAGCATGCGCATCGTGCAGCATCTGACCAATCGTACTACGACCGCCTGGTACATACCAAACACCGCCAGTCTTACGCTCTGTGAGCACAGAATAACCTAAAGGCAAACGAGAAGCATAGTCTTTAAGACGTAAGTAAGCGCGCTCGATGTCGGCAAAGAGAGCTTTTGCTCGCGTAGAAGCGACGGCATCGCCCTGAGAAGGCTCAAAGAGCATACCATAAAACTTGATCCATTCAGCTCGTCCTAAGGGTGATGTTTCCATATAATCGGCAGCCTCAACCAGCGGGATGTTCATATCCGAAAGTTTGCCGTAACCACCACTATTCTCAAAAGGAGAAACCAGGATGACCTCAGGGTGCGACGCCATGATACGCTCGATATCGGGCTGCATAGATGAACCACAATTAACGATGCCGTGGGCTGACTTCCGTGAAGCTCGTTTCTGCACATCGGGAATCAACATATACTCAAGGTCGCAAACTCCTGAGATGGCTTGTTGGCAGGCTAACTCGTAGAGTAACTGACAATGAGCTGATGAAGTGATGACGCTCTTCGTGACAGGTGTGCGAACGACATCACAAGGCGTGGCGTCATCCGACATAGTTTTCTGCAAACCTACCACCACTCTATCACCTGCCTTGCCTTTAGGCACCAAGAGATAACGATGGAGTAGCTTCCCCTGGCTCCAGGGATTGAGCACAAGGGCTTCTGTAAAACCATCATGATGGATGAGTTGCAAGTATTGCGCATACTTGAGTTGCAGGGTGTCGCCATCAGATTCATGGGTCGAGTTGACTTTTCCACCACAGGCATAAAGCATCATCACGACAGCCCATAGCAACAAATATTTAAATAAAAGTTTCATTTTTATTTTGTTCAAGAATCTTTAGAAAACCACTTTCTTACCTTGATGAATATAGATCTTACCACGCTCTACCCGATCCACTCGTTGACCTGTAAGCGTGTAATAGGCTTTATCAGTACGACGGTTTGCCACATTCACTGTAGGCAACAAGATACCTGTCGTAGGACGCTCGCGAGGAGTAATGACGTAAGGATTTTCATCGTAGCCATCGATGAGATGAAGGTCGACAACAGACGTTATCTCCGTAGACGTTTCGCCCAACCAACCACAATACTGGAAGATGCCCGTCATGACACGAATATAGTCGATATGGTCGAGGGCTACAGGATTGCCTTTCTCGTCGACAGCCCAGTTGATGTCGAAAGACGAATAGAGCGAGTCTTTAGCTGGACAAGCGTCAGCATAGCCATAGGCATCTTTGGCGTAGCGATATTGCACCCAGTACTGAGGAGAATACATCACGGCATTGTTGGGCAAGCATCCGCCCTTAAAGGTGAGCTGGTCCTTGCCTTCCCATTGGGGCCAGTAGGTCTGAAGATGATATTGATTTTTCATGTGATAGCCAGTGGAGTCGCGTCGCTCTCCCTTGGCGTCGGTCCATGTACAATTCCACTTGATATAGTTATCGCAGACAGATCTAAACAACAGATGTTCACAGGCTTCGGTGGTTGGCTTGAAGTAAGTAATCTCGAAGTCGTGAATCTCATTGGTGTAGAATTCCGAGCCTGCCAACTCATACCATTTGGCAGTTTCGAGGTTGTCGCCCACTCCCACATATACGATGCCAGGCTCTATGGATCCACCGATAGTCTCCTTACCATATTTTGGGTCGTCGATTGCATACATTCCGTTGCCCAAGACGAGGAAATCAGAGCCATGTTTGTTCTCTATCGGATGGTCGAACTTCATAGTGATGTAGCCGCCATAGGTTCCCAAACTGATAACATTGTCTTTGTCATTCAGCAGGTCCTCACATCGCCTGTTCACGTCGTCCTGGGTGGAATTGGCATCAGCCTCCGGCAAAACGTTTACAAACTGTCCGGGTGCTGGATGAAACTCCAGCACCTGAACAGTTTGTGTCTGCGCCCATCCTGCCTGCGACAGAGTCAGCAGACAGAGGGATAAAATCTTTTTTCTCGTAGTAGTTTTGTACATGTTTTATTGTTTGTTTACTTGTAAATCTGCACGTCGTCGATAGCGACATAGGCAGGAGCAGTAAAACCATGGCTGTTCTTCTGGTCGTCAGAGAACTCGTAGTTCACCTTCAAACTGTTGACAGCTCCTAACGAACTAAGGTCTACATACTTCCAGTCGGTAAGTGAGGTCTTGCCGTCCTGCAGGCGACATTTCACCTTGCCCTGAGAGATACCTGCTGCATCGAAACCCTCGAAGGTTACGTCGATGAAGGTGGCGTCTGTGGCTGCCGAGTTGTAGCTATCTCCATTGCTAAGCGAGTTGAGGAAATAAGAGTTATTTGTAACCCAAAGTCCCTTGATTTTGCGTGCCACGCCGTCCTTGAAGTCGATGACAGGACAAGAGTCCCATCCACCGTCATTATAGCCGTAAGCCACTACGAAGTTGTTGCCCGAGTGTGCTGCCATGCCTGTAGGCAAAGAGAGCTGTGTGTTGGGGCCTCCGTCAGCAATATTGCAGGTGTAGTTGGATACTGCCACTCCGCCGTTCCAATAAGCCCATGAACCATAAGACTCGTTGAGTTTGGAGTGCAACTTTGTAGTTGCGTCGGTCCACTCGTACACGCCATTGTCCTCTTCATATCCCATTCCTGATTCACCATAGAGCAACTTGCCCATAGACTGTTTTGGGTCAATCAGAGCGTTCCAGTATTCACCCTCGAAATCTACAATTTCGTAAACTGCGGCCTTTGCCAGTCCCATGAAGCTGTAGTTATTTGTACGTTCGTCGAAAAGAAGAAGAACCTCGTTCTGCTCATAGCCTTCCTCTATGTTGAAGAATTTAGTACCACCCTTTGTTGCTGTTCCCGACTGAGCTATATTCTGATTGGCATCAACAGCACCAAAGTAGAGGTCTTTATTTGTGTTGGTCTTAGCCTGGAACTTGAACGTCTTTTTAGACTCAGGCATAATTTTGATGCCCCAAACGTAGTCTGCGACCAAAGTCATTGGCTTGAAACCAAAACTTGTCAAGGAGCCAAAGAGATTGACCTCTTCCAAATTGTGCTTGTAGACGGGGGCCTCTATTAGTTGTGAAGGCTGCTCATCGGTAACGGTAATAACCGTATTTTCCAAGGGGAAAGAATATTTCTTACCCTCGGTTTCTACTGTGAATACTGATTGCGCTGAAGCTACAGCAGGTATTGCAAAAAACAAAGAAACAAATATTTTTTTCATTTTTCTTCTTATTCTAATTTATTTATGTTTATTTAACCACTTTTCTGGTCTTTCCTTGACTCTTGATAATATAGATTCTTCCAGGAACTATGGTTGTAGCCTTGGTTCCGTCGATGTTATAGATTTCCTCAACATCCTTTCCGTTTACTACCAAAGGCTTGATGCCCGTAGGGGTAAAAATGTGACTCTCGGCCGAGACTTTCTCTACATCAGAAAGATCAGCCAAAACAAGCTGTTTGTTGTCTACAGCCGACACTACGTAGAGCTTTCCATCTTCAGCCTTGATAGTGGGCTGATCTGAAAAAGCTACATACTTGCTGTCACCCGACTTTAGATCCACGCAAACAGCATTAAGCGTGGAAGCTTCTTCAGCCGAAATCGACAGAGCCAAGAACGGCATAGCCAACATGAGTAAAAACTTCTTCATTTTTCTTTTAGTTAAAATTAATAATTTATGTTGAATTACATTTTTTCTAACAATTTGATTTCCGATTATTCGGGTTGGATTCTATATTCTTTTCCTCTAACCCCTGTGCTTCACGGCAACGCCAAAAAGTGGGCAGGATTGATGCCCTTAAGACTATACTTATTGAGCAACATGCCATTGCGGTCGAACTCGTAGACGTAGCCATTGGTAACGTAGCTGCGAGCATCCGAAACGTAGAGATGTCCTGAGTGGGGCGAGATGTAGATGCCATAGGGCGAATCCATCTGTTTGATGGTGGATATGGCAGCATCATAATCAGCCAGTCCCTCCTCCACCTGCAGCGAAGGCAACTGGATGGTATGAATGGAGAACTCGTAGGTGTTTGTGATGTAAGAGAAACTTGAGCCTATAGTGTAGAACTTTCCACCGTAGCTACAATTGTAGGTCACAGGGAAGTCGAACACGCGAAACTCTTCACTCTGCATGTTGAGCACAACGCAGCGTCCTGGCTCCTTGTAATAGTCGCCCACAGAATTAATACAAAGAAACTGTCCCTCTTGCGACATATTACCAAAGAGATTGATGCAACCCGTGTCGATACGCTTCAACTCCTTCATCGTCTGAGCATCGATGACCGAAATAGTAGACTCGTAATCGTGTCCCACTTGCGTGGAGTAGCCTCCAGTATTCGCCACAAAAAGGCGGCCACGATAAAAGGCTATACCTTCAGGCTCATAGCCCACTGGGCAAGTGTCTACAATTTTCTTCGTGCGCAAGTCTATCTTAGCTACATAACCATTGTTGGCATACGAGGTGCAATACAGGTATTCGCCATCAGTAGCCAACTTGCGATTGTTGGGGATGTCCTCTGTGGCAGCAATGGCGGTTCCGTCGGGGCGAATGTACTGGATGATGTTCGACCAGTTCACAGAGATAGCTATCAGCGTGTCGTTCACCATCAGCAGGTCATTACCCGTATCTCCAAGACGCTGATGAGCATTCTGTTGGCGAAACCATTTGTTGGTAAGCACACCATGGTCGATGAGCGAGATGGTGGAGTTGTCCATTCCCCACAATCCCTCGCAGAGCACGAGCAGGCGGTCGTCGGAAGCCGTGGGATGACTGACAGCCACCTCGTCGTTTACCTCCATGCGACATCCTGCAAGCATCATTGACAAGACGATGGCGACAGCATAGAGCCCTATAATGTGTTTACGAATGTTCATATTTAGTATTGTCTTAACTCCTTAACTTCTTAACTCCTTAACTCCTGAGAAAAACTCTACATTTCAAATTTCAAGGTCATCTTGTAGTTTCTTCCAGGCATGGGATAACGCTTCACCACCTCATGATGCGAGTCGGTAAGATTATTACATTCCAAGGTGGCTTGCAGCACATATCTACCTAAGAAGAAGCGCTTATTCAGCTTCACGTCCACCGTATACCAATCGCCCAAAAGGTCGTCGGAATTGTTGGAAAGCAAGGCAAACCGCTCACCTGTGTAAAGGAACGAGGTGCAGAGGCTATACGACCGATACCCCAAATCGATGATGCCCGAGCCTGAGTGCATGGGCGAATAGGGAATGTAGTTCTTATATTCCGGAGCGCTGGGCTGCGTGTAGTCGCGGTCTATCTGGCACGTGTAGTTGGCATTGGCAGAGAGTGAGAATCTACCCCACTCCTGGTTGTATCCGCCTGATAAGGAAAGTCCGTACGACTTCACCTTGCCAAAGTTGACCATCGACCAGCGGAACTGGCACTTCATCGGAATCGCCACAATCTTGTCGCTTATCTCGTTGTAATAGGCGTCAAGGGCAAAGTGCAGATGTTTGCCGCGATAGTCGGCTCCCGCATCCCATTGCGAGGTGTATTCGGGCTGCAGCTGGGTGTTGCCCACCAGCGTGTAGTACAGGTCGTTGAGCGTGGGCACACGGAAGATGCGCTTGTGGAAAGCCCTAAGGATCCAGCCTCCCTTTTTATACGAGAGCAGGAACATGGGCGTGAGCTTCTGCATGGCGTCAGCCTGTGCCACGGTATGATCCTGCACATGGGTGTAGAGCAGCGCCACATTGGCCTCCCATCCCTTATAGGAGCCAATGAGTGAGAGGAGCGACTTAGAGTCGATGCGATAGACATAGTTGAAATGATAGACATCGCAGTTGAGGTCAGACCATCGCAAGTCAGTGCTGGCTGTAACAGAAATATAGTGCGTATTGTAAGACCCTGATACAGAAGCATAAACATCCTGTTGGGTGTAGTGGTTGTTGCAGTACATGGCAGCAGCATTGGTCGATGGGTCCTGCAGATAATGCAGATAGTCGAACGCATACTTCATATTGGCCTTCAGACCGAAACGGCTCCACAGTTTCTTATACGAAGCCTGTGCGAAGAAGTTCTGATCCCATTGCCGGTCGGTGGAGTCCCATTGGTCGGAGAGTCGCCTGACGACAGGACCTGGCAACCCCCTTTCGGAGTTATAATAATAGGTGTGGACCGACAGTCCCCGATAGAAGCCTGCTGCCTCAAGCCGGTAGAAGGTGATGTCGGAATTGTGACGGTGCCCTATCGTGTCTTCCGAAGCCGACTGGAACCGGAACTTATAGTCGCCGTCGCTGTGCTGATATTCGCCATCTACAAAGAGCCAGTTCTTTAAGGCGAAATAGAACTTGGCTTTCTGCAGTCCAAACGATCCCAGTCCGTACTCGCCCGTCAGCATAGTGCGGTCGGGACGACGGGTCTGCATATAGACCGTAGCAGCCGAGGCGTACTCGGAAGCCGACTGCAGACGCTCGTTCCTGTTGGCGTTGTATAGCGACACCGACTCCATGTTGGACAAAGAATACTTGCCCAAATCCACCTGTCCGTTCTGTGCATTGGTGATACGAATGCCGTCGAGATACACGCCCACATGCTGCGATCCGAGCGACCGCACGTTGACGGTCTTCAGTCCGCCCAGTCCACCATAGTCCTTGATCTGCACACCCGAGAAATACTTCAGGGCATCGGCCACGGAGGTGGTAGACAGGCTCTGCAGCATCTCGCCCTTGAGGGTCTGACTGGGTGTAAGGTAATGAGGGCGCTCGCCCACACACACCACCTCGTCGAGCGAGAGCGTGTCGCGATGAATCGTACCTACATTCTGCGCATGACAGGGCATCACACAGAGGCACAATAATCCTTTGCAGATTTTCTTCATCTCTTCTAAAAAATAATGTCTTACGCCTTCACAAAAGCCTAACCCACGAGGCTGGATGGCAACAGAGAATATACCTATATTATATAGATAGACTCAGGCAACGGCAGGTCTTCTGGCTCGCGTCGTCAAACTCAATCAAGCGGTCTTCCCGAAAAAATGTCAGTGACCATCGTGCTTGCCCAATAAGACGCATACAGCAGCGGGACTGCTCAGGCTTCTCACCTGATTCCCTTTTCATCGCAGCACCTTCTATTGCCTAAACGGAACGAAGATGACAGCGAACCAATTGCGGTTGCAAAGGTAAATAAAAAATATGAACCTGCCAAGCATTGGCGTTTATTTTTGTTAAAAAAAATACACACTCAATAAACCCTTTTTAAATAAGAGAATCTATAAAAAGCAGAAAATCAACATAATAATTATAGGAATGAAAAAAGTAAAAACTATCGGAAAGGTTATCATCGGCTTACTCGTTGCCGCAACTCCCTACCATGCGAGTGCGCGCCAATGGAGTCTGAAAGACTGCATCGACTACGCCTTGACCAACAACATCGCGCTACAGAAGACAAGACTTCAAGCGCAGAGTGCGCACGAAGACTATTTGCAGTCTAAGGCAGCTCTGCTGCCGTCGCTCAGCGCCAGTACAAATCAAAGTGTCAACTACACTCCGTGGGTGCAAAACGGTATCTCGAGTGACGGATATTCGAAAGCTTCCGTCGACAAGTCATACTACAACGGCACCTATAGTGTGATGGGCAACTACACACTCTACGATGGTGGTAAACGCCAAGCACAGATGAAACTCAACAAGTTGGTGGGCGAAGAGGCTCAACTCGATTCTGCCTCCCAGTCAGCACAACTGCAAGAGCAGATAGCACAGCTCTACATCCAAATACTCTACTCCACAGAAGCCATCAACGTAAACCAAGAGAGCTATAAGTCGAGTGTTGAGAATGAAAAGCGTGGCGAGGAAATGGTGAAGATTGGCAAGATGTCGAAAGCCGATTTGGCTCAACTTTCTGCACAAAGAGCACAAGATGAATATAACATCGTGGAAGCTGAGAACAATGTGAAAAACTATAAACGACAACTCAAACAACTGCTACAGATTACCAGCGAAGAAGCTTTTGATATAGCAGAACCCACTGCCACCGAGGCTATGGCTTTGGCAGGTATTCCTGCTCTGCAGAGTGTTTATAATGCTGCGCTCGACCGTAGACCCGAAATGAAGGTGTATCAAAACCAGTTGGCACAGAATGAACTCAACATCAAGATAGCCAAAGCAAGCAAGTTGCCTACCATCGGGGCTAACGCAGGCATTTCTACCAGCACCACCTCTATGAACACCACAGGATGGGGTACTCAACTCAAAAACAACTTCAATGTGGGGGCAGGCATCAGTGTGAGCATCCCTATCTTCGACAATCGACAAACAAAGACTGCTGTCAATAAAGCTTGCATACAGCAACAGCAGATTCTTCTCGACATGAAGAACCAGCAGACTGAGCTCTACTCCACCATCGAAAACTATTGGCTACAAGCTAACACCAACCAAAGCCAATACCAAGCTGCCAAGGTGAGCAGAGAGAGTGCCCAACAAAGTTACGACTTGCTGAGCGAACAGTTCAGACTGGGACTGAAAAACATCGTGGAACTTCGCACGGGTAAGGATAATCTCTTACGAGCACAGCAAAACGAATTGCAGGCTAAATACCTCGCTATCCTCAACATCGACATGCTTCGCTTCTATCAAGAGGGAAGAATTATGTAAAGGTAAAAAAGTAAAAAGTTACTATGTTTGCAAACGCT
>UMGV01025602.1_pt1 | contig 28421 bp, 28 predicted proteins | sample 1965361 | NCBI WGS metagenome assembly UMGV01 (sample SAMEA4836081, study PRJEB28245) | human gut metagenome | biome: gut microbiome; material: fecal sample | place: Denmark | collected 2008
CGCCTTTAACATCGGTTCGAATCCGGTACGGGTCACCATTTTTTCCCTATAACACAAGTGAATAGAGGATTGTTGCTGTGCAAACAGTTGCAATACAGTTGGTGCTGATTAGGGCGAGGGTCCACCCGTTCCCATCCCGAACACGGAAGTTAAGCTCGCTTCTGCTGACAATACTTGGCTGGAGACGGCCCGGGAAGATAGGTAGCGCCAACACGAAGAACACCGCTTGAAAGAGCGGTGTTCTTTCTTATACCTGTATTACTGTGTGAGGAGTGAGGGCCTTGCGTTTTTCCTGTATGTGCGATAGGATGAATGGGTAAACCAGGTACTACGAAAGGGGGAAGCCAGGTGAATATCACAATTCGCAGAATGCAAAGCATCGATGCTGATGCGCTGTATCGGCTATTATCAGATCCGGTGGTGATGCGCTACTTGGAGCCGCCCTATGACCGAGCGCAAGCGGAAGCGTTTCTGCGCCGTGCAGGGCTGGCCGAACCGCCCTTGGTATATGCTGTCCAGGAGGACGAACATTTTATTGGATATGTGATCTATCACGATTACGACGAAGACAGTGTGGAAATTGGCTGGGTGCTGTCCCCAGAATACTGGGGGCGTGGGTATGCGTCGGAACTGACAGACCGGCTTATTAGTTGGGCGCGGAAGGCACGGAAGGGTATCGTTATTGAATGCGTACCAGAGCAGGCGGCGACGGCACATCTTGCCACTCAAAAGGGATTCCGCTTGGAGGGGATCTCTGACGGGCTGGCGGTATATCGGCTTATGTAGAAGCGGACGAAGGAATATGGCAACTGGGGGTTGCTTGTGTGCGGTTCTATTGTGTGGTATAGTGATGCTGATAGGAGGTATATGATATATGGAGACGAAGAACGTTTTGTATACTCTAAGGACTAAGAAGGGCTTGTCTCAGGATGAACTGGCGGAAAAGGTCTTTGTGACGCGGCAGGCGGTGTCCCGCTGGGAGAATGGGGAGACGAGGCCGGGTGTGGAGACCTTGAAATTACTTTCAAATTTCTTTAATGTATCCATCAATACCTTGCTGGGTTCGCCGAGGCAGCTGGTCTGCCAGTGCTGCGGGATGCCGCTGGAGGATGATACCACCAGCAAAGAGCCGGACGGCGCATTCAATGAGGAGTATTGCAAATGGTGCTACGCCGACGGGGAGTTCCGGTACACCAGCCAGCAGCAGTTGATCGATTTTTGCGTGGAACACATGGCCAGTGAGAGCTGGCCGGCAGAGCAGGTCCGCGCGCATATGGAGGCCGTTGTACCGAATTTGAGACACTGGAAGGAATAATCGCGAGATGAAAGCCCATGACGAGAGTCATGGGCTTTGTCGCACTGTGATCACGCGGTAAAAATGCTGCTGGCGCGAAGTGTAAAAAGATTTGATAAAATTAGAAATCATTGCGACCAAACTTATAAAACGGGTAGTATATAGTTGAAAGACACTATATCAAATCGCAGGAGGTGGCGTAATGGAGGACAGCCAGATCGTGGATCTATATTGGGAACGGAACGAGCAGGCAATTCGTGCTGCCGCGTCAAAGTATGGAGACTACTGCTATTCTATTGCGTATAACATTCTTCGCAGTCGGGAGGATGCGGATGAGAGCGTCAATGATACATACCTCGGCGCGTGGAACGCTATGCCGCCGCACCGTCCGAACTGTCTGAGGACCTTTTTGGGTAAGATCACCCGACGTGTTTCATTGAAAAAATGGCGGGATGAGCACAGGGATAAGCGGGGCGGCGACGAGGTTTCTCTTGCGCTTGAGGAGCTTTCAGAATGTATACCATCCAACGCTTCAGTGGAGGAGAGCGTCATTGCGGGGGAGCTCTCAGCGAGGATCAACCGGTTTGTCGGTACGCTTGCCCCGACAGAACGGCAGGTTTTTCTCTGCCGCTACTGGTATCTGGACTCGATCGACAAAATCAGCGCGGATTTATGCTTAGGCAAGAGTAAGGTGAAATCTATGCTCCGTCGGACAAGGGCAAGGCTGCGGGCCGATTTGGAAAAGGAGGGCGTTTTATGAATGCGGATATGATCCTCGATGCGTTTGAGAGGGTGGAGGACAGATTTATTATGGAGGCAAAAGGCTGCGTATCTGCGGATATGACCGACGCGGGCAGTACAGAGAAGCGGGGCAGGGGACTTAAACGTGCAGCTGTGCTTGCTGCGGCCCTCGCCGCGTTGCTGGCGCTGTGCGGCTTTGCCGCATACGAATTGGGACTGTTTGATCCCTGGCTGCAAAAAGCGTCTGCTGATCCAGTTGAGACCGTACAGAGCGCCATTGAGGGACAGCTGAAGAAAGAATACACCTTGGAGGTTCGGATCAGGGAAATCTCCGTAGACGAAGCTGAGACAAAGCGGATGATCGGGAACTATGTCGGAAGCGAGCTGGCACAGTCCCGCGGATGGACGGATGAGTACCTTGCGGAACACTTTTTGGCGGTAAGAGCGAAATACTACGTTGAATATGACCACACAAGGACATTTTTGGAGGACGGGGACATTGACCAGTTCTTTTATCTGATCGAAGATATGGAAACCGGGCTTTGGACCATTATTGACAATTCTACAAACGGACAGCCGGCAGCTGAAAAGACGGCATAATGCGTAGGGGCGGGGTTTTACCCCGCCCAAAGTTGTTCCTTTCTTTTTTTGCCCCGGCGGGCTACCTTCTCTCCTTGGCGAAAGAGGGTCGTTCCGCGCCCCGGCGCGGGTCACTTTTGGCAATTCCCTATTTTGCCTCCGGCGGCCTCTTTTCTTTCAACAGCGAAAGAAAAGAGGAAAAGAAACGCCGCCAAAAACTACGTTTTTGGATTTCCTCGCGCGGCTTCACATGGTTTTTATCTTGTCAAAATAAGCCACGCGAACGTTGTGCCGTGGAAACTTCACCGAAATATTGCATTGTCTCTGCTTCTTGGAGCGCTGCCGCTTTTGCTCTGAAATGTAGACGCACCAGCTTCTACCGTGGCTGAAGTCAGCGGCAGCGGCGCAGACGCAGAGACAGTCCTTTTATCCGCACGACAAAATAAAATCCCCGTGACCGTGTGGTAAAAGCTGCCGAAAACCACAAGGCATAGCGCGCAGGAAGTCTTGAAACCTTTGGTTTCAAGCAGACCTTTTGGTCACTTTTGGGGCTGTGGCCAAAAGTGACCCGCGCCGGGGCGCGGAACGACCCTCTTTCGCCAAGGAGAGAAGGTAACCCGTTGGGGACACATAAAAGAAGGACGGCTTCCCACGCCAGTGTGCGCACTGGCTCGGAATGACACCAATGACACCGCGGCACGGTGTTGGGGAGGTCATTCACCTTTGGCGATCTTTTCCTCCGTTTCCTGGCGGATGGCGGCGCGGAGGGCGGTGAGATAGGGGGAGAAGGCCACGTTCTCGTCAGCGTAGGTCAGGTTCAGGTCATATTCCCGGGGCAGCCAGGTGGAGAGGGCGGCCTCGTTGTGCTGGATCACAGCCTCCAGCTTGTCCAGGGCCTTGTAGAGCTTAGCCTCCTCTGTCTCCAAAGCGTCCATCTCGTCGTACAGGGCGGACAGCTCCGTGTTATAGGGGGCGGGCAGGGTGCTGACCCACTGGGCCAGGAGGGCGTCCTCCCGGGCGGTGTCATCCCTGGTCTTGAGGAAGCTGGGGATGTCGCCGGTAAAGCATTCGCCCAGGTCGTGGACGAGGCACATCCGCATGACCTTATCCATGTTCAAATGGGGAAATTCGCTGCGGAGGAAGAAGGCCATCAGCGTCAGACGCCAGCTGTGTTCGGCGACGCTTTCTTTGCGGCCGCCGGAGGTGTCACAGTGGCGGGTGGTGTCCTTCAGTTTTTCCGCGGTGTGGAGCAGCGTCAGCAGTTCCTGGGGCGTCATGGCGTATACCTCCTGATCATTACAATTACTTATTGTGCGGTTTCGGCGGGAATGGAAGCTGTCGGCTTATTTTGCCTTTGCCAAACGGGAGGTTATCAGCCTAACATCAGAACGCCCGCACAATCGGATATTTGCGTGAATGAAAGACCCGGCAGATCTTTTCTCAGCTTTTCAGCAACAAAATAGATTTCATCGTCGTCCCATGCACCCCCCGCAGCCAGCCTGCACCGCTCCAAATCTTTTCGTGTTTCAAAGGCGACATCACCGATAATAATTTTCCCGTTTTCTTTCAGATGGTCACGCAATTCAGAAAGAAATACGCGCTTTTGCGTATCTGTCAGGTGATGCAGAGAGTATGTTGCCACGATATAATCATAGCGCCGGTCTCGCAGCGGCTCGACCAGCCCCTTTGAAAAATCCCCCTGGTACAAATGTGCATACGGCATTTTTCCAGACGCCAGTGCAATCATCCTTGTCGAGAAGTCCTGACCATAAATGGAGCAGCCCTGCTCGTATAGTTTCGTTGTTAATGTGCCTGTTCCGAATCCTATGTCCAATACAACAGCATTTGCGGTTTCCATAATCGTCTTGAAGATAAACCCAAGCACTTTCTTATAGCCAGCAAATGGATATGTGCTTTCCTCATCGGAAATACCGACGGCTTTGTCGTAGCCATCTGCCCAAAGGTCAAACTCCTTGCCGTTCAGCATACTTGCCTCCATCAAATTCAAATCTGTTGAATTGTTTCCAGATGCGCTCAAGCGGTATTTTCTATAGTATAGCACAGGAAAAAGGTGGGGTCAACGCTTGCGCCGGGGACGGCAGTGTAGTACAATGGCGGTGAGCCGTCCTTTCGGCGGCAAAAGGAGGACAGAGCATGAGTGTTTTGTACGCTTTGGAGAGTATCCGCACGCCGGTGCTGGACAAGATCATGCTGATCATCAGCGAGCTGGGCGGAGAAGCGCCGTTTCTCATCATCGCCATCGCGGTGTTTTGGTGCATCGACAAGCGGAAGGGCTACTACCTGATGACGGTGGGGTTCTTCGGCATGATCCTCAATCAATTCCTGAAAATATTGTGCTGCGTGCCGCGGCCCTGGGTGAAGGACCCGGACTTTACCATCGTGGAGCCGGCCCGAGCCGGGGCGACGGGGTATTCCTTCCCCAGCGGCCACACCCAGAACGCGGTGGCGCTGTACGGCGGCATCGCCCGGTGTACGGGCAGCAGGCTGCTGCGGGTGGTGTGCATCGTGCTGGCGGTGCTCATCGCCTTCAGCCGGATGTATTTGGGCGTACACACGCCGCTGGACGTGGGTGTGTCCCTCGTGATCGCCACGGTGCTGGTGCTGGCGCTGTACCCGCTGATGGAGGAGGTCAAGCGCCGCCCGGCGGTGCAGACCTATGTGATCGCGGGGATGGTGGTGTGCAGCGGCGCGTTTTTGGCGTATCTGTACCTGCGGGGAGACACCGGCGCGACGGCGGAGGACACCGCCAACTATGTGAACGCGGTGGAAAACGGCTGGAAGTTCGTGGGGGTGTCACTGGCGCTGCTGGCGGTGAACATCGTGGATCGGAAGACCCTGCGGTTTGAGACACGGGCGGTCTGGTGGGCGCAGCTCATCAAGCTGGTGGTGGGCTTCGGGCTGCTGATGGCCATCCGCTCCGGGCTGAAAGCGCCGCTGATCGCGCTGCTGGGCGGCAATGCGGCGGTGGCCAGCGGGGTGCGCTATCTGCTGGTGGTGCTGTTCGCCGGGTGCGTGTGGCCGCTGACGTTTTGGTGGTTTGGGCGGCTGGGCCGGAGATAAAAGTACTATAACATAAAGCATCCCCCGGCCGGGGGATGCTTTATGTTATAGGGGATGGGCTTATTTCAGGCGCTTGTCGCACTTCTTGGACAGCCATGTGCCCAGGGACTGGAACAGCTGGACCAGCAGGATCAGGATGACCACCGCCACCAGCATGACCAGGTACTTGTAGCGGTAGTAGCCGTAGTCGATGGCGATCTTGCCCAGGCCGCCGCCACCGATAATGCCGCTCATGGCGGAGTAGCCCAAGATGGTGGTCAGGGCGATGGTGACGTTCTGAATGAGGGACGGGACGCTCTCGGGGATCATGACCTTGCAGATGATCTGCATGGGGGTGGCGCCCATGCTTTGGGCGGCCTCGATGATGTTGCCGTCCACCTCGCGGAGGCTGCTCTCCACCAGGCGGGCCACAAAGGGGAAGGCCGCCGCCACCAGGGGAACGATGGTGGCCGTGGTGCCCACGGCCGTGCCGATGAGCAGGCGGGACAGGGGGAACACCATGATCATCAGGATCAGGAAAGGGATGGAGCGCAGCAGGTTGATGATGACGTTGAGCACCTGCATGAGCCAGCGGGGAAGGGGCAGCACGCCGCCCTTTTCACCGGCCACCAGCAGCACGCCCAGGGGCAGGCCCAGCACAAGGGACAGGGCCGTGCTGATCACGGTGACATAGAATGTCTCCCAAATGGCGACAGGCAGGGAGGGCAGCACCGTCAGCAGGTCCTGCAGCGACTGGGCGGAAAACAGATCATTATACATGGTGGTCCACCTCCTCTACCCGCACATTGGCCACGTTGTTGATAAATGCCAGCGCCTTGTCGAACTGGCTGCTGGGGATGCCCAGCATCATGCTGCCGTACACGGTCTCGGACAGCTTCTGCGTGCTGGCGGAAATGACGTTGCAGAGGATGCCCTCCTCCGACGCCAGACGGGCGATGAGGGGAATGCTGGTGGTCTGGCTGTCCTTGAACACGAGACGCACCAGCCGCTCGTCCTCAGGGTTATAGACCTGGGCGTCTGCGCCGCCGGGGAACACCAGGCGGCGGCCCGCATCGGAGCGGGGCGCGGCGAACACCGTGCCCACCATGCCCTCCTCGGCCACGCAGCCGTCGTCCAGGATGGCCACGTGGGAGCAGACCTCCTTCACCACGCTCATCTGATGGGTGATGATGACCACGGTGATGTGGAGCTTTTGGTTGATGTCGCGGATCAGCTCCAGGATCTGGCGGGTGGTCTTGGGGTCAAGGGCGCTGGTGGCCTCGTCGCACAGCAGGACCTTGGGCTGGGTGGCCAGGGCGCGGGCGATGGCCACACGCTGCTGTTGGCCGCCGGACAGCTGGGCGGGATAGGCATCCGCCTTGTCGGGCAGGCCCACCAGCTCTAAAAGCTCACGGGCGCGCTTCTCCGCGTCGGCCTTCTTTACCCCGGAGATCTCCATGGGGAAGCAGACGTTCCGCAGGCAGGTGCGCTGCATGAGCAGGTTGAAGCGCTGGAAGATCATGGTGATGTCCCGGCGGGCGGCCCGGAGCTGGGCGGGGGTCATGGTGTCCAGCCGCTGACCGTCTACGATGATCTCGCCCTCGGTGGGGCGCTCCAGCAGGTTGATGCAGCGCACCAGCGTGCTTTTGCCCGCGCCGGACATACCGATGATGCCGTAGATGTCGCCGTCCTCGATGGTGAGGGACACATCCTTCAGAGCGTCCACCCCGCCGCCTGAGCCGGAGTCGTATTTTTTACTTACGTGTTTCAGTTCTATCACGGGTATGACCTCGTTTCTTCTGATTTTCCGATCTCTTTTCCGCATACCCCACGGTGGGCGGGGAACACAGAAAAAAGATCGGGAGAATAGCTGCTTTTGCGGCTCTCCGCCGCATTCCCCGCTCCTTGCGGGGCGGGGAATGCGGGAAGAGAAGAATATGTTACTGAGCGGACTGGGTGGTCAGGGCATCCAGCGTGGTCTGCTTGCCGCCGTACAGGCCCATGGGCTCCACGTGGATGGAAGCGATGGAAGCGATGTGGGTGCCGTTCTGGGAGTTGAAGTCCTCCAGGTAGGGCAGGTGCTGGAAGTAGTTGGCGTCCACCGTGCCGTCGTCCACGACGGTGTTGGGTACGACGTAGTCATTGTAGACCTGGATGTCCAGCGTGATGTCCTTGGCGGCCAGGATCTCCTTGGCGACCTCCAGGATCTCGGCGTGGGGCGTGGGGGAGGCGGCCACGGAGATGGTCTCGCCCTTCAGAGCGTCGTAGTCCACAGTGGCGTCATAGCCGTCGGTGGGGTTCTCCACCACGGAGACCACAGAGCCGGCATACTTCTCAGCGATGAAGTCGGCCACCTGCTTGCTCTCCAGCGCGGCCTTCAGGGCCAGGGCCTTGGGGGAGGTCTCGTTGCCTTCCTTGACGGTCAGGATGTTGGCGTAAGCGGAGGCGCTGCCCTCGATGAGCAGGGAGTCATTCACGGGGTTCAGGCCGGCGTTGATAGCGTAGTTGCTGTTGATGACGGCGTAGTCCACGTCAGGCAGCAGGTTGGGGAGCTGGGCGGCCTCAGCCTCCACGATCTCCACGTTGTACGGGTTCTCCACGATGTCGTTCTTGGTGGCGGTGATGCCGGCACCGTCCTTCAGCTTGATGATGCCGTTCTCCTGGAGCAGCAGCAGGGCACGGGCCTCGTTGGTGGTGTCGTTGGGGACGCCGATCTTAATGGTGGCGGCGGTCTTGTCACCGTCGGTGCTGTTCTTGCTGCCGCAGGCAGCCAGGCTCAGGACCAGCACAGCGGCCAGCGCCAGAGTGATGATCTTGGTCAAAGTGTTGTGTTTCATGTTCGCAGTCTCCTTTGAAATGATGTTATTTGGGTTTGCAGCAATTCTTTATCTCAGCATCGCCGCCCGGCCGGAACGGCGGTACATAAGCAAAATAAAACAGCGGGTGGTCATTCGACCCCCGCTGCCTGATCACACACCGGCTTTTTCAAGCCGTCAAACAGTTACCGGAAAGCTGATGACCTTTTTGAGCGCGACGGAACATGCACATGGACATCATACCCATGCACATCTCGCACATCATCATGGAAACGGTACGCTTCATGTCAGCTTTCCTCCTTAACTGTGATTTTCCCTGTCGGGATGGTGGCATAATACGCCCTTTGTATGCCGTTGTCAACCCCTTTTTCGCCTTTCTGCGTTTCAGCCAAAAAGCCAAGCGGCTGAGTAGGTGATTTCGTACAGTTTGCTATTTCCACTTTGCTGCTTGCATTAAACACTATATGTGGTATAATGGCGTGAAGTATTATACGAGAAATGGGAGTGAAGCGGATGGCATCCAGGGTATTTGACTATATTGCGCGGGAGGAACGGCGGCAGGCGGAGACGGTGGAGCTGATCGCCAGCGAAAATTTTGCCAGCGAGGCGGTGTGCCGCGCGGTGGGCAGCTGCCTGACGAATAAGTATTCCGAGGGCTATCCGGCTCACCGGGCCATGGGAAATCAGGGACGGTATTACGGCGGCTGCCACGTGGTGGACGAGCTGGAGGAGTACTGCATCGCCAAGTGGAAGGAGGTGTTTTCCACCGACTACCATGTGAATGTGCAGCCCCACAGCGGGACATCCGCCAATCTGGCATCGTATCTGGCGCTGCTGCAGCCGGGCGACCGCATTCTGTCCATGAGTCTCGCCAACGGCGGGCATCTTTCCCACGGGCTGCCGGTGAACGCGTCCGGGAAGCTGTACGACATACACGCCTACGAGGTGGACGAAAACGGCGTCATCGACTATGACGCTATGGAGCGGCTGGCCCGGGAGCTGAAGCCGAAGCTCATCATCGCCGGTGCGTCGGCGTACAGCCGCGTCATCGACTTCGGGCGGTTCGCCGCCGCGGCCCGGGAGGTGGGAGCGTATTTCATGGCGGATATAGCGCATATCGCCGGACTGGTGGCGGCGGGGGCGCATCCCAGCCCCTTCGGGCTGGCGGATGTGGTCACGACCACCACCCACAAGACGCTGCGCGGCCCGAGAGGCGGCTTGATCTTCTGCCGCCCGGAGCTGGCGAAGAAGATCGACAGTGCCGTGTTCCCCGGGATGCAGGGCGGGCCGCTCCAGCACGTTATTGCCGGTAAGGCGGTGGCGGCGGAGGAAGCGCTGACACCGTCCTACCGCACCTATATCCACAACGTGGTGGCCAACTGCAAGGCCATGGCGGCGGAATTCAGCGCCATGGGCTACCATGTGGTCACCGGCGGGACGGACAACCATCTGTTCCTGCTGGACCTGACGGAGACGGGACTGACGGGAAAGGCGCTGCAGGAGGAGCTGGACCATCGGGGCATCACGCTGAATAAAAACTGTGTGCCGGGGGATCAGCGCTCACCGTTCCAGACCAGCGGCGTCCGCATCGGCACCGCCGCCATGACCACCAAGGGCTATACGGCGGAGGATTTCTGCCGCGTTGCCCACCGTATCGACGAGGTGATACGGGCCATGATGGCCGCGCAGGCGTAAGACACCTTAAAGAGAGCAAAAAAGTATCCCACGGCACTGCCGTGGGATACTTTTTATGTTCGTTATACCGCAGTTTCCCGCAGGAACTGCCGGAGAAACCACACGGCCATCACCGCGCACAGCGCCTCGGAGATCACCGGCGCAAACCAGATGCCCGTGCCGCCCACGACTGCCGCCAACAGCAGCAGCGCGCCGGCCTGGAACGCAAGTCCCCGGCCCACGGAGATGGAGATGGCAGCCTTCGGCCGCTCCACCGCCGTCAGGAAGCCGCCCATGAGGATGTTGCTCCCCAGCAGCAGGTAGCACAGACCGTACCGTCGCAGCGCGCCGGCCGCGCTGCCCAGCAGCTCCGGCTTCTCCGCGCCGAGGAAGATCCCGGCGATCTGGGGGGCAAAAATCATCACGCCGGCGAAGATCACCGCCGTCATGATGCCCACCGCCGTAAAGCCGTACCGCAGCAGCTTCTTGTAGCCCGCCGCGTCCCCCTTGCCGTAGTGGTAGCTGACCAGCGGCTGGCTGCCCTGGGAGATGCCCAGCATGGTGTTGATAATGAGGGTGTTCACATAGGCGATGATGGTGTAGCACACCAGTCCGTCGTCGCCGAGGCACCGGAGGATGACCCGGTTGAACAGGAAGATCATCACGCCGTTGCACAGCTCCGTCACGCCGTCGGCAAAGCCCAGCGGGATCAGGCGCTTGTAGATGCCCCAGTCCATTCTGAACTTCACGAAGTGGAACGTATTGTGTCCGCCCAGGAAGTGACGCAGATAGATGACGCACGTCAGAAGCTGGGAAAGTCCCGTGGCGAAGGCCGCGCCCCACACGCCCCAGTCCAGGATGAAGATGGCGATATAGTCCAGCACGCAGTTGGCCAGACAGCCGGTGATGACCGTCAGAATGGCCAGACGGGGATAGCCGTCGGTCTTGATCAGCACCTCCATGTTATAGGAGATGATGAAGCACACGGCAAAGGGGGCGAGGCCCTTGAGATAGTCGATGGTATATTGATACGTTACGCCCTTTGCGCCCAGCAGCACGGCGAAGGGCTCGAGAAATACGAAGACGAGGACAGAGATAGTCAGGCCGATGCAGGTCAGCAGCACGATGTTCTGGGAGAACAGGCTGTTGGCCTTCTCACCCTGGTTCTGACCCAAGTAGATGGCGATGATGGTGCTGGTGCCGACGGCGAAGATGACGCCGATGGAGAACAGCACGTTGGTGAACGGCACCGCCAGATTCACCGCCGCCATGGCGTATTCGCCTACGCCCTTGGCGACCATCAGCCCGTCCACGATGGAATACAGGCTGAAAACCATGAGGGAGGCCACCGTAGCGGCTACGAAATGCAGGAATTGTGATAACAGGCTTCGCTCATTGAGCATTTTGGATGAGATTCCTTTCCTTTTGATTTCCGTTTCAGAGATATAATTCTATTCTAACGAAAATAAGTCGTTCTGTCAAATACTCTTGTCATGAATGGCAAGACAGTTTATAATTATCTTCATTAAAAAATCTGTGGGGGTATTTTTATGGAAGCCTATGTGATGGACGCTTTTTCCACATGCCTGTTCGGCGGCAATCAGGCCGGCGTGGCCCTGCCGGAGCGGGAGCTGCCCGATGCACTTATGCAGCAGGTGGCGGCGGAGTTCAAGCACTCGGAGACGGCCTTCGTCCGCGTGGAGGAGGACGGCAGCGTGACGCTGCGGTACTTCACCCCGGCGGGGGAGGTGGAGCTGTGCGGCCACGCCACGGTGGCGTCCTTCGCGCTGCTGCGGCAGCTGGGACGCATCGGCGACGGCGACGTGACGGCCCACACCAAGGCGGGAGAGCTGTCGGTGACGGTACAGGGCGGCACGGTGTGGATGGACATGGCCAAGCCCCGGCTGCTGCGGGAGCTGGGCGAGGACGAGTGGGCCGCCTTTTACGAGGCGTATGGCCTGGCCACCGCAGACAGGCCGGAGGGGTTGACCCCGGCCATCGTGTCCACGGGACTGGCGGACGTGATGCTGCCGGTGAGAGATCATGACACGCTGATGCGGGCGGTGCAGAACGAGGCGGCGGTGACGGCGCTGTCGAAAAAGTACGATGTCACAGGCGTGCATATGTTCTGCCTGGGCGACGGCTGCACGGCGTATTGCAGCAACTACGCGCCGCTGTACGACATTCCGGAGGAGTGCGCCACCGGGACGAGCAACGGGGCGCTGACGTATTACCTGTATCTGCGGGGCATCGTGCAGCCGGGGCAGGAGAACGTCTTTTTGCAGGGCGAGCACATGGACCGGCCCTCGGAGATCCGCAGCCGGCTGTATGAGCAGGACGGCGCGGTGAACGTCCGGGTGGGCGGCAGCGCCGTGATGAGTATGCAGTGCGATGTGAAGATCTGATCGCAGGAGACCAGGCAGAGGGGAGAACGCGGCGTTCTCCCCTCTTTTCTGCGCTCTGACAACCTGAGGTTGCGCCGTTTTGCGCCGGTGCAACCTGAGGTTGGTGGACGGCGGGGCACAGGGATGTTACCCTTGTGAAAAAAGGAGGTGTTTGTATGGAGCACACACGCACATATTCCGCGCAGGGCGTTCTGACCGCGCTGGGAAAGTCCCTGCTGTACCTGCTGTTCTTTTTGGCGGTGCAGCTTTTGGCTGGCATCGTCTATGCCGCCATTGCCGCTGCCGGAGCGTCACTGTCCACCGGCGGGGTGGATGCGGAGGGCATTTTGGCCGGAACGGAGACGGCGGTGCTGCTGTCCTATCTGCTGACCGCGGCGGCGACAGTGCTGTGGTTTCGGCTGCGGCGCAGGCCATTGGGAGAGGCGGCAGGGCTTCGACGCTGCTCCGGCTGGACGGCGGCCTTCTGCGCGTTCTGCGCGGTGGGCCTTTTCGTGGTGGTGCAGCTGGCGCTGGCACTGCTGCCGGCGGCGTGGATGACCGGTTATAACGACCACATGGCGCTCCTGCTGTCCGACGGACTGATCCCGGCGCTGTCCATCGCCGTGGCCGCACCGCTGACGGAGGAGCTGATGTTCCGGGGGGTCATCCAGACCCGTCTGGAGCGGGCCATGCCCGTGTGGGCGTCGCTGGCGGCTGTGGATGGCTCGGAATGACAACGCCATACACATATAAAAGAGCAGCGCCGGTGGGCGCTGCTCTTTTGTATATCGTATGGCTTACACGTACCGCTGGGTGGTGACGTCGAACACGCCGCGGGTGGTGATACGCAGGCTGGGGATCACCGGCAGGGCCATGAAGCTCAGCGTCATGAACGGGTCGATGCCCTTGGACACGCCCAGCTTGTAGGCCTGCTCCTTGGCGGCCTCCAGGTCGCGGTTCACGTTGACCAGCGTGTCATCGGACATGATGCCGGCGATGTTCAGCCGCAGGTCGCCCAGCACCTGACCGTTCTCCACCACGGTGATGCCGCCATGCTCCTGCACGATGTGGTTGGCGGCGAAGGCCATGTCCTCCTCGTTCGTGCCCACCACGATGATATTGTGGCTGTCGTGGCTGATGCTGGTGGCCACCGCGCCCTTCTTCAGGCCGTAGCCCTTGATATAGCCCAGGCCGATGTGGTGGGTGTTCTTATGCCGCTCGATGACGGCGATCTTGAGAATGTCGTAGTCCACGTCGATGCGGTCGGTGTAGCCGCCGTCGGTGGTGGTGATCTCGCCGTCCACCATGCCGATCACCGCGTGGGGGCGGCTGTCGGTGAAATCCTCGGCGGACAGGGAGGCCACGTGGAACGTATCGTGGGCGCGGCTGACCAGGTAGGGGTCGATCTCCGGCAGGGGGAAGTCGGCCACCACGCCGTTTTCCACCATGAGCACGCCCCGCTTGTAGACCTTCTCGATGTTGAAGTGCTGGAAATCGTCGATGATGACGAAGTCGGCCAAATAACCGGGGGCGATAGCGCCGCGGTTGTTCAGCAGGAAGTACCGGGCGGCGTTGTGGCAGGCGGCCTTGATGGCGGTGATGGGGTCAGCGCCCAGGGCGATGGCCTTTTTTACGATGTAGTCGATGTGGCCCTTTTCCAGCAGGTCGTTGGGGTGCTTATCGTCGGTGCAGAACATACACCGCTCCACGTACTTGTCGCACAGCAGGGGGACGAGGGCCTCCAGATTGCGGGCCGCCGTGCCCTCGCGGATCATGATGAACTGGCCGCGCTGGAGCTTGGCGATGGCGTCGTTCAGGTCGTGGCACTCGTGGTCGGAGTACACGCCGGCGGCGATGTAGGCGTTCAGGTCGTTGCCCTTCAGGTCAGGGGCGTGACCGTCGATCTTCTTATGGTGGGCCTGGCTGGCCACGATCTTCTCCACCACCTGGGCGTCGCCGTTGATCGTGCCCACAAAGTTCATCATCTCGGCCAGGCCCTGTACCCGGGGATGGTCGTAGAAACTGTCGATGGCCCGGTAGTCCAGGTTCGCGCCGGACTCGTCCAGCGGCGTGGCCGGGACGCAGGAGGGCAGCATGAAGCGCACGTCCACCGGCAGATCCTCCGTGGCCTGGAGCATATACTCAATGCCGTCCGTGCCCATGACGTTGGCGATCTCGTGGGGGTCGGTGATGACGGTGGTCGTGCCGTGGGGCAGCACCGCCTTGGCAAACTCCGTGGGGCTGACCAGGGAGCTCTCCAGGTGGATATGGGCATCCACGAAGCCGGGCAGCACGATCTTGCCGCCCACGTCTACCTCTACGTTGCCGCTGTATTCGCCCATGCCCACGATCAGACCCTCGGCCACGGCGATGTCGCCCTGGCACAGCTCGTTGGAGAACACGTTGACGTAGGTGGCGTTCTTCAGCACCAGGTCGGCCTTCTCCCGCCCGGCGGCCACAGCGATGACCCGCAGCTTCTTGTTCAGCTTGCGGTTGATCTTGCCCGCATAGCTCTCTTTCACAGCCATATTCATGCTCCTCCCTTTTGGCAGAAAATCATTAGCTTTGTTAATTTTACATATTACCACAGCTTATTGCAAAAGTCCATCCCCCGGCGGTATAAAAAAAGCGTGACCGCACGGGTGCAGTCACGCTTTTCACTTATGTCTCGCGGCTTATTTCACGCTGCCGTCGGCGTTGAACACCGGCAGGGGCGCAAGGAACTTGATGTCGGTGCGCTGGGCGGCAGCGCCCTCGGCCAGCACGGCGATGCGATCCACCACTGTGCCGCCGGCCATGGCCACCAGGGCCTCCATGGCGTGCAGAGAGCCGCCGGTGGAGATCACGTCGTCCATGAGCACGATGCGCTTGCCGCGGATCAGCTCCGCGTCGTCACGGCCCAGGTACAGCCGCTGCGTGCCGGCGGTGGTGATGGAGCTATCCTCCACATGGATGGGGTCGGGCATATAGGCCTTCGGGCCTTTGCGGGCGATGAAGTACTTCTTCGCGCCGCTCTGGCGGGCCATTTCGTGGATCAGGGGGATGGACTTGGCCTCGGCGGTGAACAGATAGTCGTAGCTGCCCTCGTCCAAAAGACCCAGCATATCCCGGGCGCAGGCGACCGTCAGCTCCGCGTCACCGAAGCAGATAAACGCGCCGATGTAAAGCTCGTCAGTGATCTTGCAGATGGGCAGCTCGCGGTGCAGACCGGCGACGGTGAGGGGGTAAACAGGCATGATACAAATCTCCTTTTCGCGGCAGGCGGAGGCCGGAGGCCGCACATAAATAGCAGCGCCGCATGGGACGCCACACAAATATTATATAGAAAAACGTGGAAATGTCAACCCACATATCGACAGGGATGGACACGAATATTCCCGGCAGGGGTAGGTATGATTTTAATGCTTATTGGTATGTCCGGATGATGTTCTCCGCCGCCTCCCGCTTGGAGATACGCAGGTCCATGGCCTGCTTTTCGATATAGCGGTGGGCCTCCGGCTCGGTCATGCTCAGACATTCGATCAGCAGCCACTTGGCGCGGTTGACAAGGCGGATCTCCTTGATCTTTTCCTCCACCGTGGCCTGCTTTGCCTGCATCTGCCGCATCCGTTCCCGGGTGGCGCAGAGGATGCGCAGGTTCTGGGCCACCATCTGCCGGTTGGTGGGCTTGGACAGAGTGATGACGCCGTAGCCCACCACCTTGGCGTACACGTCATTGTACTGCTCGCTTTTCACCAGCAGCAGGACGCCTGCGCCGCTGGAGGCGCAGACGTCGATGGCCAGCCCCATGCCGAAATCGTCCAGCAGCGGCGTGTTGATCAGCACGATGTCGAATTCCGTGTCCGTCAGCTTCCGCCGGGCCTCACCTACGCTGCGTACCGTGGACACCGGCCAGTAATCCGTCACAGGGAGCAGCGGTATGACGCTGTTGGTGAAGCTGTCCGTCGCGGAGACGATCAGGACGCTGTATGTTCTCTCCTGAAAAACCACGTACTCCCCTCCTTCCTGTTGATGTCAGGCGGCCTTACAGGCGTGTGTAGGCCCGGAGCACCGAGTCCGGCAGGTGTGCCTTCACAAACGGGCTGGCCTCGGCCAGGGCGGCGGCCTCCTTCAGCGAGCCGGGCAGCGTCCGCAGGGTCCTCAGCGTTTCCGCCGGCGCGGTGTAGAGATTGAGATCTGATGCAGGGGGCAGCACCAGCCTATTTTCAATGCCGTGGAGACCGGCATAGATCAGCAGCGCGTAGGCCAGATAGGGGTTGGCGGCGGAGTCCGCCGAGCGCAGCTCCGCGCGGCGGTTTTCGCCTACGGCGGCGGGAATACGGATGAGCTGGGAGCGGTTCTCCTCCGACCAGGTCACATAGCGGGGCGCTTTGTCGTGGCCCAGACGGCGATAGGACTCCTCGCAGGGGTTGAGGAACAGGGTGATCTCCGCGGCCTTGTCAAGCACGCCGGCGATGACACCGGTGGGCAGACCGGTCTGGCCGCTGCCCTTGGCGGAGATGTTGATGTGCATACCGCTGCCGTCCCGGTCCGGCAGGGGCTTGGGCGAAAAGCTGGCGCAGAGGCCGTTCTGCGCCGCCACCGTGCGGACCACCGTGCGGAAGGTGATGGCGTTGTCCGCCGCCGTCAGCGGATCGGAATAGCGGAAGTCGATCTCGTTCTGGCCCGGTCCGCTCTCGTGGTGGGAGCACTCCGGCTGGATGCCCATTTGCTCCAGCATCAGGCAGATCTCCCGGCGGATATGCTCTCCTTTGTCGTCGGGGGCGATGTCCATATAGCCGGCCTCGTCGTGGGGGATGGTGGTGGCCCTGCCGTATTCGTCGAGCTTGAAGAGGTAAAATTCCATCTCCGCGCCGAAGGAGAAGCCGAAGCCCTTGGCGGCGGCATCGGCCACGGCTTTTTTCAGGATGCTGCGGGTGTCCCGCTCAAAGGCCCGGCCGTCGGGATAGAAAATATCGCAGAACATCCGCACGACCTTGCCCTGCTCCGGCCGCCACGGCAGCTGGATCAGCGTGGACGGGTCCGGCCGCAGCAGCAGGTCGGAACGTGTCTCGCCGCCGAAGCCCTCGATGGCGGAGGCGTCGATGGCGATGCCGTATTCAAAGGCGCGGCGCAGCTCGCTGGGCATGATGGCCACGTTGTGCTGCCTGCCGTAGACATTGCAGAAGGCCAGGCGGATGAACCTGACATCCTCCTGCTGTACGAACTCCATGACCTCTTCCTGCGTATACTTCACAGTTCCACCTCTTTCATTCAACATTCAATTCGTGACATACAGCTGCCGGTAGGGGTTGCTGCTGTTGGGCTCGATGACGGTAAAGGGATGCCGGAGAATATCGTCGCAGCGTCCTCCGAACAGCCGGCAGAACGTTTGCAGATACGTTTCGATGCTCCGCAGATCCTCCTGGCTGGCGGGACGGGTGACGACCTGGCCGGGCAGGAGGATGTTTTCGCAGTCGGAGCGGAGGAACAGCCTGCCGCCGTGCATACCGGTGCAGGGGAAGTTGCTGACGATGGGACGGCTGCTCTCCGTCAGGCCCAGGACGATGATGACGCCGCCGGCCTGATACTCGCCTAAAAAGCTCCCGGCCCGGCCGCCGATGACCATGACGGGCAGCTTGTCACCGTAGGCCTTCATGTGGATGCCGGCGCGGTAGCCGGCGTTCCCCTCAATGTAAAGCTCGCCGCCCCGCATGGCGTAGCCGGCGGCGTCGCCGATGCTGCCGTGGACGATGATCCGCCCGGCGTTCATCGTGTCGCCCACGGCGTCCTGGGCGTCGCCGTTCACCTCGATGCAGGCGCCGTCCAGGTACGCGCCCAGCGCGTTGCCGGGCGTCCCGGTGATGGTAAGACGATTCTGCCCCAGCCCCGCACCGATAAACCGCTGCCCCAGGCAGCCGGTGACAGAGATGTCCCCGGAGCAGCTCCGTATGGCCGCGTTCAGCTGCCGGTAGTCCATGTGGGACGCATCAATATGGGTCATTATATCACACCTCCGTGTATTCTGTATAGGAAATTATTCTCCGGCGTGGGAAATTCCCAGGATGGCCAGCTCCCGGTCGGTCATGCCCACGCCCCGGAGCATGAGCCGGTTGCCCTTGGGGGCCTCGATGGAGTTGATGCCCATGCCGCCCATCATCTCCTTGATCTCGTGCTTCCACGCCGTCAGCAGGTTGACAAGGCGGCGGCTTCCGTCTTCGATGTCCAGCCGCTTGACCAGCTCCGGGTCCTGGGTGGCGATGCCCCAGCAGCACTTGCCGGTCTGGCAGGTGCGGCAGAGGTGACAGCCCAGCGCCAGCAGCGCCGCTGTGCCGATGCAGCAGGCGTCCGCCCCCAGGGCCACGGCCTTGACCACGTCCGCAGAGGAGCGGATGCTGCCGCTGACGATCAGCGAAACGCGGTTGCGGATGCCCTCATCCCGCAGCCGCTGGTCCACGGCGGCCAGCGCCAGCTCAATGGGGATGCCCACGGTGTCGCGGATACGGGTGGGGGCTGCGCCCGTGCCGCCGCGGAAGCCGTCGATGGCGATGATGTCCGCGCCGCTGCGGGCGATGCCGCTGGCGATGGCGGCGATGTTGTGTACCGCCGCCACCTTTACGATGACGGGCTTCTTGTACTCCGTGGCTTCCTTCAGGGAGAACACCAGCTGCCGGAGGTCCTCGATGGAATAGATGTCGTGGTGCGGGGCGGGGGAGATGGCGTCCGCCCCCTCGGGGACCATTCTGGTGCGGGACACGTCCCCCACGATCTTTGCGCCGGGCAGGTGGCCGCCGATGCCGGGCTTTGCGCCCTGTCCCATTTTGATCTCGATGGCCGCGCCGGCCTCCAGATACTGCTTGTGTACGCCGAACCGCCCGGAGGCCACCTGCACGATGGTGTTCTCGCCATAGGCGTAGAAGTCCTCGTGCAGGCCGCCCTCACCGGTGTTGTAGCAGATGCCCAGCTCCCGGGCCGCCCGGGCCAGGCAGGCGTGGGCGTTGTAGCTGATAGAGCCGTAGCTCATGGCGGAGAACATCACCGGCATGGACAGCTCGATCTGCGGAGGCAGGCGGCAGTCCAGACGGCCGTTCTCATCCCGGCGGATGCCGTCGGGCTTTCTGCCCAGAAACACCCGGGTCTCCATGGGCTCGCGCAGCGGGTCTACCGGCGGGTTGGTCACCTGGGACGCGTTGACGAGTATCCTGTCCCAGTAGACGGGAAAGCGCTTCGGATTGCCCATGGACGACAGCAGCACGCCGCCGCTGGACGCCTGCTTATAGATCTCCTGAATGGTGTCCTCGTCCCAGTTGGCGTTTTCGCGGAACACGCAGCCGCTCTTTTTGATCTTCAGCGCGTGAGTGGGACAGAAGCACACGCAGCGCTGGCAGTCCACGCATTTGCTGTCGTCGCAGACCATGCGGCCCTTTTTGTCGTCAAAGATGTGTGCGCCGTAGGCGCACTGCTTTTCGCAGATGCGGCAGTTCGTGCATTTGTCCCAGTCGCGGACGATCTCGAACTGCGGATAGATGTAGCCGATCCCCATCAGAATTTCCCCTCCTTTACGCGCACGATCACCGGCTCGCCGCCTGCCGGCGCGTAGATGTTCTCCGCGTCGGGCTCCATGGCGCGGATGGCGGCCTCCTCGCTGGCGATGTATACCTTGTCATCCTTTTCGCCCACCACCATGCTGCGGAGCTTCAGCCGGTCGTTCAGGGCCATCAGGCCGCCCTCGAAGCCCAGTACGATGGAGAACGGGCCGGTGATCAGCAGGCTGGAGAACACCTTGCGGAGATACGACAGCTTCTCCTGCTCCTCCGGGGAGCGCCGGGCGATGGTGGTCCAGAACGGCGCGGCGATCACGGCGGCCATCTCCTCCAGCGTGAGCTTCTGCCGCCGGAGCAGGTAGTCCGCGATGTAGGTGATGACCTCGGTGTCCGTCTGGAGAGTGCATTTGTAGCCGAACATCTCCATAAAGCGCCGGTTGGCGTCGTAGGAGGATATTTCGCCGTTGTGGACGACGGAGTAATTCAGCAGGGCGAAGGGATGCGCGCCGCCCCACCAGCCGGGCGTGTTGGTGGGATACCGGCCATGGGCCGTCCAGCTGTACGCCTCGTATTCCTCCAGCCGGTAGAAGTAGCCCACGTCCTCCGGGTAGCCCACGGCCTTGAACACGCCCATGTTCTTGCCGCTGGAGAACACATACGCGCCCTTCATCCGCGTGTTGATGGCCATGACCGTGCGGGTCACGCACTCCTCCTCGTCGATCTGCATGGAGGCCAGCACGCTGCGCAGGGGCGTGACGAAAAAGCGCCAGATCAGCGGTTCGTCGGTGATGGCAGGGGTCGTCCGGATGGGGATGCGCTCCAGATGGACGATCTCCATGGTCTCGCGAAGGAAGGCCTCGCAGTTTTTCCGGGCCGTCCGGTCCTCCAGGAACATATGCAGGGCAAAAAAGTCCTTGTATTCGGGATAGATGCCGTAGCCGGCAAAGCCGCCGCCCAGACCGTTGGAGCGGTCGTGCATGGGGCGCATACTCTCGATGATCTTTTCGCCGGTCATCTGCTGTCCGTCCCTTGAAATGACGGCGGAGATCGCGCAGCCCGACGGGATGCGGACCTGGCCCTCCAGTTTATCCATGTCATCAACTCCTAATATAAAACTCGGAAGCAAATAAAAAACGGCGGCGTCATGCAGGCACAGTACCGCTGTGCTTGCAGAACACCGTCGTTCTGATCCAGTATACACCGTGATTTTGACGCTTTCAATTCGACAGATTGCAAAAAAATGTATTTTCACGGTTTGTGGTATTACAGCAATTTGTGCAAATGATTGTGATTTTACTTTTTCGCGGTTGACTTTTGCCCTGTTCGGGTGTATATTCGGCTGCGTTGAGAGACACTGGCGTCTCAGAGGGCGAGCCCTCTGCGGCATCCGTGTCTCTTTTTCTATTTTTGCTGAAAGGAAAGTACGATTATGTTGACTGTACCGGAATACTTCGGAAGCCTGGTCTTTGACAGCCGCGTCATGAAGGCGCGCTTACCCGAAGATGTATACCGCTCTCTGAAGCACACCATCCAAAAGGGAGCAAAGCTCGACCCCTCCGTGGCCAACGCTGTTGCCGCGGCCATGAAGGACTGGGCAGTCGAGAACGGCGCGACCCACTTCACCCACTGGTTCCAGCCCATGACCGGCATCACCGCGGAGAAGCACGACAGCTTCATCACCCCCGCCCCTGACGGCAGGGTGCTGATGGAGTTTTCCGGCAAGGAGCTGATCAAGGGCGAGCCGGACGCGTCCTCCTTCCCCTCCGGCGGCCTGCGGGCCACCTTCGAGGCCCGGGGCTACACCGCATGGGACCCCACCAGCTACGCCTTCATCAAGGGCAAGACCCTCTGTATCCCCACGGCGTTCTGCTCCTATGGCGGCGAGGCGCTGGACAAGAAGACGCCGCTGCTGCGCAGCATGGAGGCCCTGAACAAGCAGGCCATCCGGGTTCTGAAGCTGTTCGGCAACGGCGACGTGAAGCGCGTGACCTCCTCCGTCGGCCCGGAGCAGGAGTACTTCCTTATTGATAAGGCCATGTACGACAAGCGCCACGATCTGATCTACACCGGCCGGACGCTGTTCGGCGCAAAGCCCCCCAAGGGCCAGGAGCTGGACGACCACTACTTTGGCTCGATCAAGCCCCGTGTGGCGGCCTATATGGAGGAGCTGAACGAGGAGCTGTGGAAGCTGGGCATCCTGGCCAAGACGGAGCACAACGAGGTCGCGCCCGCCCAGCATGAGCTTGCCCCCATCTACACCACCACCAACATTGCCACCGACCACAACCAGCTGACCATGGAGATCATGCAGAAGGTGGCCGCCAAGCACGGCCTGGTCTGCCTGCTGCACGAGAAGCCCTTCGCCGGCGTCAACGGCAGCGGCAAGCACAACAACTGGTCTATCGCCACCGACACCGGTGTCAACCTGCTGTCCCCCGGCGAGACGCCCTATGAGAACGCCCAGTTCCTGCTGTTCCTGGTGGCGGTCATCCAGGCCGTGGACGATTACCAGGGCCTGCTGCGCGCCGCCGTGGCCACGGCGGGCAACGACCACCGGCTGGGCGCCAATGAAGCGCCTCCCGCGGTGATCTCCGTGTTCCTGGGCGACGAGCTCACCGGTATTCTGGAGGCCATCGAGACGGACACGGCCTACTGCGGCGTGGAGAAGAAAAAGATGAAGCTGGGCGTGGATGTGCTGCCCCGCTTCCTCCGCGACACCACCGACCGCAACCGCACCTCGCCCTTCGCCTTCACCGGCAACAAGTTTGAATTTCGTATGCTGGGCTCCAGCAACTCCATCGCCTGCGCCAACATCATGCTGAACACCACGGTGGCGGAGTCTCTGCGGCTGTTCGCGGACGAGCTGGAGGGCGCGTCTGACCTGAACGCCGCCCTGCACGACCTGATCCAGCGCACCATCAAGGACCACAAGCGTATCATCTTCAACGGCAACGGTTACGACGACGCCTGGATCAAGGAGGCCACTGAGAAGCGCGGCCTGCTGAACCTGCGGACGACGCCGGACGCCATCGCCATGCTGCTCCATAAGGAGAATATAGATATGCTGGTGGCCCACAAGGTCTACACCGAGTCCGAGCTGCGCTCCCGCTATGAGATCCAGCTGGAGAACTACTGCAAGACCGTCCGCATCGAGGCACTGACCATGGTGGATATGGCCAGGAAGGAGATCCTGCCGGCGGTGGAGGACTATGTTTCCGACCTTGCCGCCGCTGCCGCCAAGAAGAAGACGGTGGACGCGGACCTGCCCTGCGGCTACGAGACGAAGCAGCTGCGTCGTCTGTCCGCCCTGGTGGACACCATCGACGGCCGGGTGGACGCACTGGAGGAAAAGCTGGTCAAGCTGGACACCCTCCACGACCTGGCGGAGGAGGCCGCCTTCATCCGCGATGTACTCATCCCCGGCATGGGCGAGCTGCGCGCCGCCGCCGACGAGGCCGAGACCCGGACCGCGGCCGCCTACTGGCCCTTCCCCACCTACGGCGACCTGCTGTTTGGCGTAAAGTAAAAAGTTCATACTGAAAAGCGTTTGAGAAAAGAGAAGTAACGCAGGGGCTCACCCACAGAGAGCGCGGGAAGGCTGAGAGCCGCGCGGCAGAGCCTGCGTGAATAACACTTTTCGAGCTGCAAGCCCAACGGAGAGATCCCAGTAGGTGCGCCGGACGCCGCCCGTTATGCGGCAGGGCTTTCATGGGAAGCCCGGAAATGAGAACAAATACAGGTGGCACCGCGAGAGCAGCACTTGCCCTGTAGAATGCTGATACTATGTGAAATATGGAGGTTATTATCATGTGTTCTATTATGGGTTACTGCTCGGACGGTGCTTCCCTGTCTCTTTTCAAGGAGGGCTTCGACAAGACCATCTCCCGCGGCCCGGATGACAGCCGGATCGTGGACACAGGCAGGGGACTGCTGGGCTTTCACCGGCTGTCCATCATGGGGCTTGAGCCGTCAGGTATGCAGCCCTTCGAGCTGGACGGAAGCTATGTGGTCTGCAACGGCGAGATCTATGGCTTCGAGAAGCTGAAGCGGGAGCTGCAGGAGAAGGGCTATTCTTTCCAAAGCGAGTCCGACTGTGAGGTGCTGCTGCCCCTGTACCGGGAGCACGGCACGGATATGTTCCGGATGCTGGACGCGGAGTTTGCCCTGATCCTGTACGACGCGGAGAGGAAGGTATTTGTCGCCGCCCGCGACCCCATCGGCATCCGCCCGCTTTACTACGGCTATGATAAGGACGGCGCTGCCGTGTTCGCCAGCGAGCCCAAGAACCTGACGGGGATCTGCGACCGGATCATGCCGTTTCCTCCCGGATATTACTACGAGGACGGGGCGTTCATCTGCTACCGGGACATCACGGCGGTGAAGCAGGTCTGCCATGACGACCTGGAGACGGTGTGCGGCCAGATCCATGAAAAGCTGGTGGCGGGCATCAAAAAGCGGCTGGTGGCCGACGCGAAGGTGGGCTTCCTTCTCAGCGGCGGACTGGACTCCTCACTGGTATGCGCCGTGGCCCAGCGCTGCTCCGACAAGCCCATCCGCACATTTGCCATCGGTATGAGCGAGGACGCCATCGACCTGAAATACGCGAAGGAGGTGGCGGACTACATCGGCAGCGAGCACACCGAGGTATACATGACACCGGAGGAGGTCATCTCCTCGCTGGAGACCGTCATCGAGCTGCTGGGCACGTATGACATCACCACCATCCGCGCCAGCATGGGTATGTACCTGGTCTGCAAGGCCATCCATGAGCAGACGGACATCCGGGTGCTGCTGACCGGCGAGATCAGCGACGAGCTGTTCGGTTATAAGTACACCGACTTCGCACCCTCGGCGGAGGAGTTCCAAAGGGAGGCCGTCAAGCGCATCCGGGAGCTGCATATGTACGATGTGCTGCGGGCCGACCGCTGCATCTCCGTCAACTCACTGGAGGCCCGCGTGCCCTTCGGTGACCTGGATTTCGTGGAGTACGTCATGAGCATCGACCCGGAGATGAAGCTGAACAAGTACGGCAAGGGCAAATACCTGCTCCGCCACGCCTTCGAGGGCGATTACCTGCCCCACGACATCCTCTACCGGGAAAAGGCCGCCTTCTCCGACGCGGTGGGCCACTCCATGGTGGACTACCTGAAGGCGTATGCCCAGTCCGTGTATACGGATGAGGAGTTTGCGCAGAAGCGGCGCGCCTATACCCACGCGCAGCCGTTTACCAAGGAGTCCCTGCTGTACCGCGAGATCTTTGAGAAGTACTATCCCGGCCAGAGCCGGATGATCGCGGATTTCTGGATGCCCAATAAGTCCTGGGAGGGCTGCGATGTGGACGATCCCTCCGCCCGGGTGCTGGCCAACTACGGCGACAGCGGCAAATAAGGGCAGCCCTCATGAGAACACCCGCTCATGAGGGCTTTTCCCATCAAGATTAAGATTTGCTTTCCGGAGCGGAAAGACGCTTGTATTTTTTCGAACTTGTGGTATGATGTAGTGCATGAGAAAGAGGAGGACAGCACTATGCACGCAGCACTGGTCATCATGGCCGCAGGGATGGGTTCACGCTACGGCGGGAACAAGCAGGTGGACGGCGTAGGGCCCCACGGTGAGATATTGATGGAGTACGGCGTGTACGACGCGGTACGGGCCGGATTCGATAAGATCGTGTTCATCATCAAGCCGGATATGCTGGCGCTGATGAAGCGGCTGTGCGGAGACATGGCGTCCCGGCTGCGGACGGCGGACGGCAGGCCGGTGGAGGTGTGCTACGCCTATCAGGATACGGACACGCTGCCGACCTTCTACACCTGGCCGGAGGGCCGCACCAAGCCCTTGGGCACAGCCCACGCGGTGCTGTGTACCCGGCAGCTGATCCATGAGCCGTTCTGCGTCATCAACGCCGACGATTATTACGGCGCGGACGCCTACCGCACCATCTACAAGGCCTTACAGACGCTGCCGGAGCGCGGCGCGGCCACCATGGTGGGCTACCTGCTGAAGAACACCGTCACCGCCTACGGCACGGTGTCCCGGGGCGTGTGCCATGTGAAGAACGGCTGTCTCAGCGACATCCGCGAGACGCTGAAGATCGCCCTGCTGCCGGACGGCACGATCCGGGACGAGGCCAGCGGCGTGACGCTGGAGGGGGACGCGGTGGTGTCCATGAACTTCTGGGGCTTCATGCCGTCCATCTTCGACGAGCTGGAGACGTATTTCTACGATTTCCTCCGCAGCCCGGAGGCCCAGACCGCCAAGGCGGAGTGCCTGCTGCCCAACCTGGTGGGGCATCTGCTGGAGCAGGGCAGGCTGACGGTGTCCGTGCTGGAGTCCAAGGACCGCTGGTTCGGCATGACGTATCACGAGGACCGGGCGCGGGTATCGCAGGAGCTTTTGAAGCTACACGAGGCGGGGGTCTATCCCGCAGAATTGAGGTAACAGAATGGACAGCAACGAAAGAGAACGCAGACGGCAGAGACGGTATCGGGAGGCCATGCGCAACCGGGGCATCGCGGCGGTGGTGCTGGTGATCCTGATCGTGGGCATCATATTTATCGTCAAGGGCTGCAAGAAAGAGGATACGCCGCCGGCGGACGGCCAGCAGCAACAGCAGGAGCAGACCGGTACGCCGGAGGATGTCACCCCGGAAACGCCCGTCAACGTGGACGACGAGCTGCTGACGGTGGTGAACCCCTGGAATCCGCTGCCGGAGGACTGGGTGTCCGACCTGGTGACCCTCAGCGACGGACGCCGGGTGGACAGCCGGTGCTACGAGGCATTTGAGGAGATGATGGACGCCTGCCGCGACGCGGGCTACGCGCCGTTCCTCTGCTCGGCCTACCGCACCCAGGAGACGCAGCAGAGTTTGTACGACAACAAGGTGCAGCGGTTGATCAACAGCGGCATGAGCGAGGACGAGGCCAAGGTGGAGGCCGCCAAGACCGTGGCCATCCCGGGTACGAGCGAGCATCAGCTGGGCCTGGCGGTGGACATCGTGGACGCCAATATGCAGGATCTGACCGATGAGCAGGAGAACACGGAGACGCAGAAGTGGCTCATGGCCAACTCCTGGCGCTACGGGTTCATCCACCGTTATCCCAACGGCAAGACGGACATCACCGGCATCATCTACGAGCCGTGGCACTACCGCTATGTAGGCAAGGCCGCCGCCCAGGACATCTTCAACCGGGACATCACCCTGGAGGAATATGTGGGCAAGACAAACCAGTCGTAACTGAAAAGCAGCGGGAGGCCATCGGCCTCCCGCTGCTTCATCACATGAAGAAGTTACTTGCAGTTCTTGGCGTTCTTCGTGTTTTTGGTGTTCTTGGTATTGGTGTTGGCGTTCTCCGTGTTCTCGGTGTTGGTGGTCTTGTTGTTCTTGGTGTTATCCATGAGATATACCTCCCTTTTCTGTACCTCAGGTACGAACATAGTGTCACCGGGGATGCGGAAAATATGCAGAAAAATTTTAGAAAAAGCCGTTGACAAACGATGGCAGGTAGTATAAAATACTTGAGAAAACAAAGAAGGTCGGTGCATCCGCCTCACCTCCCGCTTCGGTAAAGAGGTCAACAGCGTCATTCAAACGCCCTGTGGGACGTTTGTGTTGTTTCGCGGATGCCCAAGGCGTCCGCGTTTTTATTTTGGATTGGAGGTGCTTCGGTATTAGCAAGGTACAGCATCAACTGAATGAAGAGATCAACGACAAGGAGATCCGATTGATCGGCGAAGGCGGAGAGCAGCTGGGTATCGTGTCCAGCGAGGAGGCTCTGCACATCGCGGAGGAGCAAGGACTGGACCTGGTGAAGATCTCCCCGCAGGCCACGCCCCCTGTGTGCAAGCTGATGAACTACGGCAAGTACAAGTTCGAGCAGAGCAAGCGGGAAAAGGAAGCCAAGAAGAACCAGCACGTTGTGGAGATCAAGGAGATCCGTATGTCCCCGGGCATCGACGTGGGCGACTTCAACACCAAGCTGAAGAACGCGCAGAAGTTCCTGTCCGACGGCAACCGCGTCAAGGTATCCGTCCGCTTCCGTGGCCGGGAGATGGCGCACACCGAGATCGGGCGTGATCTTCTCAACAAGTTTGCCGACCTGTGTACCGAGGTGTCCACCCTGGACAAAGCCGCCAAGCTGGAGGGCCGGAATATGTCCATTTTCCTGTCCCCCAAGGCTGGCAAGTAAAGCGTTTACCCCACAGAGGATCATTTTGGAAGGAGTAATATTATGCCTAAACTGAAGACCCACAGCGGCGCAAAGAAGCGCTTCAACCTGACGAAATCCGGCAAGGTCAAGAGAGCTCATGCGTTCAAGAGCCACATCCTGACCAAGAAGGACACCAAGCG
>UMGV01014212.1_pt1 | contig 28415 bp, 26 predicted proteins | sample 1965361 | NCBI WGS metagenome assembly UMGV01 (sample SAMEA4836081, study PRJEB28245) | human gut metagenome | biome: gut microbiome; material: fecal sample | place: Denmark | collected 2008
GGAGGACGGCGCCCCCAGAAGATGGGGTGATACATCACCGTCGGCACGCCCATGCCGGGCATCATGTAGCGGCGGCGATAGCGGCGATAACGCATGCCGTCAAGCATGATCCAGAGGACAAAGAATATGATGAGGATCATGATGAACATCACACCGTTGGCCGCCTCGTCCAGCGCCGCCTCGCTCTGCTGATACTGCTGGCTCAGCTCCACATGGAGCGCGGCGCAAAGCGAGCGCACCGCGGCGTCATAATCGCCCTTCTGCACGTTATCCGCCATGCAGGAGGCAACAAAGCTCTGCGAAAGGCCGCTGAGCAGATCGTAGAAGTTGCCGCTCGCGAGCAGATAGTAGTCCTGCTGCTGTTTTGCGATAACCAGGATCGCATCACTTTCCGCAAGCTGCATCTCGATGGCGTAATCATACGCCGCATTCTCTATGTCGTTTGCGGATTCGGTCGTGACGACGGCCATGATGCTGCCAAACATCTTGTCCCAGTTGGCGTTATAGAGGCTGACCGCCTTTTCGGTCTTGTCCGAAAGGACGTTCGCCTCGTCGCGCACGTACTGCTCGAACGCCGCCGTGGAAAGCGAGGGATCGAGCTTTTCCCCGCCCTCCGGCGTAGAGACGGCGGGCGTCTTGTGCAGTCCCCACGCACTGGATGCGACGATCGCCAGAATCAGCACGACGATGGCGACGCCGCGTTTTTGAAAGAATTTCATATGCTTCTCCTATCCGGAGCGTCTCAGCTTCTCAGCTCCATGAGCTTCTGCTTCAGCTCACCTTCGATGCGGCCGAGCTCGACCTCCGCTTCCTTGCGCTTCTGCGCGCCCTCGCGCTGGATGTTCACGACCTCGTCGAGCGTGGAGACGAGCTGCTCGTTCGTGTGCTGCAGCGTCTCGATATCGACGATGCTGCGCTCGGCTTCCTTTGCCGTGGCAATGGTGCCCATCTTGAGCATGTCGGCGTTCTTCTTGAGAAGCTCGTTCGTCGTCTGCGCCACCGCGCTCTGTGCGGCCGTGGCCTGACGGCTGTGCTCCATGCCGAGCGCGAGCACCATCTGGCTCTTCCAGAGGGGGATGGTGTTGACGAGCGAGGACTGGATCTTTTCGACCATCAGCGTGTCGTTGTTCTGGAGAAGTCTCGTCTGCGGGCCCATCTGGAGCGACACCATGCGCGTGAGCTCCAGGTCGTGCAGCTTCTTTTCAAAGCGCTCGCACTTCTGCGCGTAGTCGTTGTAGGCCTGCGCATCCTCGGCAAGGCCGCTCGCCTCCGCCTTCTTGCGCAGCTCCTCGAGCTCGCCGGAGCGGACCTCGGCCAGGCGCTTTTTGCCCGCGATGATATACATGGTCAGTTCTTTGTAGTACTTGAGGTTCAGCTCATACATCTGGTCGAGCATCGCGATATCCTTCATCAGCGTGACCTGATGCTTTTCAAGCTCAGAAACAATGCGGTTCACGCTCGTCTCGGCCTTGCCGTACTGCGCGCGCATCAGCTCGAGCTTATCCTTCTGCTTGTGGAACAGGCCTGCGAAGCCCTTCTTCTCCTCCTGACCGAAGCCCTTGACCTCGACGACGAGGTTCGAGAGCGTCTCGCCCACCTCGCCCAGGTCCTTGTTGCGCACGGAGGACAGTGCATTTTCCGAGAATGTCGCAACGCTCTTCTGCGCGGCCACGCCATAGTTGAGCACAAGGTTCGTATCCGTAATGTCGATCTTCTTCACAAACTCGTCGACAGCAGCTCTCTCCTGCTCGGTGAGCATGCTCTCATCGACCTTGACAGGCTCGACTTCCTTTTTCTCCGCCTCGGGCGCCGTGGGCGCTTCGGGCGTGAGCGTCAGCTCAGGGACGGCCTCCTGCGCCGCTTCGGTGGGGTTCAGGGTCAGCTCGGGCATCATGTTGTCGCTCATATCATTTCTCCTCCGTATTTTGGCTTTGAGTTTGTTCTTTTTCGTGCTTTTTGATGCGCTGGATGCGGCGCAGGCACAGCAGCGTGGCCAACGCCCAGATCAGCGCGGAATAGTAAAGCGTATCCCTGTGCAGATGCAGCGCGCCGATGATGCTTGCCACACACATGATGGCAAAGATTGCACAGAAGATGGGGTCGAGCCACACGCCTTTCAGCCGTTTCAATATCCACGCATTGACTTTGGCGTTGAACGCCATCACTTTCTTTCGCATCGCTTACTCCTTTATAGCTCGAGCTTGATGTCGTCCTGCGAGGCGGTCGCCGTGCCGGACTCGGCATGCAGCTCGCCAGTATCCTCGCTCAGGCCCTCGCGCTTCATCATGTTCTCAAGCACCGTGATATCGGCGGAAATATCCATCGCCTCGCTGCCGAAGAGCATGTCGAGCTGCTTTTCAAAAGCCGTAACGATCGTGCCCATCATACTCTCCACGCGCTGCATGGTCGCGTCGATGTTCTCGCCGCTCACGCCCTGCGCGCCCATACGGTCATAGGCGTTCAAGAGCTTAAGGGTCGTGGGCAGGTAGTAGTCCATGAACTTGCGGATCTGCGGCAGCTTCGACGGGTCGGATTTGACCTGCGCGAAAATTTTCGCGCTCAGGTCCTCGAGCCGGTCGATGTCGGCGGAGATCTTCTCATCCTTGATGGACGTGTTGAGCCGCTTCATCTCGGAGATGGCAAGATTGCCGTCCTTGATCATCTTGTCGAGCTCGGGGTTGCCGGTGCTCTCTTCCTTTTTCGGCGGGTCGGGCACCGTGACCTCCACCGTGCCGCACACGGCGTTCATGATGAAATACACCACCGCCGATACAATGGCAATAAAGATGAACTGCGGCACGCGGTAGAGCGGGAACAGCAGCGCATAAATGACCCATGTTCCCGCCGCGGCGTAATAGGGTACGGTGGATCTGCGTTTGACAGTTGCCAAGACGATCCCCTCCTGTTTTCATAAATATTTTGACTGATATATGATATCACATCGCATCAGCGCGGTCAAGCAAAGCAAGCGCTTGAAACATTGCAATATCGCGCTTTTTACAAAAGAAGGCGGCGTCCGGTCCAGGACGCCGCCTTCTTGCAAAATACTGCGTTTTTCTTATTCGTTTCGGATGGCTTCGAGCGCCGAGATCTTGACCGCCTTGTTCGCGGGCTGATAGCCGGACACCAGTCCGACCAGCACCGAGAACACCAGCGCGAAAATCACGAGCTCCGGCTTAATGACGGACGTGCGCACCACGCCTTCGCCGCCGATGAGCGCCTGCTTGATAAGCTCCCACGTGACGCCCCCGCCGCCGAACGCGCCGAATGAGAACAGATTGATGATGACGGATATGATGAAGCTGAAAATAAGCCCCAAAATGCCGCCGAGAAGGCCGATGCTGCCCGCCTCCATGAGGAACATCGCGCGGATATCGCGCACATAGCAGCCGAGCGCCTTCATAATGCCGATCTCCTTCGTGCGCTCGGAGATGGACATGATCATCGTGTTCGTGATGCCGATGGCCGCGACCAGAAGCGAGATCGCACCGAGGCCGCCGAGCATCAGCTCGATCTGGCGGGTCTGCTTGTTGAGCTCGTCGCGCATGCTCTGCATAGAATACGTACTGTAGCCCAAGTCCTTGATGGACTGCTCCACATCCGACACGGCGTCGAGGCTCTCAGCCTTGACGTTGATGCTTGAATACTCGAACTTCGTGTCGGTCTTGCCGGTCAGGTCCTGAATAAGAGCTTTGAGCGCATTGATGTCCATCATCACGCCGTCGCTCGTCTCGTAGCCCTTGCCCCGATCTTCCTTCATCACACCGACGACCTTGAGCTCGACCTCATAGGGGGTAGGTTCGGTGCCTGTACCGTCGTCATACGGTGTGAGTACCATGGTGATGCTCGTCTTGAGCGGGTCAAAAAACGGGTCGGGGACCTTTTCCGTGTCGATATTGCCGTTTTCGTCCCAGATATATCGGTCGACATAATTTCTGCCATCCGGCATCAGCGTATCGAAGAAGTTATAGGCAAAATACTGGCCCACGACCACCTCGTCGCTGCTCTCCGGATACCGCCCGTCCATCAGCTCAAAGCCCATGTCCTCAAGGGCGCTCGAGTCAATGCCGGCAAAATCGACCCAGTTGGCCGTGTAGCGGCCGTTGACGCCAGCCTTGAAGCTTACATTATATTCGTCGAGACTTGCCTTGGGCATGACGGCCTGCACACCCGCGATCTCGTGGAAGCTCTCGACCGCCTTGTCGTCAAGCTTGCTCTCCGTCTGCGTGCCGGTGCTCTGGTTGTAGCCGCGGTAGACCTCGATGATGGAGAGGTCGCCCATATTTTTGAGCATCTGGTCGTAGGACTCCTGCATGCCCGCGCCGATGGAGACCATCACGATGATGGACGTGCAGCCGATGAACACGCCCAGCACCGTCAGGATCGTGCGTCCTTTGCGCCGTGACAGGCTGTCAAAGCACATTTTCAGGATGTCTGCGAATCTCATTTTTTCTGCTCCTCAGCACCCGTGGCCACAGTCTCCTTGTTTTCAGCCGCCGCGGCTTCCGCTGCCTCCTGCTTCTCCTCGGCGAGCTCCTCTTCGTCCCACTTGTCCCAGAGCGCCTGCTCGGCCTTCTGCTTGGCCTTCTTCTTGCGGATGCGCAGCACGATGAGAAGGACGATAAGCGCAGCAACCACCGCGATGATGACGTACTTCCACGGGAAGGTGCTTGCCGGCTCGGGGTCGATCATGCCGGGATCGTCCATGCCGGGGTCGGTCGGCTCATAGGCCATGGCTTCGACCGTCGCTTCAAATACGCGCTCTTTCGTGTTGCCGTTGGAATCCTCGTAGGTAATGACGATCTTGACCTGATTCTCGCCCTCCAGCTGCGGGGTCACGGCAAAGGCGATGGTGCCGTTCTTGCCGCCGTCGATCGTGCCGACGCGCTGATAGGCCGTCGGCGTGTCGATATCGCCGGAGATGGTCGCCTCAACGTTGTTGATGGCGCTCTTGCCCTTGTTGACATAGTCGATGGTCAGGCTCGTCTCCTCGCCGACGTAGCCGGTGTAGGAGGTCTTGGGCTCGCTGAGTTCAAAGCGGTCGGGCTGGTAGAGGGGCACGCTCAGCGACAGCGTGGCGTTGCCCGACTTTCTTGCGTTCTGGTCAACATATTCATAGGTCACGTCGATCTTGACGTCCTGCGCGCTGGCGCTGATGAGCTGCGCGGCCTTCATCGGCACGGTGACGGTCTTGCTGCCGCTCGCGGCGACAGATTCAAAGTAGAACGTGTTCGTCGAGCCGTTGAGCATCAGGTCCTGACCGCCGGTGACGGTGACCATGACGTTTTCGATCTTGATGGTCTTGCTGGTGTTCGTGAACGAGAAGCTCAGGTTCGTGCTTGAGCCCGCCGCAACGGACGAACCGCCGTAGTTGTACTTCGAGAGAATGACGATGGGCGTGGGGCTCGCAATGGTCTCCTCGTCCTTCGTATCCTTGGTAACGGTGGAGAGAACGTTCACGCTGCCGCTGGCGCTGCCGCCGGTGAGCTGCGTGCCGTTGTCATAGTAGAACGACAGGCTCGCGTCGATCGTCTGCATCTGGGACTCGATCTTGTCGGGCGCCTTGACCGTCACAGTGACGGCCGTGTCGCGGCCCGCGCGGATATCGTCGAGCATGTAGTCCTGACTGCCCATGATGAGAAGCGATCCGGAGGATTTGAGCGTCAGGATAGGGTCGCGCATGGCGGTCGTGCCGGCGTTCTGGATGTAAACGGTGATGGTCTTCGTCTCGCCCGCGGCAATAGACGTGCTCGTGCCGTCGGAGTTGAAGACGGCGCGCGGCTCGGGAATCGTTTCCGGCGTCGGCTCGGGGGCGGGCGTCGGCTCGGTGTAGGGCACGCACTCGCGCACCGGAACGGTGTTGCCGTCCTGATAGCCGCCGCCGTTGCCTTCATAATAAATTGTAAAGGCAAGCTGCTTGCCGCTGTCGCCGGTGTAGGTCAGGCCGGTGAACGTAACGGTATATTCGCCGTTCTGTCCGCTTGCAACAGCGCTCGCCGTGCCGTCCTGAAAGCTGTCAAGGCCGCGCACGACGCGGATCGAATCGTTGCTGCCGTCCGTGCGGGATAAGTAGACCGTGATATCCACCGTATCGCCGGTGTAAATGCTGCTTCTGCTGGCCCGGTAGCCGGTGATCAGAAAGCTGGTTCTCGCCTGTGCCGTCGTGCCTTCGCCCGTCGCTTTGGCGACATTCACAGGCAGCAGCGCTGCGCACAGCACAAGGGCAAGGCAGAGCGAGAGCAGGGATCTTGAGATGCGTTTCATGTTCGATTTCCTCCGTTATTCGATGTAGGGTGCGGCGTCGATCTCCGCCTTGACCTGATTTTCTACGTTGCTGACGATCCTGCCGTCAATGAGCGTGACGATGCGGTCGGCATACTCGGTCATCTCCGGATCGTGGGAGACGAGCACGATCGTCTGGTGGAAGCGCTTGGCAAAGCCGCGGATCATGTGCATGACCTCTTTCGTCGTCTTCGAGTCGAGGTTGCCGGTCGGCTCGTCGGCGAACACGACCTCGGGGCGCGTGACGAACGCGCGTGCGATGCCCACGCGCTGCTGCTGTCCGCCGGACATCTGGTTCGGAAAGTGGTCCATGCGGTCCTTCAGTCCCACGCGGCAGAGCATTTTCTTCGCCTCCAGCAGCCGCACATCCGGGTCGATGCCCTTGAACATCAGCGGCATGGCCACGTTTTCCGCCGCCGTCAGCTCCGGCAGCAGGTTGTAGGACTGGAAGACGAAGCCGATGTGCTTCTGCCGGAAGGCGGCGAGCTGATTTTCGTTGAGCTGTGAGATCGGCACGCCGCCGATGCGCACCACGCCGCGCGTGGGCTTTTCGAGTCCCGCCAGCTGGTTGAGCAGCGTCGATTTGCCGCTGCCGGACGTGCCGAAGATACAGCACACCTCGCCCCGCGGGATGTCGAGGTCAATATTGTGCAGTGCGACCACGTGCTCCTGCCCCATCATGTACACCTTTCGGAGCTTTCGCACCGAAATGACGGGCTTCTGGTCATTTGCCATCGCAGTTTCTCCTCAATTTTAATCTTGGGTCCATTATAATCTCATCTTATGAGGAAGTCGTTACAATCAGGCGCGATTTGGTTACAAATTATTTAAGAGTTCCTTAATTCTCGCACCAAGCCTTTTCCTGTATTATTTAGACGGAATTTATCGAAAAATGTTTCATCCTTTTTGAAAAAAAGCGGTGGATTTTTTGATCCGCCGCTTTTCGCGCTTTTATGCTCAGTTCATCGTCTGGGGCACGACGTAGACCGTCATCTCTTCGCCATTTGTGTCGATGGACACGGTGTCGTCGATGGGCTGCGTCAGCGCCGCGTCCGCGTAGAGGGTGCAACCGCTGCGGCAACAGATGTTGACATACGTCCCCCTCGCCACATGGTATTCATTCACCCACCAGTCTTCGCCCCCTTCTTTCGCGGGGAGGCAGACCGTCAGCAGGCAGGCGGGTCTCGTGTCGTCCGTCGCGTACACGACATCGTTCAGAAGGTAGCGGCCTGACTTGTAGGGTTCTTGATTGTAGGGCTCATCGTAGCTCCAGTTGTAGAGCGTCGTGCCCATCTCCGTCGCGCCGCCCGCGCCGTCCTCGATGTAGTCGGTCACGGACATGGCGAGCAACTCGCCCGTCTCGGGATCGGCGTAGTAGAGGGTCGTATAGTAGTAGCCGTCCTGGTCTTCAAAGCGCGTGGTGGTCGAGAGCAGCACCGCGCCGTCCTGCTCGCTGCGCTCGTCGAGCGTTTCCTCGGCGTTTTTGGCAGCGGGATCGGCGCACTGCGGCAGTATGTCAAGGAGATACTCCGTCCCCTCGCCCGGAATGGGATAGATGTTCAGGCTTGCGTTATCGTCGCTCGTCATGCGCGTGGCGTACAGTCTGCCACACCCCTCGCTCCACAGCTCATCCTCGCCCGGGCCGCTGTTGGCGGTATAGCTGTAGTGCGAGGACATGAGGATCGTGCTGTCGCCCCCGTCCGTGTACTGCAATCTTGCGGTGTAGGCCACCTCGCCGTCCCGGTCGGTGCCCTGAATGTTCACGGTCACGGCGTCGTACTTTGCAAGCAGTACGCACGGATCGTTGACCTCGCGCAGCGTTTCGAGCGTCACGTCCATCGGCGTGTCGTCCTTGCCGCCGTTTCCATCGTCCTTGCCGCCCTGCGTGCCGCAGCCGGCAAGAAGTACCGCGACACAAAGCGCGGCAATGCTTGCTTTCTTCCAGTTTTTCACCTTGGTTTCCTCCTTTGGGTTTGGGACGCGGAATCATTCGCGTCATGGTTGTTCTTCACTGCTATCGGGAATGTTGCCGCTCTTTACATAGACGGTCGTGCTGCCGCCGTCCGGCCACTCGATCTCAGGGGTTTGATACTCCTGCGTCATGGCGGCGTCGTAGTAAAGCATGACGCCCTTACCACTCTCTGGGGAAAAGTACGCTGCGCTCGGCACGGTAAAGTGCTGCTCGTGCTCCTGCGCGGTGCCCGGGTCCCACACGAGCGTGATTTCATGCTTGGGAACATCGTCCGACAGCATCAGCGCGTAGAGGTCTTCCTCCGGTTCATAAGGGCGATCATAGCTGAACGTATAGCTTCCCGTGGCAAAGCAGGTGTCTTTTCCCTGCAAGTCTTTTCTGTGCCGCTCCGACTTGATCGATATCAGGTCATCGGAGGTTGGATCGACATAGAGCCATCGCAGCGAGTAGTCAGTGTCATCGTCGGTGATATAATGTTTGATTGGAAACACGAGCTGGCCGTCCTGCTCATACGGCTCTTTGACCTCCACCGTGATACCGTCACCGGCCACGGGCAAAAACGGTTCCCGCGCGGTACTTTCTTCGTACCACTCATCCGTTCCGCAGGCGATCACACTGGCAATTCGAGCGCTGCCGTCATCATTTGTTCCAGCGATAATGCACATACCGTCCGGCACTTCATCCAGGCAGACATTCAGGCTATAAATATCGTCTGCGCCGTACTCATCATAATACCAGCCGTGGCTCCAGCTTTGCAGCCGGCCTTCTTCGTCGCGCGTGTACTGGTCAGTGCTCTTGACGTCCTGACCGCCGTTGCTGCTGTCTGTGCTCTCCCGTACAATAGTCACCACCTTGTGCCGTTCAAGCAGCGCAGAGATCTTATTCCTCTCACAGATGTCTTCGTAGGTGATCTGCAGCTCGTCGGCGCTGTCGTCATCGTCAAGCCCGCAGTCGCCTCCACAGCCTGCGAGCAGCAGCGCGGCGGCAAGTGCGAGGGCACTCATTAGTCCCCAGCGGTTCATTTTGTTTCTCCTCTCATCGTCTTCTTTCCATCTTGCCTGTGCAGAGCTTTTTTCGTTCCGTACACTCTCTTAGACGAGAAATCTCTCAAAAAGTTTCACCCTTATGATTTTTTTAAGAAACTTTTTTCTTCCCCGTGCGAGCTCTTGCATTTTCCGCCGATGCGGCATACAATGAGGACACATTTCACCCGGGAGGGGCGTTTTTATGAACTATATCGGCATCGACCTCGGCGGCACGAACATCAAGGGCGCACTCGTGAGCGCGAAGGGCGAGATCTTAAAGGAGCATTCTATCCCGACGCGCGTCGATCTCGGCCCCGAGGCGGTCGCGGGACGCATCGGTCAGGTCATCGCGCAGCTCTCTATCGGCGAGGACACCGTCGGCGGCGTGGGCGTCGGCTGCCCCGGCACGGTGGACGACGCGAGCGGCATCGTGCGCTTTGCGGCGAACCTGAATTTTGTGAACTTCGACCTGCGAAGCGCGCTGCGCGCGCATACTGCGCTTCCCATCCACCTCGGCAACGACGCAAACGCCGCGGCGCTGGGCGAGGCGCTGTTCGGCTGCGGCCGCGGCGCGGAGAGCACCATCGTCGTCACGCTCGGCACGGGCGTCGGCGGCGGCGTGGTGCTCGGCGGCAAGCTCCTGACAGGCTACACGGGCGCGGCGAGCGAGATCGGCCACATGGTCATCGCGGAAAACGGCGAAGAGTGCACCTGCGGCAGCCGTGGATGCTTCGAGGCCTACTCCTCCGCCACGGCGCTGATCCGCAACACGAAGCGCACCATGGCCGCGCACCCCGAGAGCCTGCTGCATGCGATTGCCGCGGAGCAGGGCGGTGTCGACGGCCGCACAGCGTTTCTCGCCAAGGAGCGCGGCGACGAGGCGGGCGCGCAGGTCGTGGAGGACTACATCGAGCATCTGACCTGCGGGCTCACAAATCTTGTCAACATTTTCTTCCCCGAAGTGCTGGCCCTCTCGGGCGGCGTAGCAAATCAGGGCGACGCGCTGCTCCTGCCGCTGCGCGAAAGGGTACGCGAGCGTTCGTTTGGCTCGCGCTATGCCGTCTCGCACACGCGCATCGAGCTCTGCACGCTCGGCTACCGCGCGGGCGTGATCGGCGCGGCGATGCTCGCGCGCGAGTGAGCGTAAAATAGCGCAAGATATGATAAGGCCCTCCGCATTTCTGCGGGGGGCCTTTTTTACCGGTAGCCGTCGGGCTCGGCCGAGCCTTCGATCAAAAACTGCACCTCGTCCACGCCGCCGAGCGACAAAATGGACTGCTCGAGCGCGCTCAGCATCAAATCGCGCTCCGCCTCGTTCTCCGGCAGTGAGACGTTAGCCGGGAGATTCAGATAGCACACGCCGTTTTCGATGCGAGAGGAGATGACCGCAAAGTCCTCCGGCAGGAGCGAGACGAGCGAATCGTCCTCCGGTCCCTGCGCGAGCGCTTCGAGCAGCGCGTTCACGCGCGTCTGGCCCTCGTAGAGCGCGAGCGTCTGCTGCTCGGCGCGCAGCTCGCCTGTCTTGCTGTCGAGGAAATAAAGCGACACGGTGATCGGCCGCAGGCCACTCTCACGCGAGGAAAGCAGCGTATCCGCCGAGAGCAGCACTTGCGTCTCGCGGTACGGCAGCTCGCGCCCGTCCGCCGTGATGCTCACAGCGTTCACATTCGGCAGCTGCGTCAGCGTCAGCGTGATGCAGTAGTCAGCGAGCGACAGGTCGATGCCCGTCAGGCGCGCATACTGTGCGCTCAAGTCGATCTGCGCGCGGCGGCCCGACACCTTGAGCGACTTGAGCGCCGTTCCCTTCGGGATGGGCGACGAGAGCGACGGCTCGTCGGGCCCTGCGAGCAGCGCCTCCATCAGCGCGCGGACACAGTCTTCGGTCTCCATCGCGCCGTCGAGCGTCAGGCGCTTTTCCTGCGCGTGGATGGCGTCGCCGCCGCCCGCGGAGTTGGGATCGCTGAGAAAATAGAGCTCGTAGCCGTTTTCGTCCATTTCCTGCGCGTGCTGGGCCGCGCAGGCGCAGAGAAGCGAAAGCAGGAGGACTAATGCCGCAGTCAGGGAAAGACGTCTTCTCATGTCTCATCCCCTCCCTCTTCGCAGCGCGGCAGGCGCACGGTAAACACCGTGCCGCCGCCCTCGCGGGCGCGGACCTCGATGCTGCCGCCGCGGCGGCGCGCCGTGTCGGCGGCGATGGAAAGGCCAAGGCCTGTACCGCCCGCGGCGCGCGAGCGCATCTTGTCCACGCGGTAGAAGCGGTCGAAAATGCGGGGCATGTCCCCCTCCGGAATACCGATGCCATTGTCGCTGACAGTGAGAAGGCAGTCCTTTTCATCCCCCGCGAGCAGCAGCTTCACAAAGCCGCCGGGGCGGTTATACTTGATGGCGTTTTCCGTCAGGTTGTAGATGATTTCGTGAATTTCATCCTCGCTCGCAAGGGTCTGTCCCTCGCGGCGAATTTCATAGGAGAGGTCGACCTGCTTTTCCTCGGCCACGAGGCGCAGCATACGCACCACGCGCGCCATCACGGGCGAGAGGTCGACGCGCTGCGCCTCGGGCAGCATGCCGCTGTCCAGACGCGTCAATCGCAGCAGATTTTCCGTGATGCGCGCCAGGCGCTCGGACTCCTGCTCGATATCGCCGACGAATTCGCGCACGGTCTGCGCGTCCATGTTCTCCGTCTGCAAAATGGAGTCGGAGAGAAGTCTGATGCCCGCCAGCGGCGTTTTGAGCTCGTGGCTCGCGTCCGACACGAAGCGGCGGCGCGCGTCCTCCGTCGTTTGCAACCGGTCAGCCATGTCGTTGAACTCAGCGGCGAGCTCGCTGATCTCGTCGTGCCCGCCGACCTCGGCGCGGTGGCTGTACGAGCCCTCGCGCATCTTGCGGATGGCGTCGGTCAGTACGCCGAAGCGCCGCGTCAGCACACGGGATAAGAGTACGCTGATCCCGCCGGCGAACACCAGCACGACCGCCGAAATCGTCAGGAGATTGCGCTGCAGGGACAGCAGCAGCTCCGCTTGCTCGGTATCGTATTCGTAGGCATACACCGCGCCGATGGTCTGGCTGTGGTAGATGACCGGCGAGGCCGCGCGGCTTTTGAACGCCTTGTCCGAAAATTCGGTGTAAAAGACGTCTTCTCCGCGAAGCGCCTGCACAAGCTCTGTATAAAAGGCGTAGCGGCCGATCGCGCCGTCGGTTTCGCGCGTGTCGTACAGCACGCGGCCCGAGGAGTCCGTCACAAGCACGCGGGAGATCCCCGTCTCCTCCACGAGCGTCATCGCACCCGCGACGTTTTCCTCGCTCAGCTCCTCAAGGCCGGAGAGCGCCGTCACCATCACTGAGACGCTGCCCTGCAGCGAGCTCTGCTTAGAGCGGAACGTCAGGTTTTCCGACGTAATGAGCGGATACGTGTTCAGCAGGATCAGCACCGCCAGAATGATGGCGATATAGCTGAAGCTGAATTTTCGCTGCAGGCTCGCATGCATCTGCACGGCGCTGCCCCCCTTCTCTTTCTTTTAGTGGGAAATCAGTCCTTCAAGTAGTACCCCACGCCCCATTTGGTCAGGATGTGCTGCGGCGCGGCGGGGTTTTCCTCGAGCTTTTCGCGAAGCCGCCGGATGTGCACATCCACTGTGCGGTAGTCGCCTGCGTAGGTGTAGCCCCAGACGAGGTCCATCAGATTTTCGCGCGAGTAAACGCGGCGCGGATTCTTGACAAGAAGCTCGATGAGGTCGTATTCCTTGGCCGTGAGCTCGACGATCTCGCCGTTTTTGACGGCGACGCGCTGCTCGGGGTCGAGCGTGATGCCGCCCGCGGTCAACAGGAGCGTTTCAGGCTGCTTTTGCTGCGGTGCGGCGTTCGCGCGGCGCAGCAGCGCGCGGATGCGCGCTTTGAGCTCTAAGATGTTGAACGGCTTTGTGATATAGTCGTCCGCGCCGGACTCAAGGCCGATGATCTTGTCGGCGTCCTCGCTGCGGGCGGTCAGCATGATGATGGGCACATTGGAAAATTCGCGGATGCGCATGCAGGCCGTCAGCCCGTCCACCTGCGGCATCATCAGATCGAGGATGATGAGGTCGAACCCGCCGCTTTTCGCCATGTCGATGGCGGTCGCGCCGTCGTAGGCGGTCTCGACCGTGTAGCCCTCGTTTTCCAGATTGAATTTCATGCCCTTGACGAGAAGCTGCTCGTCGTCAACCACCAGAATTTTCATCGCCATCCTCCTCCGTGAATGTGATCTCCGCGCGGAATCCCTCGAGCTTCGCCTCTCCGATGCCCTTGACGTTCAAAAGGTCCTCCGCCGCCGTAAAATCGCCGTGCTCTGCGCGGTAGTCGATGATCGCCTGCGCGAGCGACGGGCCGATGCCCGTCAGCGTTTCAAGCTCCTCCGCCGTCGCGGTATTGACGTTCACAAGCGTCACAACGCGCGTGGGCGCGGTGATCTCGTCGGTCTTGTCCTGCGTCGTCACGGTGTAATTCCCGTGCGAGGCACCCTCGTAGGCCGTTTTGTGCAGAAAAACGAGCGAAACGGCGAACAGCACCGTCAGCGCGGCGAGCACAAGGTAGACGCCGCTGACTTTGGTTTTCTTTTCTTGCTTTTCCACGGTTGCGCTCGCCTGCCTTTTTTGCTATACTGATGTCGAAGCGTGCCGAACGGCGCGCTCCTCTTCACTGTATTCTATATTTGATTGTATCATACAACGAGGTATATTTCCATGAAAAAACGCCGCTTGTTTTCACTTTTTTTATCTTTTGCGCTCCTTCTCCCGCTCTTTTCGCTCACGAGCGCTGACGCCTATGAGGACTTCACACTCGACGCGAAGGCCGGTCTTCTCATCGAGGCCGACACGGGCGAAATTCTCTATGAGAAAAACGCCCATCAGGAGAACTTCCCCGCGTCGCTCACAAAGGTGATGGTCGCGCTGCTGGTGTTTGAAGCCATCGACGAGGGCAAGATCGCACTGACCGACTCTGTCACTGCGACGGAATCGGCGTTCGAGGGGCTCTCCAGCGACGGCAGCACGGCGAACATCGTCCCCGGCGAAACGATGACGGTCGAGCAGCTGCTCAACTGCATGCTCATCGTCTCGGCGAACGAGGCGTGCAACATTTTGGGCGAAACGCTCTACGGCTCGGTCGACGCCTTTGTCGCGCGCATGAACGAGCGCGCGACGGAGCTTGGCTGCGAGCACACGCACTTTGCCAACGCCACGGGTCTTCACAATTCCCAGCACTACACGACCGCGTGGGACCTCTACCTCATCACGCGCGAGGCGCTGAAACACGATAAATTCATGGAGATCTGCAACTCCAAGAGCTACACCGTGCCCGCCACGAACATGACCGACAAGCCGCGTGAGCTGCATTCGACGAACTTTCTCATCTCCAACTGGCGCGCCCGCGGTTATGTGTACCGCGACGCGCAGGGCATCAAGACCGGCTCGACACCCGAGGCGGGCTACTGCCTCATTTCGTCTGCCTTGCGCGGCAGCCGCCACATGATCAGCGTGGTGCTGGGCGCAGAGCGCGTGACGCTCGAGGACGGTGTGACCATCCAGACGCGCAGCTTCTCCGAAACGTCGCGCATGTTCGACTGGGGCTTTGACAACTTTGTCCTCCGCGACATTCTCTCCTCCTCTGACCTTGTGCAGGAGGTGCCCGTCGCGCTTTCGAGCGAGGCGAGCTATGTTTCGACCCACGCGGCGGAGGATATCTCCTGTCTTCTGCCCGACAACGTGGAGCCCGACATGCTTGAGCGCACCGTGACGCTCACGAACGACACGGTCGACGCGCCCGTTTCCGCGGGCGACGTGCTCGGCAAGCTGACGCTCTCCTACAATGGTAAGGTCTACGCCGAGACGGACCTCTTAGCGCTGAACGATGTATCGGCCTCGTGGTTCCTGACGGCGCAGCGCAGGGTGTCTGACTTTTTCGCAAAGCCGCTCGTCCGCATTCTGTTGATCGTGGTCGTACTGCTGATTGTCGCGCTCGTCGTCTATGTGACGATGTTCTCCCGCCGCCGTCGCTACGGCCACCGCCGCCGCGGCGCGGCACACGGCGGCTACCACGGGCGGAGAAGAAGATTCTAAGTACTTCAAAAAGCGGTAAAGCCGCTTTTTTGAGAAAGGCCACACTCCGCTTTGTGCTTTGCCGCCGCTGGCGGCTGCGACACGCGCGGAGCGAGAGGTGTCGATCACCACGCGCTGGTCGCGGCGATCGACGATCAAAATTCTTTGCGTCTGCGAACGCAAAAGCAAAAATGAAGGGACGCGAAAGCGTCCCTTTTTAGTTGAGTGTGATCACGTTGTTCCCCTGCGGGAACTCCACGAAGCGGATGGAGTAGATGTCGGCGGTGATGTAGGCGCTGCGGCCGGGGTGGAACAGCGTGATATAGTCGTTTCCGACCTCCTGTAGCGTACCGACCGCCACGACCGTGTTCTGCGAACCGACGAGGAAGCTCACGATGACTGCGCGGCCGATGTTGCGCGCGAGCATCCCCTTCCACGAATTGTAGGCCATCTTGTCGACGGTCTGCGACTCTTCGATCTTGTCGGGCGTGGGCTGGAACTGCCCGCTCGCGCCGCCCTGCGGCACGAGCGACATGCCCCCCGCCCCCGGCGATCCTCCAAGCATTTCCTCATAGCTCTGGCTTGCGTTGTTGTTACTGTTGTTATTACTGCTATTATTGCTGCTATTATTGCTGCTATTATTGCTGTTGCCGCTCTGCTGCGCGCTCGCCATGGCGGGCACGGCAACCATCTGCTCATAAAGGCACGGCATACTTTTTCCCATCTGGATCATAAAAACGTCCTCTCCCTTTCCCGTTGCTGCTGATTTGCTTTTCTCAGGTGTCGTAATACGCGGCGGTGGGGTTATAAAAACAGTGGTCGCCGATACGCATGACGAATGTCCCCACATTTGAAGGAAAATTCGCGCGGCAGGACGGCGAAAACGGGTTAAAGAACCACAGCGCCGTTCCAAGGCCGTTCAATCGGTTGCCCGCGATGGCCCAGTCCGCGATCTCGTAATGGATATCGGTCGGGCGCATGTTGTAGATGTTCTGCGGGTTGTAGCTGCCGCGCTCGGTCTCGCTCGCGCAGACGAACTGCCCCGGCTGAAAGATGATATTGCGGATGCTGCCCTGCCCCACGCGCGCGTATTCGCCGCCGGTCGCGCGCACACGGTTCATCACGACGCTCGCCACGGCTTTTATCCCATTCTCGCCCTCGCCGCCCGCTTCGCACTCGATGAGGCGGGCGAGCAGTTCCCTGTCGGAATAGGCCATGTCGATCTCCTCCCCCATTTTTTCTTCCCCGACAGTCTATGCAACTCCTGTGCGCGGGGAACCAAACACGCACAAAAAAGCACCGCAGATGAATTTCATCTGCGGTGCTTTCGCTTTGTTCAGTTTTCCTCGTCCGGCGGCGGAAGCTCTTCCGCTTCCGGTGGCGTCGCGCCGTAGGCGCCCTTCATCTTGAGCTCCTGCCACTGCTCTTTCGTGATAAGCAGCTGGCGGGGCTTTGAGCCCTCGAACGGGCCCACGATGCCGCGCGTCTCCATCTCGTCGACGATGCGCGCCGCGCGCGAATAGCCGAGCTTCAAGCGGCGCTGGAGCATCGAGACGGACGCCTGACCCGTCTCCATGACCACGTCGATCGCGGCGGGGAGCAGCTCATCCACATCGTCGGCGGCGTTCTGATCAGGCGCGGCATTGCCGCCTCCCTTGGCGCTGCCCTTCTCCTTTTCGGCGACGGCGGCGTTGATCTTGTCGATGACGGATTCGTCGTAGTCCGTCTCGCCGTTTTCCTTGACGAAGTTGACCACGCGCTCGATCTCCTCGCTCGAGATGAAGCAGCCCTGCACACGCTTGGGCTTACCTTCGCCCAGCGGGGCGTAGAGCATGTCGCCGCGGCCCACGAGCTTTTCCGCGCCCGCGGTGTCGAGGATGATGCGCGATTCCATCGCGGAAGCGACCGCGAACGCGATGCGGCTCGGGATGTTGGCCTTCATCAGGCCCGTGATGACATCCGCGGACGGACGCTGCGTCGCGATAACCAGGTGCATGCCCGCGGCGCGGCCCATCTGCGCTACGCGGCAGATCGACTCTTCGACCTCCTTCGCCGCGACGAGCATCAAGTCGGCCAGCTCGTCGATGACGACAACGACGCTCGGCAGCTTTTTGAGCGTTTCGTCCGTCTCCGCCACCTTATTGTAGGAGGCAAGGTCCTTGACGTTGTGCTCGGAGAACATCTTGTAGCGCTTCATCATCTCGTACACGGCCCATTGCAGCGCGCCCGCAGCCTTTTTCGGGTCGGTGACGACGGGGATGAGCAGGTGCGGGATGCCGTTGTAGGGCGCAAGCTCGACCATCTTCGGGTCGACCATGATGAAGCGCACCTCTTCGGGCGTTGACTTATAGAGCATCGAGACGATCAGCGAGTTCGTGCACACGGACTTACCGGAGCCCGTCGTACCGGCGATAAGCACGTGCGGAAGCTTCGAGATATTCCCGACGATGTTCTTGCCGCTGATGTCCTTGCCGACGGCGAAGGCCGTGGTGGAAGGATGGGTGGTGAACTCCGTGGATTCGAGCACCGTGCGGATGCTGACGGGCGAAACAAGCTTGTTCGGCACCTCGACACCCACGACGGAGATCTTGTCGGGGATGGGCGCGATGCGCACGCCGCTCGCGCCCAGCGCAAGGGCGATATCGTCCTGCAAATTTGTGATCTTCGAGAGCTTCACGCCCTGACTGAGCGTGAACTCATAGCGCGTGACCGACGGGCCGCGCACCACATCGCCCGGCTGGGCGTCCACGCCGAAGCTCGTGAGCGTCTGCGCCAAGCGGCGGGAGTTGTTGCGCAGCTCCGCGCCCGCCTCAGCGGCATTCGTCACGCTGCCCTCTTTTAAGAGCGTGATGGGCGGATACTGATATGCAGGCGGCTGGGGCTGCGCGTCGCTGCCCTCGATCTCGCGCGTGACCTCCTCGCGCGCGGCATCGACCTCGGCGCGGCGGAGCTTGTCCTCCTGCTTGTCGGTCAGCACGGCGGGAACCGTCGTTGCTGCTGCGGCTGCGGCGACGGGTGCGCTCTGCACGCTCGGCGTGGGCGCGGCAAACGGCGTGTGCATCACAGGTGCGGGTGCCGGGACGACCGGCGCGGACGCGCTCGGCGCTGTATCAAACGGCGGCAGGTCGAAGTCGTCAGCCTCCACCGTCACAGGCTTAACGGGTGCGGACGGCGCGGCGGCAGGCGAAACGGGTGCAGCGCTCTTTGTCTCCGCGGCACTTCCGCCCGCTAACAGCTCGTCGGGGCTCTTGATATTATCGGACTTCTTGCGGAAGAAGCCGCCCGTGGGATTTTTCCTGATGACGCGCTCCTCGCCGTCGAGCGGAATATCGATGGCGGCGTCCGGCGTATGGACCGGCGCACTGCGGCGCGGTGCATGGGTGCGCTGCGGCGGAAGGTCCTCTTCCTCCACTGGCTCATAGGGCACGCGCTCGTGCGAGCGCACGGCCTCGATCACGGCGGCAGGCGTCAAGCGGAACGCCATCATCAAAAACGCGACGAACAGCACAACGAGCAGGATCATCGCCAGCACCTTTTTCACCAGCAGCACCAGCATGATCGCAAGCGATGCAGACACCGCGCCGCCGGACTCGAGCGCATTGCCGCTCATCCACAGAAGCTTCAAGATGCCATCCATGTTGACATACTTCTCTTTGCAGAGGGCGATGTGCATAATCGCACCGAACACAACCGGCAGCAGCGCCGTGCCGACAAGGCAGGACGCGACGTTCCGCCCACGGTGGAAGAGCAGAATGTAGCTCCCCAGCAGCAGTGCGGGCGCGACGAGGTAATAGCCCCAGCCAAAGAGCGACCGGCACAGCTTCGCCGGCTGATCGAGCAGCCACGCGCCCGACTGGAAATAGCTAAAGCCCAGGCACAGCGCCAGCACCAGCAGGATCGCGCCCGCGACCTCGCGGCGGATGGGGCGCTTTTGATTCTTCTTCGCCGTGCGCTTGCCGGAAGACGAGGAGCGGGACGAACCCGTCGTTTTCTTTTTCGTTGTGGTGGTTTTTTTCTTCTGTTGTGCCATGATTCACCTCAGAATCAAAAATTAGTGCAGGATCGTGAGCACCAGCGTCAGCACGCCGGCGGCCCAGCAGTAATAGGCAAACGCGCCGAAACGGCCCTTGTCGGCAACATAGCGCAGCAGGCGGATGCTCGCATAGCCCGACACCGCCGCGACGACGACACCGACGAGGTACACGGGCACGCTGGAGAAGTCGATGCCCGCGTCGATCGCGTCTTTGAGTGTCAGGATGTTCGCCCCCAACACCGCGGGGATGGAGAGCAGGAATGCAAAGCGCACGGCAAACTTGCGCTCAAAGCCCGTGAAGCAGCCCGCCGTGATCGTCATGCCGGAGCGGGAGATGCCCGGGCACAGCGCGATGGCCTGACCGATACCGACAAGCAGCGCGTCGAGCAGCGTGGCGGTCTTTTCCGTTTTGTGGCCATGGCGCACGCGGTCGCTCGCGAAGAGCAGGATGCCCGTGACGATCAGTGCGCCGCCGATAAAGTACATATTATCACTCAGCTCCGTGAAAAAACGGCGAAACGGCACCATGACGAAAAGCGGCAGCGTGCCCACAATGATGAGCAGAATGAGACGGCGCGCAGGCGGCACGGGGTTCGGCGTGCGATGATGGGCAAGGTCGCCGATGCCGGTGAAAAACTCCACGATCATATCGCGGATATCATCCCAGTAAGCGGCAAACACCGCCACGAGCGTGCCGAGGTGGAGCAGCACGTCGAAAAAGTCGGGCACGTTGCTCGCGCCCTGGATGCTTAGTAAATGCTCCGCGATGGCAAGATGGCCGGAGGACGAGATCGGTAAAAATTCCGCGATCCCCTGCACAAGGCCGAGAACAACGGCGGTCAAAACTGACATAAAAAACAACTCCTTTTGCGTTTTGTTCTGTAATGGCAATATTCTAACAGGATAATTATAGCACAGTTGTTCGCGGAATACCACCCCGAATTGCCGCATCTTCTTTTTCTTTCCTTTTTCGGTGCATCCCTTGCGAACGCAGGGCGAATGTGCTATGATTGGCGCGGACTATCAGAAAAGGAGAGATAGAAATGACTTATAACTACCGCACCAAGGGCGTTTGCTCCAAGGAAATGCACATTGAGCTGAACGACGACCACACCATCAAGAGCGTAGAGGTCATCGGCGGCTGCAACGGCAACCTTCAGGGCATTTCGCGCCTGGTCGAAGGCATGAAGGCCGAGGATGCCATCGCGCGCATGCGCGGCATCCGCTGCGGCTTCAAGAATACCTCCTGCCCCGATCAGCTCGCCATCGCGCTGGGCGAGGCGCTGGCGCAGGACAAGCAGTAAGTCGTCATTTTTTGCCCGCGCGGTGCATCGCACGGGCAAAAAATGCATAAAATCCTGCAAAATGCCGTTTCCCTCTCTGGACAAACGGCGCTAAACTGTGTATACTGTTAAAAAATAAGCATTCAACGCACTATCAACACAAAACATTTTGCTTTTGCCTGTCTGACGGGGGAACTTCATGGACATTGATATGGATATCAAAGAGCTCGAAGCGTTCGTCTACGTGGTGGAAAACTGCAGCTTTTCCCGCGCCGCGGAGCTGCTGCACCTGACGCAGCCGACCATCAGCTCGCACGTCTCCGCACTGGAGAGAAAACTGAATATCAAGCTCATCGTCCGCACCACGAAGGAGACCTACCCCTCCGACGCGGGCAAGCTCCTCTACAAATACGCCAAGGAGATCCTGCAGGTGCGCGAGAACGCAGCCATCGCGCTGCGCAACTTCTCGCAGGAGATGAAGGGTACGATCTCCATCGCGGCCTCCACGGTGCCCAGCCAGTATTATCTGCCGCACCTTTTGCAGGACTTCCGCGCCCGCTATCCGGACATCACCTTCAATATCCAGATGGAGGACAGTCCCAAGGTCGTGGAGCTCGTCGCCACGCGCAGCGTAGAGATCGGCTTCTGCGGCACGATGGTGGCGAGCCACAAATGCGTCTATCAGGATTTTGCCAACGACCCGATGGTGCTCATCACGCCGAACACCGAAAAGTATCAGGCCTTTGCGGGCAAGCCCTTCCCCATCGAGCAGCTCAAGGAAGAGACGTTCATCAGCCGCGAAAAGGGCAGCGGCACGTATCAGGCGGGCAAGGAACTCTTAAATGAGCTCGGCGTCGACATCGCCCAGCTGCGCACCGCGGTCGAGATCCGCTCGACCGAGAGCGTCAAGCAGATGGTCAGCGAGGGTCTCGGCGTCGGTCTCATCGCGCAGAGCGCCGCGCAGGACTATGTTCAGTTCGGAAAGCTTCTCGCCTTCCCCTTCCCCGACTCGCGCTTCCACCGCCAGCTCTATATCGTCAAGCACAAAAACAGCATTTTATCGCCCATTGCGCAGGTGTTTTACGACTATGCGCGCAAAACCAAGGACAAAGCATCCGCCAAATAAGGCGGATGCTTTTTTACAGGGATCGCACGCTTTTTTGTCCGATTTTTTCGCGAAATTGTCATTTACTTTTTTCCCTCTCTGGTGTATGATAATGCAATAGGTCAACGGCTGCGCTGCACCAGTAAAGCAGCAGGCCTTACGGGAGGGAGAGCGATGGACTGCCGCGATTCCGCACTGTTTACAGGTGTGGACGAAGTATCGTGCGAAAATATGCTGCGCTGCTTCAGCGCTTACGAGCAGCGCTTCAGCGCAGGACAGACCATCCTCACCTGCGGAGAGCAGCAGGATATGATCGGCGTGCTGCTCTCGGGCAGCGCGGTGCTTCTGCGCCTGCACGCCGACGGCAACCACACCGTGCTTGAAAACATGGACGAGGGCAGCGTCTTTGGCGAGGAGCTGGCGTTCACCGGCTTTCGCGACGGCAGCGCGCTCATCGAGTGCCGCGAGGACTGCCGCGTCATCTTCATGCGCTATGACCAGATCACAAAGCGCTGCGAAAACGCCTGCGCCTGCCACAGTCAGGTCGTAACGAACCTCTTCCAACTGCTCTCGAAAAAGTCCCTGCATCTGAGCCGCCGGGTCGAGGTGCTCGCCTGCCGTTCCATCCGCGAAAAGCTGCTGTGCTTTTTCGAGCAGCTCGCCGACGAGCACGGCAGCCGGACGTTCCCCCTGCCGTTTTCCCTCAGCATGCTTGCCGACTACATCAGCGCCGACCGCAGCGCCATGATGCGCGAGATGCGCAAGATGCGCGAGGAGGACCTCATCAGCACCGAGGGCCGCAGCGTGACGCTGCTTTAGTTTTTTGCAAGTACTTTTCGTAAATGCAAGTTTTCCTGCATCGTCAGAATTTTGATATTCATTGACGCAAGAAAACTTTCATGATATAAATATAGCATCATTCCATATTCCCGGCGCTGCGTCCAGGAATCCCGCCTGCCGTTCTCCCCGGACGGCACGGCGCTGAATCTCAACAAAAAGGAGAATCATTCATGTATCGCATCGTGAAGAAAGAAGCGCTCAAGCCCACCGTGACCCTCTACGAGATCGAGGCGCCGATGGTGGCAAAGAAGGCCGAGCCCGGCCAGTTCATCATCCTGCGCGTCGATGAAAACGGTGAACGCATCCCCATCACCATCCACGACTTCGACCGCGAGAAGGGCACCGTCACCATCATCGTGCAGACGATCGGCGCCACCACCGAAAAGCTCAGACATAAAGCCGAGGGCGAGTACATTCAGGATTTTGTCGGCCCGCTGGGCCGCCCGACCGAGACCGAAGGCAAGAAGAAGGTCTGCGTCGTGGGCGGCGGCGTCGGCTGCGCCATCGCTTACCCCGTTTTGAAGAAGTTCCACGACTGCGGCGCGGAAGTCCACGCGGTCGTCGGCTTCAAGAATAAGGACCTCGTCATTCTTGAGGACAAGTTCCGCGCGGCGTCCAGCGTTTTGAAGCTGATGACGGACGACGGCTCTTACGGCGAGAAGGGTCTTGTCACCGATGCGCTCAAGGAGCTCATCGACGCGGGCAACCAGTATGACGAGATCTTCGCCATCGGCCCTGCCATCATGATGAAATTTGTGTCCAAGACCACCGAGCCCTACGGCATCCCCACCACCGTTTCCATGAGCCCGATCATGGTCGACGGCACCGGCATGTGCGGCGGCTGCCGCCTCACCGTCGGCGGCGAGACGAAGTTCGCCTGCGTCGACGGCCCGGACTTCGACGGTCACAAGGTCGACTGGGACGAGAGTCTCAAGCGCGGCAAGATGTACTTCGACTGGGAGCGCCACAAATACGAAGAGACCTGCAACCTGTTCAGCAAGGAGGTTCAGTAATATGCCTAACATGAGTCTGAAGAAGAACGAAATGCCCTCGCAGGAGCCCAACGTCCGCAACAAGAACTTCCTGGAGGTCGCGCTCGGCTATACCGAGGAGCAGGCGCTCGATGAAGCGGCCCGCTGCTTAAACTGCAAGAACCATCCCTGCGTTTCCGGCTGCCCGGTGCAGGTCAAGATCCCCGAATTCATCAAGAAGATCACCGAAAAGGACTACGAGGGCGCCTATCAGGTCATCCACGAGACCTCCTCCCTGCCCGCCGTCTGCGGCCGCGTCTGCCCGCAGGAGACGCAGTGCGAATCGAAGTGCATCCGCGGCATCAAGGGCGAGCCCGTCGGCATCGGCCGCCTCGAGCGCTTTGTCGCCGACTGGCACAATGCAAACGTGCAGGAAGCGCCCGCCAAGCCCGCGCCCAACGGCCACAAGGTCGCGGTCATCGGTTCCGGCCCCAGCGGTCTCACCTGCGCGGGCGACCTTGCCAAGAAGGGCTACGATGTCACCGTTTTTGAAGCGCTCCACCTTGCCGGCGGCGTGCTGGTCTACGGCATCCCCGAGTTCAGACTTCCCAAGGCCATCGTGCAGAAGGAAGTCGACGGCCTGAAGGCCCTCGGTGTCAAGGTCGAGACGAACATGGTCATCGGCCGCGTCGTGTCCATCGACGAGTTGATGAGCGAGTACGGCTTCGAGGCCGTGTTCATCGGCTCCGGCGCGGGTCTTCCGATGTTCATGCACATCCCCGGCGAGAACCTCTGCGGCGTTTACTCCGCCAACGAATTCCTGACCCGTATCAACCTGATGAAGGCTTATAAGGACGGCTCCGACACGCCCATCATGCCGCTTCAGGGCAAGAAAGTCGCCGTCGTCGGCGGCGGCAACGTCGCCATGGACGCCGCGCGCTGCTCCAAGCGCCTGGGCGCGGACGTGTACGTCGTCTACCGCCGCGGCATGGAAGAGCTCCCCGCCCGTCACGAAGAGGTCGAGCATGCCATCGAAGAGGGCATCGTCTTCAAGACGCTCAATAACCCCGTCAAGATCAACGGCGACGAGAAGGGCTATGTCTCCTCCATGACCTGCGTGGAGATGGAGCTGGGCGAGCCTGACGCCTCCGGCCGCCGCCGCCCGATCGAAAAGGTCGGCAGCGAACACGATCTGCCGGTCGACTGCGTCATCATGTCGCTCGGCACCACGCCGAACCCGCTCATCAAGAACACCACCCCTGGTCTTGAGGTCAACCGCAAGGGCGGCATCGTCGTGAACGAGGCCGGTCTCACCTCTCATCAGAACGTCTACGCCGGCGGCGACGCCGTCACGGGCGCTGCCACCGTCATCCTCGCCATGGGCGCCGGCAAGCTCGGCGCGAAGAGCATCGACGAGGCACTGAGCAAATAATTTTCGTCAGCGAAAGCGCGCAGAAGCGTACTTCTGCGCGTTTTCTCAATACCATTTCTCACGAAGGGAGAACTATTATGAATCTTTGGCATGATATCGCACCGGCGCGCGTGCGCCCTGAGGACTTTTTCGCGGTCATCGAGATCGAGAAGGGCTCGAAAAACAAGTACGAGATGGATAAAGAGACCGGCGCGCTGCGTCTCGACCGAATTCTCTACACCTCGACTCACTATCCCGCCAACTACGGCTTCATCCCCCGCACCTGGGCGGACGACGGCGACCCGCTGGACGTTCTGGTTCTCTGCTCTGAATGCATCCGCCCGCTGAGCCTCGTGGAGTGCTACCCCATCGGCGTTATTTCGATGGAGGACAGCGGCAGTCTCGATGAAAAGATCATTGCCATTCCCTTCCAGGATCCGACCTACAACACCTATCAGGACATCTCGGAGCTGCCGAACCATGTGGCAAGCGAAATCCGCCACTTCTTCCGCGTCTACAAGAGCCTAGAGGGCAAGGAGACCGTCGTCAGCGACGTCCTCGGCCGCGAGGAAGCCATCAAGATCATCATCAAGTGCCAGAACGCTTATATTGAAAAATATTGCCGTTAAAGCAAAAAAAGGGAAAGGCTGACGGTCTTTCCCTTTCTATTTTAGCATAAAGAAGGACGCATTCGAAAGAATGCGTCCTTCTTTATGCTGCATCTTCGATTTACTAAATACTCTCCTAGTAACCTCATTAGTAACCTGAAAGCAACTCGGTAACCTCAAAAAACCTCTAAGTAAACCCAAACCTTTACGGCCTTCAGCGGCAAAAAGAGGCATATCCTCACAAAGAAAAAATCCCCGAGACCATGAGTTTCGGGGATTTTCAGCAAATTAGCGCTTGCTGAACTTCAAGGACTTGGTGCTGGCCATGCCAAACATCTGGTCATTTCTTCGCTTTCAGCCTGATTTTTGGCTTAATACTGTGGTTTTTCTACACATCAGATTTTAATTTTTATCCTCGTGCATAACGCACGAAAAGCAGGTTTTGCTCCTTATGTGTGCCTTGCGTATTGCTGCCCAGGGCGACGCAGGACAACGGTAGGGAAAGAAACCTCGTTGCTGTTCTTGTCATCACCTCAAAATTAAATTCACACACGGAGGACAGCATAATGAAAAAATACATTTTCGATCAAAGCAACGGCCTTTGGTATGAACTCCAGGGCGCTACTATATCCCCTGCTTAGTGTTGGATGAGACAGGGACATCTCCTATTGGTATGTGGGGCAGAAAGCACCAGCAATACCTGAAAGAACATCGTCCCGTGCTCTATTTCGACCTTGTTCTCAGCGGGAAATTGCACAGCTGTCTGGCTGATATTGATACCCAGGCACGAAACAAACTCCATCTGCTCATAACACAGCTGGCAGAGAAGGAGGGTATCAATGAGCAGCTGAAAGCGCAGGACCAGATGGCATGGGTCGGTGCCATGAACAACATCCGAAATCGGGCGGAAGAAATCATCCTCCAAGAGCTGATCTATGGGGAGGATGCCGTATGAGACTTCTTGAAGAATTTTGGTATGGTAACATTGAACCGACGGAATACGACACAAACTCCTGCAAGGAATACAAGGAAGTACTTCGCCTGATTACCCGAAATGAAGAAAAGCTTCTGGCTACCATAACAGATGCGCAGAAGGAGCTGTTCTCTCGGTACACGGACGCTGTTCGTGAACATCAGACCATGGCAGAGTGCCTGCTGTTCCAGAATAGCTTTAAGCTGGGCGCCAGAATTATGCTTGAAGTTATGGAAGAATAAATCAGCAACTGAATGAAGGCAATCAGCCGGGCAGTGGGACGCTGCTCGGCTGATTTGTTACAATTTCCATTCGTCGTCATATTCCATCAACGGCATAGGCATAATCAACTTATTTTGAAGTTGGTCTCTGTTTTTCTGTTCTTCTACATGAACACACAAAGATACGCAAATAATTGCTTCTCGTACAATGTGCATTAATTCCAGTGTTAATGCGGAAAGTTCATCTTCAGTCACATATAGAGCAAGATCATCAATTTCACCATTAACTCTTGCAGGAAACCATCCATTAGTCACTTTGACATATTTATGCTCAAGTGCATTACGAACATCACTAATGCGCTTCAGACGAGGATTGGGAGAGTCCTCAAACTTGTCATAAAAATCTCTACTAATCCAATATAAAGATGCCAATGCAAAGTTTTCTTTGTGATTAAGAACATTTTTATATTCATAATGGTTCTTTCCCGCTCCAAATCCAGTTAACCATATATGATTAAAGCTAACATCTCTTTCATGTATCCCCAACTCGAAGTAGGAATTGAGAAAATACGCTATTTTGTCGAATAGACCATATAAAGTTTTGAAAGCAGACTTCAATTGCTCAATACGTATTCCATACTGTGGAAAATCAGCAAAGTTGATGAGGTGGGTTTCTTTGTCAGCATAATGTACTTCTTCACGAAATTGCAAAGATAAATAATACTGATACCTTGCATACACATATTCCTGCTTTATTTGGTTAAACATTCCATGAAAAATGGGTTTTGCATCTATAGATACAATCATATCCGGAAGCTGTAACACATCAGTAGCAAAACACAATTCTACTACCGGTAAGTCATTTAGAGTATTCAAAAACAAATTGTTTTCTACAGCCCATTCTCGATACATTTTTTCCTCACAGTTTTCATAAGAAAACTGTGGGATTTCCAAATCCTTTTGCAGAAATCCTTCAACATATTGAGGAATATATACAGCCATTGCCCTAAGGAAACAGTCTTTGGCTGCTTTATGAGTGTTGGGATCTTTGCATTCAACAGCCTTTTTTAGCAAAGAATATGCAAAATAGTGGAAATAATCTTGGTGTCCATCATCATAGTCCATGACACCATAGTCTTGATATACTCTTCCAAGATTTCCAATTGCCATTCCAAATAATGGATAAATGTTTATTGCCTTTTTATACTGTGCTATCGCCTCTATATTTCTCCCACAAGAACAAAGCGTATTTCCGTAATTAGTATACAAGAGGCACTTGAAAGGGTTTACATACGGCCCATATTCTTCTTTTGAATATTCCTCATCCTCGATAATGCCTACACTTTTTCTAAAAGCGTACAATTGTTTCCTTATTGATTTTTCGTGCGATAACGACTTCGCTTGTGCAACATCGCTGTATACAGTACCAATTGAATAGTACAATCGTGCTTGCGATGCGGCATCAACGTCAGGCAGTGTTCTTTCAATTTCGCATACTAACTGCTCAAGTAGCACAATATCTCCCGACATCGAAGCGTCATCAAGTTTTTGCGCATAGATTTCCGATACTTGAGAAAAAGGATGGTCCCGTCAAGATTTATGCGCAAAATTGTTTGCAGGCTC
>UMGV01042281.1_pt1 | contig 27980 bp, 24 predicted proteins | sample 1965361 | NCBI WGS metagenome assembly UMGV01 (sample SAMEA4836081, study PRJEB28245) | human gut metagenome | biome: gut microbiome; material: fecal sample | place: Denmark | collected 2008
CCCTCCTTAACAGCCCGGCAGACAGTCAGTGTCTTTGTCCTGACTCATATTGCCTTGCCATCTCCAGATGATGAAGAAAAAAGAAAATCATGGCCATGCTTATGCTCCCCAAGGAACTAAAGTCTGTACGTGACTATTTTCCAAAAACTTATTCTCAATTTAGGGTGACGCATTGACGAAGTCAGGAAATTATTTTTTCAATGTCTCTCTAACTCCCCCAAGAGAGTTAGAGAGGTAAAAGACTATTCACTGATAGTGCACATGCCCAAGCCGATGAGCGTGCCGATGAATCCACCTGCCTTGGTGGTGCTGAGGTTACTGGCATCGACTCCTGCTGCCAATACTTTCCAGTCCTGCCCTTGCGGCTGATAATAGAACGAATACCAACGGCCATCGCCTGTAACTCGAAGCTTGACGGATCCCGTCTCTATCGGCGCGGAGGCAATGACCACAGGCTCTTTCTCTGTGCGTTGCAAGACAAGCACAGGTTTGCCGTGACGCAATGTTTTTCCAAAGACAATGTTTGCGTTGGCACCCTGCAAGAGCAACATGCCGGCTACCGTCTTGGCACTTGTGGACTGCTGGGTCATCTCGGTCTCTGCCGTGAAACTGGCGTTTTGCTGATGTACAAACACAGCCAAGGGGTTCTCTTTGACAGAGAGGCTGGTCGGCAAACCGCTGATGACAAGTCCGCCGGTTCCTGTAGCATAGAATGCCGACGGATTGCGGACGAATGTCCAGCGCTGGTTCAGGGCCGTGCTGTCGAAGCGATCGACATAAGAGAAGTTGCCCGTGATGCCGAGTTGCTCAGGGGTTTGCGATGGGCGGACCTTCAGTTGTACACCTTTCTTGGCGTTGAACGTCTGAACCGCCTTGCCGTGTTCGAGGATGACAGGCCAGTCGTTTTTCCAAGTGACGGGCAGCAGGAAAGTCTCACGACCAGTGTTGTAGAGATTGCCCTCATAAGGACGGCAGCCTAAGAACACAGCCCACCACTGTCCGGTACCGTCCTCTACGAGGTCGGCATGACCGGTGCAGGTAACGGGATCAAGAAGGTCCTCACCGAGATCACGCTGGGTAAGAATGGGGTTACCACTGTATTCTTCCCAAGGTCCCTGTGGCTTCTTGGCACGGAAGACCACCTCGCTATGATGCTCAGCCGTACCGCCCTCGGCACACATGAGGTAATAATAGTGTCCCCGTTTATAGAGATGCGGCCCCTCAATCCATATCGGCTTCTCCTCAACATGCGTTCCTCCACGGACGATCTCTTTGAAATCGCCACGCGTAGAGTCGCCTTTGACGTCGAACTCAAAGAGGCGGATGGCAGTCTGCCCCTCATAGGCAGGCTTACCGGTCACCGAAGCGTTGTGCACGATATAAGCTTTACCATCGTCGTCGAACAGCAGGTCGGGATCGATACCTTGCACTTTTGGCAACCAAATAGGGTCACTCCAGCCTTTCGACGGATCCTTGCTCTTGACGAGGAAGTTACCGCGTCCCACGTTTGTCGTGATCATATAGAACGTCTTGTTGCGTTTGTTGTAGCGGATCGTCGGCGCATAGATGCCTCCGTGTGCGATGGGCTGGTTGGCCAAGGGCAGTTGCGACGGACGGTCAAGAACGTAACCTGCCGGTTGCCAACTGACAAGGTCCTGCGAAGTGGCAATGGGCACGCCGGGATAGGAGCCAAAGGATGAGTTGACCATATAGAAGGTCTTGCCTACCCGACAGACGCTCGGATCGGGATAATAGCCCGAACGCACCGGATTGAGATACTCCCGTTTGTGATCATAAGGCACGGCGAAGCGCTGGTCATGGCCTTGGTAGGTGAAATAGGAAAAGGCGCAGGTGGCCCCTGTTCTACCCTGCTGAGTCTCTTGTGTCGATTTTGCCTCGGCATGATGCCATCCTAAGCAGAGCATAAGGCTGAGGAGTAGATAGTTTTTTGTCATGGTGATTGTCTTTAGAGTTATAGTTGTTATTGAGATTTGATTTGTCAGTAGACGGCAGTGCAGCCGCCTCTCATGCGGGCGGCGAGACACTGTCGTGATAGTTTGTTGGCACTGTGCGACAGACAGGGGTCACTTGTCTGTCACAGCTTCCAAGGTTTGCCGGATGTTCTGCTCGCGGTGCACGATCTGCACCTCGATGCCGAACTTCTCATGGATGTGCTCTGCCAAATGCTGTGCACTGTAGACGCTGCGATGCTGACCGCCGGTACAGCCGAAACAAAACATCAGACTCGTGAAGCCCCGCTGGATATAGCGCGCCACATGATGGTCGGCAAGGGCATAGACATGTTGCAGGAACTCCACGATCTCGCCGTCGTCCTCAAGGAAGCGTATCACTGGCTCGTCGAGTCCCGTCAGTTTTTTATAAGGCTCATAACGCCCAGGGTTGTGCGTAGAACGGCAGTCGAAGACATAGCCGCCTCCATTGCCCGAGGGATCCTCAGGGATTCCCTTTTTATAGGAGAAGCTATACACGCGCACCACGAGCGGTCCCTTGCCATCGTATTTCGAAAATGTGGGCAGTCCGTCTTGTGGATTCTTTGGATAGATGTTGCTGTCTGTGGTCTTGAAACCGTCTTTTCGAGGCTGCATCTCGTCTTTCTTAGGCGCAAACTGCGGCAAGTTGACCAAAGCGGTCAGCACTTCACGCAGATAGGGATAAGGCAACACATCCTCACGCAGGGCAAGGAGGTCACGCAGATTTTGTATGGCAGGAGGTATGCTGTCGATGAAATGCTGCTTATGCTCAAAGTATCCACGGAAGCCATAGGCACCTAACACCTGCAGCGTACGGAAGAGGACAAAGAGACTCAGCCTGCCGGCAAAGTGACGAACAGACGGAACCTCGATGTAATGGCTCAAGGCATGATAGTACTCTGCGATAAGATCACGCCGCAGCTTAAAGCTGTACTTTGCCGATGCCTGCCACAAGAATGAAGCCAAATCGTAATAATAAGGTCCTTTACGTCCGCCCTGGAAGTCGATGAAAAACGGATTACCCTCGGCGTCGAGCATGATATTGCGTGCCTGAAAGTCGCGATACATAAAACTCTCAGTAGGCTCTGCTATCAGGTCTTTGGCAAAACGTCGGAAGCTGGCCTGAAGTTTCACTTCATGGAACTCCAGTTCTGTAGGCTTAAGGAAGCAATACTTGAAGTAGTTGAGATCAAAGAGCACATTGTCCTCGTCGAACTCCGGCTGAGGATAGCAGTTGTTCCAGTCCAAGCCGATAGCTCCTCTGATCTGCAGATTCGGCAGTTGGCGTATCGTGCGTTTCAAGAGTTCTTTCTCAGCCAGGTTGTACCTGCCCCCGGCTTCACGTCCGCCCCGAATGGCATCAAAGAGCGACGTGCTGCCCAAGTCGGTTTGGAGATAGCACATCTCGTCGCTGCTGACTGCCAGCACACGGGGAACCGGCAGTTTGCGTTGCATGAAATGCCGGTCGAGATACACAAAGGCGTGATCCTCGTCATGGCTGGTGCCAAGCACGCCGATGACGGTCTGCCCGTCTGATCCCGTCAACCGGTAATATTGTCTGTTGCTGCCTGCTCCGGCAAGCTTCTCAACATGGGCGGGAGCCTGTCCGGCCCAAGTGGTATAGAGTTGTATGAGTTGGTTCATAGATATATCGTCATCAATGCTTGTCTGCGGCATCTGTTGGTTTCTCTTTGGCTTTCTGTTCCTGTTGCTCTCTGATGTCCTTGAAGAGCTCGTGGGTTTTACGACGATATTCCCAATCGCTGATCAGACTGTCAACGACAAAGAGCAGCATGATGACTCCCGCCGCCATGAGTACAGAGCGCGTCAAATAAAGCAGTCCTGCAGAGATGACGAGAAAGAGCACGACCTTGCGCCAATCAATTTTCAGTTTCCATTTCATATTGCAAACTTACATATTTTTTTTGGATTTCATGGCATTATGAGCGTAAAAAATTACTTTCCTCTTTTCCCATGTACACATCCTGTATACACTCAATAAGGCAAAGCCTTCGCTGTGTTTTCTATGTCTCTCCGTGTGGAAGCTTGTAATAAGCCTTATATAACCATATGGATGATACCAAAGAAAATATCATGCCCCAGCAGCAACAGGATAAGGATGAGGCTTTTGGGAAGGAATATAATAACAGCTCTGATACAGTCCTCAGTTTTAGTGAACTTTTGCCAAAATTTGGGGAAGCGATGTTCTTGGTGGGTCGAAGCAGTGTTCTCGTGGGGTCGAAACTATGTTCTCGTGGGATCGAAACTATGTTCTCGTGGGATCGAAACTATGTTCCCAATGTTGTAATGCTATAGAAAAAGGTCTTTCGCTAGGTAGCGAATGATTAAAACCTACGCAGCGAAAGACCTTTTGCCAGCTAGAAAAATTCCAAACGGAATTTTATGTGACTTTACCTAGAATCACTTTGACTTTACCTAGAATCACTTAGACTATCCCTCAATTCCGCAACCATCTTGAAGTAATATAACTATTCAGCAAATTTCTTTCGGTGGATAGCATCCAAATCGCTTTACTAGTATTACCCTGTTAACGGCGCAGCATGCGGTGAGGGCGTAGAGGCGGGGATTATCTTTTTATTTTTCTGCCTTTCGACCTGTATTCGGTGAATAGTTACGAACGAAAATCTATGGAACGAAGTAACATCATAAAGCGTCACCAAGGCACAAAGACATCAAAGACCTTTGAGGAAATCCTCCACAGCATTGATGATCTTGTCGATTCCCGATACCGTCGCACTATCGGCGTTTTGGTTGATTTCCTTTTTTATTTCCTTGCTGACCACACTGCTGACATGGCGCACGACCGTACGCCCGACTTTGCTGCCCATCGACACGACGGTGTCGGTGACCTGCCGAGTGACATCACCACCTGCGTCATCACTGCTGTTGTCGCCACCAGTAAAGATGGTTGTAGACGTAGAGTCTTCTTTGTCGCCCTTGTCATCCGTGGCTTTTGCCACAGCCTCAGCAATGGTAGCCTCGTCAGAGGTGAATACTTTCCCAAAGATGCCCAAGGAAGTACGTTGCTCACCGGCACCCGGAATGTCGATTGTGGTCGTGGACCAGAAGACATAGTTATGGTATTGCAGCAGGTTGTCGATGGCATTGTTGATGACGGGTCCTGCCAATGCCGAGATCATCGAAGAGGCCAATGAGGCCAGTCCACTGTTGTCGCCAGCGTTCAATCCCCGATTAAACCCAGCAGTGATATGGTCTTTAATGACCTGGCGGTGCTCATCCTTAGAGGGATTGGTAATCGCCATGAGCAGCAGCAGAATGGCAAGTGCGATGCCCACATAGGTGAGCACCTTCTTACTGTTGTTTTTCCCCGGCTGAGAAGGCGGCTGCGTAGTATCTCCCGCACCGGGTCCCTGATAGTTGTCACCCGTAGTGTTGGAGGATTGTGCACCATTTTGTATCCCGTATGGAGGCGGTGGCGGCGTCTGCTGAGCAGCAGTACTCTGAGCCGTCTGAGCATCGGCATAGAAGAGCGGTCGTAGTTCCGCTACCTGCCAGGCCGGTACCCATTGCGGCATGCCCTCTGCCCACACGAGCGTGTCAGAGGTGATATTGCGCTGACGCAGTTCGTCGATGCTGAACGGACCTTGCTGCACGTCGTTGATAACAATGAAATATTGCATATTCTAAATTGCTTTTTTATAAACACAAAGAGTTGCAAGCGAGTGGTTGCTCTGCCCTACTCCACGGTCACACTCTTGGCGAGGTTGCGCGGCTGGTCGACATCCAATCCTTTCTCCACGGCAATGTGGTAAGCGAGCAGCTGTAAAGGGATCACGGTGAGCAGCGGTGCCAACGGCGCTAATGTCGATGGGACATTGATCACCTCATCAGCAATCTTTTGCACCTCGGTATCGCCCTCGGTGACTACAGCAATGATGCGGCCGCCACGTGCCTTCACCTCCTGCATGTTGGAGACCACTTTCTCGTATCCTTCGTGATGTGTAGCCACAAAGAGCACCGGCATCATATTGTCCACCAATGCGATAGGACCATGCTTCATCTCCGCAGCAGGATAGCCCTCAGCGTGTATATAGCTGATCTCCTTCAACTTCAATGCTCCCTCCAAGGCCACGGGATAGTTCCATCCGCGACCGAGGTAGAGGAAGTTGGTGGCGTAGGTATAGGTACGAGCCAACTGCTTGATGCAATCGTTCTCCTTGAGCAGCTTATCGATCTTATCGGGAATCTGACCCAGTTCTTTCGTCAGACTGACGAACTCATCGTGGTCTACGGTACCCTTTGCGTTGGCGAGTGACAAGGCGAGCAGCGTCAGACAGGTGAGCTGACCGGTGAAGGCTTTTGTCGAGGCCACGCCGATCTCCGGTCCCACATGGATGTAGATGCCGGTATCGGTCTCTCGTGCGATGCTGGAGCCGACAGCGTTGACGATGCCAAAGATAAACGCGCCGCGCTCTTTGGCGAGTTTGATGGCTGCCAGCGTGTCAGCGGTCTCACCGCTCTGCGAGATGGCGATGACCACATCGGTGGGCAGGATCACGGGGTCGCGATAACGAAACTCCGAGGCATAGTCCACCTCCACGGGAATCTTGCAATAGTGCTCGATGAGCTGCTTGCCGATAAGTCCGGCATGCCAGCTCGTGCCACAGGCCACGATGATGAAGCGTGTTGCCGAGAGCAGCCGGGCGCGGTTGTTACGTACAGCGGAAAGGATGACCTTGTCGTCAAAGAGGCGGCCGCTCATGCAGTCACGCAGGCAACGCGGCTGGTCAAAGATCTCCTTGAGCATGAAATGGGGGAACCCGCCACGGTCGAGCATGTCGAGATCCATATCAATCTGCTTGACGCTGACATCCACCTTCTTGTTTTTCAAGTCGATGATCTTTAGTTCCTTGCCAGGCTGGCACACAGCGATCTGCTCATCGTCGAGGTATACGACGTTTTGCGTATAACCGGCAATCGGTGTAGCATCTGAGGCGACAAAAAATTCACTATTGTCCTTGCCGATGCCCACGACAAGCGGTGATCCTTTGCGCGCCACCACCAGCGTGCCGGGATCACGGCGGTCGAGCACGGCAATGGCGTAGGCACCGATACATTTGTTCAGCGCATGGCGCACAGCTTCAGCCAAGGGACACTTGTGCTTGTCCTGTGCATACTGAATGAGTTGCACGAGCACCTCGGTATCCGTGTCACTTTTAAAGGTGAATCCCTTCTTGGCAAGCTGCTTGCGCAAGATGGTATAGTTCTCAATGATGCCATTGTGCACGATGACGAGATTGCCGGAGTCCGACACATGAGGATGTGCGTTGCGCACAGAGGGCTCACCATGAGTAGCCCAGCGGGTATGGGCGATGCCCACCGTTCCAGAGCAATCCTTGCCGGCTGCCGCTGTCTCCAAGTCAACGACCTTGCCCTTGGCTTTGTAGACATTGAGTTGGTCCTCAGCATTGATCAGTGCCACACCGGCAGAATCGTAACCACGGTATTCCAAGCGGTGAAGTCCACCGATCAATATGTCATAGGCCTGACGTTGGCCGATGTATCCTACTATTCCACACATAAATAATTCCGAATTAAGAAATCGTTGAATTCTTCAGTCCATATTTGCCGAGGACAGCTCAGCACTCCTTAAACTGTTTCTGGTCTTCATTCCATGAAAAACCATGATCCAGCAGATAGCTCTTGAGATGGTCGGGGTCACTATTGAAGCAATAGCAGAGTTCTGACAGGGAATCAAACTCTTCGTCGCGCAACAGCATGTTCACCGCCGAGACCAGCATTGCCGGATCCTTTGGTAAATGATCCATAGTTTATTCAAAGTAATAGAGGAACTGAGCCTCGCCCTGCAGAGCAGGCTTGCGCTGTCCCTCGATTTCTATTTTGAAGCCGATATAAGCCTTGCAGATACCGCGCAGGTTTTCGATCTTGTCGAGTTTGGCATTCAGTCTGATGCGGCTGCCTGTGATAACGGGCACGCCAAAGCGCATCTTATCCATGCCATAGTTGACCATCATCTTCAGGTTGTTGACCTCGATGATCTGGTCCCACAGATGAGGCAGCAGCGAAAGGGTCAGGTAACCATGCGCGATGGTGCTCTTATAGGGACTTTCCTTCTTGGCACGCTCCACGTCGACGTGGATCCACTGATGGTCGAGTGTAGCGTCAGCAAACTGGTTGATGCGGTCCTGATCCACCTGCAACCAGTCCGATATACCTAATTGTTGTCCCTCGTGAGCAGCAAACTCCTCATAGGAATTGATAACAAGTTTTTCCATGTATGTCCTAATCTAATGATTTTACTCGCAAAATTACTGTTTTTTTCTTAAAGACACAGCATTTTCACGTTATTTTTCAATCTATATGCACCTGAAAGCTACTTGAAGTTTGAGGATTATACATTACCACTATGCTTTTCCATCTTTGTCACAGACGGACAGGAAATGCTCTGAACTTACGACAGGAGTCCCCTCTTGTGGGAAATGCTTTTCGTTGCGGGTAATAATATAATCACATTCAGCAGCTATAGCAGCCTGATATTGCAACATATCCTCAAAATCCGGCATATCACTGTTGAGAGCATTACAGCACTGTTCGTCGTCCATTGTTAGCGCATAAATGTATTGCTTGTATGCTTTGATAATGTTAATAGAATTTGCTAATTTATAACTGCTTCTAAGTATATAAGTACAATTGGCAAAAGTCAAAGGAGTGGCGCATAGAAGAATCTTTCCTTCAATACCCATCTTCATAATGGCATTGGCAGGAACATTAAAAGGTTCTCTCTGTGTCATCACATCCAAGATAATATTGGTGTCAAGAAAGACTTTCTTCATCCTTAGATAAATTTACCTTCCAAATATTTGCCTTTTGCTTTGTCGCCATTCAAGTCATCAGCATCAATATGAAGGCCCTTTGTCAAACCAATAAGCTCTTGGAGTTTCATTTCTGCCTCATCTGCTTGTTTGGGTGATGGGCGCAGCTTTTCCAAATAGGAGACCAGCATCTCCTTAACGCTCGTGTTGTGCGCTGCTGCGTATGCAGAAGCCCCACGATAAACATCCGGACTTACTGTAATCTGTATATTCATCTTCTATCTTTTTTGCAAATATACTGAGAATATTCCAAAGAAGTGGTAAGAAACAAGAAAATCTTCGTTCAAAGAGGCAAGCGCTGTTTTCAGCCTTTGATGACTCCAAAATGTATGAGCGCCTTCCTCACGCCCTCATCGTCGACGGCCGCGGTAACGTAGTCGGCTGCCGCCTTGACGTTGTCGCCGCCATTGCCCATCGCCACGCCGATACCAGCCTGCCGGATGATGGGGATGTCGTTGCCACCGTCGCCGAAAGCCATTGTCTCGTCGATGCGGAAGTGCTCATAGGCTGCCATCGCCACGAGTCCTTTGCCCTTGTCGGCGTTTTCCTGCGTGATGTCGACGAACTCCTTGGTCCAGCGGCCACCGACGCAGTGGGGTATTGTGGGCAAGAGCTGTGCCTCTTCCTCGTCCGTGATGAACGGCGTCACCTGCAGGATGTCCTGCCGGAACACATTGCTGAGCTCATCGAAGTGGAGGTCTGTCAGTCCCAGCCCTTCCCCGAAGCTCTTGTCTACGATGGGCTGACGGTTGTAGACAGCAATGGTCTTCCGCCCAACGACGATGGCTGCCCGGTCGAAACGGTCGCAGGCCTGCAGGATCTTCTGCACGTCAGCGGGATCGATAGGGTGGCAGCACACCGTTTGGTCGCCCACAAAGCAGTAAGCGCCATTGGTCGTGATGTAGCCGTCGAGGAGATGTTCGATCTGGGAAAGGTTTGTGATAAACTGTATGGGACGACCCGTGGAGATGAAAATCTTCACGCCACGAGCCTTCGCCTCAGTGAGTGCGTCGACGGTAGCCTGTGGGATGCGATGCGTGCGAAAGCTCACCAGGGTGCCGTCGATGTCGAAAAACAGTGATCTGATCAATATGCTATATATAATAAGGTGGTAAATGTATTATGCCTTCTCCTTGTCCTTACGGCGCGCCATGAAGGCTCCTGCCGCAATCAGCAGGGCGAGGATGCCATAAGAGCAGTAGGCCAGTGTCTCGGTCGTGCGGATGGAAGCAGGATGGAAGTCAAGGACGACCTCGTGCTTGCCGGGCTTCACGTTCAAGGCGCGCAGGATATAGTTCACACGTCCCAGCTCAGCCTTCTGTCCGTCGACGGTCGCTGTCCACTCGGGATAATAGATCTCAGAGAACACGAGCACGCCGCCCTTGTCGGAGTTCACCTCATAAGTCAGGTGGTTGGGTTCGTAGCTTTTGATGACCGCCAAGGAGGTACCGTCCTGTTTGACGGCTTTGCCGAGTTGCTCGCTGAACTTCTTGTCAGCGACAGCCTCATGGTGCAAGTCGATCTTACCTACGCGGTCGATCTCCTGGTTGGCATTGTCGACATAGTCGACCTTGTCCACAAACCACGCGTTGCCCTGAACATAAGGATTCTGCAAGGGCACCGTCTGTCCACTCTGCAAGGGCAGGATGAAGTATTTGGCATTGAGCATGTTCAGCACCGGCCACACTTTCGATCCGTCGACCTTGGTCATGTCGCCGCCAGCCTTGGAGATGGCGGGCATCATCTTCTGCATCTCGGGAGCGATATAGGCGTCGATCATCTCCTGATAGCGGCGCAGCTTGGCAGGATGATAGCCTCCGATGCTCTTGTGATAGTACGAGGTCTCGTTCTCGTTGAACGTGTTCGACGCGAGGTTCAGCACCCGATAGTCCAGTCCTTTGTCCTTGAGGATCTGCCGGTCCGTGGCTGTCATCGGCTGGTCGCTGTTGCGCACGCTGGCCTCTACAAACATGCCGTCGTTGAGATAGCGCTTGTTGACCTGCCACATATCCACGAGGCAGAGCACCGTCACACAGCCTACGAGCATCTTAGCGTTGAGCTTCTTATACTTATAAAGCATGAGCAGTGCCATGCCGAGAGCCACGATGATGAACGAGCGCAGGGCATCGGAAGAGAAGATATACTCGCGGATCGCCGTCAGATTGGATTTCAGCGGCCCGAGATATTCTGCCGGGATCTGTGCCAGGGCCTGGTTTTCCTGTGCCGAGATATAGTCGGGGAAGAACACCGAAGGCATCAGCCAGAAGAGCAGGGCAATGCCGCCCGTCAGCGCGAAGCTCACCCACACCCAGCGAATCTTGGTCTTGAGGATCTGAGGCTCGTCGATAATCTTTTTCAAAGCCATCATGGCGAGCAGCGGTATCGTGAACTCAGCGATGACGAGGATGGAAGCCACCGTGCGGAACTTGGCGTACATCGGGATGTAGTCGAGGAAGAAATTGGTGAAGCCCATGAAGTTGCGACCCCACGAGAGCAGAATGCTCAGGATGGTGGCACCTAACAAAGCCCACTTCATCGGGCCCTTCACGATGAACAATCCGAGGATGAAGAGCATCAGCACGAAAGCACCGACATACACCGGACCACTCGTTCCTGGCTGATCGCCCCAGTACTGTCCCATCTGCTGATAGATCTGCATGAAGTTGGGATCGGCTTTCTCCATGGCCTTGGCGTTCTGCGCCAGTGGCACGGAGGCACCGCCCTTGGTGTTGGGCACGAGCAGCGTCCAGGTCTCTCCGATGCCGTAGCTCCACTGCGTGATGTAGTCGCGGTCGAGTCCGCTGCTGGTCTGGTTGCTGGAGTTTTTCTTCACCAGCTCGCTCTTTCCACGCATACTCTCCTTGGTATATTCCCACGTATGATAGAGATTGGAGATGTTGATCAGCACGCCGAGCAGGGCACCGACGGCGCAGACCACCGAGCCCTTGACAAACTGCGGCAACTTCTTGTCACGGATGGCCATGACGAGCCAGGCGATGACCATGAAGAGGATGATGAAAAGATAGTAATAGGTCATCTGCACGTGGTTGGCATTGATCTCAAAGGCGGTGAAGATCGCCGTGACGATCAAGCCCCACAGATATTTGCCGCGGTAGCTGAGCACCATGCCGGCGATCATCGGCGGCAGATAGGCCAGTGCCATGACCTTCCAGATATGTCCTGCGGCAATGATGATGAAGAAATAGCTGGAGAAAGCCCAAAGGATAGAGCCCAGCACAGCGAGGTACTGTTTGAAGTCGAAGGCGCGCAGCAGAATGTAGAAGCCCAAGAGATAGGCAAAAACATACCACACGTTTTCGGGCAGCCACAGGTGGTAGGCATCCTCCATCTTACCCAAGACAGTGGTCGAGGTATAGGACGGCGAGACCTGATAGGTGGGCATACCGCTGAAAGCGGAATTGGTCCAACGGGTGCGCTCGCCGGTTTTCTCAAGATAGAGCTTACTCTCCTGACCGAGTCCGCGGCCCGCCGAGGAGTCTTCGCGGTAGAGAACTCTGCCGTCGATGTCAGCAGGCATGAAATAGACAAAGCCGATGACGGCAAAGAGAATGACGGCCAGAAGATCCGGCAACCACTTCTTCAATGTTTCCATAACATAATATTCTATAAACGTTTATTCTATGGGCAAAGTTACATATTTTTTCGCTGATAGTTAAAAAGCAGGCGTTAAAAGTGGTGATAATACCTTTTTTTTGTAACTTTGCACAGCATTTCTGCCCCCGCCCACGATATTGCAAGCGCAGAGACTAACAAAAATCATCGATAAGTGAAAAAGATTGGCATCATTGTCGCAATGGACAAGGAGTTCACGCAACTCAAGACATTGCTCGACGAGACGCAGACCGAGCGTCATCATCACAAGGATTTCATCCGGGGATATATTGGTCAGACCGAGATCATCATGCAACAGTGTGGCATTGGCAAAGTCAATGCTGCCATTGGTGCTGTGGAAATGATCGACAACTACGCGCCTGACTTGGTCATCTCCACGGGCTGCGCCGGCGGTGCAGATGTTGCGCTCAACCCACTCGACGTGGTCGTGGCCTCGGAATGTGTCTACCACGATGTCTACTGCGGCAACGACGTCGCCTACGGTCAGGTCATGGGCATGCCCACCAGCTTCAAGGCTCCCAAGGATCTCGTAGACACCGCCTTGAGCATCAAGATGGCGGAGGGCGCCAAGGTCGTCAAGGGGCTCACCGTCAGCGGCGACTGGTTTGTCGACAAGCGCGAGAAGATGCAGGACATCATGAAGCACTTCCCCAATGCCACTGCTGTGGACATGGAGAGCTGTGCCATCGCTCAGACCTGCTTCATCTACAAGACGCCCTTCATCTCGTTCCGCATCATCAGCGACGTGCCCCTCAAAGACACCAATGCCTCGCAGTACTTCGATTTCTGGAACCGCATGGCTGAAGGCAGCTTCGAGATGACACGCGACTTTCTCAAAAAACTCGCCGACCACGGTGAGAACAATGACGCATAAACACACAAAAACACATGAATAAGATTCCATCCTTTACCATCAACCACGAAAAACTCCTGCGCGGCATCTACGTCTCGCGCAAGGACGAGGTGGGCAACGAGGTGGTCACCACCTTCGACATACGCATGAAAGAACCCAACCGCGAGCCTGTTGTCCACGCCGGTGCCCTGCACACTATCGAGCATCTCGCCGCCACCTTCCTCAGAAACGACGAGGAGTGGAAGGACCGCGTGATCTACTGGGGACCGATGGGCTGCCTGACAGGCAACTATCTCTTGCTCCGCGGCGACCTCGAGCCTAAGGACATCGTGCCGCTCATGCAGCGCACTTTCCGCTTCATCGCCGACTTCGAAGGAGAAATCCCCGGGGCCGCTCCACGCGACTGCGGCAATTACCTGCTCCACGACCTGCCGATGGCACGATGGGAAGCACGCAAGTTCCTTGAAGAAGTACTCTTGAGGATGACAAATGCCAATATGGTGTATCCACAATAAAGACATTAAGAAGGGCAAAACATATATATAGTCCAGATCTCATCAGGATTATTAATTTTGTTTGTTACGGAGGATTTTTTCACACAGATTTAACAGATTACAGATTAACGAAGCATGAATGCACTGGATTTATCTCACACAGAGAATACGGAGAGCACAGAGAGACTGTTAAGATCTGTGGAGAGTGGAATCTGTGTGAACATTCTCACGGGTAGAGATCTCTGTGTTCTCGGTGTGAGAATATTACAGACAAGAGGGTTAGGGCGGGGCTCATCCCTGCCCTAACCCCGCAAAACATATGAGTGGACCGATATAGTCACCAATCTTGGAACTCGGGTGTCCCAATGACGAAAGCAGAAAAAGATTGCATTCCCTGCCCATTATTGTCAGTATACCCAACAAACATAGGACATGACAATAACGGTCAAACCAAAAGCAAGCACGCAACAAAAATCCCCTTGCCACACATCAGCAGCAAGGGGAATTAGAGTTAGCTAAGCAATATACTTAGTCCTTGTCAAGACCAAGGCTCTTCTTGATAGCCTCGATCTTCTTCATGCCTTTCTTGTCCAGTTCCTCATACTGTGAAGCATCCGTCATAGTATCCTTCACCTCTATGTAGAACTTGATCTTAGGCTCTGTTCCCGATGGACGAACACTCACTTTGGTGTCGTCGTCGCAGAACCACTGCAGCACGTTGCTGGCCTCCGGCATGTTCAGGTCTGTGACCTTGCCGTCTACGGAAGTTGCCTTGAGCGTCTTGTAGTCCTTCCACAGCACCACCTTAGAGCCACCGAGCTCCTTCGGCGGATTAGCGCGGAAGTCACTCATCATCTTCTGGATCTCCTCAGCACCACTCTTTCCGGGACGCTCCACATTTACGGTGAACTCCTTGGAGAAACCATATTCGAGATAGATGCCCATGAGGATGTCGTAGAGCGTCTTGCCCTGATCCTTGGCATAAGCGCAGATCTCTGCCAACAGCGAGCAGGCAGATACAGCATCCTTATCGCGAACAAAGTCCTCAGCGAGGAAGCCGTAGCTCTCCTCTCCACCACCGATATACTGCTGTTTGCCTTCTGAGAGTGCAATCTCGCGGGCAATCCACTTAAAGCCTGTGTAGCAGTCACGCATCTCGATGTTTTGCTTTGCAGCGATCTTGCGGATGACCTCCGTGGTGACGATCGTCTTCACGATGAAGTCGGTAGGCTTGAGCAAGCCCTTAGCCTTGCGGTTCGTGATGATATACCACAAGAAGATCAGACAGGTCTGGTTGCCATTGATGAGCACCCACTCACCCTTATCGTTCTTGCAGGCCATGCCCACGCGGTCTGCATCCGGGTCAGAAGCCATGAGGATGTCGGCGTCGAGCTTTTTAGCATCACGCAGTCCGAGCGTCAACGCCTCGGCGAACTCTGGGTTTGGACGGTCGACGGTTGGGAAGTTGCCGTCCTTGATCATCTGCTCAGGAACGCAGTGTACATTATCAAAGCCCCAATAAGCCAGCGAACGCGGAATCATCACGCGACCGGCACCGTGGAGCGGAGTGTAGACGATCTTCAGATCGTGCTGACGACGGATCACCTCACGGTCGATAGAGATCGTGCGGATCTGACGCAGATAAGGCTCGTCGATGTCTTCGCCAATGATCTGAATGAGATCTTTGTTGGGTTGGAATTTCACGTCATCGATTGTCACCTTGTTCACCTCGTCGATAATACCTTTGTCGTGAGGAGCCAGCACCTGAGCACCATCCTCCCAATAAGCCTTGTAGCCGTTGTACTCGCGTGGGTTATGGCTGGCCGTGATATTCACACCGGCCTGGGCCTTAAGATAGCGGATAGCGAAGGAACACTCAGGCGTTGGGCGCAGGTCATCGAAGATATAAGCCTTGATGCCATTGGCAGAGAAGATGTTTGCTACTGTCTCGGCATACAGGCGACTGTTGTTGCGGCAGTCGTGGCAGACCACCACTGAGATCTGCTCACGATCCTTGAAGTTCTTTTTCAGATAGTTGGCAAAGCCCTGGGTAGCCATACCGACAACATAGATGTTCATGCGGTTGGTGCCAGGTCCCATGATACCACGCAGTCCGCCGGTACCAAACTCCAAGTCTTTATAGAAGCTTTCTATGAGTTGTGTCTTGTCAGGATTGTCAAGCATTGCCTGAACTTCATTGCGTGTCTGCTCGTCAAACGAAGGCGAGAGCCATGCCTTTGCCTTAGCCTCACATTGGGCTATGAGCGCTGCGTTGTTTTCCATGATATGATATCTTTGTTAGAAATAATTAGTTCTATGGGCAAAGATAGCAAATATTTGCGATAAACACGCCACGTTACAGATAAAAATTTGTAAATTTGTACCAAAACAAAAAGGAATGCATTTCACTGGACTACTTCTCGCTATCAGCACCTTTATAATAATAGGTGTCTTCCATCCCGTTGTCATCAAGACTGAATACCATTGGGGCACACGTCCCTGGTGGCTGTTTCTTATTGCCGGTTTGGCATGTATTGGCGCGTCATTGTGCATTGCCGACACCATACTCTCAGCCATTGTCGGTGTCACTGGCGCCAGTCTGCTGTGGTCGATCGGCGAACTCTTTGAACAAAAGAAAAGAGTGGAGAAAGGCTGGTTTCCCATGAATCCCAAACGCAAGGCACAATATTCAAGCCTCAAAGAGCAAGATACGCACGACAAGGTGCATCAGTCACCCCTCGAAAAGAGTGATTCCTGCGACAAAGATGCTTCACTCACTAAAGGAGAATAACCATGAAGACCATCCTTATCCTCGTCGGCAAGACACAAAACAAACATTTCATCGCCGGTATCAAAGACTATACCGAGCGCATCGGACACTACATGCCGTTTGAGATTCGTACGATTCCGGAACTCAAAAACACCAAGAGTCTCACCGAGGCCCAACAAAAAGAAAAGGAAGGCCAGTTGATCCTGCAAGAGTTGCAATCCAGCGACACGGTGGTGCTCCTTGACGAACATGGCAAGGAATTCCGTTCCATAGAACTCGCCGACTGGTTGCAGCACAAGCAGAACACGGCCCGCCGGCTGGTATTCATCATCGGTGGTCCGTATGGATTCTCACCGGAAGTATACGCACGCGCCAATGACAAGATCTCGCTCTCACGGTTGACTTTCAGTCATCAGATGGTAAGACTCATCTTTGTCGAACAGCTTTATCGGGCTTGTACGATCATCAAAGGTGAGCCTTACCACCACGAATAAGTGCGCTATTTCTTAAAGAGCTTCACAACAAACTCCTTCAGGCATCGGCGCCAAGTCAGCCACTCATGGGCTGTTCCGGGCGAGACATAGTCCTCTACCTTCACGCCTGCGCCTCTGAGATCCTTGATCAACTTCGACGTGCCCATGTTTTCCTCACTGCCACAACCGAGGAAGAGGGTATGCAACTTGCTGTTCACTTCGTCAGGGCGTGAAAAGATGCCATCGTACGTCTTGTTGACATCCAACCCGAAGATAGCACCGCTGAAGCCTCCGCAATAGGAGAACTTGTCGAGATGCGTGAATACCATGTCGAAGGTTTGGTGCCCGCCCCATGACAGACCCGCCATTGCACGGTGGTCCCGGTCGGTCTTTGTACGGAAGCTCTTGTCGATCGTAGGTATCAAATCATTGATGAGCACCTGATAGAACGTAGCGCCATACTGGCTCAGACCGGCTTGGTTGCCTCCATCCTTATCGGGACGGTAAGGTGCTTTCACGTCGCCGCTCTCCATCACGACGATCATCGGCACTGCCTTACCAGCGGCTATCAGGTTGTCCATGATGTTTTGCATCTTGCCCTGATGGCTCCAGCCAGTCTCGTCTTCACCCATTCCATGCTGCAGATAGAGCACCGGATAGCGTTTCTTTCCCTGTTCATATTCTGCCGGCGTGTAGACCATTGCCCGACGCCACTGGTGTGTGGAGTTAGCATAATACTGGAATGAGCGCACCTGACCCTTTGCCACGCCCTGCTGCGGACGATAGTAGTCGCCCTCAGATCCTTCCGGCACTTCCAAGGCACTGGCCTGGCGGCAACATCCAAAATACGTGTCAGTAGCCGGATCTGTCACTTGCACGCCGTCTACCCAGAAGAAATAATAGTGGAATCCCACCGGCAGCGGATCACTGACACCCGTCCATGTACCCGTCTCGTCACGCTGCATATCGTATTTCTTTCCGCAGATGTCAGCCACGACATGCTGGGCGGCAGGAGCGTGCAGACGGAAATAGGCACGTCGGCTGCTGTCGATCTTCGGGTACTCATTGCCGGGTTCAGCTGTCTCGCTCGTCACGGCATCAGCCGGAACTGCGACACTCTTGAATACAGGATAGCCCAACAGTGACAACATCTTATAAGCATACCGCCGCCCAAGTTCTCTGTAGCCGGCAGCATCGAAGTGGAGATTGTCGGGACCGTTGGTGCAGCCTTCGGAAGAGATCACGTGTGCCGTGTGGATCGTCTCGGGCAGTTTGTCGATGATTGCGTTCATTGCCACACAGCGTCCGTGGCCGTCCGCACGTACAACCTCACCGGCGAGCAAGGGCACGTCTTCTGATTTCAGATGCAAGTCAGCGATGAGCTGGTTATAGACCCACGCCACCTTCTCGGGCCAACGCACATCTCCCGTGTTGCTCTCGCCCTGATGGAGCAGAATGCCTTTGATCACGCCGGCCTGCTGAGCCTTGCGTGCCAAGGTCACCAAACGGTTATAAGGATTGTTGCCGTAGCAGGCGAGCATACCCTTCATCCACTGAGGTGCTCGTGTCTTGACGTAGTTGTCGACCGAGTCACGCATAAACGTCTCGATATGACATCCGCCTACTGCCACAGTGATCACGCCCACACGCACGTCCTTCGGCAGCCGTGCCACCATCTCACGACCGAAATAATCCACCGGAGTAAGGCCTGTATTCTCGCGGCAAAGTGGCGGTGTGGCAGTATACCACTCCCCCATCTTACGTCCCAACTTGTGGTCGTCGACAGCAGCCATCATCTGGAATCGCGGATCCACTCCCGTGAGATCTTGCGGTTCTATCTTGGCGTTGCCCTCCATATTGCTTTGCCCGAAGCAGAGGAAGATATAGAAGTTAGGATCAGGAGCCGCTTCCATGCTCCCGGGTAAGAGCCACAGTGCCAACAGCAACAAGCCAAAATGGCGGAAATAAGGAATGATGTTCATGTGTATTATAGATTTAGTTTTTATTATTGCAAAAGTAAGGTGAAATGTCCAAACAGACTTTATGATATGTATCATATAATTGTCGAAACTGTTTCATACATAAAAACTTAGCAAAAATTTGACGCTACAAGAAAAAAGAATTAACTTTGCAGCTGAAATTGAAAAAAGACAAGGATAATGAAGAAACTTCTGCTTTCAATGACAGCTGTCAGCCTGTGGACGGTGCAAGGAATGGCACAAGAAGAAAGTGAAATCATTCTGCCACATGGGAAATGTGGCACTTCTATGATCATAGAGCAGAAAAGAGCAGCCAACGGCATTGCCAGCAGAGCTATAGGAAGCTTCTACCCCTGCTACGTTCCCCACACAGGAAGCATAACGATCCCCGTCATCCTTGTCAACTTCAAGGATGTGCAATTCAGCATCAACAAACCTAAGGAGGCTTTTGAACAGTTTTTCAATGGTACAGAGCAAAAGAGTATGGGCAATGGTAATGCCAAGAATCATGGTTCCGTCGCCCAGTATTTCTCAGAAATGAGTTCCGGAGCGTTCACTCCTGTCTTTAAGATTTACGGTCCCGTGACGTTAGACCAAAACGAGACCTATTATGGAGGAAATACTCATGGAAGTAATGCCGGAGAAAATCCTAGAGGTTTGGTAATTGATGCCATAGCCAAACTTCAGAGTAGCAGCGAGAAGATCGATGACGCGACATCATTCTGCGCAGACGGCAATAGCGTAGACTGTGTATACATCATCTATGCAGGTGTAGGACAGAACTACAGCACATACCCCAATGCTACCGACGACGTGGCTACCGCCGTATGGGCAAACACATCGACTGTAAGTGGTACTCTTGCTGGTAAAAGCCTGAGATGGTATAGCATGGCCGGTGAGCTTACGCCGATATATCTGAATAGCAACGAAAAGTTTGATAAAAAAGAAGGCACTGTCCCTTGTATAGCAGGCGTAGGCGTCACCTGTCACGAGCTGAGTCACGCCTTAGGTTTACCCGACTTCTACCCTACATCAGCCTCTGCGCAAGTCGACAACCAGGAGATGGAATACTGGGATCTCATGGACGGAGGGGAATACGGTGATAATGGTTTCTATCCTACCGCATACACAGCATGGGAAAAGAAGCAGATGGGATGGCCGGTTGTCATTACAGAATTGGACGGCGACCAACAAGTAACCATCGCCAACTCCACAGAAGAAGGCGGTACGGCCTATAAGATTACCAACCCCGACAACAACAACGAATACTTTATGCTGGAAAGCATTCAACAAAAAGGATGGAACCGTTACCAATACGGCAACGGCCTGCTCGTTTATCACGTCAACGAACCAAACAATGGCACGGTCAACATCTTCGATAGATACAACAACACAAAAGGTTATCCCGGCATGGCGGTAGTACCTGCTGATGGAGCCTGCCTGTCCTCTTACCTTGACGCAAACAAAGATACATATACCAGCAGCCTTCGTGGCGACCTCTTCCCGGGAACCGGCAATGTAACAAATATGAATGTTATGGAGCTCAGCGACGCTGATGTACAACCCAACTGGTGCTGGTACAACTCCGATAAAACCGAAAAGTTGCCTACCAACAAGGCCCTCCGCAACATTACTTACGACACCTCTACCGGCATCGTCTCCTTTGACTATGTCCACAACACCACTACCAGCATCAAAGGCATTGAGCGCAACGAAGCAACAACAAAGCGCATCTATACACTCGACGGCCGCTACGTCGGCCAGGACTTCAACGCCCTGACACATGGTATTTATATAATAGGTGGTAAGAAGATCGTGAAATGACGACCATACAAGAGACCGCTGTGCAAGATTAAAAAAGCCGCAGCACCTGATGTGCAACGTTTTTTTCCTGTTTTCGTCACTTTTTCGGAGTCAAAGCGTTAATTACCATGCCGGGGGTTAGGGTGGGGATAAACCCCACCCCTACGAACCCACCAATACGTTAACAGGGTATGTGGATGTCATCCGCCGTAGGGGTGGGGGGTATCGAAGCTGCTGAAAAAGTCTCTCACATGTTACAGATTGCAAGTAACTAATTTCTTTCTCCGTATCATGTCCCTGAAAGGGACATGAACCACCCCAAAGCACTTTACTTTCCTATTGATAGTAGTCAGGACTTTTTCAGCAGCTTCGATACCCCCCTACCACCCACCAATACGTTAATAGGGTATGTGGATATCATCCACCGTAGGGGTGGGGTTTATCCCCACCCTAACCCCGCAAAACAAATTAATTTCAATAAGGAGGATTACAAATTACCTTCGATACCATCGAAGATGGTGCGTTTAGAAAAAAAGCCGCTGCACCTGATGTGCAACGGCTTTTTTGTTTATGTCATTCCGTAGTTACTTTCTCATCATCTTCTTGCCATTCACGATGACAAGGCCCTTATAACTCTCATTGACACGCTGTCCGCTGAGGTTATATGCCGGCTGCTGAGCCTTCTTGGCTTGCGTATTGATAGACTTGATAGCAGTTGTTGGTGAGGCAACCTTCACGATAGCGTAGGTCGGACCATTCCAGTTGTTGCCCCATCCCTTCAAAGAAGAAGTAGCAAAATCGCCATTGGCAACCAGATTGTCCGTAGATCCGTCCTTTGTCAGCACGAGATCATCGAAGTCGATAGAGCCCGCCAACTTTCCGAAACAGAACTGCAAACGGTCGTGTGGGAACGTAGCAGTGAAAGTCCAGCTGACCGTTGTCCAGTCAGTGGTAACTTTTTTATTGTCTAAGTACTGCACATCATTGCTGCCACCCCACTCGTTTTTGTTTTCGCTGGCATTCCAGATAGGCCAAAAAGCAAGGTCGTCATAGTTCTCAGAGGCTTTTACTTTCATTGACATGGTATAAGTAGCGTCCTTCTCCAAAGCGATAGGCAGATCATAGAAAGCCTGCTGATCCCATGCGTTCTCGCCACCTTTCCCTGTATACTCAATGTACATATTGCCGTCGAAAGTGCCTTCTTCATGCGTGATAGTAATTGACTTAATCGTCGTAGTACCCACAAAGGCGCCACTCTGACACAACACAAAACCGCCATCGGCCGACGCCGTGAAGGGCACTTCATACGCTTTCTCCTCTGTAGAGAAATTGATGTCGGACTGTACTTGGTTGCTCCAATCGCCAATAGCCAAGTGCATCTTACCCTCAGACGAACCCTTCATGACAATCTTCAATGTGTAGTTTTTTCCTTTTGTCAATCCAAGATTACTGGCTCCATGATACTGAAAGAGATAGTTCTCCATGGCTGTTGTGTTCTCAGCCTGCAAGCCGTCGGCAGTAACCGACAGGTGAGGCTTCACATCATCAGCAGCCCAGAAGTTAAAGGCAGTCTGCTTACTCCAGTCGATGGAGTAGTCTTCCACTTCCGTAGCATTGGTCTCAGCGGCAAAGAGCATTGCAAAAGCCATCAGACAAAAATAGTAGATCTTTTTCATGTTGGTAGCATTTAGATATTAAAAATAAAACGATTCTTAATCAATCTATTCTTCCCTACCCTCCTCCGGGGAGGAAGGAGTCGCCGAAATCCGGTCTTTCACTCCCCCCTCTCCCCTTATTGGAGAGTCAGAAAGGGTTGTTGGAATTCACAACTCGTGTGTTTCCTTTTTTACTTGCCTTGCAAGCCCTCGGCAAAGCCGGCGTAGGTATGCTTGCGGTTATAGTTCAAATCCCATAAGCCCGTCGGACAGTTGGGAAGCCAACCACTGTTTGCCGGGCTGTCCGTGACGCACCATTGGCAAATGCCCCACTGCTGGGCAACCGGTATGATCTCGAAATACTTGCTGACAACAAACTTATAGAGATCAGCCATCGCATGGTGCTGCTCCTCTGTAACATCAGCCGTATTGACATTTTTGCCATCCTTGTCCACAAGACACATATCCAACTCTGAGATACGGACGAGTTTGCCGGATTGAGCCAAGAGCTTAAACATGTTGACGATCGCATTTTTCTTGCTTTCTTCCACCTGCTTGTTCATATAGCATGCAATGTGCATTTGAGAACCGATACCGTCGATCTTTGTTACGCCATCACCTTCCCACAGCTGAATCCAGTGTATCAGGCTCTTGAGCTTCTTATTGCCGTCCCAGTCACTCTCCAGATTATAGTCGTTGATGAAGAGCTTCACGTCCTTGGGACCATATTGGCGGGCCAAGCGAACAGCCGTACGCACATAGTCGAGGTCGCCAAGATAGTCCTGCCAATAGAAGTTGTTCTTAGCATCGTCTTTGCTGACAGTTCCCCGTGTAGCCGACTGCAAGTCATAGTAGCCGTCGCCATCTTTGTCCTGACCGCAGAGTGCCTCATTGACGACATCCCAAGCCTTGACCTTCCCCTGACAAGCTTCCATCATGCCCTTAATCCAGCGATCCATGGCTTTGGTCAGCGTGTCCTTCTTCTCTTCAGGAGTCTGTGGCTGTACATTAAGCAACACTTTCTTTTGAATAGTGATAGACTGCAGATCGATGGTAGCTTTGGCTGTTCCAGGCTGTATGATCATATCATAATTGCCGCCTTTGACTCCGGACATCTCAAACACAATATCGCTCCAGCCCTCATTAAGCGTGATATTACCTTGAATCTTTTGGGCATCACTGTCCCATCCATTCTGCACGACAAAGTTCGCATCCACCTGTGCAGACGACTTCACATGGATGACCGCTCTATAGTTCCCTTCTTCCAAGCTATTGCCTGTGGAACAGAAGAACTGAGACCAATTGCCTGTTCCAACGAAATGGATAGATCCGTCGATGACAGGCGGTTCGCATCCCATAGGATAGTAAGGGAATTTACCATCCTTATAGGTTGTCTTCTTTACGTCCGTCCATCCCACAACGGCCGGGCCGTCGCTGGTCCTCTTATCAGCAATACATTTATTTAAATAAGCCACAGGTTGCTGTGCGTGCCAGGCCAGCGTGTGACCATATACCGACAAGCCTGCGTCAGTAGCAGCGTTGACATAGTTCTCCACTGTTTCGAAGTCCATGTCCCCATCAGCGTTCACGCAAGAAGCCATCTTCATGGCATTTCCCGGTTCCGTCTCCGTGAAGTTGCTGTTGGTCAAAGCATAGACTACACCCTTCTTGATATAATCAGAAGCAGAGGTACCTACTCCTAAATGTACATTAGGATTCTTGCTTTGAGCCAGATATTCCTTCAGTGGTGCATAGCTGTCGAGATATGCATAAGCCGAATCGTAGGCAGTGCTTTCCACAGGGAAACTCTGGTCAAAGCGGTCAGCGCAGGAAGCCAACGAGACAACTCCCAACGCAAGTATGATTTTTATTGCGGAATTCATAGTTAAAAATGCAAGATGATTTGATTACTTATAAACAGGAGCAAACTCCTGGCTTGTCACACCACTACGCATGAAGACAAGAGTCTCATCGACAGACTTCTTATATCCGTCAGCGAAAGTGATTTCGTATTTCAGGTTCATACCGTCACGATCCTTCTGTCCCCATGCTTGCTTCATGATGTTATCGCCCCAAGAGCCACTGCCTGTTGCGGTCACACCCGGCGTGAGAGACGAGATCGTACACTTGTCGTTCTGATCGAAGGTGAGCAGCAGATCGGCCTTATAGCTATTCTTGCCCTCGGAGTATTCCACAGTGTAGACACTCTGATACAAGCCCTTGGTCGTCACCTGCACTTGGCTTGCCTTTTCGATGTTGTCTGTACTTGTGGAGTGGTTTGTCAACCACCAACCACTATACTTGTTCTGGAACTTCACACAGTAAAGAACATAGTCTTTAGGAGCAACATCCCACAGATACGGATTGGTTCTCGAGCCCTGGGCACCCTCTTTGAGCGTACCAGTATAGATCTTGCCGAATCCTTTTTGTCCGGTCATCACCAAAGGAATGACATAAGTAGTCTTCACTGCCTCGGGATCATTGAAGAAGGCGTCTGTGAGCTGCACATCCACACCGGCGCTGAAGTCACCCTTAAACTGTATCGTGCTGGAAGCAAGTTTGTAGTAGCTTTCCGGCATTGCCTTGACAGGAGAGCCGTCAGAGAAGAAGAGGTGATCCACGAGCGAGTTGTCAACAGCAACGTCGACCGATGCATTCGCCCCATTATAAGATCCGCCGAAGGTCGCCTTGATCTTGCACTTATGCTCTTTGTCCATAGATGTGTCGTAGACATCATCACCCAACACAATCGTGCGCACCGGATCCTGATAGGAGAAGTAAACAGTAGTACCTCCCTCGTAATCATCAAACTCCGGGTCGCCATTCTTGCATGACGACATTCCGAGCGCAAGCGCCATAGGCAGAGCCAGCATTGAGATTGTCTTTATCTTATTCATTATCGTTTTCATATTCATTGATGTTTAGTGGTTCTTGAATTCTCTCTCCTCCTTATTTATATATAGAGGAGAGAGAAACTGATTATTTCCATCCGTCGTTTTGTTTCAGAGCATCATATTTCAGCATCTCAGAGTAAGGGATAGGACCATAATACATATAGTCATCATATTTCCGCTCCTCCACCTGAACAGGCTTGAAGTTCAGATTGCCTGTATTTGCGTCAGTAGTGATGCTGATGCCCTTGGCCGGTGTGTTGAGCTGAGCCTTCCAACGGCGAAGATCCCAGAAGCGATGGTTTTCAAAGCAGAGTTCCAGTCGGCGCTCATTGCGTATGAGTTCACGCATTTTCTCTTTCGACTGTGCGCACTGCTCCAGATAAGCATCGTATCCGTTCTGTCCGAGTCCGGCACGCTGTCTGATCGCCTTGATCACGTCATAGGCAGAGTAGTCTGCTCCACCCACATGCGCCTTGGGTCCTTCGGCCTCATTGGCGGCCTCGGCATAATCGAGGAAGATCTCGGTGTAGCGTATGCGTATCTGCAAGTGGTTCTGCTTGGTTTTGTTGGCCGGGTCAAGGTTGATGTCATCTCTCAGCAGTTTGCGCATATAATAGCCTGTACGGGTCGACTTGCCATTTTCCTTGTTCAGTCCGTCAAGCGTCTTAGAGTCGGCCGCCGTGTTCACCACGCCCGACGTAGCGCCTTCCTTTTCACCGTTGACGAGGATATAAGTCTTCAGTCGCGGGTCGCGGTTCTCATAGGGATTGGCAGGATCGTAGCCAGAGCTGGGATCCGTGATGGGCAGACCGTTTGCCATGGGGAAGGCATCGACAAGATTCTGTGTCGGGTTGACGCGTCCATTGCCGTAGAGCGAAGGAGGATAGTTGTCGCTTTCGAGCGTGTTGTTCGGGTCGATGTTGGCACGCCAGACGATTTCGTTTGGATTGTCGTCGGTAGCACCAAACTTATCCAAGAACGAGTTCAGCGTGAACCACTTCCATCCGTCTTTCTGCATACCGTTCACGCCACCAATATTTTTCAGGCTGGCAGCCGCATAGCGTGCAGCATCCTCATAAGTGGCGGCCTGCGCCGAGGCATAGGCAGGCGAGGCAGCCATCAGAGCCACCTGCGCTTTAAACGCCGCGATGATGCGCCCATCGATCTTTCCGCGTTGCAGGGTACCGAAAGCACGGTTGTATTCCGCATTCGTGGCGCCCATCTGTGTATATTTGGCGGGCACGCCACCCTCGGCAACATCGCCATACTGCATCGGCAGATACTTCAGCGCATTGTCAAAGTCAGACATGATCTGGTCGATACACTCCTTAAATGTGTTGCGCGGCAAATTAAAATTAGATTTAGCGTCTTCGGAATGGAGATGGATAGGCACGCCCATGAGCTGTCCGTCGACCATGCCGGCATGAGCACGCAACAGATAGAAGAGGTGCAGTCCACGCAGAGCATAGGCATTACCCTTATAGTTGTCGCAATACATGCTGTCAAGCACATCGCTGGTATAAGCCCATTTCACCTTGTCGGCATTCTCCAACATGAGGTTGCAGTACTGGATGGCATGATAACGTCCGTCCCACTGGCTCACAGGATTCATCTCAGAAGTCCAGGAGCCGGTGGCCATCTTCATATAGTTGCTTGTAAGATCATTCGTCACGGCATCGTCCGTAGCCACGTCGCTCACCGGGCCGTCGCTGTAAGGCAAAGCCAGATAGGCATTGTCGAGCAAGCCACGGGCGAACTGCGGATCATTGTACATCTCCGTGACATCCTGGTTGTTTTCCAGAGCAGGCTCAAAGAGGTCATCGCAAGAGACCATCGTCAAGGCAACTGCTCCAATGATAAACAGATTATAGATTTTCATAACTGTAATAGCATTTAGATGATTAGAAAGACACCTTGGCACCAAGCGAGAAGTAGCGGGTCTGCGGTGCAGAGCCTACATTCATCTCCAATATCTTGCGCTCCTTAGCGATCGTGAAGAGGCTTGAGCCGTTGGCGTAGACCGACAGACCTTTGACAAAACTGTCACCGAAGAAGGCCTTCGGGAAGTCGTAAGTCAGCTGCACGCGTTGCAGATCAATGCGGTTGGTGGAATAGATCCAGAAGCTGGAGGTCTGGTAATTGTTTGTACCATCGGTTGTCGTCAGGCGGGGATAAGTAGCCGTAGCGGCTGTCTCCGGCGTCCAGCGTCCACGCATGACAGTGGAGTACTTGCCTTCACTACGTGCCCAATAGTAAGAGTTGTTTTTCACGCCATGCCCACCGAAAGTGCCAGTGCCGAGGAGGAAGAGCGTCAGGTTCTTATATTTCAGCGTCACGTTCAGTCCGAGCGTAGTCGGTGCGCCGTACCATCCGCCTTTTCCAAGGTTGACCATATCCTTGGAGTCAATCTTTCCGTCATTGTTCTGGTCGACGTATTTCAGATCACCGGGCTTGATCTCACCTCCAATTACCTGCTTTGGCGAGTTGGCAATATCGTCCTCGTCCTTAAAGAATCCCAGGCACTGATAGCCCCAGATAGCGTCCAGCGGCTTGCCCTGCC